>Ga0163101_100299_pt1 | contig 11038 bp, 5 predicted proteins | sample TAMARWmetagpilot_2_FD_111548 | JGI IMG/M metagenome (GOLD analysis project Ga0163101, IMG submission 111548) | Phycosphere-associated microbial communities from TAMU algal ponds, Corpus Christi, Texas, USA - TAMU ARW1 11/11 metagenome pilot | ecosystem: Engineered > Artificial ecosystem >...
CATCATCAGAATTAGGGCAGGGCGACGTCTACTGACAGTCAACCAACCACACCGAGATTTCCGAACAATCGAAAACGACTCACAGCTAGAGTCAGCCATCCCATCTCCCCTTGACTGTGAACACATAGACTCGTCATTGACTCCTCGTGGGTAGCAAGGATCGCCAGCACTAAGACGGATCCGCTTTACAAGCAACCGTCTAATTCATGCAGACTGCAATGCCCCGTACTCGAGCTTGGGGAAACCTAGTGGCGAGTCGCAGCGGCCAACGATGCCCGGCTTCCCATCACCCAATTCGTCGATGGTTGACAAGAAATAAACCAAATCGAAGTCCATTCGTAACCACAGCTTCTCTCGTGCCCACAAATTGTATGCATGTTCATACGCGAAACGTTCAATACTTTTCTACTGGGAAGTCAAGTGATCCCACAAAAAACTGGCGCTTTGATCAGAGAAACATGAGAAATCGTCGCGTGTCCAAGAAGGATAGTGAACAATTTGCCAAGGCCAATCAAAAAGCCCACCAAAAGAGCAACAAACCTCCCAACGTCTTTATTAGGGAGCTAATGAGAGACATCAACAATCTCCAAAAAAGACTGGACAATTTAGATTCTCTTCCGGCAATCTGGGACAGGTCGACGCGCTCAAAGCTTTACGATACAAATTCTCAAGAACAGCGCCTTGCGGTGTTGAACGAAGGACGTCAGCTATTGGAAACGATTCGTCTTGCGGTTGAAAAAGGCACGTTAAAGCCTTTGGAAGACCACGGTCACGAGACGTCTGTATTGATGGAAAGAATTCTCAAGCTGTACAGTGAAACCCCGTCCACAACCGATACGCATTCATCGTTTGACGAATGCCAAACCGTGCTTTCTGTAATGGATGCTTGGAAGATTGATCGGCAACATCTGCACGTTGTGTATTCTATTACGGCTGCTACACGGGAAGGGCGGTGGGAGGACGCTTCCAACTTATTCTGGAGTCACATAGACCCAGAGGACTCGGGCTACCGACCATATGATGAAGACGTTGCCAATCCCGTTGGTCTTTACGCAGTTGCACGGTTTGCTCAAGAACGCAACATGCCCGTTATAGAACCTGTCATGGATAGTGTGTTGCGTATGACTATGGTATCGCCGTTTGATCAAGACAAATGTATGTTGTAGAATGAGCCTTTGCTTGAGCGACAGTTTGATGATTCATCTTAACGCGTGTTTCTTTCTCGTAGATTTGCTTGCCGCGGGAACTGCAATTGGCCATGTTGGTGAATGGGAGGCATTTATCAAATACTTAAAAAATAGCTTCGATGCAAGTCGGCTTGGACAGGTATGTACGGTTGCCCCTGCCTGTGTTGACCTAGAAATAAAGCAGACTCTAACTGAACAAGGTGTTTTGAAATGTCAGCCCCTCGTGGCTGCTGTCATGAAGGCTTGCATTGCAAACGACTCCTCACAGCAGGCGATGGAAATATTCGATGAGTTCGTGGTCTCTAAACTGAGCATCGCTGGAGAGTGGCAGTGGGCTGGAGGCGAGAATCCCCTTCATCCATTGTGTCGAGATCTTGCCCTTCAAGCCTTAGGCCAATCTTTTGAAGAAGGATCGAGCAGGCGCGCATTGGATTACTACAACCAAATAGCTCAGGAAAAGTACACAATCAGTATTGATGCACTTGTTGGAGTTTTTGAGGCATGTGTCAATGATGGACAGTGGCCTGACGCTGTGGACACACTCCTCTCAATGATTGCAAAATCACCATCGGATCGATGGGTTGTCACGACGGAATCGCTTGCTATTGAGGTAATGGAGGATTCTGCAGCGAAGTCGATGGACCTCCTTACTCGTCTTGGTTCTTGCGTGGAAGTCACAATGCGTGGCTGTAACTCAGACGGTCAGTTTGGGGTTGCCATGGTGTGCTTGCGATTGTTCCAAATATGGATGCCTGCGGATTATTTACTGCCGTATCAGGAAGCAATGTCATCTAAAGGACATGAGCATTCCGAGAACTCGCTTATTGAGGCGATAGCTCCTATAATCTGTGCCTTAAATGATGCTGATGGGGTTCTCTCTGCATCCATGGTCGCCCTTTGCGGTCTTGGTTTGAACCAAGAGGCATCAAATTTATTTAAGTTGGTAGAGGGCATCTTGGTGTATGTTGATGGAAAGATAGAAGTAGATCGACTGGAGCAGGCTCGAGACCTTGTATCTTATGCAAACGAAGGTGCAGAAAGATTCAAACCGACAAAGCTGCACGGGGGTTGGGAGGTGTCGTACAGGCACATTCATCGCCTGACATCTGCATGTTCAATATTAGTCCACAGTAAATCCTGTCCCTCACAAGAAGAAATGCGACTGCTTTCTACCGCTGCAGCTGTCGCTGTTCGATCATGTACCGTTGAGAAGCAAGCCGATGCCGGTCTTGTTCTTCTAAAATGGATTGAAGAAACCTTAGCTTCACATGCGGCGAGTCTTCGTTCACATGAGTCTGCCCTCGCTTTGCCTCCAACTGACGCTCTACTATCGGCGCGAATGGGAGCGTACTTATCAATAGAAGATGCCGACGCGGCTTTGGAATTGTTTCAAAATGAAATCAAAAACAGCCAGGGGATGACAAAGTGGAGACTTAGTACCTGCGAAGCTATCACAGCATTTTTTCGGGCAGGGCATGCTTCTGACGCGATGGACTTTTTTGGGAAGGTGGTCGCCGAAAATAGAAGTCCTGATATCTTTTGTAGGGTTGCCGAAGGACTTGTGGACGAGAAGGACTGGGATGGTGTTGCCAAGGTTTATAAATCGGCCCTGTCATGTGGATGCCTTTCAGAGGAACTTTCGATTCTTGCAATGAAAGCAGCCGCTGCTGGACGGATAGACGGTAGAGTCCGTGTTTTCCGCAACATTTTAGGCGAAACTGCTAAGTTTGTGGGGACACAACCTTTGGTGTGGGCAGTAGCAAAGTACTGGATACTCAAGCGGGCCATAGGGTTTCCAAATATTTGCATTGTAATGTGGTGGAACACTAGCAATCCACATCTCAACGAGGTAGAGCTTGCCCTAAAATTATCTGAGCAGCGAAAGCATTCCGGACTGCTTGCAAAGACCAGTGCTCTTCGAACCATCGTGATAGCCGCTGCCGCATTCAACGAAAAAATGGTTCCCTCGGAGATGCAAGATCAGGTCCAACGGATACCAGGAAATCGCGAAGGATGGGTAGAGCTGCTGAACGATATTCTTGAGCAAGCAAAAGATACGTCACTGTTCACCGACCCCGTATTTGCTAGCAACGTCGCCATTGCTCTCAGTCGACTGGAACGACGAGATGAATGTGTTGACTTCGTGACCGAAGCACTGGCAAACGGAGTGAATCTGCAGCGGCGGGCTGTTGACGAAGCTCTCAAGTCCGCGTCAGCACTTGGCCGAGAGACCTCCGTTCAGGATTTGAAAATGCTGACGATGGATACTGACCGTTAGAATAGATAGTAGTGGATCGCTTTAAAAACCTAAAATTTTTTAGAAGCTAGCAATTTTTTCGTCAGCAATGCCTCGCGCAAGCGATTTATGATAGTGGCGTTTGTTGGAATTGGCTTTTGCCAAACCCAGTCTGCACCGGCGTCATGGAATTCATCGTACAAATCATTCCCAGAGCAGCCGATGATTAAAGCTTCAACTTTCATACGTCGCATCGCATAAACAACATCGGTTCCGACCATAACACCTCCGGCTTCTTCCATGTACTGGTCCACAATAATCACGTCAAACGTCTGCTTGCCAACTATTTGTAAGGCTTCTTCCCCCGTACTCGCTTCTGTCAAGACGCAATTTGGTGCAATTCCTGTTTGGAGGCGGCGTTTCAACATTGTACGATTCATTCTCACATCATCGATGACCAGAAATAATAAGGGCTCATCTAGCAAACTCATTTCGATGACATTGTTTCCTTCTTCTGGAGGATCACATAGTGCAAGCGGAAGCAAAACGATGCATGCAGTACCAGCCTGTATTGACGGATCACTATCAAACCGGATGGATCCGCCCGCAAGATCCACGAGATGCTTTGCAATTGCAAGTCCTAGTCCAGTCCCTGGTGCCCCTCCTCTCATTACGAATCGCTGAAAAAGCTTCTCTTGTTCTCGTTTCGGAATGCCGGGTCCTGTATCCACACACTCGAACTTCACATCGTCTCCTTCCCACCCCATGTATATTGAAATTGATCCTCCGACAGTGTATTTAATCGCATTCGTGATAACGTTCGTCATCACCTGTTGTAAGCGATGTTCATCTCCTAAAACCCAATCTTTTCCGTTGGTTGTACAACTTTCTGTAAATGTTACTCCAGGTTTAACAGAGGGTCCAAGCATTTTGTGTACTTTTCTAGAGAGAGCTTTCAATGAGATGGGGGTCTTGTTCAGAGTCATTTTACCCTCTTCCATTTTGCGGACGTCGAGCAGGTTGTTCATAATTGATGACATGAAACTGCAGCAAAGTTGCATCCCTGAGACTAGTGACTTTGCCGAATCAGGAATGTTTTCAGGCATCACACTCAGCGCACTGTCAATCGCTCCAAGTGGATTTCTTAGCTCGTGCGCAAAATAGGCAGTCATGTTACGCTCGGTTTCCACTTTTGCTTCTTGCAGCGCTTGCAAATACTGCATCTTTCGTAGTTCCTCTGCGTGTTTCCTGTCTTCGGTAACATCCTGGGCTACCCCAACAACACCGACAACATTAAACTCGGGATCTCGTCGAGTAGTTGCGTTTACAAGCATAAAAGCTGGCTCTCCGGACTTCGACAAAAATTCGAGTTCGTAATTTGAAGTCTCAATTCCTTGCAACGCCGAGTCCAGAATTTCTTGAACCTTCTTCCTGATGTGCTTGGCGATAAACCGTTCTACTAGGGGCTCATCGAATGTCTCTTCTTTCGAGTAACCTGTTATCTCTTGAGTTCTCCGATTCCACTCGTTTACATTCCCATTTATGTCAATCCCGAAAATCGGGGCATTGGCCGTGTCGATTAGTTGTCGAAGCTCCAAAGCCATACCAGCTACAGCCCGGTCGCGTTGGACAGCTTCAGTGACATCTTGTGCAACACCAACTACTCCCACAATATTGTTCTCAGCATCACGTCTAGTGGTTGCGTTTACAAGAAGATGGCGAATCTCGTTGGATTTCGTACGAAACTCGAGGTCATAGTTAGATGTTCCTCTTCCTTTTAGAGCTGTCTCCAGGACGTGTCTCACGGACTCCTGCATTGATGGAACGATAAAGGTTTCCACTAGACAGCAATCAAAGGCCTCCTCTTTCGTGTATCCAGTAATCTCTGATGTTTTGTCATTCCATTCGTTCACGTCCCTATTGTACAATGCCTACAAGGTGAGACTGCGAACAACTCCCCGAGACAGTAAACTCCAAAGCTACCTACCCTTCACAATCAATGCCGAAAATCGGGGCGTTGGCAGTGTCAATTAGCTGCCGGAGCTCGCTAGCCATAGCAGCAACTGCACGGTCATGTTTGTATTCCTCGGTCACATCTTGAGCAATCAGTACAACTCCAATAATTTCGTTTTCAGAGTTTCTCCGAGCAGTGGTATTCAATAATAGATACCGTATCTCGCCAAGCTTTGTTAAAATTTCCGCCTCGTAATTTTTGGTAAATTTCCCTTGTAAGGCAATCTCCAATACAACTTCAAAGGCAGGTCTCAGATCCTGGGCAATGAAGGTATGGACAAATGACTTATGGAACGCCTCATCACCAGTGAAACCACATGTGTTAGCCATCGTGTCATTCCATTCATTGATGTAACCGTCACAGTCGACTCCAAATATTGCTACGTTCGCTGTATCAATTAGGTTTCTCAGTTCAAGAGCAGTTGCTGTGACCGTCCTTTCGCGTATGGCCGTCTCCGTTACATCTTGTGCGATAACCAAGCAGCCCGCAATGCTGCCGTCAAGATCAGTGCGCGGTGTGACGCTTGCTAGTAGGTAACGAATGCAACCATCTTTTGTCAAAAACTCTAGTTGGTAGTTCGCGCATGCTTCACCTGACAATGCCTTATCCACAACATCACTAAACGCTTTTCGAGACGACTCGGTTAGGAATACAGAAATATTCTCTCCGCGGGCGTCGCGTTCCGTGACACCAGTTATCTCTGTAGAAACCTTGTTCCAAAGATCAACCCTTCCATGCTTATCGATTTTGATGATCAGGATGTTTGTGCCGCCAAGAAGTTCCCGAGAATCGCAATCTGGTATTGGTTCATATCCTTTAGTAGCGTTTGGACGCAGATCTTGAACATGGATATGTTTACCCATGTCGAATGTTTGAGTTTCTTCATCTAGCATACATACAGCCCCAATTAATATTCCTTCGGAAGAATTGTAACGGGAGATCCTCGCAGCATACCATGTTGAAGTCGATACTGATTGGTTGCTATACAGACGCAACATGCATCGAAAACTACGTTTCGCTCTTTGCACTGTCTGTAAGGCCTCGCGCCAAGTGTCTACGCAACCGTCTAACATCAACTCTGCCGGTCGTCGTACCACATCGAGGGATGCAAAACCAGACAAATCTGCTAGTGTTTCGTTCCAGTCGGTGACGTTCCCAAGGCGATCGACGGCAAAGATTGGTGAAGCAATAGAGTCAAACACCGAGGACTCGATTCCAATTCTTTCTAATGCCAAGCCATGCTGCGCCTGCTCATCCACTGATGTCATGACGAGGCAATGTTGAATGCCGTGATTCGGAGCCATGTACAGCGACTACAGGATAGTCTCGGTGATGGAAAGACGAGAGCAGGTTTGTAGAATTCTTTCCTCGAATCGTACCGAGCACGCAAAAATTTGGCCGAACTTTCTGGATTCCCTTGGGGCTCACCAGCCAAGATTATCTCCACACACCAAGATCTATCAAGGACATTCACTAGGTATTGCTCAGAAATGAGGAGATGATTTGATATTGGCTGTGTGGCTATTTTCTGTTAGCGAGTATACTTGTACGGCCTTGTTGTCTGGCATTTCCGGCATGCAGCTCTGTCGCTAGCGAGCTTATATTCGTACCTGTATCGGGACAATGTCTTCTCGGTTGTCGTCGTGGTGAGCTGACAGTGATTACTCCGATTTGTGGTTTTTGGTAAGGAACACCTGCAGTTGCTCCGTCCCAGCAAGTTAAATAATTAAGAATTTTCTCGACACCGCAGAGAGATCTTTTGTATTTCGAAATGACCGACCCTTCGCTCTCGGCAGGAACTTGACCAGTAAAATTTGACGATCGGTTTCCGATAATTTGGAAGAAGGGATTTCTGTTTTACAATTAGTTGCATTTATGTCTGACGAGAACACAACAAATGGGCTTATGTCGGTGTGTTGTCTTGCCGTACTTCCGAGTTGCGAAAGGAACGGCGCGGCGCCATTCACTTGAGAACTTTTGAATGGATCCAAGAGCGGACGGACCGTGACATTTGATTGATTTCGACTATGCTTGGGGATTACGCAGCGGCTACGTTTTGGCGGACTTTCTATTCCATGACTACATCCATCGTGTGTTATACCGTCAGAAGAAATTCCTCATCCAGTGCTTTGATTTCGGAGGCACATTGCGCCGCATACCAACTGTAATCAGGAAAAATGACAGGGGAACAATCGGAGGAGGAGACGATGCAAATTCCCCATGGAGTGTTGAGGTCGAAGGGAGGCTGGGAAGGCGATGAATTAGAACTGCAACATCAGCGACAAAAGGGACCTAAGGACGTCCCGGCTGCTGTTGATCTAAATCAATTTCGAAACACAGAGGTAGGCAAAGGCTATCAAGCAAAACATGTTGTTCGTCAAGCAACAGGAAAGGATGGAAGTATCAGAATTACTGATATGAGAAAACACGACGAAAGGAGAGATAGGAAAAGACGCAGAAGCGAGGAAGAGCGTTCAAGCAATCACAACGAAATTTCATTGAAAAGCAAGCTGCAACGGTATCTGGAATGTCGGGCAATGCGTGAGTTTCGCAAAGAAATTGAAAAGATGAAATGACACTCGCCACAAAAAGAATTCTTGGACCGATCATTCGAAGGGTTAGGTTATCTACAATATTAGGCTCAGTTCAGACCCTGTTGCCGGAAAATCCCGTTCTTGACCATTGGAAAACTTGACACGCACTAGCAAAACATCACTGGTTTGCTTAGATAGAGGAGGCTGGAGGACTTTACCATGGCCCAGCTGTCTGTGCTCAACTTCAGAGCCAACAGGGTAGAACCAAGTAGAGTCCATTTTGCCTGGTGACACAGGACCTGCTTGTGAACTCTTTGATGGTCGCAGTGGGACGGTAGATTTCGACGGAGCGGGGCTTGATGATGTCAATGATTGTCTCGCTGGAGATGAACGGTTTCGTGACAGTGCCTGAATCGGACGATGCGTCGCGGGACGCGGTTCCCGGGAGAGAGGAGGCTGTCGCCTGTCATATACGCTTGTGGTTCCTGCATATTTTCTTGGCTTTGGCTCTACTGGAAGTTCATGTGCTTTCTTGGACGACTTATGCTGCCACCTTCCAGTGTTGCTATAGGTGGTTTTTGAAGAATATCCATCTTTCCGCCGAGGTCGGCTCTTGGATTCCGTTTCCATCGCAGCTACACCACTTTGCCATTTCGGCATTCCTTGAGAGGTTCTTCCCATGCTACCATTCTCCTTGGGCTTCTTAGAAACAAGAACGTCGAGGAAATGGCTCCGGCTCCTAGCGATTTGCCGAATACCCTCCCCCGTAAAAATTGGCACCTCTTTTCTCCAGGTCAAGAAGAGCTCTGTCTTAGCTCGAGTCATAGCAACGTAGCACAGCCGTCGCTCCTCCTCAAGAACTACGGAACCTTCTCCTTCTTGCAACGCCTGAAAAGAATAATTATGAGGCCCATCAGTTTCATTAGAACGTAGGCGGAGATCAAATGTAGCCGTTGAACGTACCTGTGATGTAGGGAACGTTCCGTCTTCGTTTCCGACCACGAAGACTGTATCAAATTCCATACCCTTACTTGCGTGGATGGTCATAAGGCTCGCAACGAAACGTTCTTCCGTCGAACGCTCAGCGTCATCAGCCATATCGGTGACAAGCGCGACATCATCCAGAAACGTTCCGAGAGGCGATTGCAAAATCTCTTCGCCTTCCTGAGATGAGGATAAATCGCGCAATAAGCAGGGACCATCGTTTGTGTAACGTTGTGCAGCTTGTTGGAGCTCACGGACGTTCGCTTTGCGCTCTTCAAACTCGGTTGTTGATCTCGAGATTTTATTCAAATGTGGCAAGATTTCGAGATTGTTCACAATCGAGGACAGCACCCGTTCTACTGGCTCTTCGTAGGCCAAGTCTCGAAGGTAGCGAAGCTGCTGCGACAATGCGGTCAAAAGCTTCAAGGGCCTTGTCGATATGGACTCGGACGACAAAGGAAGGCTTTGATCACCCATTTGCTCTCTTTCTGAGAAAGAAAGAAGGATCTCGAACGGAGTCGGTTTGCTTCGGGTTGGGAAGAATTCTTCGTAGTACGAGTCTACCCTGGTACAGTAGTCGTCGAATTCACGGACCGCTACATCTCCAATACCCCTAGCGGGAGTTTTGAAGCATCGCAGCATGGCACTCCGATCGCGTCCGTTGTGCAACCATCGAAAAAAGCAAAGGCAGTCCTTGATTTCTTGGCGTTTGTAAAAGCTTGTGGCGGAACCAAAGATAACATATGGAAGATTGTGGGTGACACACGCTTCCTCTAGAGCTCGAGACTGCGCATTGGTTCGGTAAATAAAAGCCACAGTGTTTTTCGGACCAATGTCACCGCTATTGACCAAGTCTTTGACGTGCTTGACGACAAAATTAGCTTCTGCTCGGTCGTCCTTGCAAGCCATTATTCGAGGCGACGGTCCTGATTCCCGCTTTGGTTTCATATCTTGACGCATTTTATCTGTCCCGGAAGCTTCTATCGATGAAGCGGAGATAACTCTTTGAGCGGCTCGCACAATGTTGGCAGTCGACCTATAGTTTTCCATCAGGTACACTGTCTCCACGCGTCCAAGATGCCCCTTGAACTCTTCAGCAAAATCCGACAGACTGCTAACGTGAGCGCCACGCCAAGAATAAATCGATTGATCGGCGTCACCCACGATGAAAAGACTAGAAGACGTCAAAAACTTGACAAGATCCATTTGGGCCTTGGAAGTATCTTGAAACTCGTCAACCAGCACATGCGGCCATCGCCGCTGCAGATGTTCACGCACTTCTTCGTTTTCAAGTAAGAGCTCTCGTGCCATGTAAATTATATCGTCAAAGTCCACATTGTTCGTTGTCAGGAATTTTGCCCGGTAGAGAGTGTATATTGTGCTAGCAACTCGAATCGCTGTTGAAATTTGCTTGCCAGGCTTCTTTTGAAACGGGTTCTCCCCTTGGGCAAACTTTGATTTGCATTGACCAATCGCGTTCAGTACGTCAAACTCGCGCAGTCCGCTTTGTTTCAAGTCCAACTCTCTTTCTTTTAAGCATTCTTTCAAGATCCGTAGCTGCTCGGCCTGATCCGCGATCGAAAAGCCGCCATCGAGTACGGTGGCGTTGGGACTTCCGACCATGACCTCCTGCACGGACGGTAGATCAGCGAGTAAGTCGCCATTCCACCGCAAAATCTTGGCACAGATCGAATGGAATGTTCCTAGAGAGACCCGGTTCAGACCTTCCGGAGTGGGATCGATGTCGCCAACCATCTCTTCCCCAATCTCTCCCTGGTCGCTACTACTCCCACCCATTTTGGCTGCGGATGTTTCCGTCAGGAGCTTTTCCAAGCGATTCTGCATCTCCCCTGCCGCCTTGCGGGTAAAGGTGACGCCCAGAATGCGCGCTGTCGGATCTTGTTGCAGCAAGTAGGCAATGCGACTCGTCAAAACTCGAGTCTTACCCGATCCCGGTCCAGCTACGACACGGGTTATGGCGGACAAGGGCTGTGTGACGGCCTCGATCTGGGATGGATTGAGGTCTTGTAAAATGGGATCCATCCCGAGTTGAGCGAGCTTCTCGTGGGATGCTTGCTCTCCC
>Ga0163101_100300_pt1 | contig 11026 bp, 5 predicted proteins | sample TAMARWmetagpilot_2_FD_111548 | JGI IMG/M metagenome (GOLD analysis project Ga0163101, IMG submission 111548) | Phycosphere-associated microbial communities from TAMU algal ponds, Corpus Christi, Texas, USA - TAMU ARW1 11/11 metagenome pilot | ecosystem: Engineered > Artificial ecosystem >...
CCGTACCATCCAACGAGTTAGGAAAAGCGTCATTCTTTGCCACGCGTAATATTCCACCCATCCTTCTCACCAGTGTTTTCGCAATGTCCAGTCCAATGCCTGATCCTTCTATGGATCTAGTAGAGTCCGACCTTACTCCTCTATCGAAAATTTGATCTCTGGTTTCAGCTGGAATCCCAGGACCATTGTCTTCCACTAGGATTGTCACGCCTGCGTCACTGCCTTTTGAGTTCTGTACGAGGCGTATTCGAACTTCTGCAGACGGATTTGGTCCAAAACGAGATCCAGGTTTAGGCAAAAAGACGTATGTAAACGCGTTGTCGATCACGTTGATGAGTGCTTCTTGCAATGCCTGGGGACATATCGTTACACCAGGAAGATCCTCAGTGTCATCATAAGATAACATAATCCCCCGGTCCTCTGCGATAGCACGAAAGGCGGCAAGCACAGGGTCAAGAACGTCACTCAAAAAAGACATTTCCAAATCCATCTCACTGAACAGAGAAGATGGCATCTCACCAGCGCCGTCGTCCTCCGTGTATGTAGATACATCGCTGCCATTCCCAGAAAAGGATGTCGTGGAATTGCTTGGGCCATTAGATCCAGATGCAGCAACTTTCTTCGTAGGCATGAATATTACTAGTTCTCCCGATGTCTTCGATTCGCGAGCAAACTCCAAGATCTCACTTTCCCATGGTACCAGCGGCGTAGCCAAGCTCACGAGCGAATCCTGGGTTTTCGTGGGAGCTGCAGGATTCAGCACGAACGGCGTTCGCTCGCTGAGCGAATCTACGATCGTATCCACCGGTTTTAATCTGTCAGCTAGCCGATCGCTCTGCACAAGCAAATGTTCCGCCATTTCCAAAAGCTGAGGTGTCATACCTTCGTTTGATAGTAGTCCAAGGTCGGCTATCCTCCGTTGTAGCAGCTTTCCGTATGTTCGCATAGCCTGGAGCGGATTCTTGATTTGATGTAGACTATCGGATAAGGCGCGAGCCGCTCGATCATTTTGCATTTGCAACGCTGCTCTTTCCGTGTCCATCGAAAGCGCCAACGAAAGGCTCTTCCCGGCTCTACCGACTTGCTCTCGATCCTCTTTGGTCCAGGCGCTTCCCTTTCTGCGTTTTGAAATTGAAGGAGACACAAGGAGTACCCCGACCGTCCGGGATCCAGAGAATAACGGAACAGACAAAGCTGCTGCACCCGAGGTAAGGTCACAGATAACCTCCTCAACGACGCCGACACTGGCTTCGGAACCACCAGATACCATAGGATAGCCCGGAAGCAGAGAAGTAGCATGAGCAAATCCAGGCAATGTCGTCAGAGTCCGAGGTAGTGCGGGAGCGACGCCCGACGCAGCCTCGTTGGCGATAAAAACTCTTTCTCGACTTGGGTGAGGGTAGTGAATTGCGGGAAGAAATTCTAGTTGACCCGTGTTAACATTCTCTTGAGGAAGATACAAAGCCATCGTTTTTATTTTGCTTACGCCAGGGCGATCAGCACACGGAATAGAATTTGCCAAAAGCTCCAGTTGTGACAGGGCTAGTTCCTGAAAGAGCTGAGACGGCATAACTGGAATCGGGCTCAATGGGAGGGTATGAATCGAGTCCTGTCGTTCATACATCTCTTTATTCGTTGCATTAACTGTGAGTTTGAGCCTCCGAGAAGAATGAATCGACCTGATGCTTTCCGTTACAACGCTCAATCCACGATAAGAAAATCCAGGATATCTACCGGATCCAGATGCTGATAGGAAGGCTCCACAGGAATCCAGCATGTATATTGCCACGATAACGCTTCCAATCCTTCGCCGACGACTCAAACCATGCAAATAAATAGAACTCATGATCGAAAGTCGTCCACGCTACACCGATGCAAGAGAGTCGCCTGTGGATCGACCCTGGTCCTCCAGTTTCCAGATGGTCTAGCCCACTCTGGCTAGGCTGCGAAGCGCACCTGTTTTCGGAGCAACGGAGTCCAAATTGTGTATTTTGGGTAGCCGCAGAATCTACTTTTGCAAAGGTACCATACCCAAATTTGCTTCCCAGATTTTTTCTGGAATATGGAATTTAATGTTTCTCGAGAGGTATCTTCGGCAACATGATATGTTGCATTAACAGTAACTGTAACTAACAGGAGCAGGCTAAGACTCTGGAGAGTCGTGATACGACCTAACACTGCACTTGAAGTGAGAATCGCAGGACTCGAAAAATACTGACTGTTGGTACTCTAATTGGTTTTGAAGTCAATGTTAAAGCAGTCCTTGCATACGTAATTACAGGTTCATAGCGAGCGAGACGCTTATGTTAAGAGTAGGATTGCTTCAAAACTACAAAGAATGCGTTTGCGTAAGATACGGAACATCTTAGGTTGCTCACAGTCAGTTACTATGTCCATTGACCTGCTGAAACCTAGAATTCCGCCCTCCACGTAAGCGTTCACAGGAATTAATTTCAAGCGTAAGGGGAAAGCTTCTCGGAACTGTGGACTACCCCGAAACATGTAAACTTAAAAAGTCCCATACCACAATTTCCTGCAACTGCGGCGACTACAATATAACAAGAGTCATTATAGAGATTTCGAGCGCAAAGTGCTGAAGAGATTCAAAAAAGAAGGAAAGCCATCAATCCGAGGTCATCGAAGTGGCAAAACTCTTTCCTTGTTTCAAGACTGGACATCCGTTGCAGTCATTGTTTTCTGCTCCTTCCATTCCTTTTGTGAGACCATGCTGCTGTACAATCTTTAAGTATTCCCGCATCTGCTCACGCTGCTCGGGTGTCAACTTTGGAAGCCGTGCTTCTCGGTCTTTTTTGCTCCACTCCGCGAATTCTTTGGCCTCCTGTAAATGCTTCAGACCGTCTCGTTGGTCCCGTGCACCGGCCTCCAGCAATATGTTTTTCTGGATCTTGAAAAAGCCGACCTAGGCATGGAATAAGATAAGAGAGAAAATAATTTAATACGGAGCATTTCGTTGATGACAAAGCTTACTTTCATCACCGACCCAATTACGATGCCACCAGAGATGAGTGTCCAAAGGAATTGTTTTTCTTTGGAAAGCTTTTGCCACGCAGAAAACATTATTACTTGATCTGTGCCAATGACAGGCGAATCCCATGAAGCTACACTGTTCAACGAGCTTGTTCCTTGTGTTGTCCGGCGTAAAATCATCTGAGTCTTCGGTCTGTTCTCAAACGACCTTCCCTCATGCTTGTTGTCTCGATAATACGGTCGACCGATTTCGAGGTAATTCTCTCGGAGAATTGTGGGCTGGCGTGGCCAGAAGGAGACACTGGAATGGGGTCCAACTTTTTTAAACATGTGAGTCGTAGCGGTACTAATGTAAATGCTGACTTTTGACACGGTGACCAATTCTATCACAATACGGCGAAAGTACTTTCACACCTGGACGTCGTCCGATAATTGCTTGTTTCTAACAGTACTCCGCCATCGACCATGGGAACTTTGTGCTCCTCGACGGGCCTGGCGGAATACCTATTCACGGTCAAATAACAGGAAGTTCATCCACGTTTGAGGAAAATAAGAGATTCACCACGAGTATCTACCTTTTATCTAGAAGAGTAGTAATCCCCGGCAAAAATTACCAGTATGTTCAAAAGATTTGACCCAAGCCATGACACATCAACCAGTACGCAGGTGAAGGCGTCGATCCAGCGATCACTCAAGTCTCAAATTCTGGATCGTCATAAATCTATTACTGAAGATACTCTGGAGGTACTCCTTCCAAAAAAGTCGCCGTTGGTTCAGTATAAAGTGGGAAGTCATATGATGCTGTACTGCAAACGAAGTGAACATGAAGACAAGAGTCCGACTGACGAGCCAGTTCTGTTTCAGCACCGGGATGGACCCATCATGCCCACTCTCAAATTGCTACATCGGTATCCAACTTTAAAATTTACTCAGGTGACTGTTGACAAAGGAGCTATTCCCTTTTTGCTGGGTGGCGCCAACGTCATGTGTCCTGGATTGACAAACCCTGGCGGAGAAATGCCCGCAGACGGCTCTGAACAAGACGAGCACGGCTTTGATAAGCCGGGATTGAAAAAGGGCGATGGAGTGGTGATATATGCAGAAGGAAAGGAGTTTGCTATTGCTGTTGGCACGATGACCATGAGCAGTTTGGAAGTGTACGTAGAATCGGAGTTTTGTAAAGCAACAAAAGATCGTCTTCAATTCGAAGCGTAGTACTGACACTTGATTGTACATTTGTCACAGGAGGGGGAAAAATAAGGGAATAGCTATCGAGCTAATGCATTACTTGGGCGACGGGCTTTATCAGACGGACGAAATATAAGTTGAAAGAGGATGAAAGCGATGTCCATTATTTATTCAGATAGAGGATACCTTACTTCGTTTTAAACTTTTGTTGTTCCAAATATTGTGACAAGTAGTATAACGCACTTGCTCGCCCCTTTTTCGATTTATCTAAATCTGCTTGTCGGTAGCAGTCTTCGGCTTCTTTGATGTATTTGTATAGGGGTCGAATGTTATAGTCTGCTGCTTGCATGGCGTTTGTGATGCGCTCAATTTGCGAGTAGCAAGGATTGAAATTGCGCCCTTTAGCATTCTAAAAAGGCGAAGCGCAAAAACATTATAATTGTTATAAACCCAACTCAACATATGGTGCAGCAGAAGAGACTTCGTTCAACTCACCCGAGCTGCCATGCGCAGCATGTCCAGTGAGATTTTATACTTTTTGGGTGTCATTTCGTTACCGGACAAAGAAGGATATGCTTATTTGTTGCGTTTGTCAGCTAAATGCTGTCGATCCGTACGGTGACTGCTTTTATTGACGAAACTGGTCTATGCAGCAGGAGAGGTTACTCCCATCGTTGTTGCAATGAAGTCGCGACAGCGAGTGATATGGTCTCGGCAGTTTGGTCACATGTCGCGCATCCTTTTGCTATTATCTATTAGGACATATTGTACTATGAGCTTTATGTCTCACAACTCGCTTGGCAATAAGCAGCACAAATTATTCCCACCGAGTAGAAAGGATGCGACGAGACTTGAAACTTACATTACGCTTCACCGAGGAACTTGTTTACGGTGGACGATGAGGCTCATGAGCATTTAGAAATAGGCACGATCAGAGATATTCAAAGCCCCATAACAGGAATGTGATCACAAATTGATTATAGATTATACGAGGGTTTGGAAATGGACCTCGATTGTAGTACGATTCAATTAATTTTCGTCGACGTGACCAATGAATACGATCTCGATGAGGGTGATTGTCAGACTAAGAACCTGGACGCATTATTAAATAGGTTGAAACTCGCGTGCGTCTTTCAAAATGCGTGCGCATGTCTGGACGCAGATGTGGATGCGACGAATGAGGACGTATACAACGTTGTTCGAAAGGAAATTCTCCGGTTCGTCAAACCACGAGACCGCTATCTTGCCCTGGGGTCATTGCTACTGAAAAGCCAAGTATTTCATGATACATATGCACATCTTGATAGATCCTTCATAGTCAATGTTCCCCGGACCGAGCACAAAAAGCCTTACATCCCGGTTGCCACGAGGCTAGGCCATTTTGAGGAATGTGACGTATACCCTTTCAGCATCTCCCATCAGTTTCCTTTCGTTGCGTCAGCTCGCCTCCTTACCGAGACCAGTGACTCAACAAAAAGAGAACATCCAATCCAGGTGGGTGTAGATATTATCATATACGAAGACCATAATCCACAGCTGTATGACTCCGTTTTAGAATTTGTCGATGCTTTTCGATCAAGCTTTTCCGATGCAGAATGGGGCGATTTGCAGTTTTGTCGAGAAAATGAGCACAACCTATTAAGAGAGCTATATCTTCGCTGGGCGACAAAAGAAGCATACACAAAAGCACTTGGTGTTGGACTGGGGTTTAATTTTGCAAGTTTCGACATTCGTTTGGGCCCGCTGCCGTACGGAAGTCTCTGGAATACAATTGTCGAGGCACAGAACGAAACAATTCGATTTGAAGGTTGCGTTTTTACATTTGAAAAGATCCGGCCATCGATGGAGACCTGGCTGTTTTCTTTTCATCCTCTTTCCCAGTCACATGGTAGCTACGAAACGCAAGGCTGCGGATGTGTCGCGGTAGGGCCTCTTCGTAAGTCAGATTCTATTAACATTGAAAGTGACTGGACTACGCTGCCTCAACTAATTCAACAGCATATGCCATGCTCTCTGAATGATCAGGATTAGTCTCATAGTAGGCGACGAAGTATGGCTTTCTGCATTTTCTTTTCCTCTATAATTAAAGAAAAAGCTTTAACTGTTAAGCTCTAGGTGCTTTGTATAGCGGATTCGTTTACAGCGAACCGTAGCGTTGGGGGTTGCCGTCGGTACTGTTGATTGGGATAGAAGGAGCGTCGACGGCTTCGTCGAGCTCTGCATTTTGCCGTTGATTTCCGACGTCGAAACCAAGACGTTGACATAATAAGAAGACCACGACACCGAGCAGAATTCCGTACTCGACACCCGCTACCTGAATAAGACCAAAGGTGGCCAAACAAACCATGTACTCGACGGGCGTTACTTTGTTCCGCACATCCCACAACCATTCATACATCAAGTCGACACAAATCATTGACAGGAGCGACCCAAAGAAAAAGTTCGGTACGTACGCCAGAATGGGAAAGGGGACGAGCAGATATACTACTTGACACGCAGCCAAGACATAGCCGGCGATCCGCGACCGAATGCCTGCCCGTAAGGAAAAGATACTTTGACTGAAGATGTAGCTGCCCGTGTAGCCTCCCGTCAGACCGCTAACGAGATTTGACAAACCCACCATCTTGAGCTCGCCATTATAGTCCAGCGGTTCTTTAAGTTCCAGTTCGATGGCGGCCACATCCAATGAACTGGACAGCGCCACAACAAAGATCATACTCAATTCCGTTAACACTAGTTCGGGAATCACTGACCAGGCCACCTTGTCCAGTTTCAGATACTCCCACGTTTTGTACCATGGTGGAGGGGCGTCTGTTTCCCGAATCCATCCTGATTTGGCCGCCTCATCGATCGAAGTAGTAGTGGCCCACAAAGTACTGTAAAAAAGCAGTAGAAGTACAGCAATACAAGTAGGCAAAACAGCCATATGCCGAAGATAGCGCACCGATACATAAATGACAACGCCTCCGGCAATTCCCGGTACGACAAATTGCCAGTTGTCTAGAAGAACGGCAAACGAAACTTCAGTCGAAGCAGCCATGAGCCCAACACCGGACATCCCGCAAAACCAACCAATAAAGGCTAAGTAGCCACCTACAACAGAAGTTGGCAGGAGTTGTACGTACTGGGCCAGTTGAAATTGTCCAATCAACACTAATCCACAACCCAGTAGGGCTGTGCATAAACTGAGACCTATGGTCGTGGTCGCCAATAGTGTTTCGTCGTCGTATCCACGGCTGCGACAGTGCTCCACCATGTGGGATGCCATGCTCGACAAGAAAATTAAGCCGGCGTCTTGCACCTGCCCGACCGCGAAAGGTAGCGATGACAACGTCGAAAAGCACAGCTGATGCACCACTCCTGATACGACTGTAAGTTTAACCAAAACAGGCATGTAGGGCGAAAAGGCTTGATCACGATAAATGATGGCACCGAAACTCATAAGGACGGGCAATACAATTGTGGCGTTGATCATTCCGTACATGGCGGAAATGAAAACGGGAGTAGTTTTGCCCTGAATTTTCCTTGTTTCCTCTTTCTTCCCTTCCGGTGTTGCAGCGTTGATCAATTCTAGGTCCATAGTCGGCTTTATCGACGATTTCAATTGATTCGGGATGAGCGACCGATCCATTGGCGATATTAAACTCCACTCGATGTCGGTGTGTTCGATTGACGCTCCCAGCGATCTAGATCTGACGCGCCGCAATGTCCGCGGGCTATCTGATAGGGTAAAGTGAGGACGACTCGTCATGGGGGTGGTCGTGTCCGATACCCAGCAGGAAGAAAACTCCTGGCGTTGTGGGCACGGCCGTATCAGGCGGGTGTCATCAGAGGATTGACGTCCTAGAAGTTGAAAGGTCTGCGCTGCTCTATCGCTGTTATTCGAGTCAAGGCGGACGGCATTGTCCATGTCGTTGACGATCCGCTCCTTTTGAGAATGCTCCAAAGGGTGCAACAACGGAGGGTCATCCTGAACACTACCGATAGACGGGTCCATAATAATTGATTGAGTATCGAAAAGGATCCTCGTCTTAGGACCTGCGCGTTACTCCTGGTATTGTATTCGTCCAGCTAGCACTTTGTGGGTAGTCAAGAAACAATGCTTTCACGTTGCAATCCAGTACAAGAACGCTTCGACGCTGTTATGACTTGTTCCCGTGCTTCCTTTTTCCTTTCCCTTATGAATCTTCACTCTAGGAATTGCTTCTTTATCAGAGGAAAGGTAAGGAGTGTACGAAACTGATAGACCATAAGAGAGACTCGCCTCTACAGAGAGGCGAAGAATCAACATTGCATGGCCCCGCAACCTTGCTGTTTTCGTGTGTGATCGAATATTCGTCGGCGTTCTGGTGGGAAAGAGTGACAGACCGTTCTTTTTTGGACTGTCGTAAAGATAAGTGTAAAATGCGATTGATATTTTGGTTCCACGGTCAAGGCTGTGAGCCAATCATCACGGGCAACAGCCGTTTGCGCTCTCCTCGGTCAGGACCCTCCAAAGAATTTGGCAGATTTTGTCGGCCGTGCGGGGCATCGATCCGCATCTATTGCTGCTCGTCTCTGCAGTTTCATCATCAGACGAGGACCCCGGACAACCATGAAGCTACCAGTGCTGCCTCTTCTGACGATAACGGTATGTCCTTTTACCCTTTCCTTTGTAATCCGCAACAAATGTCGGCAAAGAAGACCAATCGATGTTTGGAAGTCGCCTCCGCCAAATTCTCCTCTCGATCCATCCCCATGGCGTAAGGTCCTTCCGGTATCGTTCCGAATCATTCCAAACACGTCAACGGCTCGGTTAGCATCGACCTCATCCGACCCTGTATCCACGAATGCATCTCGGGTGGTGTTTCAAAAAGTAGTACGGCCGTGCCGTGGAATGCCGGATCACGTGTTTTTGGGTTACCTCGTGGAGTATTTGCAGGATACGTACGAGTTACCTGACGGTCTACCAATGGTCTATCGAGAGGAGTCCAATACCATTACAGAAGCACTGAATGGCGACGAGCGTACCGACGACAATCGACTCATAATCTGGGACTCATCGTTATCGCCAGACGCCTTGGCTACCTCCATGAGTGTGGAAGTCGTGGGAATCTTCACCGATGAAACCGATTCACCGTCGTTGTCGCGGTCCATTCCCAATATGGCCATGGTAGTGGTCAAAAAAGCACTGACGTCGGATCGAGCCATGAAGGCGTTGCCGCCAATGCTACAAAATTTATTCGCCGACTCGGAAAAGCGCATTTTGAAATCCTTGGAGCGTGGCCTCGACGATTTCATGTCCGGCAAAATTCAATCCGACGGTAAGCGGCAACAAATCGGACAGACAAAGCAGTCAAGAAATGACGCCCGCTCCAGCATGCTGACCGAGCTATTGGAAGCGGAGGAGCCGCTCTCTTCGATGAATCAGTCATCCAAGCCAAATACTTTTATTGAAGCTGACATTGAATCGGCAAGCGCCACCACTTCCAACGTGCCAATATCGTTAGCAGAAAAGCGAAAAGCGGCTTTGGAAAGTATGAATCCGGTGGAGCTGAAAAATAACACGAAGAGTGCATCCAAACCGGCAGAATCCGTAAAGGAATTGGACTATGCTGTACAAGCCGCTCGCAAGGCGGTGTCCAAGCGGAACAATGAGGATTTTGCTGTAGAGGCTGCGAGAAAAATAGCGAAGGCAAGAATTCAACCCGAAAAAGGTTTGGATCAAATATCAGCATTCACGTCTGGGCGAGAGAGCTCGAGGATCCTCGAAATGCCTGCTGGCGACGAAAAAGTTACTGATCCGGAGTCGATCGATCTTAAAGCGATTCGTCCACCAAGTTTGGATCCACAAGCCACAGAGTTTCGCAAGCTTATGATGACGATTTCGACGCCTCAAGATTTTCAGAAACAGCAAAAGATTGCAGAAAAGGCACCTGTTAAGCAAAATAGTAGCATAGAAGGGGAGGCCCAAGAAATCAGTACACATGTTACAGGCAAGCGAAGACTCAATCTCACCACTCGCAACGAAACTAAACCAGATATGTCTCTTCCAATCCTTGACCCATTAACAAACGAAACGTTCAAGGATGAAATTTTCCAAACGGCAAATAACGCCTTGACGGAATTGGCAGAGGCTGGTGGCGAGATGACGCCAGAAGAATTGCTGGAGGATGTTCTGAAGTTTGGTGACGAGAAGGACAGAGAGCAGCGAGTTGGTGACGGTTTTGTCAGTGGTGCCTTTGAGAAAGCTAAAGAGCTGCTGCGTGAGCAGCGTGATAGGCGCCAAAGACGGCTCAAAGAGGAAATTGCGACACGGGTCACTGATGATTATAAGCCCCTTGCTTCCGATATTCGAGAGCCTCGTGGGGTTCAATTTCAGGAATTCGACGACCAAGAGGAGCTGCGGCGGATGTTCGCTGCAGGTGAACAAATTGCAGACGGACGTATTGTTATGGCATCGAGAGCGGACTCGGTAGAATTTACCGATGAAGGCACGACTCAAGAAGATATTGATACGCTAATAGCATCCGATCGTACAATTTCGAGCCATGCGCGTATTCTGGATGAGGAGCTTGCAGAGCTAGAGCTACGCATAAATGCATCTCCTGGAGAAGAGTTTGACGGGCCTAGGAAAAACCCATTTTTTGATGTATTGTCTGGACCTGAGGTGTATAACCCCAATGTTGATCCAGAAACTGTGAACTGGCCTGGAGCAAAACCTGGATCAAAACACGTGAGACTTCCCCAGGAGCTGGATGAAGCTGTAAAGCAGGCTTCTTTCGCCGCTGACATTTTGATGAAAATTCAAGACCAATACACTGACTCACCACCTGATGTCTCTCGCGATATATCGTACAATATTGGCGGA
>Ga0163101_100304_pt1 | contig 10942 bp, 5 predicted proteins | sample TAMARWmetagpilot_2_FD_111548 | JGI IMG/M metagenome (GOLD analysis project Ga0163101, IMG submission 111548) | Phycosphere-associated microbial communities from TAMU algal ponds, Corpus Christi, Texas, USA - TAMU ARW1 11/11 metagenome pilot | ecosystem: Engineered > Artificial ecosystem >...
CACTGGCGGTGGCAGGCCTTTGTCGGACACGTCAGATTCGGAAGGAACTCCGGAACCCAAAGGAACCACTAGGCCGGACACTTCAATGTCAACCGGTTGCTGGAAGGGCAGCAAGCCTCAGTCGGGGCGAGACTTGGGCGTTTGGGAATCTTCTCTAGAAGACCGAGCGAATATTTTGTCTCGCTGGATGCTGTCCTACCTGACTCCCTTATTGAGCTTGGGATCGCGCAAAGTACTCGATGAGGACGATATTGGTGTCCCTTCCAAGGACGACAGGGCGGATCGGGCGCATCAAGTCGCCATGGAAGCTTGGAAAGTACAATCGGCAAAGGCAGATGCTACCAACGAAAAACTCAAAGCAAGGCATCAAGCACAATTGGACGCTTGCAAAAACGAACAAGAGCGGAAAAAGGTCAAGCCTTTGGAACTGGTGGAGCCCAGCATTGCCTTGGCCCTTTTGAAAGGTTTCGGGGTTGGACAAATTTTACTCGCCATCTTTTATTATGTCGTTTCGGCCTTGCTCGGATTCGTGCCCGTCCTGATATTGAACGAACTCGTCCAATTTTTCGAATCCGGTGTCGATATTGACGAATACCAGGGTCGCTTTGACCCTTGGCTGCAAGTTGCGGCCCTCGGCGTCCTGCCCTTTCTCATTTCGCTCCTGCAGACCCGACATTCAACCACCATGGCACACTGTGCCGTTTTTGTCCGCACTTCTGTCAGTACTATGTTGTATCGCAAAGCGCTACGAGTATCCGCTTCCGGTCGGGCCAAAACCTCCACCGGACAAGTAGTCAACATGATGAGCAACGACACGGCACAGTTGCAGCGATTCTTGCAGTTCGTCGGTATGACTTTGGTCGCCCCCTTGCAGATCATTATCGCCTTGGTTCTGATTTTTCAACAAGTACGTTTCGCTCTGTGTTACAGTTGATTGTCCTCGAAAATCTTGTCCATGGATGTTCTTTCTCACTTTGAAATTCTGTTCTTTTCATTGTCTTTCTCGGACAGGTCGGAAACGCCACTTGGGTTGGTGTTGGATTCATGTTTGCCTTGGCACCCATTAATACCGTTGTCTTCTCCATAGTATCCAAGCAACGTCGCAAGGTACTCAAATATTCCGATTTGCGCGTCAAGATGATGAACGAAATTCTTGCCGGTATTCGAATTATCAAATTCTACGCCTGGGAGAGGCCGTTCGGAAAAGAGGTCGGGCGTATTCGTGGCTCCGAACTAAAGGCCTTGACTAAACTTGCTTATACCTCGGCCATCGGATTTTCGCTCATCCTCATGTCAGCGCCTCTGATACAACCCATTCTAGTGTTCTTAACCTACGTGTCTATCCAAAACGAACCGCTCGACGCGGCTACAGCCTTTACTACAGTCGCACTTTTCAACATTATGCGCTTTCCGTTCGCTTTTATGCCCATGGGACTCTTGCAATATATTCAGAGCAAGATTTCTTTAAAACGTCTGGAGCGTTACCTGGCCTTGCCGGAATTGGACGAATACGTCGAGCATACGCCGCCTCCGTCTGCGAGTATGGACGCAGCCGAGGCGCAATACGGTAGCGTCACAATACTGAATGGTAGCTTTGCGTGGATGGATCCGGAAGGTAAAGAAATCCGCCCGATTCAAGACGAAGAGCCGAAAAAGGAACGCCGGAAGTCGAAGCGTACCAAAGGCGACGAGACCTCGGATGTTGACATGATGGCGAGTAACCACAGTTCAGTCGCGGGTAGCAGCGTCTTGACTGAGAGTACCCAGAAAACTCCTCCCATCACGCTGCAAGAATTGACATGCACAATTCAAACCGGTAAGCTAGTCGCAATTGTCGGTGCCGTTGGTTCGGGCAAATCTAGCTTTCTGTCCGCTATCTTAGGTGAAATGGAACCCGTCAAGGGATGCAAAGTTTACATGCCGCGTCCTGTAGATGCGCCAACAGGCTTTGTGTCTTACTGTACGCAGACCCCGTGGGTCGTCAACGACACTTTGAGAGGAAATGTTCTGTTTGGACGTGATTTCAATCAAGAACGATATGAACGCGTTCTGGAGGCGTGTGCGTTAGTGGACGATCTCGCTATTTTACCTGCCGGTGATTTGACGGAAATTGGCGAACGAGGCATCAATTTGTCGGGTGGTCAAAAGGCCCGTGTTGCGTTAGCCCGGGCTTTGTACTCCGACGAGACTCGTCTGATGCTCATGGACGATCCCTTGTCGGCGGTGGATGCACATGTTGGAGAGCACATATTTTCTAACGCTATAGCCGGAGACATGGCCAAAGGAATAACTCGATTGTTAGTCACACATCACGTTCACTTGCTGTCACGATGTGATGACGTCATTGTTATGGAGCACGGCCGTATCAAGCACCAGGGCCGGTACAGAGATTTGGTGGCCGCCGGTGTTGACTTTGCGGGCGCGGTGGACGTCTCAAAAATCAAGGCAGCCTCAAAGCAGGAGCCTGAAAAATTTGACGACGAAGTTACAGCCCAAAAGGAGGTCGAGCTGTCGGCTGAGAAGAAAGCAGCTCTAAAGAAGAGCGGGAAAAAGCTTGTGAGGGACGAAGAGCGCGAAGAAGGAAGTGTTGACGGCTCGGCTTATATGCATTACGCTAGAGCCGGTGGATTGTTGACGGCGGCATCCGTTTTTGTCATTCAGGCGCTCGGTCGAGCCTCAGAAGTGACTGCTGGGTTCTGGCTGGCCTTGTGGGCAGAGCGCAGTCTTGAAGCATCGTTGAGTGGAGATCCGTTCTCGCAGACTACAACAAATCGATATCTTGGTGTGTACGCTTTGTTTGGTCTGGGCGGTGTCATAGGGCTTACCGCGCGCGCCATCATTGTTGCGGTTCACCGCCTTCGGGCTTCAAAGAAGATGCATGATGACTTGACCGAGAGTATCCTACGTGCACCTGTTTCTTTCTTTGACATCACCCCTACTGGACGGATTCTCAATCGTTTTGCGGCCGACATGGACAAGGTCGATCTCGAGCTGACGCAGAGCCTTTCACAGGGAGTGTCAACTGTCTTCAGTGTTCTCGGAGCAATTGGGGCAATTATCGCTGCCACAAACGGCACATTTCTAGTTCCATTGATTCCTATCGGCTATTTGTACTACCTGATCCAGAAGTGGTTTCGAAAGACATCAACTGAGCTGCAGCGCATCAACAGCATCGCAAATTCTCCTATATTTGCTGATTTTTCTCAAACCCTCTCCGGTACTTCGACGATTCGAGCCTACGGCGAAGAAAAGCGGTTTTTCATCCAGTGCAAGAAGTCTTTCGACAACATGAACACATCATACATCCTCGTTCAGTTAGTCAATTACTGGCTTGGACTTCGTCTTGATGTCTTGGGAGGACTTATGGGAGCCTTTATTGGAGGAGTCGCTGTTGCTACTTCGTCGTCTGGTTTCATTTCAGCAGGGTGGCTTGGTCTCGCCCTGTCGTACAGCATTGAAATGACAAATTACCTCAAGCATGGAGTTCGTATGATTGCTACAATCGAGGCGCAAATGAATTCTGTCGAACGTATTCTCTTCTACACCAACAACATAAAAGCGGAGGCACCTGAGTTTATCCCGGAATGTGATCCTGAACCTGGTGTATGGCCGATCAATGGCGAGATCGAGCTCAGCCACGCCTCCATGCGGTATCGCGATGGACCACTAGTTTTGAAGGACTTATCGCTAAAGGTCAAAGCCGGCGAGCGTGTGGGAGTTTGTGGGCGTACAGGAAGCGGTAAAAGTAGTCTTATGATATGTTTGTTCCGTATCGCAGAACTGGAAGATGATGGCGGAAAAATCTTGATTGATGGGATTGACGCTTCCGAAATTGGAACTTCAGCTTTGCGTTTAAATCTTTCCATCATTCCTCAGGACCCTGTGATATTTTCCAACACCGTTCGTTATAATCTGGATCCGTTCTCAGCAGCAACAGACGAAGAAGTGTGGGAATCTTTGACGAAGGTGCAAATGGCTGACACTATCGCGGAGTTACCAAATGGACTCAGCGAGCAAGTTTCGGAGGGAGGAGAAAATTTTTCGCAGGGACAGCGCCAGCTTTTATGTATTGCGCGATCGTTGATTCGTAAGCCCAAGATTTTAGTAATGGACGAAGCGACGGCGAGTATCGACAACGCTACGGACTCGGCAATTCAGCGAATGATTCGTGAAAATTTTGAGAATACAACAGTGTTGACGATCGCTCATCGCTTGAATACGATTATGGACAGCGACCGCGTGTTGGTGTTAGATGATGGAAGGATAGCCGAGTTTGATACCCCAGAGGCTTTGTTGGCGAAAAAAACTAGCTTGTTCCGTGCAATGGTAGATAAAAGTCGGGCTGCCAAGTCAAAAACTCTCATCGAAGGAGAGTAGATAGTGCATAAAAAATAAATCTTAATATGCTTACTTACGTAACGCGTTCTAGAGGCGGAGCCTTGCCTTCCTACATCACCGAATATATCCAAAATGCAAGCTTATGGACATCTGTATCACCAAGATAAAGGGGGAGGTGAACGCAAGAAAGTGCGAGAATCTTGAGCAGTCACTTCCGCATTGTCGGATGCTTTTATGGCCTTTTGGCACTTGGAGCAAATTGCCGTTGTAGTCGACACGATGACAATCCGAATTTCTTCTTTTTTCGTCTATGTGTGTTGAAAAAATGTTTCTTGACGTTGTAATTGGCTTTAAAATATTTGTTAGTCGCAGACGTTGCAGGATTCTTGGCAGTAAGCGTATGCGGCGTTGCCTTCATGACATAATTTTTCACGCCAAGGAGTTCTCGTCGAAAGCCACTCACAATCCTTGTTTCCATGACGAGCATTGACATAGAAAAAAGCTCCGGTGGTGTCTTCGCATTTGTCTGTACATTTGCCACATGTCTCCGCGCATGCATTGTAGGCTTCGTGGCCCTCTTGACACAAAGCCTCAGACCAAAAATCACTTTTTGCCATCACTCGAGCCAGCCAGCCGCAGTCTTTGTACCCACGATTGGGGTCTACGAAGAACACTGCCGAGAAGTCGTCATCGCAAGGCGTGGTCTGCGCTGAAGCCTCTATATTTAAATTGCAAGTGTCACTCTGCGTTCCATCTTCCAAGTGAATGCTGAGACGTACCAAGTCGGGAGGGCCCTCCACCTCATCACAAACTCGGATAAAGAGAGGAAAGCCCGATGCTTCAAAGTTTTGGATTCGAAAGTTTCGTCGAGTGCTTTGCTCGTTCAAGCCGATAGCTCCTTCCAGCCGGGATTGCGGACCCCACCTTCCGTCTCCCGGGCCTTCGTCACTGACAAGGACAACCTGGTTGGGAAATTCTCGGGTTTGCTCGTTCATACCTTTGGCGCGGTTGTACTGTAAAAAAAATCGCTTGCTGCCGTCTTCAAGACTTAGAATAACAGGTTGATCCGGCGTTGTCTTGTCGTACTCCCCGAAGAAGGCAACCTGTCCTCCCCAAGGGAAATCTGGGAGAGAGAGTGAAAGGGAACGATCTTTGTACCATCCCAGTGCCCAGCTCTTTTGTGCATTAAAGCAGCTTGTGGGAGCACCAATCTTAGAAGTTCCCCATCCCATGTAACCTAATCCGCATAAGAAGGAAACAAAATCAATGAGCTCTGCCTAGTTACCGTCGCCATGCGTTCAAAACACATCGCGATAAATTAATCGGGATGAAATAGTACATGGAAAGCCTTCTGGAGACACCTACCTGTGACATCGCCATAGTTTTGGCTACCTCGTCCGGCGTGGTTCAAGTTAAGATTGTGCCCTACTTCATGCATCAAGGCGGACAAGCTACCACCCCATTTGTCGTTGTAGACGGAGCGCCACCCGTTGAAATAGGCATAGGCCAACCATCCACGTCCACCAAACAAAAGCCCAGCGCTTGGGAAGACAAATAAGACATGAGCGAACTGGGTACTCAATCGACCAAACCGTCGCGTGGCGTTAGCGACCACTAGATTGTCCAAAGCCAGCACCGAGTTCGAGCCAGCTACTCGCTTGTTAATGGAAATTTCGGCAATGCCATTTACAATGTCATCGCCCTCTGCTGGTCTCAGTTGTAACTGCCTAAACGAACAAGCATCGATTTGGCTAGAAAGACTGTGACGTTCCGGATTGTTACCCAAGCCAAAAACACGCGAGGCCAGTTGATCGGCCGACAGAGAGGGGGATATGCCACGATAAGTGATCCGTAAGACCAGGACTTGGCCAGTACCCGTTGCCGACGCCAGAGAACGGTGTTGGGATGGTGAATCATCAATATCAATAGAGGCGTCCTTGATGACCGAAAGCTGAACCGCTTCATTATCCAGAACCGCGTCGGAAATGGATAGAACGGGATGCTCGTGATGCGTTATGTTCTCCAAGACCAAAGGTGGCAAGTCAATGACGAACGATTGATCAGCCGCGTTGTCCTGGTCCGTCACACAAAGGAATGCCGAGTCGCTGTCGCTCGCCGTACTCTCCGCATCGTTACTGGGTGAGGGTTCATAATTGGAAAATTTGACATCCACCTGCTCCACCATACAAACAACAGACTGCTCTTGTAGCTTTCCGACAGTGTGTTGCTCCTCTTTCTGCGTTCCTCGAATAGACGATTCTCCCCGAACCTTCGCCGACAGCAAGTGGCAGACGAGGAGGAACAGCGGCGTAACGTTCATAAAACTAAATGTAACTCGGAATTTTATGTAAGAGTGCTACCTTATGTGTGAGCAGAACAAAAAAAAATGAGATACGTTAGGCCAACAATCGGCTGTGTAATCAGAACGACTAGAAACAACATACCACACTGCTGGAGGTCGGGGAACAAACAGGTACGGGAAGAAGTGCAAATTATAAACTTCTTCACGCCGAAAGGTCTCGCGGAGTGGTCTCGTTGGAAGAGCATGGTTCTGGCTATCCGACTCAGTTCGTATGTGTGATAGTCCAGAGAGTGTTGCAACGATTCTGTCACGGTTGTGTGTGAAGACGTTTGTGAGTCTGTCTGTGTCGACAGGCGTGAAATATGGATTCTCGACATACTATTGTGAATTGCCTCGCTAGGTAACACAGATTCAACGGAGATGGTTATTATAATACATACAATGAAAAAGCCGACCTCGCGCGCGATACTTTGTTAAAAATAGATGGAATGTCCGGGTGTTTTTGTGCTCTCGCCGATATCGTGGGAGGTTCGGGTAGGGAGCCGTTTTAGCGGAGATGGCGATGACACGATCCCTTCGGTAAGGGGAAATCTTTTGGTCGTGCTCACATCCTCATCTCTTCCGCATTCACAGTGAACGCACCAACGACTCGACTCATTCACACGTTTGACAATCAATCATCTCCCGCGCTCGTGGCGATTGCACCATTATCTTGCCAGAAATCGATCAAGTACGCAACTGTAATTTATCAAAACCCAATCAGCTTCCAGCAATCACTCCGCGCATTTATCGTGCTTGGATTGAGTGTGAGTGCTCGTCATAGCGGAAGGTGCGCGAGAAAAGCAAAAGGAATTTACTGTCAACGCGTCCAAGCCTGCGCATCCTTCGCTATATTTTCACTAGGACAAGCAAACGCGGCAAGCATGTCTCGACCCCCCAAGACGCCCCCGCAGATACCCTTTGGAAGCTCTGATAGGAGCGCGAGCGTCAATGCCATTAGCACCGGCAACAACGACCACGGAATAGTTTTTAGAACAGGCGTTTCGATAAACGGTGCTTCGGAAAAGTCTCGCGAGTCTCTACGCGAGTCGATCAGTCGCCGCCGTACGAGTCTGACGCCTCAAGAAAATGTCTTTTTGGAAGAACTCTGCATTAAAGGCAACGAAATTGAAGTCAAGCTCGCACATAGCAAGCTACTCGACGATGATCTCTTCTTCGAGCATCACGACGATTCAGCCAACGTCAATGAATGGTCCGGCTCTGACGCATTTTCTTTGAGTCGCGAACGAAGCAGCAAAGAGGCTCTGCCAAATGTTTGCTTGTCGGACCGGGTGTCACCACGAGGAACAATTACGACCGGATCTATGGTCGATGTCATACCAATGCGCAACGACGATCGACCGCGTAGCCAATCCGCCGGTTCATCTTGTTCTTTTAACGTAGGATCTGCCCGTCGACAAGAACTTCTCCAAGGCCGTCGAAAAAATTTACTTTTTGGGAAAATATGGAAGGCACACGAAAGCGGGTTGGCTGTCACGGACACTTCCTCGCGACGCCTTTTGTTGTCCCGGCGCAACAGTTTTACAAACTCTTCCCGTCGGAATGTTTTGCAGAAATCCCAACGACTCGGCGACATCTTTCGAGCGACCAATGCTCGTGAAAACACGACTTCTACCTCCAGTTCCACATCGCGACCAGAACAAGAAGCACGAACGAATTTATTTATGAACGACAACAAATCTGACAACAATCGACGGGGCTCACTCCGACAGTCACGTATTCCATCTCGACCACAATTGCGTCGACTCACTTCCGAAAGTAGCCGCAAATCGGTCACGTTTGGGGAACTGCCGTCACCTCGTCAATCTCGGGCGGAATCGGATGACTTTAGCATAACCGCTCTGCGAAAAGCGGCTCCAATTCGTTCTGATTCCTCAAATTCCATTCCCACTCTCCATCAAGGACATACAATTCTAAATTCCTCGCCTTCAGACAGAAGTTTTAAGAGCATTCCTTCACTTCACAAAGCTCATCATGTGCACTCCGATGCATCCGTACGCTCGTCTGCCGGCTTTTCTGATATTACAACGGAGTGGAGTCGAACAGAAGACCGCAATCCGTCAATCACAGCTGACGATGAAAAGAAATTGGATCAGCTAGCCGATTGGACCTCTCCCGTTCCCACCAAAGTCGAAATTAAACCAACCATCGACGGGAGCAGGATGATTCAAGACAACATCAAACTCTTGTCCCATCACACGGATACAGATTCGTTGTCTCATCATGTCTTGCTGAGGGATGCGTCCGTTAGTAATTACGAAGGCCAGGGTATTGAAGTGGCCGATTGGGAGAGTACTCGTGGCAGCTTGGAGTCGTTTTCCATGGATGCACTCAACGTGGCACGTCGTTTCGACAGTATGGTATCCTTTAACGACGGTAATACCAGTGTCATTTCGAGCAACTCGTTTGACGAAACCATAAGCTTTGACCGACTCAACAACGTCTTTCGACGCAATTCTCAGGCGCTGATTCGAAGTTTGTCGGATGAAGAAGTGAATGGAGTTTTTCTTGGTATAACGCGGAAACTCTTGCACGACACCGCTACAACAAGCAGCACTCAAGAACTTGCGCCGATTTATGACCAAGATGATTCCTGGAAAATTGATGACGATGATGATTTGGATTATTATGACTCCTGGATGGTCATTCAAGATGAGTACGAGAATGGTTATGGCGGCGGAGGCACTCTACCTTTTCATATCCTTGGCACATCAGCCGAAGACATTGACGCCCAACCGCACGTATTAAGCCCACCGCTAATGGAAAGCTTGCAACCTTTTCTTCCCATTAGTAGGGCCAGGGAAAACTTTTGGATGAAATATTCCTTGGTCCGCGACGGTGCCAACATGCTAACGTTTTTGCAGTACGCGCGAGGAGCGCAACACTCCCTTCTAGCCATTGAGACGGTCGATGGCGAGGTATTTGGTGCCTTTACTGCAAAAGCGTGGCGCAGGAACTGGAATTATTTCGGGTCGAGTGATTCGTTTCTATGGCGGATGCGCCATACTCGACAAGAGAAGACGCATTCAATTATCGACCAAGCGCAAATAGAAAGCGAAGTGGATGTCTTTCCTTACACAGGTAAGAATCAATGCATTCAACTGTGCACGTATGATAAGATTGGCATTGGTGGGGGTGCAGGCAATACTTTATCGCCCGATACAGCGAGTATTTCTACTCTGAACCATGGTGAACCAATCAAGGAGCACGAATGGGGTTTCGGGTTAACCGTACAATCCGACATGCTGACGGGAACCACTTCTCCGTGTGTTACGTTTGGGAGTCCATCTTTGTCAGCAGAGCACTCGGACGGATCAATCTTTGAAATCATCAACATGGAATTATGGACGTTGACACCCTGTACCCGATTGGAGGATGCAGAAAAGTTGGAACTCGGAAAATTGTTTTTACAACAACATAGGCACTGATTCGCACGAAGTGGAATGCTCAGATTATTAATTAAACATGCAGAAGTGTACCGTCACCAGGTCTATAGCTGTCAGCTTGAATTGTTCTATTATGCATTTCGCCGGATTTCGGCTGAAAAGATGGTAATTCTGGTATTTGTGTTGACGGTACAGAATCGCTTTCCGTTCCGGAAAGTGTCTTGACTGTGAGTGACGAACATGTCTCCCCATTCACAGAAGAATCCCGACCAACTATAAGAAACAACCGCGATATGCGCATGCGGTTGAAGTGTGCCGAATATAAAGCTCTTAAAGCTAGCCGTGTTCCAAAAGCATCGAGTCGATACGCGACCAGAGGTGCGACTGCCAAGAGACAGAGCAGACTAAACTAGGCACGTTTCCGAGAGAATTAGTTGGAAGCATGATTCTATTCGCAGAGCATTTTTTCTCAGCATCCATACAATGCTTTCGTCGACGAAAGCGCCAACGTTGCTCTCTTGATCTCCTTTTGTGTGTCAAATACGATGCATGTGTATGTCGTCGTTTTTCTCCAAATTTACTATTTGCTCCCGAAAGAACAGTAGAATCGCCGGACCAAATCCTTTTCGAGGGTCCTCTCGACCAGCGCGGTCTCGTAAGTTATCTCTTCGAAAACGAAGTTCCATGGACACGCTAGTATGGGAACTAAGCTTGATCATGGTTGGTGATGCTAGTTAATTGAAGTTGTGGCTCGTGCCGTTTGGTTTGAGCTGCACAGTCAATGATCGGATGACATGTCTGTTTACTGGAGGGCATCTGAAACTTGGAAAACAGATTTGTCTTCATTCAAAAATGA
>Ga0163101_100306_pt1 | contig 10861 bp, 1 predicted proteins | sample TAMARWmetagpilot_2_FD_111548 | JGI IMG/M metagenome (GOLD analysis project Ga0163101, IMG submission 111548) | Phycosphere-associated microbial communities from TAMU algal ponds, Corpus Christi, Texas, USA - TAMU ARW1 11/11 metagenome pilot | ecosystem: Engineered > Artificial ecosystem >...
GTCGGTTTATTTAGCCTCGGGACGAGAACAGACGCAACTGCGACTGTTTTGACGGTGAGGAATGACAGTCACGAAAAAGCGGTGGCACCCTAACCCTCCTCTCACTGCAAGGCCCGGCGGCGAATTAATGTAATGTAAGTAACTGACTGGGAATCTTTCTCTCTCTCTGTGTCGTAGAAGATGTTAATTTGGTAAATATATTCAAGATGACATGTATACGATAATACTGCCCAAATCGAAATGAGTGTGCGTCTCCTTCACGCTATGAGAGAGCCTTCTCACAAACGCAAAATTTCTCTCCTCGCTATCTGATGGCTGTCAAAAGGTGACCAATGTGTGAAGAGGGCGCAAAGACTGGAAGACCTGTATTGCTCGCAAAGTTGACTCCCCTTAAGACTCAGCGTGAATTAGCTCTTAACGATGCTGGAACGTCTAGCCGGGAAGATACTGCAACGGTTTCTTGCCAAGTACTTCGACGTCGAAAATAATGAAACCCTTACTATGGGAGTCTGGTCTGGTTTGGTCAGTCTTCAGGATCTTCACGTCAATATCGACCAGATAAATCCTTTGCTAGCGCAGAAAGGTATTCCCGTTAGAATACAGCAGCTTCACATTTCACGTCTAGAAATTACAATTCCATGGAGTCAGCTCAGTTTTAGTAGCGGTACGATGCGAAGCTCGGGCCAACGAAACGAAGCCGCCGAGGTTGTAGTATTAATAGACGGAGTCCATTGTTTGGCTAAATCCTTGTTTGATTTTGACGACATGGCAATCGCTGCAGACCGAATTGCTCAGCGCCAAAAAATACTCAAGGCGGGCTTACAAAGAGACACGGACAAGAGCACCTTTGCCGAAACATTGAAACGGCGCTTGCGAGAGGGGCTTCTTCAACAGCTCGCGGAAAGTCTCCAGGTCCATATTCGAAATGTGCATATTCGCTACGAAGATTCCAATCATGCATTTTCTTGTGGCATGGTTTGCGAAAGTTTGCATTTGCAGCAAGATGTTAAGCCACCAAGCGAGGAGGCAATTCGGAAAGTTGTTCAGGTGAATCACGTCGGAATCTACTGGAATCCTGTTGAAAAGCCTAGGAATGGATTGCCAGTTGAGCAGACGTTTCTAGGCCACCTGCCAACTGATCAAATATGCCGAGCTTTGGATCGCTCCGTTGCCCGACGAATGCCAACGCTCCAGGCGAGCAACCCTCTGAACGCGCCCAAACACACGTACCTGATAGTTCCCATTGACGCGTCTGCACATTTATCATTTTCCACTAACCCCAGAGATTTTGAAATGCGCCCCGCACTGGAAGTGATCATTGAAGTTCCGGAACTAACGTTGGGCGTACGCGACTTTCAAATCTATCAAATAATCCGTCTTATCCACGACCTCAAAGAGCACAATTACCGGAAGAAGCACTATCGGCGTTTCCGTCCGTCAAGCCCAGTCACAGAAGATCCAAAAGCCTGGTGGCAGTACGCGGTTGCGGTCGTTCGGTATGAAATACGAGAAAATAGACTGCGTTGGTCTTGGGGACGTTTCCGTCGAAGGTTTGAACAGCGGAAGAGATACTGCTACCTCTATGAACGGATGTTGCGAGTCGAAATAGCAATGCCAGACACTCCTATAGAGCGTAGCTCACTTGCTACTGAACTTTCTCTAGCACCTCTCAGTGCCACGGAGTCTCAGGAACTAGAGGACCTCGACAACGGGGTTCTTGGTGATTTGGATGTGCACGATATTTTGCTTTTCCGTCTGCTTGTCAGCAAGCGGATGGGATTGAAGAACAGCGGACAAGCTACAAATGGAAGAACAAATTGGTTTAGACGGACAATGTCTACTTTAGTCAGTGGAGATGACGAAGCGGAGGAGGAATACGAACGATTGCTTTCGTATTGGCAACAAAGGAGCACTTCGGAAAAAATTTGGTCAGATGCTTCCAGTGGCAAATTTTGTGTCGCTCTATCTTCTGAGATAAGAATTGAAAACGGCCGAACGCTGTTGTATTCACCAGTGAGTTCAACAATTGACCTTGAACCATTGCGTAGAATACAGGAATGTTTTCTTGAAATTTCTTTTACAGTGTTGGAAGGCCGACTTTCTCTACTGCAGGACTTCGAGACTATCATATCTAATATGTCGCTCCTTGACTTTATCGTCTCAGAAGTGAGCTCGACGCGGCGCGAAAATATTTTGGTAAAACGAATACACAAACCAGGAATTGGCTTGTTTGATTCAAAACGTCTCGACGGCTCTGTTGGACCAGTATTTTCCTTGGTAGTCAGGAAGAACGCCGAAGACTCTGATGAATCTCATATCGAAGTTCAAGCAAGGATAGAGTGTACCGAGGCTCACTTTTCGCCCGAGGATATTTGGTTACCTTGCTTCAAGCGCCTGATGCAGCCTGTCCCTCAGCTTCAGCAAATGGCAACGTTCTGGTCCGAGCTAAGCATGGCTAACATCAATTCTTGGGCCTCAGATCGGCTAAGCCTCGTGGCAAAAGCACGGACAGCAGTGAATCAGCATCGAAACATTGATATAAATCTTGAAATTGAATGTCCGATCATCCGGGTTTCCGATGGAAAAGGCTGTGAACTTGTGTTTGATTTAGGACAAGCATACGTAAGAACTGAGAGGCTCGCCTCTTTTGGATCCAGTAACTTGTCCACTTTTGCTGAGATGGATGACCGAATGCTTTCGAAGGATCGCCGATTTTCCTATCAGCAGAGAAATCCGCTCATTTCACGCGATGTCGCTTCCTTCAAAACTCCTCCACGGCTTTCTACAGCAGCCATAGAGCTTCCGACATCGCCAACGAGGACAGACTACGTACGTTTAGGATTCACGGAAAATATGGATCGCGCAGACGACAATCTGAACCTTATCAACCCGACAAGGTTGCCATTTTCAACGAAAGTCACTTCAATCGCTAGCGCCGACAGCGATCGGTCCTACCGGCACCAATATCGGGGTCAAATGGAAGCAATATTTTACGATGTTTTCGAAATGCGTCTCGTCACTGGGACTGTTGTCTTAGGTGGGACTTCGCGAGATGTGCACAGGATATGTCATCCGGTCGACATGCGTGCGGCAATCCACAAATCAATCATTCCCGCCGACCATACATTATGCCGCCTAAAGCTATTCTGCGATATGGAGGATATTTCTGTAGATCTTTCAGAGCCGATTGTGTTTGCTCTAGGACGCTTTTTCAATGTCTGGAAATTGGTTTTGTCCACTAAGGTATCAAAAACTCTATTGCTGACATCGAACTTGGGAGTCAAGTCCATTCTACCCAACCTTCTGTCAGAAGTAGATGTTTCTGATGATGACTTTGATGAAAATGGTTTCTTCGATGCATTGGAGAGCGAGTCATTTAATTCCCCCGATGCAGATGCTCTCTTCAAAGAGCATTGGGTGTCAGAAACTACGAACTTACTGGATGAAGGTGTCAAGTCTGTTACAAAAAGTGTTCGAAGCCGACGTCGACGCCCGAGATCTGTTTCTGACGTATCTTCACTATCCGAAAGTTCGTTGGCGAGGCGTCGCCTCACGAACCAAGGAAACGGGAACATTTACTTAAGTGCTGAGAACCTTGCTATGTTAGAAGAGGCTGATGAGTCAGGTGGTCTCGATGAAGAAGAGGATGATTACTCCTTTCATTCTGCCTATTCATTGAGCCACTTGTTGACACTTTCCGAAAACGTACAAACAGATATAATCCAGGCAGTTTCCAATGTCCATCGTTTGAAAGACAAAATATATGGCACGGGTGTCTCATCTAGCGTTGGCAGTTTTGTGTCAGTTGATGAAGTGAAACGGAGCTTGACGATGCGCAAGGCGCTCCGTCTCGAACTTGGGAGAGCTACAGCAGAGTTGCAAGCTCTGCGTGATGCACATAAAGATCTTTTGTACCAAATTAAAATCTCATCCAGCGACGAGAACGAAGGAACGCCACTGAAGAGCAATCGTTCCGGGCGCGTGTCAAGATCGATTGAGGTAGCATCAGCCTTACTACAAACTCGGAAGCAGCCTACTTTCGCCGATACTGATGCAAACCTTGAACACACTCTTGTTCGTGGACTAAATCGTGATCTTCTTCAGATCTGGTTGACGTTGCGTTGTGTTTCAATTCGGTTCGTTGTTAATTCAGGTACTGACGGTTCGCTTGAATCGTCCAATACCTTTGCTGTCAAGATCGCCAACAGTAACCTCGTTCGGAGGCAAAGCGCTATTGCTTCGAGGTATTCTTTTAGCCTCGACAATGTAAGTGCAATTCATGAAAACGATGTGGACCCAGCTCTGGACCGGTGCTTCATCGTTGGCGGATCCAGCAGTGAGACTTCTTCGAAGCTTCTTCCGTCGCTATTCCCTCAGTTCATCTCTTCACTATCGATGGAAAACAAATTTTTAAGCGGGGCGGTCTGTCTGCAAAGAAAGAGACAGGTGATGTCTGGAAAGTCGTCAAAGATGGACAAGATTCGGATAGCTTTCGGCGATATTGAGCTGAAAGGTCACACCAACTCCTTGCGTTTAATCCAGCAACAGATGTCATCGTTATCTTCAGTTTTTCGAGTTACAAATACTGAAGTATACCGTAAAATGCCCAAGACTCAAGAACGAATGCTTGATGGATATTTTGATGTAGGCCTTCGGATTTCTTCGCTGAGGCTCGTCTTTGAGGACGAGGAAGGGCATTTTGCTGCTGCCACTGCATTGACCGAAGTGGATATAAACTTTAGCGGTGCTAGCTTCGGGCGGCAGTTTCAAGATCGGAGTCAGCTAGACATACGCCTTGGCAACTTTCAGGTTTTAAGCATAGAGGATCTAGATAGTGGAGTCGGGAATGAATTGGTTGCGAAACAAGATCTCTACAATCCTTTACTGAGATTGCGGCTTCGACAGCAAATCGTTCCTAGAGGAGAACAGGGTGGTTGGGTGGTAGGTCAGTCATCCACCATGGCCCTTCATTCTAGCCTCGACGAAATCAACATTCACCTTGGTTTACGAATGGATTCCATGGAGTCCCATCTGTCCTTCTCCACCCTTTTTCGACTGTCGAAATCAATCTCCTTCGCGACAAAGGCGTTTGGAAAGTGTCCCATCGTGGGACGTCCCTCGCTTCACACAGTGGACTCCGGTGATTCTAGTTTGCTCTCTTCGGTACCGGTGCGTTGGCGCGTTGATGTCTCGATGAAGAAATTTTTGATGACTCTCGAAAGCTCGGGGGCTTTTCTTGAAACTGGCAGAGAAAACCAGATGGTATTGATGGCTACAGCGAAGTTAAACTGTTCGCTTCAACCTAGTACCACAAAATGTCGTGAAGGGAAGTTTGGAGTTGAAGTTAAATTCACTATCGCAGACTTCTCCATTTCTGTCGTAACTGAGGAACTTCCCGTCCTTGAACCCATATCGATACACATAGACCTGGTTGCTTTCCCCAAAGCTATGCAGTTCGCTCCCTTCACGCTACCGAAAGATTCTCCTTGGAGCGACCAGACTACCCTTGGTACACCCACTGGGCGAATTACGTGGAAGGTCGACTACTTTCAAGACAAACTGCCTATTTCTATCGCAGTCGCGCTGTCGTCCACCCGGATAAACATCTCGCCTTCGAGACTTGGACTCCTACATTCGGCATTGGAAGATTTAGCTAGATGTTCAGCAACTATTCGACGGTCACAGCAATTGGTGTCTAGGCCTGGATCGGAAGATCAAATCGGACGCCTTTACCTTGATCTGACTTGCGAAACTTTGATCATATCCTTGTATCCAGAGACTCGATTACTTAGCTCTCATGCCGATTCCAGAATTCTCGCTCTTTCGCTAGACTACCTTTGTGCTAGTTGGCAGAAGAGAGGCAAGGCCAAACGCTTTGCGTGTGGTTTAAAGACACTTTGCATTGACGATATGTCCTCTCCACCTGGTATGAGAGCTCTGTACGGAAGTCGAGCCGAAAGACAGCTTAAATCTCGAATTGAAAGTACGATTAACCACTTTCCCAGCTTCTTTATGATGAGAATCGAGAACTCTGAAGCAGATGGCAAAAAGTACTTTGAGATCGATTTTAGTATTGGAACAGTTCATTTGCTTTTTCTTCCGAGCCTCGTCCAATCGATCAAATCATTTGTGATTTCGATTCCTTCGCTGAGCGAAGGGAAACTACGATCGCCTGAATCTAGTTCCTCAAGACATGGATTGAGATCGCTTTCAACAGCAGTGGGAATCTATTCGGTGACGGTTGTATCGGATATTTTTGAATGCTTTCTGTCCTCACAAGACATACTCAAGGCTATTCGAGAGACGCCCAGAACAAGCATCGGCGTTGTCGTGTTGAGGCAGAGGGCTGACATAGAGCTTCAACTGGAGATTGTGTCCTCCGACCATTTGGTTGAAAGGTTTCTCGATGAAATCGAACTGAAACAGCGTGTTGAAGGTTTCTTGACTGCTGGAAAATCAAGTACGAAGCAAGTTTCGAGCGTTGTTACCGCAAATTTGGAAGCTAAGGTGCACCAGTTCCAGGTTCTCCGGACGACAATAAAAAGTATAGATAAAGGTGAAGAGACTGACGTTCTCCACTTCTCTGTTACACCGCCTCAATGGGGTGAGCAACGCATTTCAAATGAGTTCAGTTTTCGCCTTCTACATCAATTAACCGGTGCGTGGTCACGTGCTGGTCGATTGTCTGTTCAGACGTTTTCATTTTCGAACGCATTCGAAATGAAATTTGAGTTCGTTGACATTTTGCTTTACATCGCGCAAAGTTCTGGCGGCATGACTGATGCATTTCAATTCACCGTTTGGCCCATAATTGAAGCTTTGAGCAAAAATTCTGGGCCCAAAAGGCTCTCTGAGGAAAATTCAAATGATTCTGGCTGCAATGCGATTGTCGATGCGCTACTGAAAGGTCTATCGGTTGCTTCGATTCGTGGAGAAGGGATACAACTCACGTGCGTCCCAGGTGGTGCAACGCGATTGACAGAGTCCCCGATCATCAAACTCGAAGTGATGCGTGTCGCGTTTGGTTGCGCTGGGGTGTCGAGTGCAACAGAGCTAGTAAATCTCCCTGTAAGTGGCACTTTCCAGGATGTCGAACAGACAGATAAAATAGGACAGAACTTCGTTTTCGGAGCATGGTCGATGTTTGAAGTTTCAGCTCATTACCATAACCGCCGCTTGGTAGCTTGGGAACCATTTATTGAGCCTTGGAAAGTCAGTATTTTCGGGGGAATTGATTTATGTTGCCCGACAACTTTATTGCCTAGTAAGCACGCTGCTACAGCATCCGACTACACAACTGAAGACGGCTTTGTCACTAGCTTCTATAGTCCTGGTGGAGGGAGACTTCAAGAAATTGGAAGACTCCTGCGGTCACCGTTTCGTGGGGGGATCTCAGCTTCTGGACAAGGAGTTACTAATTCGTCTGAGATGCTACAAAGTGATATCGACTTTTGTTATCTGCTCTTGCTTCACTCCTCCGAAAGTTCTGTTCAGGGCGCATATTTGCCAACAAACGAGCTCCACTGCACCGATGCGAGAAAATGCTTGCCGTCAGATCAACCTCGGAAATGGGTAAGTCACTTTGGCTATCCTCAAGACAAGATATCGCAAGCGAAAAAGATAAAGAAGCACGCGTCTATAACCTTGCTGGGCTCCGACATCACTCCGCTGAACATCAATATAACTGGTGCCCTGATTGAAAACGTATGGGACTACATACGAAAGGACCAAGTAGATGCATCCAGGGGAGTGGCACCCCATTGGGTACGGAATGAGTCAGGCCTGGTACGTAGTTTTTAAATTTGAGATTGCCACACTTTCTTTTGCACCTGCAACTGATGCATTCCACCCTCTTAGACCATCCGTTTCCATGAGGTTCTTGACCCTGAGCGCGTGTTCCGTGGAGAGAAAGCACCAAAATGTATTTTACCTGACGGCTCGGAAGCACCGTTGTCGCTCAAGAGAACTCGGTCACAATCCTGCGATCCTCATAGAGCTTTTATTTTTCTTGAGCTTGGATGCGATGAAGATGTCTGCGGGAGAGAACATCAGAAGACATCCCATACCAGTGGTGTTTCCAAAACTTCGAGTTTCTATTTCAAATCTACAACAAAGATTCCAGTAGACACTGTCGGCCTCAACAAATACCATCTCGACCGCAGAATCGAATCGCGGGAAGCCGATGGAAGGCTGGATCGGTCGAGGCCTCTTGGATGCGTTATTGTGCGCGTTGCTCTCCAGGGTGGAGTGAAAGTAGTGTCTGTTGAATCTCCCCTTGTTGTAAAAAATTTGTCGATAACTGATATCATCTGTGAGGCCCGAGATCGTGACAGTTCGACGCTGCTGTGGCGGTCTCTAGTGCCAGGCTTACAAAGCAAAATATTTGGTTCTGCTGCGGGAAGGACAGTACCTGTCCCTGTTGACCTTGTCCCGTATGTTCATGAGAGCTCCTGCTGTTTCTCAGTTCTTTCCGTGAGCGGCTGTCTCGAGAGTGACTTAAGCACGGTTCCTAGCAGCCGACCATACGAAGGCCTAATGCGACTGCCAAAGCCGTATACACGTTCTTCACTTGAGAAGGGGGTCGTCGACGAGATCCATCTCCGCGTGGCATCCTTGATGCTTCCAAGCAAAGTGTTCAATGATGTCCCTCAGTACTTAAATGGGTGCTCTCTTAGAATCGGATCGATTTCACTTTCAGCGACGGCGTACCAGCGAAGAAAAACTGTGATGGACGTTCCAGAGCAAAGAATGGTCTTAATAAGACCAGAAGTTGTGTTCCGGAACCATCTGCCCGTGCCAATTTGTGTCCAGGCCCGACCGAGACCTCAATCGCTAGAGGAAGGACCGCCAGCATCAAATTTATGGGTAGACCTTGGTATTTTGAAATGTGGCGAATTCGCTGGTTGGACTGGCGTTGGTCCTTACGACTTCTTTGATATCCGGATTCTGATCATCGAAAAAGACGGAGGACCGAGCAAGCAGTTTCCGCAATGGAGCCATTCTGTACTTGTTTTTTCAGCCGTGCCAGAACAGTCCTCGGGGACTAATCGAGTAGGAAAACAGATCAAAGCAATGTACAAGCTGAGACTCGAGGACTCAGTGGGAACTCCACTCACTTTGTCGGTACATTCAAGCCAAGGCGATAACAAGTTAGTGCCTTTAAACGAATCAAATGTTCGCCCTTTATCGGAGCGATTGCAGCCAGGTAATCGAGTCCTGAGTATCTTCGCACCATATTGGATTGTGGACAGTTCTGGTCTCGATCTTGAGTTTAAGCTGACAAAGCCTATTGCAGGACAAATTGGTCCTTCCGGGTCTCTATCGTGCATGGAGAACGACTCCTTTTCCACACATGGACTTGGGGAGCTTCTAGATGACAGCGACCTCATGTATCTGCCGTCAAGAGGTTTGTTCGAAATTTTGATGGCTGGCGAAGAAGAGTCACGCCAGATGAATGTTCGCCGACGTGCATCTCGAGCCACTGGATTCAACCCAAACACAGCTCCATGGTCGGACACAATTTCCTTGTCCCGAAGATTCGGCTCGTATCACGACACATACGTCCAACCAGCAAGGCGAAGCTCGGTCCATGATCACTCAAATACGGATCACGATTCTTTCGAACCCTTCGCCCTTCGTTCTCGTCTTGTTCGAGCCCCTGAATCCCTCGGAGGTCTCTTGGGAACAAAGATTATGCACTTCTTTTGTCGGTACTCAATATTGAACGAGCTCGGACGCGACATCGAGATCAAAACCTGTGGTCTAAGTCGAGGTGCTCCATGTGTCGTGAAATCCGACTGTTGGCAAAAGCCGTTCCATATCGAAGACTCACGTTTCGTGTCATTTCGACCAAAAGAATATGGGTGGGAATGGTCAGGACGTTTTCACGTCACATCCAAAAGAAGAGTGGAGATGACTTTCCATTTAAGACATACCATTAGAGACGAGTCTATTGGCGTAACAGTTGAGTGTGTCTCCCGCGAAGCATCTGGCACATGTACAGTCATCTTTCGACCTGCACTCCACCTGCCCTGTCGTATCGAAAACAAGAGCATGTTTCCCATAAAAATTTTCCAAAATCCTTCGATAATGTGCGTATGTGGCTTTGGCAGAGAGGGTTCCAAAGACACCGTGATTTTGCCATTTCATAGCTTAGAGTTTGCTTGGGACGAGCCTGAGTCACGTCGCAAATCTGTTCTCGTGAAGGCTGTCAATTTCAGCGCCAATCGCGGGGACGGCAATGCAAGAAACCTGGGAATCTTTGCTCTTGATAGCTTAACACCGGGCACTGTGCGAAAGCTTGAACATAACCTATCAGCCCAAGTTCTTGCCGATGGTCCAACCAAAGTCCTTCGAATCGTCGAAACCTCTGATGACGGGGGGCCCATACATGGAGAGTGTGAAGACGATCAACTTCCAAGTTATCAAAGGCCCTCTGCCAGTTTCCCCTATTCAATTACCGTGAAGCTGGCACACGGAATTGGTCTAAGCGTTGTCGACTGGTCACCACAGGAGCTAATCTATCTCAAATTGGAAGATATCCTTTTTGAGCAAGCTCGCAACAGCTTGGCGGAAAACACTGACGTGAGTGTTGGAAGTGTAGTTGTAGACAACTGTTTGTGGGTATCCCCCTATCCAGTTGCTGTTCGACTTGGGTCACGTTCCCCTAAGCGACGGCATAGAAGACATAACGGGATTGCGATATCTTGGAGCCGTCCCTTGGTTCAGCGTGCGGCGTTTGGCGATCTGACCATGATTGAACGCATTGAAATATCTACTGAACCGTCAATAATAAGTGTGGACGGCAAGTTGGCCGAGTTTGCGATTGCGATGACAAGACAAGTTAAGAAAATGGGGTATA
>Ga0163101_100307_pt1 | contig 10839 bp, 12 predicted proteins | sample TAMARWmetagpilot_2_FD_111548 | JGI IMG/M metagenome (GOLD analysis project Ga0163101, IMG submission 111548) | Phycosphere-associated microbial communities from TAMU algal ponds, Corpus Christi, Texas, USA - TAMU ARW1 11/11 metagenome pilot | ecosystem: Engineered > Artificial ecosystem >...
ATGACAATAGCTAATGTAAAGGGTATTTTGTAATGTAAATGTGAACCTGACCCCTCCAAGAGGATTGCGAGTCCCACTTTCCCTTTTCTCAAAAAGACAGGTGATAGTGTTTGCCAAAATTCACTCTCCTTCAATGGAATTCACAGTCAGAGAGACAGTGCGCGAGGATGGAAATGGATTTGACTCAAATCACTACCAGGAACTTCCTGTGACATCTTTTTCGCTTTTACTTAAGCAGTCTCAGCTCAGCAGAATCAAGAGGGTGCGTCAAACTTGCGAACGATCAGGTGAAACTTCTTGTACTCGTTGGGAATTATTGACAGTGACTATAAATTCCGCGAGTGAGCACAGCACAGAGCAAATCGTCCAATTATTTGATGAGGCAAGCTTTCAGGTTGGCGGTTACAGAATCAAAGCGCGAATAGAACAGACTCTAGCTTTTGACTTGTTGCCCACATACGCATCTGGTTTCTGAAAATTTGTGTCAGGGAAGGATGGATGTCGCCATGGACGAAGAAACAAAAGTACGTTTACTTTTGCGAAAAGCAAGGTGTAACATCTGAAGCCAAAGTCAAACTTGCTCATGTTGTTGTCTTCGCTTTGCTGCAAGCTTATTCCAGAGAAGTACGACTATGGCTCGCCAAGCCTCGCAGGGAATACTGAAGACATGACAGGTTCGGACGAGGCCGATCCACATAGAATTCACCGCGAAGGCTCGCTGTACAATGTAAATCCTTCAAACATGTGGATGTCAGCAAGGCAATTGCGCTCCAAGCCTTCCATGATTTTACTGGATGATTATGAAAAGGTTCCCACCGAACTTAGCGATAACATGAAGTTTGTCACGGACCCGACACTCGATACCGGTGAACCTGGATTGTTGTACTATTCCGAAGATGCCTTTTACGACCAGAACCATTCTCCGGAATATGCTTTGACTCTAAACGAAGACATCTATCAGCGGCTATTCAACGAAATTTTTACTGCTAAGCAAGTGCCCTGTGGGCTGTATTTCTGCTGTCACGGTGGTGACGGTGCGCACACGGGAGTCTCGCACGACGACTACGTTGACATTCGAGTTGCTTGGAGCATCATGAGTGTTGTACTCGTTGCAATGGCGTGCATTGAAATAATGGCCTAAAACCGATTTGTTTCTAATGTAAGTGTATTTTTCATTTGTGCCATCCTTCTACTTCATGGGAAATTAAATTTTTAACGTATCAAGCACAACTGTCATTGATTTATCGACAACCCACACACACAGAGAAATTCAGATGGCTTTTGAATCCGTATGGATTGGTGCCCTGTCCTCGTACATTTTTCACAGTTTGTACGCTCCATACCTCTATCTTCTACCCAACAATTGGGAACCGGTAGTGGTGGACAGCAACGCCGAAGGCCGTCCTCTTGCTTTGCTTTCATAACGCTTTCCAGTGCGGAGTGCCGTTCTGAAGTCAGTAACGACGGATGCCAAAACCTAAGCAAAAGTACCGCTCGAATTTGGTTGCTGTCATTCCGTACCTCATGCTCAAATGAATCGTCAAACACCAATACTTTTCCTTCCTCCCAATCACGCCAATCATCAGCGATGCGAATTTGACAGCGGTCGTTCCGAGAAGGGATTACGAGACCCAAATGGGCTGTCAGTCTCAAATTGTGCCCCGCGCAGTGGGGTTGGATTCGGGCCTTCGGACCCAATACGCTGAAAATTATCTCGCCCCCACCAGCATTTGCCAGGTCGATGGCGTCAGGGGCGTATTGTTGGAGGAGGCGAGTCGTAAACGGGGCAAGGTGTGGCTGTCCGCCAGAACCAAACAAAACTATTTCGCGCCAATCCCCAACCAGGACAGACCCGTCATGTTGACCAGCGCCATCTCGATGTGAACCAGAACCAACAGCCGGCCAATGCGTTGGACACTCGGCCAAGCTCTTTCCATGCTTATACAAGTCCTTAAAGTCATTCAAGATTTGATTGGAATTAGTCTCCAATGACCGACACCAACTCGGTTGCTCAACCTCTTCGTAAATGTGTTTTTGTTTTGGTGCTATTGGACGATAAAGGAATCCTGGTCTTTGGTAGGGGTTTACCCACATATTTGAGCCTTTTTTTATGGCTTTCTTTACTATCCGAAGCGCTTCCTTCCACGGTTCGTGCTCGGTATCGTCTTCCTCGTACGATGCAATATACTCCCCTGTAGCTAGGAAAGCGGTAGGGCGATCCCATCGATTTTCCAGGGCCCTCAAGCAGCACTCTCTTGCCTTGACGAAATTTCTCGCGTCCAAGTAGCACCCCGCCAAGAAAACGAGAAGGTTGGAAATTTTGTCATCGCAGACATTTTCTCTGGATGCATCTTCCCAACAAGTCATAGCTTTCTCGTAGGCCTGTGCGTTATACCATAACCCGATACCTTGCCACCATTTATCAAGAAATTGAGTCTCGGTCGACATGTCGACAGCTTGCGAGAAATGCTGACAACTCTTGTCGTAGATGGTCCACTTTCAACTTGCAAGACTACATGGAGCAGAGGCTCCCTTTATCATAGCGCAGTGATGGCGATGATCCCGGTGTCCGATGTTATTACGATGAACAATGATTCACGGACAACGGTCCTCACATGTCACTGTCAGCCAACGTTCCTCATCTCTCATATCCGGGTACCGTCACGTGTTTAATAGACACGAAGTGATATACCCAACGGTCTGCTGCTTATAAAGTGTCGTATACTTTGGCTTCCACATATATCTTCCCTGCACTTCATTCAAAGATTCAAGATGGTATAGACAATCCACGGCACCGACAAAAGCAAATTCCATGCAGCTCAATTGCAGACAACTTGGGTTCCAATGCATAGTCATTGAGTATTTCTGATTCGGCGTAGGGTACTTTTCGTCCATTGCAAATTCAAGTTGGATTGAAAGCATCGAGTTACTCCCGGTACATATTTGGGGCAGCCACTATGGACGACATACGTGCTTTAATACTTTATGTCATGAAGTACTCTTTTTAAATGGGTTGTGGGGCGTTCTTGGAGTCTCCAATTGGGCCGTGCCTCAAATCCAGCTGGACAATCATTTGATCACAAGGTTCACCATTAAGAGAGCCTGAATAGTGTTGCGCATTCTTCGTGTTCTCTTTTGCGGCCGGGTGATTTTCGGTATTGTCCTGGAAAAGCACGTCGCCCGGCAAAAGGTTGACCGTATTGCCGTCGTTTGTTTTCACGTACCATCCACCAGCGAGACAAATAACAAACTGTGGGGCAGGGCAGTGATGCCAGGGATTCTCTCCCATGAGTTGTGTGAAGACAACGTCAGTCGGTACGCCGAAGGCGTTGTCCAATTGCGTTACGAGCTGTGGCGTTTTTGCGTATCCTTTTTCCTCGACATTTTGGAATGTTCTCGTAACCATAGATGTCCCACCATCACTGTCGACAACAAGCTGAAAGTACTTTTTCAGCTGCCGGTCATCTCCAGAAGCCTTCGTCGAAAGTGCCATTGAGGTAAATGAGGTTCCAGTCGTTTGCAGAAATGCGCGACGGCCTACTAGAAGGAATGAGTAAACAACGGTTGAAGCCAAAATATTGCAGATCATTTTCTTCCCGAATAATCGCGATTGAGGTTGGAAGAAGGGGAATCATTCAGAATACTGCAATATAAATAGAGGATGGGGGCCACTCAGGCTCTTGTCGAAGTCGACATTTTTCTTTTGTTTTCGTTCGAAATCCCGTTTTCATATTATATTGGCTGCTTTCGTCAGGAAGATCAATAAGCACGGTCGGCGACTTGTATATCGATTCGGAAATATGAGTGAGCCTGATCCTAATAGTGTCTACAAGATTGAGCCCGTGAACGTCCTGTTTGTTTTACGTGTGGTAATCACATTGAGAAGCCGTGGACATCTACCTTTCGGCAAATCTCGCTTTTAAAACTGGTCAAAACTAGCGAGGTAGCGCAAAACAAAATATGCTCTGGACGATCGACATCCCAAGCAGTAGCTTCGAGAGCCTTCTCTTCGTCTGTGACTTTATCTGATGCGCTTGCTGATTGTGAGAAATCTCCCGGATATGGCATAAGCTACGAGAGAAAAGACTTCAGCAGTTCGACTCGCTATGAAGTCGACGACTGACTGTGAGCAGCCCAGGAAGCACAAGCAGCGAAATGAAGTAGTCCTTTTATATTCCTGCTTACAGTTAGGCCATGGCACGATCGTTCAAACGACAGCAAAGTGAACAGACTGGAAACTGAAGAGAAACGTCTCCACCAAACCACCTACGCAAAACATATCATTGCGAGTGAAGCATTAGTGCCAGCTCTACAATCGCCTTTGGTTTTTTTACGCATTATGGTTGCGAAAGGAAGCTTGGGGAAATACCAGGTGAGCAGCGTCGAAGCTAGTTTGCATTTGTGCGTCACTATGCAAATCCCTCACCAAACCACTTTCCATCCCTCCTTAACATTTGAATAAAACTCTCCGGCAGCCGGGTAAGCCATCGCCTGCCGTATACTGGACAGTGTTGATTTCACTTATTTCCTTTTCCATTGGTGGTGGATATCTCGCGGGAACGCGGCCGAATGGGGAATGGCGATTGTTCTCCTGGCACCCGATGCTAATGACGTCGGGTATGGTCGGCCTGGCTGGGATCGGAGCCCTTACGAAAAAATTGGGCGGCTACACGAATACCAAGGTAAGCATTTTCGTCCTACATTTTCTGCCGATCTCATTCATTTCAGTTTGCTAACGGTGCTGCGTCGCTTATCTTGAGCAGCTTCATGCATTGTTGGGATGGTCTTCCATTTTCACTTCGTTTGCCGGTATCTACGTCATATACCGGAACAAGGAGATGAACGGATACGGACACCTGAAAACTGCTCATTCGCAGGCAGGGGCTGCTGTCGTGGTGACGACGGTCGGTTTGGGACTTGCTGGAAGTATTTTTTTGCACCCTGATTTCGGCGTGGACAAGACGAATAAGACTATTCGGTTGGCCCACAAGATGGCCTCGCGAATCACACTAATGATAGCCTGGTTCACGGCATTTTATGGATTGATGGAAATGATTCCCAATGAGCCAAAAATTCTTGCCATGTACGGATTTCCGCTTCTTATGCTGGTACCTCTTGTGCTGATTTGAAGCACTCTATTTTGTTTGGCCACCGCAGTTTTTTTTCTGTGTTCTCGCTTTTAACGAAAACAAAGATATTGTGAGCACACTACTATAAACCCAACGACCAGAACACCACAATTGACCTACAAAATTATAGCAGGACAGTAACCAACCAACTACAAATTTATCTTTCCTAGTCGGCAAGGGAAAAGCCGCAGTATCGTCTTTCCTTTTCCGCCTGAATGAATTCGCATTTGGCTATGAAAAAGAGTGCTGAAATGTAAATTTACTGCAGTTAGTGGAAACATCGCTTTCTCATTGTCACTCACTGTCAGTACCTGCCTATGCATAAAAGTAACATAAAAAGTTGGATTCGAAAAAAATTCTGCCAACGGACACATGCAAGACCCGCCACAGTCATCCAACGAATTTTTTCCAGTTTTCCTACTTTGTCAATTCTGATAGCGGTTTGTTTCCCGCTACAGTGGCGAAAATTGATCGCCTGCCCAATTCGTGAATTGCTTTCATCACAGAAACAGCACAATGCCTGCTTCGAGTGATGCTGCTTCTCGACGGCGGCAAACGCGATTACGACGAGAATATCTGTATCGTAAAAGTTTAGAAGGGCGCGAAAAGGTCGTGTATGAGCAAAAGCGCGTCGTCCGTGAGGCATTGGCTGCTGGCAAACCCTTACCTCTGGAAGTTCGGGCGTCGTATGACAAACTCAAGCGCGAAGTTGACTCTGAGGACATAAAGACAGCCGAAGTCCACACGCATGTGGATGACGAATATGGTGATGCTGGCCTAATTGAGCCCCGCATTTGTGTCACTACAAGTCGCAGTCCTTCATCTCGATTGAAGCAGTTTGCAAAGGAAATCAAGCTTCTTTTTCCAAATTCTACTAGAATTAATCGCGGTAACAACCGTGTTGACGAATTGATGGAAAGCTGTCGCCAGTCTGAGTTTAGCGATGTCGTCATTGTCCAGGAGACTCGTGGTGAGCCGGATGGCCTGGTGATTTGTCACTTGCCTTTAGGCCCCACTGCATTTTTCAGTCTAAGTAACGCTGTAATGCGGCATGACCTTAATCCTCCGGCAGCTCCCATGTCAGAAGCTTACCCACACATTCTTCTGAATGGCTTTAATAGTGAGCTGGGTAAACGAGCTGGCAATATACTGAAGTGTCTGTTTCCTGTACCCAGAGCAGATTCCAAACGCGTCGTTACATTTTCGAATGAAAATGATTTTATTTCCTTCCGTCATCACATGTACAGCAAAATATCACACGATAACGTGGCTTTGCATGAGGTTGGTCCACGTTTCGAGATGCGTCTTTACCAGATCCGGCTAGGAACGCTGGAACAGAAGGAAGCCGACAACGAGTACACACTTCGATCATTTCAAAATACTTCAGCAAAGCGACAGGTGCTGTAGTTTAAAGGAATTAACAATTTGATAGCCCATAGAAGCCATGTATTCTATCAAAGCTTATTGTTGCCATGAGTTTTTGTCTCTCTACCTGTCGAATTCATCCAACATTCACTGTCATCAACACATCATGAGTGGAAGAAAGCATAAATCAATATTTGCGTAGCGTGTGGCACTATTTACGACCACCACGTCGACCTCGACGGCGTTGGAGGGATTTAGCTGTTTGCTCTTGTTGCATGCGCTTGTATTTGTTCTTAGCGTAATCAGCACTCGCCGGATCCGCCATAATCTCATCGACCAAATTTCCTCTACGCTGCTTTTTGGTCAATCGCGACGAGAAAAATTCTGTCGGGCCTTCGATAACTGTTCCTACTTGCACAAATTTGCCCGTCGGGTCGGACGACTTGTAGAAACGCTTGGGGTCCAGGTAATTTCGACTCCGAATGAGAGCGATATCCTTTTTCAAATCTTCCGTCATGGCAGCAGGCTTCATGTTAAACCAATTGCTCCCAGCATCGTTCGTAATGACTCGCTTTGTACCGGTTTTAAAAGATGAATACGCAGCGGCATAGGAACGTGGTAAACCACCGTGTGAGGTTTTTTGCAGCAGGGTGGCGGTCTGCTTTCGACTCGCCTTCGTACCAATCGTGAAGGAAGCCGTGGACGGATCCGTCTTCATGGCTATCTTACGCAACGCTTCCAGACCGCCGTGTACACGATGCTTCTCCAAACTCGGAGCGGTGAGCTCAAGCGGTGCCGTATACCCGGGTAGGAGCTTGGACAGTTCATTCTCGCTTGTCGTAGTCGTTAAATCTCGTTTCGTGTCGATCCGCTTTGTGCGCAGAATCTCTTTTTCAATCACCTCAGAGTTCTTACTTTCTGTTTCTTTGGGAACGTTGACGGTATGCCTTTCCTCAGAGGATTTCGAATCCGCGAGCTCGACTCGGTCGTCGTTTTCGGCGATGGTGGCATCGGGCGCCTGGGGTTCTGTCGAAGCTTCCGAGACATCTGATCTTGATCGTCGTCTACTTGTTCGCGTCTCTACCATAATGTCTAACGAGCAAACTTGTACTGATGTACAATGTCGATCAAATGATCCTTGACGTTGATCCAGCGTGAACTCCAACGTCCCCTTGGAGATTGACGATATTGGTTGGTTCCCTCTGTGCAAAGTACCCCTTCCGATTCATCGTCTGTCCGACAATACGGACCATGAGAGATTTACATTTATGTATTCGCGTCATCCTCATTTTTGATTCCGTCTCGCGGATTGACATCGATAATCTCTACATATTTCCGGACCGCGTCATGAGAAGAATTCCGCCAAACCGTTCCTTGGCGGACACCATACCCGTACAAGAAACAAACAAGGATCAACTTACTTCTTTCCCAGGAACTATACTAGCTGTAGAGGCTCTGGTGTAGACTTTCACGTTCACAGTCTGTGAGAGATTGCAGCCGGATGATATTGAATAGAAATGGATGCTGAAAAAGTTGTCGCGCATCCTTTCTGTCAGAAGACAAGTGACAGTGCAGTCCAACTCGACGTTTTGCCGAGAGATGCGTTGGATGTTATTTTGAGTTTTCTGGAACTCGACAGCTACGTGATACTTCGTCCCCTAAGCAAGCAACTTCGCGAAAGTGTACGCAATGCCTCGCATCTCCGTTTTCCGGAAAGCGATGTGTTGAACGGTGGCTTTCGCAAACGCTTTGTTAACTGTTCCAGCTATCGACCCAGCTCGACGAGCCTTACCAAGCTTTTGCACAATTTTGCCAGCCTAACAGAGTTACACCTGAACACCGTTCACGTTTTGGGAGATGACTTGGTTGCGGTACTCAACGCCGCACCGGCAGCTCTTACGATAGAAACCATGTCTATTGCCGACCCCAATCTTACTTACTGGTGTACAGATCCGTTGGCTTTTCCTCGACTGCGTAACTTACGCTTTGCCCGCGGGTCAATACGGTCCAGCCTTTCACTGTTGTTGCGCGAGACGAGAAACCTCAAATGCCTCATCTTCGAACACTGCTGTCCTATTCGAGACGATCAAGTACGGGCGGTAGCGAGTCTATTGGGAGATTCTTTGGTGGACCTCAAGCTCCTACAATGTTTACGGCTTCAATCCCCAGTACTTCGTTTCTCCAAGCTCACGCGATTGAGCTTAATGGGCTGCTATCACTTGGAGAAGCTTCCCGAATTTGCTTGTCCTGCTCTACGTTATCTAAACCTAAGCTTTATCTTTCGTCTTACTTCGGCGCAAGTTCAAACCGTATTGGCGAGCCTACCGTGTCTGCGGGAGCTTATCATGACCAAATGTCCAAGCCTATCCAACTTGAGCGTCGTATCCTCCTCCTTGGAGATTTTGGACGTGCAGTTCTGCAACAACCTGCACGCCCTCCGTTTAAGATGTCCCCGGTTGCGGCAACTGGATACGCACGGCTGCGACGGAATTCAAACGTTGATTGTCGCGACCAAGGCGTTGGAGAATCTGAGTGTCGCGGGGTTGCCCGTACGGCGCTTGGAAATCTACGCCCCGTTTTTGCAAACTCTGAATGTGTCTGGTTGTCGCCGTCTCGATCACTGTGTAATTCGCTGCTCCCGACTCGAAACGGTGCACTATCACGGCAGTCGTCTCGTGGCCTTGCGATTCTGCAAAGAAGTCCGTAAGGTGATTCTGACCCGTTGGTCCAGGTCTCCGGTGGTACCGCTTCGGTTGCCGCCAACGCTCCCGTAGCCTGTGGTGACTACGATCGCTGGTGTCAGTCCACCGAGATTCGTGCAATCACCGCGCATCTGTCGACACTATGTCGTTGTTGTATTGTTCGTAATAATTTGTATTTACGAAATGTTATTTCATCTAAAGACAAACTGCAGTCTCTGGGTGGACACGTAGTCTACGCGCACAGTGAATCACAGGGGTGTGTTTGTGTGTAGAAAGGACTCGTGAGTGAGGGTTGCGTGCGTGCGTGAGGAATCTATTTCCCGTCCTTGGCGCGGAGGGCGGCGTAGGTCTTGAGGCGGACGGCGTTGATGCGGATGAATCCGTTGGCGTCGGCCGGGTTGTAGTCAAAGGCGTCTCCGCCGCCTTCAATGTCCATGGAGGCCAGGTCGGCGTTGTAGAGGGCCTTGGGGCTTTGTCGTCCCCGGATGGTGACGTTTCCCTTGTAGAGTTCGAGTTCGACGACCCCCACGACGTCGCGCTGGGTGAAATCGAGACTGTACCGGACGAGGTCCATTTCCGGGGCGAACCAGAAGCCGTTGTAGCAGAGACGCGCGAATTCGGCGGACAAGTGTTCGGCGATGCGTTTGACTTCGCGGTCCATGGTGATACCTTCGAGGTCCATGTGGGCGGCGCGGAGGAGCGTACCACCGGGTGTCTCGTAGACTCCCCGCGACTTGATTCCGACGAAGCGGTTTTCCACGATATCGATGCGGCCGATTCCGTGTTTGCCGGCAATGGTGTTACAGTACAAGAACAACTCAAGGGAGTCGGTGATCTCGGTACCGTCCGTGACGTTGGTCAATTTGACGGGGAGTCCTTGATCGAATTCGATACGGATCGTTTCGGGCAGGTCCGGGGCGGCCTGGGGAGAGACGGTCATTTTGAACATGGATTCGTCGGGCGGGCACATGGCGTCTTCGAGCATTCCGGACTCGTAGGAAGTGTGGAATAGATTCTCGTCGATGGAGTAATTGGCCTTTGGTTTGGCGTCAACGGGAATTTGGTGTTGGTTGCAGTAGGCTAGTAGATCCTTGCGTCCCTTGAAGGATTCGATGAATTCGGCGTCGCGCCAGGGAGCGACGCACTGAATGGTGGGTGAGAGTGCCTGGCAGCACATTTCGAAGCGCACCTGGTCGTTTCCCTTGCCGGTGGCCCCGTGCGCAATAAAAGTCGCCCCTTCTTCGTGCGCGATGCGGATCATTTCCTTGGCGATGCAGGGACGGGCAATGGAGGTGCCGAGCAAGTACCGACCTTCGTAAATGGCGTTGCACTTGATGGCTTCGAGGACGTAGTCGTCGACGAATTCCTTGCGGAGGTCGGATATGACACACTTGGTGGCTCCGCAGGATTCAGCCTTGGCCTTGACGGCGGAAAAGTCTTCCTCGTGCTGTCCGACGTTGGCACAAAAGGCAATCACGTCGAATCCCTTTTCCGAAAGCCACTTGAGAATGACGGATGTGTCGAGTCCGCCGGAATAGGCGAGGAGCAATTTGGGCTTGGCGTCGGTCATGGTGTGTATGTGTTCGATGGGTTTGAGTGTGTAGTGTGTTGGTTTGAATTACTTTGGTTGGAATCAATGGGTG
>Ga0163101_100308_pt1 | contig 10833 bp, 4 predicted proteins | sample TAMARWmetagpilot_2_FD_111548 | JGI IMG/M metagenome (GOLD analysis project Ga0163101, IMG submission 111548) | Phycosphere-associated microbial communities from TAMU algal ponds, Corpus Christi, Texas, USA - TAMU ARW1 11/11 metagenome pilot | ecosystem: Engineered > Artificial ecosystem >...
GTACCCTTGAAGGCCTCAAGGACGGGAGAACCGACGGCACTGATGTGGGAATGCTAGAAGGCGTAGACGGAAACATGGAAGTAGTCGACAACGGATTTGAGGATGGCGTTGTTGCGATAAGCACCTGCTCACTTGCCTCAGTTGGGTAAGTTGTAGGCATTTGAGACGGTTCGTCAAATAATCCGTCGGCATGGCCTGTGTCATCAAAATTAATCACGCTCTTTACTTCTGCTATCGCTCGCTGCGAAAACTTGTCGTAAGATATAGGTATTTTTTCTGTTGTAGCTCTATCAACAAGTTTTCGGACATCGTATCTCTCTATCCTTGAAAAAAACAGTGGTTCAATGTCGAAGCATCCCGTACACCTCACGCGGGCATCCCAGGACATGATTGTAAAATTTCTAAAGACGCCTTCCTCTGTTTTCCACGATATCAGTTTTGCATCAAGTAGCTGTCGCTCATAAAGCTCACGGCAACGACCGGAAACTTCATTGTATATATTGACAATCCGCGTCTCGAGAAACAGGATATCCTCAGCATTAATCGAATTTACAAGTAAACCAGGGACATCGATTGCGAATTGACCACGTTTTCTCTCGAAGGTATTGCTACAGACTGCGATTGTCGCGGTGCTCGGTATAAGTTGACTTGGAGACGCCGTGGGGAACCTCATGGCTGAAGAATTGTCAAAAGAGTGGACAGGGGTGCTAGCCCTCTTGTTTGATATCACAACACCAGTGGAAGTAGATATCGCAACCATCGCAACAATCCCAGTAAAAACACCCACCTGTATGCCTGTTGAAGCTCCCGCAATGGCTCCAGTGACAGAGCCAAAAATACCAGCAGATGTGGCTGCCGCACCCACTGCTGTAGTCGTCGCTGTCGAAATCGACACCGCAGCGTGTTGAGCAGCCTGTAACGCCATTTCTTGGACCACTGTATGGATACTGAAGCACCAAACAAAACAAGTTAGAGGACATATCGGTATTCAAGCGACTCGAGAATATAACTCGTGCTTGCTGACGTACTGCGCATTCCCAATGATCTGTGGCGCCTGATTGAGCCCTTGCGATGTCACTTGATTCAAAGCCTGGGGTATCGAGTGATTAATTGCTTCCTGTGTGGCTTCTACCGCGTTTTCGAAACGGAGTTCTTCAGGAATTGCAACGTCACTTTCATCATGCTTTCGAAAGGGTCGAAGTATTAAGCCGAACGCTGCTCTGAAGATGCCGAACAAGACTGTTACAACCATCCTGTTCCTCTTTATCTTTTATCTATTTCGTGCACTTTTGAATCGGTTCTATGCCCTTTTTTCGGTTTAGCTGGGGAATAGCAGACAAGGACGGTACTCATTCGTGTTGCAACTTTTTACGAATTACGGACTCTTCCGCTCCTAATTAGTGCAGCAAGGAAGTTGAAGAGTTGAAGTCTCTTGCTCCCGAAGCCACAGTCGCACAATGTGGCGAATTGCTGTCGTCGGGCTCTGTTCGCCAGGAAAAGCTGGGCGTTTTTGAAAGTGGAGTAGTTGGGGCTAGTTTTGTGGTTACAGGAAATGCTGTAATTGCAGTTAACTGTATATTATTGCATTGTCACAGTCAGTCGAAATGCATATACTTTGGTTCTCGTTCATATTTCATTGACACTAACCAATGAAATCGTTGCTCAACATTGCTCAGGCAATTTCAGACAGGTATTAAATCTACATATTCCCGGTTCTTGCCTTTTTCTAACTTACGGATACATTAATAAATAAGGTCCATAAATGAATCGAATTGAAAGTCAAATTCTGACAATGGGAATGACTTAAAAGTGAAAGCTTACAATTAACTATGGTCGCGTTTCCTTCAGGCATCTCGAACGCGATTTGGCGTATCTTGCAACGGGCGAACCTCATGTCCGAAAATTGATCGCACTTGGTCCGGACACTGCAGAATGACTGCGTCGTCCACGGTGCCGCTTATGTCATCTAATTCGAATCGGCTCCGAGGTTGTTGCCCCAATGCACGGAAGGAAGGTATGTAAAACCGGTTTGATTCTTAATGCTGTGTGTTGAGTTTCCCGCCTCCTTGTGTCGTCGCAGATTATCTAGATCGAAATGAGCTCAGGAAGCGACTGCCTAAACTCAATGTTCGCACGCTTTGCATCGTTTTCTGCATTTGCATCGGAATAAACAAGCTAAGCAGCATGGAGATACACAAGGCGAAGATGAGCGCAACGATCATAAAATATCGAGCACGAGTGGTTTCCGCGCTAATCAGAGAGAGAACAGGAATTCCCACGACTGCTAATTGAATCCAGCTGTACAGGGCCAATGAAATGCTTTTGGCCTGGTCGAATTGGTCCCTTCTATCTTGTATTTGCTGGGCTTTATAAGCCAACCGGCATATCAAGACAAATCCCGACACATTCAGAACACCGGCCATAACCACAAAAGCCAAACTTGACGTATCGCTCGTTGAACAACGACCGTAGCTCTTCCATTCTTCTTGAACGAGTGGCGTTCGATCCCAGTGCAATGGGGCTAAAATACTCCAAGGCACTAGAATCGACGCATTTAGGCCAAAGAAAACGGCAAATGTTAAAACAACACGGCGACCACGAAATTCACGAGCATCTTCATTTTTTCCGACAATCGATCCCAGCTTGCGATACATAGCTGCAAATATTGTACTCAACCCTGCTGCGCTGATCCATGGGATTGAAGCACACGCGCTGTTGCATATGTTTTCCGAGAATGCACCGTCGTCAAAACCCACTGGAATCAACACAGAGCCCAAAACAACAATGCCTAGGCAAACCGTGTTGAGAAACAAGCGGTGCATAGCACGGACAACTGCAATTCGCTCGTGCTGGCATACCCAAGTGTAAAAGAACATCGCAGAAAAAACAAGGACCATGAATAGCGACCAGCCAACCCATCGAATTCCTCCTATCTGATTGAGTTCCCGACTGGGATCCACACGAACGAGAATGTCAAAAGAAATTTCATTGCCAATGCATCCAGGAAAGCTCCCGCCATCCACCACAGAAAAAGATCCAGTCGCAACCGCTGTTCCTGCTTCGAGTTGCTCAGACGAGATAGATAAACCTACCGTCAATTTCTCGCCGGATTGCAACACGCGCGTTACACCTGCTGGAATTGGATCAATTGGGATCGTACCATTGCACAAGAAAACTGTCAAAGTCACCCAGAATGGAAACGATCTGGGACCCACCGATACAGGGAAACCCGCATTATTCAGTATCTCGAAACGCCCCTCAACAGGTTTCGACGATCCGCTTTCACTCGCAAATTCAAGCTCTTTCTTTCCAAAATAGACTTGATCAGTATTCGGACAAACCTTGCAACTCTGTTGCGTAAAAACCCAATAAGTTCCTTGTCCACAGCCTCCTTCGATCTGTACCAAATTCATTGCATCCAGAACAGTAGTGTCATTGATGAGTCGTCCCTCAATAGTCGCTTGGTAAGTTGTGTTCAATTGTGTAAGATAGTCCGCAACAATGTTTTGATGTAAATCGTCACGCACAACACCCGGAACTTCCCCATCGATGTAAAAATTTTGCCCCAACAATTCAGGATACGGTATGTTGGTTTCGCATAAAAAATTATCGGTTGCGAACTTGTACAATTGGAGGCGTTGCACTGGTGCATACTGATTGGCGTTTTTGTCCCAAATCTCCAGCCTAACCATTCGCGACGCTCCTTGGGGGAGTTTCGTATTATATCGAAGTCGCGCCCCAGACACCTGCAGCAGCTGTCCCCCCGAAACTGTTTCTTTGACTTCAAAGTTTGCAACACTAGTAGAATAGTTGAACAGCTTGAATAACGATACTCCAGTCATGGTTCCGGAGCATAGGGTATTCGGAAACGGCAATGATTCCCATAAATTGGACATTTGAACAACTCCTTCCGGCCATCCTTGGCCTCGCAATCCTCCACTCGAAACAAATGCCACATCCGCGCTAGAATACCATCGCAGAGCATCTGTAAAGAGATTTCCGATCTCGCATTCACCACCCATACACCGTCTATACTGGTCAATTCTAGCAATTGGCATGAAAGTACTTGTTCCCACAATTGGGTCTTTGTTTGCCGCTTCCTGCCCCAACTCGTACATGCGGGTTACGTGGGATGTGTAGATATTGTCTTTGAACTCGTCGGGCAACTCATTTAGGGGTATGGCTGTCGCCGTCACGCTCACAATTGTTCGGCTGTCCTCTGCTAGAACAATGCTTTGTTGACGATACGTCGTAGAATTCATTTTGTAACTAGAAACCCAAGTTTGGTTGTACTTTTGCGGTGTAAAAAATCGCGCATCGTGTCCTTCAATATCCATTATTAGAGACGGAGGGTTTTCTAATGCAGTCATCGCCAATAGGAAATTGTTCCATCGATTTTCCGAATCACCAAAGGCAACCACTGGAATCCAACAGGTTCGATTGTCCCAGCTACTCCCCAGGGCTACCGCAGTTCCACCCCCATCGTCAACAAATGCATCGCAGTCACTTTCTTTGTTCAAACGTGCAATATAATTCAAGGCTCCCGTTGCAGATTCTATCTGCGGCGCATTTAAGGGCTCGTCAGAATCCGCGACCGACAAAAAAGCCAGGTGCGTGGTTTCGTCAAAGTATATCGCCTTTGTGTAGGGGTACCAGTCGTTCTCTGGCGGCACAGCCACGTTAGTCAGTAAGAAGGGCAACTCGTCCGTTTGCAAATCCGACATCAACGAGGAGTTCGTCGAAATCGTGCTGCTACCGTTAGTGCTCCCACGAGCAGTGCTGCTTAAATACAACAAGGCGGGACTCGAGATAAAGAATTTCCATTGCAATACTTCAACAAAGATCAACCGGTTCACACTCCATCCAAGTGGATGCATTTGCACGAATGGCGAGTACCGATCGAGCCGCGGCGTCACTATGTACGGTTCCTCAATATCTTCCGCAGTCCCACCGCTCGGACTGTCGGTAACGCTCGCCCCGCTCCGGGTCAAGTGCCGCGCAAAGGCGGCAACATTCGCAACCCCGCCGACACAGGATGGGTCAGTGACGTTGCGACAATCCGATAGCGTGATTCCTCCAAGAAGATCGGCCCAGCTATCAATAATGTGGATTGTTGTCATGACGAAGGCCGATACGCTCTCTTGGAAGTCTTTGGAAACGGGAGGATTTAAGGACCCACCGTCGTGCCTAACAGACAGGACTGGCACAACGGGCGAAACTCTTGTGTAAGATCTAGGCTACTACTTACAGTCAGTGTTAGGTCGCATCCAAACAGCGTACTACTGTTGTAGTGCCCTCACCAAGCTGTGTCTAGGAAGTCATCGCGAAAAGGGAAGTGTTTGTGGTTGGTCGTCGCCTGGCGGGCGCAGCTGGATGAGGCGCTTACCCACCCTTTTTGCCCCTGGTTATGTTGGTTACAATTAAGTGCACCTAATCAGCCATTCTGCGAGACGAACGTGCTTGTATTTTCGAAATGCCACGTAGATTTGACAGGGAGAAAACAGGAATCGTGGCAAAGCTCTGGCCAACAATACATTACAACACATCCTCTGGCGTGGTTGGATTCGTTGAGTTGAAGAACGATATTCGCGATACCATAAGTAAGCCACTTAAGGCATTCCATATATAGCTTTTTAAAATGCTGCGTAGTGATTCCGTCTTTTGAACGAGGTCATAACGTCATAACTATGGACGTGAAACAATTGCATTAGTAGTCTAGCTGTGACTGCTGTCTATAGTCTACTTGGAAAGTGTCGCAATATTTGAGAGAAAATGACCCGGTCGATGGTTCCACAAGTCGGAGTCGACATGATTTCAAATGAATATTTAAATGTAAATATTTGAATATATGAAATAAAAGCTCTCGGCAGGTGAAGGAGGCTTAGCCAAGACGCCTGTCCGCGCTCCGAAGTCGGTATATTGATGGAAACATTCCGAATCCGAGGAGATCGCCGTCATTAGAGTTCAGCACAAAAAATAATCGTTTGCCTTGAGCAGACACACCCCAAAATGGCCGTTCCATTAATTGTGCTAGTCCTTTTATACCAGGAATCGGCGGCATTCCACCCTATTCAACCTCGAATCGCGGTAGACCACATGGTGTTGTCTGCCGCCAAAGGGTTTGGTGGCAAAGACTCCAGCAAAGCGAAGAAGGTAGACAAAAGAGAAAAGAAGTCAATGCGCTTGATTGATTCGTTGCAAGATAAGGATCCAAATCGCGAACGATCGAAAAATAAGCCGTATGTCAAGAGGAAACATGACGATTTAATCGTGTCGTTGACATCCGTGGCTGCGAACACAGCTATTGGACGCGTGGTGGCGGAATCAGCAGCGACCGGCACAGTAGACGCCGACCCATTTTGGGAGCTTATGCCGTCGTTAATCAGTTCAAGATTTCCCATAATTTCGGACGAGAATCTTGAGCGGGTAGCTGGATTTGTGCGACACACGTTGAATAAGAACTTGCCTTTGGAAGACGAGATTATTCAGAACGAGTGGCGTCCTGAGGACGAAATACACGCATACATGCCGGGACTCGGAGCTACAAAACCATTTCATGATCCAAACTCTCTCGAATTGTGCCGTTTGATGAGTGAAAACTACGAAACTATCCGAAATGAGTATGATGCTTTGGTATTGGATATTGAGAACGGTGGCAAAGATCGTTTTCAGTCGGTTACCAGCATGAACTACGACAGCGGCTGGAAAACTCTCGTCCTCTTCTACAACGGTCATCGCATTCCAAACTTTCCTTACCACCTTTGTCCAACCACCACTCAAATATTGGAAACCGTCCCATTGGCTGGGCGAATTGCTGGCTTCAATCGACAGCAGCCAAGATCGGGCATTCCAAAGCACACGGACGGGAATAATATGTGGCTGACATGTCAAATGGGTGTTCATGTTCCAGAAGATCAAGCAGCCTACATTCGGGTCGGTCCCGAAACTCGACGTTGGCAAGCTGGTGAGTGTTTGCTCTACGACACGACGTATGAACACGAAACCATGAACGAACACGCCTCGCAAGAACGAGTCGTTCTGCATGTGGACTTTTTCAATACGTTGTCCATGACTCCAAATGAAATCGAAGTAATGCGTTACATTTATAGTCTTCGTGAAGAATTTATGAAAGCTGAGGGGGTGGCCAAGGTTGGTGCTCAGATTCTTTAGTGGGCTCGGCATCCCTGCTTGAAGGCCCAGGTGCTGAATCATGGTAGACTGTAACTTTGCGACAGCAAAGATTTCCGACTGCAAAGTTACTCACAGTCCTCACAGTCAATATTAACAGAGTTGCGCACATTGGATGTTAACCTAGCAGTTTAAGAAACCTGAACTTCGTCCGTTGCCTGAAAAGAAAAAGAATTGTGAGGTCATCGATCAGGTTAGGTTATTTGAATCAATTGCGCTTGGCTGTCACGCATTTTCTATAATCCCGTATAAGAAATGTTGGACAGGGTCACGGTAAATTATATTTGCTGTTCTTTCCTTCAGACAGACATTATGTAATAAACGAAATTTACATTTATCTGAAATTTCGGGGTTTTCTACGGCAGATTCTTGCTTCGATCTCGGTGAATCACAGAAAAAGAGAGGTCGCCGGCCCAGAATACAAAGTAGCCAGAGAGACACATTGAACCGCGCTCTCTCACTGTCAATACTGTCATACATGGTGATCCAGAGAGAGAGAGAGTTTACATAAGCACCTTGCATCAGCTGATCTTTCTTGTGCCTCATCAATGGAAAAATTATATGCTTCTAGCATTTTAGTTCCATAATAGGAGTTATCCAGCATGGAATCCAATATTACAAGCAACACAACGATCCATTTGATTGGGACTAGCGCGACTATACTCAATACAGAGAACTCGGAGTGCGGAGCCTGTTACGGTGTTGCGGCGGTCTCAGCTTGGGCTCGCAATGTTGTCTCCGAAAGCCCCGTTATAGTACTGCCCCTCCTGGATCGGTACACACAGTTTGTAGAGATGCATCCACTTAAATTGAGTGTGAATACGCATGTGTTCAACGTTCTTTTGGGGTGGGGCGTTTTCCTATCGAAAGCTTCTCTTCTATCGCTTGACGCTACACAGAGTGGCATTCGAAGTTTGCAATCAAGAAGCATGCCGCTGCTGTTGACAAATGCGATTGTATCTCCCATAAGCTCATGGCACGAATATTCAAGGGCAGTTCATCTTGACGCGGAAACAAAACTTGCCGTCCTGTCAATTGTGCCGGCCTCAGCGGAACCTTCTTCGCGTGTGGATTCAATTTCTTCGGTCTTGGGCATTCTCCGCTACGTTGCGAAGCTTAGTCGCGAGTCGGGTTGCAACCCGTCCACGAGCTTGTATGACTCGTACTTGGACCGCAGCCATGTCGCTATGGAAGCACCGTCTTGTTGGATTCCGGTTGTCTGGTATTGCGATCCAGACCCAGCTCATTTTGAATTTTTCTTACAAACAGTTACGGAAAGCGAATACGCTCCTGCTGCTATTGTGGATACTGAGAGCAACAGTGCCGGGTTTTTATCTCCGCGGCAATACGGAAGCAAAGGTACCTGGGTATTAAGTTATAAGGCTGACCCCCAGCTTTTCACGCTTCACAGCTTCGTCCTCGATGAAGACCGGAAAACTATATTGAATTTTACAACCCAGAACGAAAACATTTTGGATCTTCCCGAAAATTTCAAAGACGAGATTTACCTGAAGCATGTAACCGATTTGGAAGACCTTGCTGCACAAGCCATCGCGAATAATCCTATCCTGGGAAGTAGTACATCCATGCCGGCCCCAGTTGAAGGAGACTTTTATCGATGTATAGTTGGAGAATGTGAATTAGGTAATCTATTTTCAGACGCACTTCGCTGGTACACAGGAGCTGATGTCGCTTTTCTCGCAGGTGATGGTTTCCGTGGATCGGGCTGGCCGGAGGGATTTGTTCGGGTGTCCGACCTTTGGGAGGCTTCCCGTTTCCCGTATACGGAATGTACTGGAACGATGAGCGGTATCTCCTTGTTTCAATTGTTAAATTATTCGACCAGTTCGGCGTCACTGAATGGGTTCAACATCGACGGAGGTGAATTTCTTCAGACTTCGGGTATGCGTGTCACTTATAATCCACAGTTGTCTGGGTCTCGCCTGATTGCTATCGAAGTCTGGGACCAAAATATAGCTAGATACGAGCCACTGGAACGGCTGCGTATGTACCGATTTGCCACCGATAGTAACCTTTGCCAGAAAAAGAATCCTTTCCCTAATTTCCTCGGTCCGAATTTTGCTGTAGAAGGTGAGATTCAGGGCGCAGTGGGAGATGAGTCGCAGCAAAACATTGTTGGTCAATACCTGGCGCAGCTCGATTTACCATACGAAGCGTCCCTTTTTAATCGCTTGCGCAATAATGTGTCCTCACTGGAGACTTTGAATCTGGTTCAAGTTGCCGAGGAATGCCCCACTGGAACGTATTGGATTACTGAGAGACAAACATGTTTTGACTGCCCGGACTCGACTCGTGTTGCTTTTTCGGAAAAAGAATTTCAATACCAAATTCCTCATAGCATGAATGTACCGTTGGAAAGTCGAGTCCTATTACTAAATGAAGCGCCCTTTGCAGTTTCTGTTGGACCAAGTTCGATACCATCGTGGGTTTCTTTCACGAGGTTCTTCTTGAACTCTACGATTCCGATTGATCCTCCGTCGAATGGAAAAAGGGCAGTTTTGCAGTCTGGCGGGTCTCTTACAATCGACTTTACGGTTAGATCCCGGGGGTTGTCGTCAGGGACGGCGTTGGGTACAGTGTCTTTTGGAGTACACGTTGGAGGTGCCTATCCCGGGTGCGACGGCCAAGAAACGACCTTTGACATTTTGATTCGTGTAGCACCACCCCTGGAGCTCAATCAGCTAGGAAATATCAGGTACATCGGATTAGGGCTGTCCGCTATCATCTTGTTTACGGCAGCTGGATTTGCGCTTTGGGTTAGACGCTCTCGCGAGACGCGTATTGTCAAGACTATGCAACCGTTGTTCCTTGTCACAATTTGCTGTGGTGTTTTTGTTTTGGGAGCCGTTCTCGTTCCACTCAGTATTGACGACGAGATAGTTTCAAACCAGGGGTGCGACATTGCATGCATCTCGATGCCGTGGCTCGCTAGTATTGGATTCACGGTAACGTTTTCTGCTTTGTTTTCAAAGCTGTGGCGAATCAACAAGCTGTTTCAATGCCAACACTTTCGCCGCACCAAAGTCGAAGAAAAGGATGTTCTTGCACCATTCGCCGTCCTTTTTACGCTTAATCTTACGATTCTCGTATCTTGGACCGTTGTTGATCCTCTAAAGTGGAGCCGAGCGCCCGTTAATGGAGAGTTTTGGAACACGCATGGCGAGTGCAGTGGTTCGAGTAAAACGACAACCACACTTTTCTTGGTTCTTATTTGCTTGGTGAACGCCGGTGCTTTTTCCCTAGCTTGTTGGCAAGCATACCGAGCTCGCAAAATTAGTGATGAATTCAGCGAAAGCAAGAACCTCGGCATGGCAATCTTCTGCTGGGCCCAGCTACTCGCTGTAGGTTGTCCCGTCCTATTCTTGATCAACTCTAACGACCCGGTTGCACGCTTTTTCCTTTTGGCAGTCATTTTGTTCGCTACCTGCATGTCCATGCTGATGTTTATTTTTGTGCCCTTGACTCTACAAAGCTGGCGTGATAAACGCGACGGTGGTCGCCGGCGAAGTTCGGTTCAGATTTCGGGTGTCATGTCGGCAGGAATATCCGGTGTGTCACTGGTGTCCAGGTCGCACAGTTTGTCAGAAAAAAAGGCATCGTCACAGGAAACCAAATCATCAAATA
>Ga0163101_100310_pt1 | contig 10763 bp, 5 predicted proteins | sample TAMARWmetagpilot_2_FD_111548 | JGI IMG/M metagenome (GOLD analysis project Ga0163101, IMG submission 111548) | Phycosphere-associated microbial communities from TAMU algal ponds, Corpus Christi, Texas, USA - TAMU ARW1 11/11 metagenome pilot | ecosystem: Engineered > Artificial ecosystem >...
ATTGTGGACCGATCCAAAGTTGTTGTTCAAGAAACTTGGGAAAAGGCACAACAGATTGATCAAACACACGGTATTTTAGAGAAGACCAAGCAAACCTTCGTTTACGGCTGGACGGTGACAGCTGACTTTGTGAAACGGCACAATCTAGTCGAACGCGGGGTCAACAATGTCGGCAAAGCGGTCTTTTGGGTGGCCGAGAAGGTTGCCAGTAAGCTGGAAGGCCATCCACAAGACCAGAGCCAAGAGGAAAGTCCAAGTACGAATTAGATCAAGACTTCCGTTTTTATTTTTAATTGCGTTATTTTTTCCGAATCACACTCAGCCCGTCTCGTATGGGTAGTACTAATACCTCTACCCGTGGATCCCTCAAAATTTCGCTGTTGAAGCGGTGCATTTTGTTTGCCAGTTTTCGGGCTCGGCGATTCTTCCGTCGCTCCAGCTCTTCCGTCGTTTCGTCTTCCACCATGGAGGCAAAATGCCCAGCAGAAGCTTCTAGTACCAATCCCTTCCAAAGGACATTGTCGACCACTATGAAACCGCCTTTTTTCAAAACACGATCACTGGACAAGCAAGCTTCCGTATATTCCAAAAGCCGCGTTTTGTCGGCATCTACAAAGACCAAGTCGAAAGGGGCTGGCTGAACATCGCCTCTACCCGCTGCCATCTCTTCCATGGTAGCCAATGCATCGGTAACGTGGAACAGTTCGCATCCCACCGTGCCTCCGTCATACTCTAGTCTGACAAATTTCTTGATATTGGACGGAATCCTGTCTAGTCCACCATTTCGTAGAGCACATAAGGCTTCGGAGGCTTCTTCACCATGCCCGCTTCCTGCCAGAATTTTCATCTGTGCTACCGCTACGTCAAAAGCGCGTTGATCCCTTTCCATACTCATAACAAAAGCACCACTCTCACGGTTGCCACGTGTCATCCCTATAACATTGGCAGCGTTTGAGGCTCCTTCCAAAAGACAAGCGGTTGCGTATCCTGTAAAAGTCCCCAGTTCCAGAACGCGACCCTCACGTGACATGGAAGCCAGTTGCGCTAAGAGACGCCCTTGTGACGCCCCTGAGACCATATGCGATCCAGTCGGAATGAGCGCCTTTGTATTGAATTCAAGTTCGCGATATATTGATGGAGTTGGAGACGAATGACCCATACTGTAGTCGTCCAAAGAGCTGTAGACGATCGAGTCCGTCTTACTTTCCAAAGCTACACCTGAGGATACCAATCCACGCCGAGGACTCATCAAACCGTTGAGCACTCTATTGCGACAAGCATCTGAGCATGTGCCATGGAAGGCAGTTTTGCAGTCCTGACACTGAATCATTCGTTGATGGCAATTGTCGTTGAGGCAGTTGCTCACGAGTGATGTCTCGGCTGCACAAGTTATGCAGCTCCCCAACGTATCATCTGTAATTGCGCGTCCCAATCTTCCGTCAAACACAAAATTGGTTCCTTTGAACATCGGTTCTTCTTCCTTGGCCTCCTCGCTAAGCTTTCGATCGTAGGCAATAATTCCCCCAGCCAATCGCGACACATTCGTGAAGCCCATTTCCTGTGTTACGTACGCCCCAACTTTGACGCAACGGATTCCGCCGGTGCAGTACATCATAATGGGGGCATCCTTGGGCGTCCTCGCCAAACGGTCCTTGAGCACCTCCCAAGTTTCTCGAAATGATTCCGTCTCCAGAGGTTCGGCTCCTTCGAATCGTCCCACACTCGTTTCGTATGTATTTCGACAATCAATAATCAGGGGAGCGAATTCTTCCCTGCCCTCCTCACGCAGAGTCTTGGCTTCTTTGACCTTTTCATGCCATTCCATGGGAGGCATGTCGTATCCAGCTGACTGCCAGTCGAGAGACTGATCAAGCCCATCTGCCACAATCTGATTGCGGACTCGAACATGCAGGTTACGGAATGGAGGTGCCGGCTTTCCGTTGACAGGAACACCGGCCGTCGCAAAATCCTCCACAGTCAAAGGTTTTGGATCGATATTGATACCGTTCTCCATATACGTTCCGAGCTCTCGTATTTCACGGCAGCAGGTACGAAATTGCTCTAGGACATTGGTTGGGACACTCATTTGGGCATTTACGCCTTCTTGTGCAACGTAGACTCGTCCAAGTGCGTGAAAAGGTTTCCAAAGTTTCCGCAACGTTTGGGCAAAGTCTTCTGGATCCGCAATTCCCTCCGGCGGGAAGGCGTAAAAGCTTAGCATTGTCATGGATTTGCTCTGATTGGGATCCGGCATGCTCTGCAGATACGCTGGAGGCCGCGGGGGTAAGGGTGCGTTGGGGTCACGGCGCACGTGGATGACAATGGCCGGTCGCTTCAGCAAGTGTCGTTTTTCCGCAAAGAGCTCATCGGCTACCCGGAAAGTCCGCGCCACATCCTCGTCTGTGGTAACGTCCCAAATCCCATCGGTCGCGTTTTCGGCGGAACTAATGATCGTGCGTTCTTCTTCAATGACGGGAAATCCCGCCGACAATAAAAAGGACGATTTTCGTAGGGCTCGGAAGAATGAGTGTAGCTCAAACTTGAGAGCTTTTAAGGAAGTGACCGCCGCCGATTCTTGTTCGACAAAGACGCGTCCACGTTTTTCCCGTCCCGATAGCTTGAGCTCTTGTCGGAGTTCGTCACATACCGAAACCTTAATGGCGTACAAGGTGGGGACGGTGTGACTATCCGTAGTGTTGTATAGAAGTCGTTTGAGCCGTTGATTGCGTTCGTTAGATTGCTGTACTGCCCGACCACGGGCATCCTTTTTGGCACGGAATGTCGCCAACCGTTGTTCCACCAGTTCCAGATTGGTCGGGACTCCCTGCACACGCAACGTTGATGCCATGAGCGGTGGTCCGGAAGAACCCCAACCACTGGCCGAATACGTTCTCGAAGCCGTTCGTCGGACAATAAATGATGGTGTAGAGATACTTCTCCGACCGCTCACAAGCGAGCACCGATAAGATAGTGGCAGCATGAATAAGACTAGCTGTATGAGTAGCCTTTCCAAGTTCATGATTTTTCTGCTCGAGGAGAGAGACAACGATTGTTTCAAGCGTAAAGCCAACGAACGGTGCGCGGCTCAAACTTGGGGACCAGGGCGAGCAACTCTCTATCTAGTGTGTGTGTTGACCTTGGTGAGTGTTGGCTTTGGTGAGCGTTGCCTTTGGTCTATTTTTTCAGTGACTGTCAGATTTTCAAAATTGTTTTTTTTTGCGGTTATGTCAAAGATGGTTTGGTTGGCCTTGTCGGACTGACTGTGAACTATAGATAAAGGTACCGATATCACCACCCACCATTGTCGGATAGTTGGGGGCTGTGCTTTTTGCGTTCGCTTCCCACGTTTTGCAACGGGATTTGACAAACGAAGGGGTCACGAATCATGTCCAATCGACCGCCTTTCCGCTTGGCGGACAGACCGTCGCGTCATATCTCGGGTGTCTTCGACAGCCCTCCACCGAACGAAGCCATCTGGAAGAAATTCTCACGTACCCGCCGTTACGTTTGCCCCATGCCTTCCAAGTATTACCTGTAAACACGGCAACGGTAAGTTCCTCCTCCCCGATCACAGCTGCAACCCAATCACCGGAACAAGCAACGACAATTCTCGCTTTCCCTTGCTTGCGATTGGTCAAGTGAGTGCGGCAGACTCAGCTCTTTTCCTAGCGTGCGTATTGTCACGTTTCGACCTCTGGTGGGCACGCTTGTCTGCGCTCGCTACACGATGCGTTGGTCTTCCGCGTACGCTACCGCCATTGCGATGGGAGTATGGACCTCCCATCTATATTCGATCGCTGCCTTTGTGCCGTCATCTGTGCGTTCCGCTTCATCAACCTCGGCTCTTCGCGTTGGAAACCTTGGTTGGGACAACGAGAACTTCCTCGAGTCGCTCGGTAACGGGGACGAAGCGGTGAACGAGGCGAATGAGCGCTACTACGCACAGTCGCGTTTCGGACATCCCGACGAATGGGACAAGGACCAGGAAGAATCCCCTACCCCGAAAGCTCCGAATGCGAAGAACGGGACAATGGGTGCGGAGCTTACGGAGGAAATGAAAGCCAAAGTCAAGGCATCGCATACTCCGGAAGAAGAGGCGTCGCAGGGCGGGAAAATGTTCCGCGAACTCTTGAAAAAGGCGCAAGACGGTACGTCGTTGAAACCTCCGCCCCAACCTCCCGTGGTGCCGCAGTCTCCGGTGGCGAGTACACCATCGGATACGTCGCAGCTTTCGGTCGAACAACAAGCCGCACTCTTTCGGCAAATGATGCAGCAACAGCAACAATCACCGCCCCCGCCTCCGGTGGCTCCAGCCTACACCTCACCACCGAATTACAGTACCATGCCGGCCGCGCGGCAACCGATTGGGAATGATGTCGCTGCGGATGGACGGCGAATTGGTCGTAACCGCGACGCGGACGCCATTGTGAACTCGGCGGACGTTTATTTTGCCCAACTCAAGCGCGATTCCACTATTCGTAACGACGCCCGTCTCACCGGCGATGCGGACAAGGCCAACCAAGTATTCGTCGACCCTTCTATTCGGGAGATTCAAATGCACACCAATCCTTACATGGAAGAAGCACGCGCCAAGGAAAAGGCCATGCTCGAAACCTCTGTGGACGAAATACTTGATCCGCGTATGTTCGCGGCCCCTCCGCCCAAGCCGAAATCGTATTCCGGAGTCTCGTACAAGGAAAAGTTGGAAAGGAAACGGGCGCAAATAAATACCTCCAGCGGTACGAACTCGGACGTTTCTGCGGAAACCAAAGCCTCCACGTCGACACAGTCACCGGTGCAACCAGCCAAGAAAGAAGACACCCCGCCGAAAGACCCCGAAATTATACCGACGCCTAGTCAGCCTGTCGCTTCCGAATCAGCCAAAGACACGTGGGCCGAGAAGCTAGTGACACCTTCCAGTACGAGCATGTCTGCTTCCCGAACGACCGCGGACACCGTATCTCGTCCGGCTGCTGGCTCGGACGCCATGCGTGCCGATCTGCGTACCGTCATGGGATTGTTGTGCAAGCATCGGGGCGGTCCAGGGTTCGGTGTTGGGCGCATAATCGGCGCCGAAAGGGCACGATTCGAATCATTGGTCCAAGCCGTGACTGGTACCCTGCGAGAAGAAGCTTTGCTGTATCCTGATTCCGAATTGGACGGAGAGGGTATTGACTTGCAAATTGCCAAGCAAAATGCTCCGACCTTAGCAGTGTCATCGCTGCCGATGCCAGCTTCTGATTCGGTGGCTGCTTCTTCGTCTTCCGTGAATGTGGATGGCATGATTGCCTGTATTGAAGGAGCTATACTTATGTACAAGAACAGTCCTCCGGAACTACTCGAGTCCGTATTGGTGACATTGCGGGCGGCGTTACTGTCAGCAGTCAATACCTGCAACATCGTTGTGGGCGACTCTGCTCCAACGCCCACCGTGCCTCCGAGCGACTCCACCGTTCAATCAAACCCGGCCCGAATTCAGTCCATGGTGGCATGTATGGAAGGCGCCATTGTTATGTACAAGAATAGTCCGGCCGACATTCAATCAAGTGTTTTGATCACCTTACGTGCAGCATTGCTGGCTGCTGTAAATACGTGCAACACTATCTTGGCAGAAAAAGAGATTGAAAATGTACAGGCCTACCAGGCGGCCGCCACAAGCGCTGGCGTCACGGCCGAACCCAAATCCAAAACCAAGCCCGAGTTTTACAACGTTGTGTCTTCGAACGAAGCAGGAGATACAGAAGCTACGCCAGCGGAATCTGCGTCGGCGCCGCTAAAGATGTCGTATTCGGGGAACGATCCAAATTCAATAATGATGAAAGCTGTGTTTGAGAAATTAAGTGCGGCAGTGGGGAGCGGAAAGATGGGATTGCGCGAAGACCTGAAACCTGCGGAAGCCTCGTCTCTCGCCGACGATATTGCCGACATGCGAGTTTTATTAGTAGACGAGCTTGACAATGGAATTCCCGAGAGCAACGGGGAAAATACAGAAATGCCAAATACCTCCGAAGACTCGTCATCTAAGTACCAGCAAATGCTAGCCAAAGCACGAGCAGACAAAACAGCGAAAAAGAAGGACGAATAGGTACCAATACATGAACGATTTGTGAACGGTTCTAAGTCGAACCGTGCGGCACTAGCTAAAAACGCAGTAAACTAAAACTTGTACCGAGACTTTTATTTTCAAATAATGTTGAATACCTTCTTCAGCTTCACGACCAACCGCCAATCTTCGTTTTCAAGCTGCTCCTTGAAGTGGGCCTTGAGTGCATCGATAGAAGCTCGAGTTAAAGATGAGTATAGGCTGTGCGAGGAGTCGAACTGACGCCCATACGTGATCGTTGGATTACTTTCGTTCACGATCTTGATGGCAACCGATAGACCTTTCCGTGCTGTCTCTTGTTCGCGTCCGTTCATCTCAATCGATGTTACCTTTCCGATATGTAAGCCTCCCAGCGCTGGGACACAAAGCGGCGTACCAACCTTCAAAATTCCTTCGACAATTTCCACACCGACAATGATGGGATCTTTTTGATTGAAAACATGCTGGGGTAAAACACGAATTATACTTGGGAAAACAGCGACAGCAGTGGCCTCTTCCCGTTTCCTTTGGTTGAGTTCATCCATAAATCGGGTGAATTGATCGAATAAGTGATAGATGATATCAGCTGTCATGATGCGAACTCCCATATCTTCGGCATGCTCGCGGGCCTCGCGCTCAATATCGACATCAAACGCCAAAATAGTGGCAAATTCGGGGTGACCCTTTTCGTTCATGATTGAAATTTTTGTCACATCACGCTTGTGAATCCTGCCAATTCCAATAGCACTGACAGGAATAGGGGGCTTTGTTTCTTCACGAAGGAATTGCAAAAGAGCTTCGAGTGCTCCCAATGTTGAGGCCTGTACAAGCACCCCAACCTTGTCCGTACTCAGCTTGTCTTCCAGCTTTGTAAGGTCGGACATAACCTCGGCTTTGATGTCCTCCTCTTCATCACCGGGTCCAACAACCATTACCGGTGTACCGGCCATTACTTTCTCAAGATTGTTGCCAATGAGTTTCACCCCAAGCGCTCCCTTAACCTCCTTGTGATGGATGTATTCCGATTTGATACGCATTTCGCGACTAGGCGGTGGTGTCAAAAGACCGCGGATCTCAGTCACAATAGGGCCGTCCAGTGTACAGAAAACGGCACGATCACCTTCGCGCAAAAATCCGTTCACAACAAGGACATCAACAGTCATCCCAAGGCCGTCAATAGCTTTGACCTCCAACACCGTACATTGCAAGTTTGCATGCCACATGATCTGATCAGTTATCTTGCGCTGAGCCATCTGGCAAAGCAACAAGAGAACGTCTTGAATACCTTCTCCCGTTACCGCTGAGGTGGGAACAAGTGGAATAAAATCCGAATTGGTCCAATCATCGTCACCCATTTCCCAATATAGATTCGAGTTGACACCCTGTTCTTGAAGCTGAACCTTAGCGTCCGTGGCACGGCTTCGGAATTCGGACATTGTGCTGTCGTCCTGAAGTTTCAATGCATCGCGGATCGGTGAGTCCTTCATAGTTTTCCAGCCGTAACACCGATCGACTTTGTTCAAGGCAACCACAAAAGGAACGCCTCTCTTTCGAAGCATAGTCAGACTCTCAATCGTCTGCTGCTCTAAACCGTGCATTAGATCGACAACAAGAATAGCGACGTCACAAAGGGAAGAACCGCGGGAACGAAGGTTTGTAAAGGACTCATGACCGGGCGTATCAATCACTAGCATACCAGGCACTTTGAGCTCTACATTTTCCGTAGCATTGAGTTTTGATACTTGTTGTTCAAGAGTTTTCTTTTCGAAGTAAGTTGCGCCAATTTGCTGTGTAATCCCTCCCGCCTCACCTTCCTGTACATTGGTCTTGCGGATCTTATCCAGTAACTTCGTTTTCCCGGTGTCTACGTGTCCCATGATGACAACAATAGGACACCGCAAGTCGTCCGGAGAACGAGCGGCCAGGTTTATTCTCTCCTGTTCCAAGCGCTTGCGCTTTCCCTCATCTCGAAGTTGGGCTTTGATAGCATCTTTGCGATCCATTTCAGCTCTTTCGACTTCCATTTGTTCACGTTTTTCCGCTTCAACCTTGTCACGTTCTGCCCGTAGAATGCCAAGTTGGCGAAGACGTTCGGCTTCCTTTTTCTTCTCAAGCTCAATCAGATCCACGTCCTCATCGTGCGCTGTAACCTTTTCGAGACGTTTGGTCAAATCGCCAAATTTATCTTCGCCGTCGGAATCGCTAGCATCCCATTCATCACCAGAGCTGGCGTTTTCTTCCCAGTCGTCGTCAGAATCTCCTTTTTCTTCCGTTTCGTCTTTCTTTTCTTCAGCTTTTGGTTCTTCGACAGGTGCCGATTCGTCCTCTTGTTCATCTTCTTCCTGCTTCTCAGGATGGGATGAATCCGCCTCGGCAGTAGCTGATTGTGACGTCTGCTGAGACTTTGCTTTGCCTCGCTTCTTCTTGGTATTGTCGTACACTGGTGGTGCCTTTTGCTTCACTTCGTCCTCAGCGTCGGTAGGCAACATTCCTGCTGCACGCATAGCTTCCAAACGCTGCTCTGCCAAGCGCTGTTTGGCTTTTTGAGCCTTGGTCATGTAAGTACCTTCGCGCTTTTGGCGCTCGATCTTTTCTCTTTGCTTGGCCTTTTTACGTTCGCGTTCTTCCTCGCGCTCTTTAAGTTCTGCCTCTTCCTTGGCTTCCAATTCGGCGATTCGGGCTTGCTCCGCTTCTTCGGCAACACGGATTCGCTCTTCCTCTTCGCGCTGTTTCTGTATGCGCTCTTGCACAAGACGGCCGCGGGCGGAGATCTAGAAAATTTGATTTATAAGCATAAACTCCAAATTCGATGATGGAGCGCAATGGACATGGCTCTTATCCTTACCTTCTCTTCTGGTTTTGCGTCCGCGTCCCCTCCAGTTTTCTTTTTCTTTTTTTTCTTTTTCTTGTCCTTCTTGTCGCCACCTTCACCATCAACGTCGATACCCTGGGCAGCCAGAAAAGCCGCTGCCGCATCGTGCGCACCTTCTTCTTTCGCGTCTGGTGTATCTTCCAGTTTATCCTCGCCTGTGTCCGCCGCAGAGGACGACGCTCGCTCGTCTGTTGTAGCCGCAGTCTGACCAACCTGAGCTTCGGCCTCGAGCAAAGCCTCCCAATCCTCGTCCTCTTCTTTGGAAGCGACATTCTTGCCTCCAGCCTTTTTCTTTCCTTTTCCCATGGTAGAATGTAATGTTAATTGGTGATATGATACACCAAAATAGGGAGGGGGGGAGCTAGCTACGACCAGTAAAACGCTCGTGCGCGAGACTGATGCATACGTCCCATCGTCTTGAGACGGAGCTTCGGATGCGTGTGGTGTTGAAAGCAGTTACCGAGAAACCCGCGTCTTTCGGGAGTCCCAGTATTGGCTACTGGAAGACGAGAGGCAGACAGACCAAAACCTCGCAACGTACGACTTAAAGCTTCGCGTTTACAGTTAAGAACGAAACACTATGCTTTATGGTATCAGTAGATGTATCTACAACTCACCGACACCGGCACCAGCCGCCTTGGGGTTGCTGTTTCCCAGAAGACCTTGAGTCCCTTCCTTGATACTGTCCCGCCACTTCTCTGGATCGCTCAACAATGACTTCATCTCTTCGTTGTTCAACATTTCTTTTAAAAACGGATTGTCCGAAAAATCACCAGACAGTAACTTTACGCGCGTTTCCTCGATCTTGTCGTCGTCATCCAAGTCGCCTCCGGTCAGAATTTTATTCAAATCGTCCAACAATCCGTCCTGGGAACCGAGCAACTCCTGCATGCCTCCCATGGCTTCGGTCATGGACTTCATCATATCGGGATCGCCGAAAATGTTTTTCATTTGGTCAAAGCTTTCCCGCATGCGCAATTCGAAATATTCGGGATCAGCCTTGAACTTGGCCAGTTCATCCGCCGGCACGCTGTTGGAGGCTTCTAGCTGCGCCAAAACCTCATCCCGCTTCTCCAGAATATTGTCCACCATAGATGAGTCGGCCATCATTTTGAAAGCTTCTTCCATTTGCTTTTCGATTTCCTCCGGACTCATTTTAGAGAGCTCCTCGAGGGCGGTTCCGAATTGATCGCCCATTTGTCCGAGCAAATTTTGGGTTTCGGGGTCGTTGAGTGCGTCCCCCATAAGTTTGCGCAATTGATCCATGTCCATGTCTTCCAATCCTGCCAAACCAGTGGCGTCTCCACCGTCTTGCTGCGCTTTTGCCTGGTCCTGCAAATCTTGAAATTGTGTACCGGGCTTGCGCTTTCCACCGAGGCCAAACTGCGCCGCGGCGGGCTGCAAGGGAAAGCAACCAAAAATAACCCCAAACGGTGTGAGCAAGGCAACTCTCGCAACAACCCGATACTATGTCGCCACATGTTGAAATACCATTACGTACCGCCGCCAGAAGAGTCGAAATTCCGACAAACCGAGAAATGTTACGGATCATAGTAATGTATTATTTGATACCGAAAACTCGAATGGATGCTTCCGCCAAGAAATGAAGATGATCTGACAGTTAAATTGTAAAGTGCTGCACAAAAACAAGACAAAAATGGGGACGACAATACAGTACATCCCTCTATGATGGCATCCGAGTTACAGGTGGCATCTTGGCACGTCTTGCCTGCGTCACCATCAAGTCGGATTATTTCTACGATTGAAGCGTTCGCGGTAAATTCGTCAGGCCATTCCCATATTTTGCAA
>Ga0163101_100312_pt1 | contig 10752 bp, 8 predicted proteins | sample TAMARWmetagpilot_2_FD_111548 | JGI IMG/M metagenome (GOLD analysis project Ga0163101, IMG submission 111548) | Phycosphere-associated microbial communities from TAMU algal ponds, Corpus Christi, Texas, USA - TAMU ARW1 11/11 metagenome pilot | ecosystem: Engineered > Artificial ecosystem >...
GTTTGCGTGCAAGTTGAGTTTGCAGGGTTCACAATTTTGTTCCTGGTACCAGTGATTCTTTCTGTTTTGACATCTGTCTACTACTCGATGACAGCTTTTGCGAGACGTTCGCTCAAGTTCTTACTCATCGCCGCTTTACTGAACGGCAGTGTTGCATCTGCGTTTGTTAGCCCAACGTCGTCAATACTGCAATTGCAATCCTCGCGTGCCACCAATCCATCGACGATGCAAACGATAGTATCACAGCAAGCGGACTCTGATTCGGAGACCGTTCGGATTCGGGGCGGGGGGCCATTGCCTCCTTCCAACCCGAAAGATCCGGCTGCCAAAAATAAAAAAATTCGAATTTCCTCCTTTGATTCGATGCGCTTTTTCCTCATCACTCAGATTGTGTTGGGACACTTTATCCGTTTCGCCGAGCCGTCGGACGTCGTCTTCAAGTTTTTTTCGCACCACAACGTGATTGCGGGCTTCTTTTTCGTTCTGAGTGGATACGTGACGGCCTACACGACGACGGAGACTGCGCAGCGCATCGCCTCTCCGCGCCTGACGGAAACACCTTCGCAGAAATGGATCCTGAGCAAAATCTTTGGTTACCTACCTCTGCATTTGTTCGTGTTGGCCTTGTTCAGCCCACTTTTTCTGTACGCTGATGTCAAGTACAACGGATGGGTACGTGATTTTTATGTCTTTTGGAAGTACGGCTGTCCGGGTCTCTTATTTGTTCGCTCTTTTGTTTCTTGATTCATTGCACTCTAGCCAACGGCTGTCTGGCATGGCTTCCTATCGGGCACCATGACACAAGCATGGTTTCCGATGCATGCCGAGATCTGGAACGCTCCAACTTGGTTTTTGTCAGCCTTGACTTTTGCGACAGCTCTTTTCCCGTTCTGTTTACCTAAGATTGCTCAAATGGACAAGAAGCAACTGCGAAAGACAGTAGGATGGCTCTGGATCATCAATCTTTTGCCCAAGATTGGATATTGTTATGACTTGAACGTTTGGAAGCTGGCGGAAGGCGTTTCTTCTGCCAAGGCTCATCCCAGTATGGCAATGTTCAATATGGTCCGCTTCAGTCCTTTGCTACAAGTTGCCGAAGTCTTAATTGGTGCAGTTGCTTGCCGCCTCGTCATGTTGGACGGTACCGAAGGTGACGACACCAAGACCAATGCCTTGAGTACTTTCGTTCCGCTCGCCGGTATCATCGGTCTTATGTTAGCACGCGCCACTGGTCTTGTCGAGATCAGCGACATGCTAGCTCGTGCTGTAGTGTTTGTTCCGCTTTTTCTACGATTCATGATGGCGGCTCATCGCAACACAGTCAAGGGTGTCAAAGATCCATTGGTATCATTTTTGTCGAGTAAGTTCTTGGGTTCGTTGGGCGCTTTGGCATTCCCCATATTTGTGCTCCACGGACCGATTGGACAAGTGTTTTACAAGAAGCTGATCGCAACCAGGGTCTTTGGCAAAGTAATGACGGGTCCCCAGAACTTTGGTTTGTACCTATTGACGACTGTAGCCTCGGCGTGGATTGTTCAAAAGACATTTCTGTCCAGCAAGGCGGTGGCCAATTGGTCAAAGAATAGCGTGGATAAATTGTCGTCGTGGGTATAAGGGAACGCAGGTAGCTGTGCATGTCATGAATATAAGTGTTTCGAGAAGGTGGTTTTGAGGAAGACCTACATATTTGCCTACGCATGCCTTGATAAACAGAACTAGTGGCGTAACTCAATAGATTTTAGTGTATACTTTTCGTTTATTAGGTTTCACATCCGTCATTGGCGGACCAGCCAAGCCCCTCTGCTTTACATACTCCCCAGAAGACCCACAAGTGGCAACCCAATTGACAGGAATGTAAATAAAGTTTTGCAGCCACTTGTTGATACCGTAATGTCATTAAAGCCGGGAAAGAATCGACGTTCCGTGTCCATATATTGACAGCCATTCGTGGAAGCCAGCGGTTCGACGTTTGAGCAGTCAATGTCGAACGAAATCCCTCCTCCTTTATCCTCGCACAGTGTACAGGAGGTGCAGACTATAAGGATAGCGAGTGAGAAGCTGCTTCACTGCCACGTTTTGGATGTATCGGGTTGTCCAGTCTTACCTGATTGTTCAAAGGGATCGGCATTGAAAAACATGAAGCAAGATTCTGGTCTCAGAAGACCACTCTCTGCCTCGATCAAAATGCATCCGTCATTCATTAGGAACGAGTCTTCCTCACTATTGAGGTCGGAGTAGTCTACACATACCTCAGTCCGCTTTACATTCCATTCCTCTGCAGCAAAAGCGATAACTGTACTAAAAGTCGCACACGTCATGGTGCGTTGATCGCATTCGAGCTCGGATACGCATGCTATGGAACGACCTCGCACGTCACAGGCACAGTCAAAGTCAAAGCGAGTCTCCTTGTAGTAATTGCAGATGTCGTCAAAAGTCGAGTCGTTACTTTGGAGGTCTCGTTGAAGATTCCAAGCATTGGCTGTTTGGGATATGGCCGAGGTGTGCTGTTGGGCAGTCTCAGCAGCTGTAAAAGCCGCTACGTATATGGCGCTGATTCCAATGTATCGCATCCTTTTGGTTGCGCTCGATTTATTTGCTTCTTTAGGCGTTCCGGTGGAGCAGTTCTTTGCTGAAGGGTTGCGGCGAGTGCATACGCGTTCTCTTGTGTGATCATCTAGCTTGTTGCCCAACGCGTTTGCACACTTTCAAATTCACAGCCAATATCAATTGACTGTGAAAACCGAGAATGACCCACGACTGTTTCGATATCATGTCGTATCAGACATTTTCCAAGTAGAGAACCGGATACCTGACGAAAAAAGGAGAAATTGCGATTTTGGAAGATTCCATCCGAGTCGGATGATTCACAGTCAGATCGTCAAAAAACGATGAGCCAGAATATGACGATATAAGACGAGGCAGCTTGACTGTGAGCACGAGTCGGCACATAACCGAACGAACAGGCAAAAACCAAGAGACTAGGCCGAAGTATCAATCACACCGTTGCGATCGAGAAACAATGCCCGAATTGCCGGAAGTAGAACAATTCCGTCAACTCCTGTTGCCATTGGTTTCGAGTTCCAGTCCCATTCAAATTTCCGCATGGAAAGACAATCCTCCTAGAGTATGGCTCAGTGAAGAGCAAATAAATTCTTTATCGGGCAAGTACTACTGTGTGGACATTTTGCGTAAAGGCAAGCAGCTTTGCATAGTTTTGCAGCCGAGCAAGGCCAATGGCCAGAAAAAGGAACCGAAGAAGTCGGTCTACCTGTATCTTCACATGGGCATGACGGGGCGGATTAGCAGTCCCAACCGCGAATCTGGTTGGGGGCATCAAAATTCCAAAGTAGCCGACATTGAGTACCCTCCGCGCTATACATACCTGACTTTCGCGACGGAACACTACCAAGCTGCGTTTTCAGATCCTCGTAAATTCGGCAAGGCCGTTCTATCGGACAATTTAGATCCTTTCAGTCTGCTAGCTCCGGATGCTCTGAATTGCAATGATGAGAAGTTAATTCGCAATGAAATTATTCCCGGTTTTGTGGAACAAACCAGAAGTATTAAAGCGATTTTGCTCGATCAAAACCGAGTGTGCTCAGGGGTTGGAAATTGGGTTGCGGACGAAGTTTTGTATCAGATCGGGATGCATCCTGATCAGCAGTACTTAACCGAAGAACAGGGCTCCCGCTTGTTCGAAACGCTGCAGGCAATCGTTCGAACTGCGGTAGGATGTCTGAATTCTGATACCAAATATCCGGACAATTGGCTGTTTGGCTATCGATGGACTAAGAAAAGGGCCGGGAAAGATGCCGCAGGACGCGCCCTTACTTTCCTTACATCGGGAGGCAGGACGTCGGCAATTGTGGCGTCAGTTCAAAAGCTTAATAAACGACAAGGAAGAAGAAACAGCAGCGAGAAAAGTCACCGTAATACTCATGTTAAAATAACCGCGGAAATGGTGGAAGAGGAACAAAACTACCCAAAAAGAAAGGCTAAGCGAATCAAGCGGACTGCGATTGTTTCTCCTCTTTCTGAAAAAGTTGGAGAATCTGGAATGAAGAGGGACTTCATCCTTGAGGAGAAATTGACAGTAAGACGTAGTTCACGGCTTCGTTTATAGTTGCAACGCTGCTCCGAAATTACTTCTTGTCTGTCGAACAGTGATCGAAAACGATGTAGCTGTAATCTTAGGAATGTGCTGCAACATCTGAATTGCACGCCAATGCCATTTTGAACTTATGCAGTCTGCAAACCTTAGGGATAAATTGTCGCACACGATGTTTTCAAAGTGGGGAAATTGATGCAGCCATCCAGGGTAGTAAGGACTACCGCGGTCTCTTACAAAATCGATTCAAAAGCTTACTTACTAGCATCAAGTAGGCCTTTTCGTTGCATTCGAAACCCATGTAGTACCATGTGCGCTTTCCAAATATTTATTACACGTCCAAAATGAAAGCCATCCCATGTTTCCAACGTTCCACGACAGTTTTCACGCTCAAAAAATTGATCTTGGTGCCGAAATGACGATACTGGACTCCTACAGAAGAACTTAACAGCCTCCCGAGTGAAACGATATAGATTGATAGTGGGCGTGTGCAAGTAAGCGAAAAATGCATGTGACTCGAGTAAGAACTGGAGACCACGTTCGTTAGATTCATCATGCCGACCAACGGAGATTCGAAAATGAGGTGGTACCCACAAGAACACGTCCCGCCCATAGCTCTTCTTCATGGCATACCATTTGTACTGACGATACTGTGAGACGTTGTATATTCCTAGACGACTGACCGGATCGTGTTTGCCGGTAGGCGGGTGATTGCCGACGTTGTAGATCGTCAACGTGTGTCCCCAGTGGCGTTCTTCAGGGAACGACTCCCCTCGCCGCCTTGGATTAGACGCTGTAAACGAAACGGAAACGGTCTGGTTTGTTTGTGGATGGGGGCACATAAAGTCATGCTCTTTCCCGTTTCCTCGACATTTGTGGCTCAAAAACGCCGTTTCTCCTTGACACACTGGACTCGAGACGAAAATGTAGTTGAAATCACCCGATAATACCATCATCATGCCTTGCCACATATGCCTGCCTAAGGAATCCCCTACTATAACAAGGTCGGATATATTGTGTTCGTGCAATATATGACAGGCGCCTTGCGGTGAGAAAGAAGAAAAATCGCCCCCGTCTGCCCACCGGTATTTGTCAAACAGGCAAGTCTGCGATGTATTTTGATACTTTCGGCAATATTCTGGATCTGTTGTCCACTGTCCGTTGTTCATCGAAGGCCACATCATGTTACTATCGGCGAGTTCCTCCGGCAGCACTATGTCAGACGACGATGGAATGTCGGTGCACTGATAGTCGCATTGGCTAAGACTTGGGTTCAAAAGACACTCGAAAGCCAGAGAAGTGCGTTCGGCGCGCAAATCAGAGCACATACTCGAACTGTGGTTGCAGCGGTCGCACGCTGGTTGCGACATACGTTGCTTCATCAGAGGAAGTCCTCCACCTGAAATATTTGGTACAGGTGCGCTGAAAACTTCCCAGTCTACAGCGGAATATGCTTGTATTCTATCTAAATCGGATGAAACGAAGGCAACTCTCGTCAGCACAACGACGAGAAGCATTGCAGTGAAAGCAATCAGCCATATCCTTGTCCCCATGATGAAATTCCCTCACGGCAGTCCTTGTAAGAACCGGATTTGTAGTACTGACTGATTTGTAATATTGAGCAATCGACAGGAAAATGTGGAGACAGAAACCATGGATCGGAATGACCGCAAGATGCCTTACAGCTGGACAAGGTCGTAAAAAAGGAAACACGAGACAGGGGACAGACATAGCGGTCTTTATGTACTAACTGTAACCGTGCCAGTGTAACGAATTGGAATGCATGAACTTATCATTTAAATTTGAAAAAAGCGGCTGCGAAAAAGTGTAAAATCATGGTGAATGATTTTGAAGTTATTAAGCTTTAAAAATAATCATAGAAAACCGTCACAGGGAAGCGTTTCGTCCACCCAGTTTCTAGCTAGCCGTACTTTGATGTTTTCCAAAAGAGTCACGGATTGCCCGAGGTTGAATGCATATGTGAGCGTCAAATGACAAATCCGTCATACATCGCATATTCCATAAGAAGCGGTCGAGTTTACTGATCAGAATAGCCGAATTTCAATGCAAGGTAGCCGTACGCTCTTGAAATACGCCAGTCCATTACGGCGCAAAATCTCGATGCGATGGGCAAGCGCTGTCGGTCAGCATCCGATTCGAGGGAATATTCCAATTCATGGACACGGTATTGCACTAGAACAGTATGCTGAAGTTGATCGAGCATTTTCCGAGGAAGAAGTTCGGGCTTTCGGAATGTTAGTCAACGACATGAATCCTTTGCATCGGTCTTGGTCGATCAGGGATGACTTGCCGAGCGAAATCCAGGATCATGATATGCTCCACTGGGACGAAACGTCTCGCCGCAGCAAAGTTCTTGTACACGGAATGCTTGCATCGACTTTGTTCACCTCCATTTTCGGAACGCTGATTCCTGGAGCGGTGTATTTGTCGCAACATTTAGATTTTCGAAAACCGGTTTTCGCGAATGAACTCGTTACTGGTCGAGTTGTCATTGATAGAATACGGCAAATGAAAAGGAAAGGATTAATCGTTACATGCAGTACCCGAATTGTGTCTGGAGACGAAGTATGCATCCGAGGAGATGCAAATGTTTGGATACTAAATGGTACCCTGGAAAAGGAAACGTATGCAACCTTCGACGCAACCGCGAAATGAATAGCCAGATAATCTACGAAGAAAAGGGTAACACTATTTTCCCATCGCTCTGTAACATATGTTTTCTGGCGTAGCCTGCAATAAGAATCACAACCGTCCATACGATGGCCATCAGTTTTATTAGGCTCTCATCGACGCCTGCCTCCGGAGATGGACCTGTTTTAGAAGCCAGGGAGCGATTTTCCTTCTTTTTTATAAATTTGAGGTCCGCTTCCTTTAGTTCATCGACCAATTCTCTCTTTATGAGAGATGACACAGTATCAGTATCGGACAAGTCGTCGTCGCCATCATTAAAGGGTTCGGTACCAAGCCTCGATTCAAAGTCGGCCATTTCCGTATTTTTCAAACGATAAACGGCGCCAGTTGGGCTGGGATCTGCGACCCGACGGATCGATTCCAGAATGGCGTCCGTGTCCTTCGACAGCTTTTGTATCTCCTGGTCTAAGGTGCCTTCCCAATCCTCTTTTGTCCTCTGCGAAGGCGGGGGTTTTAAATCGAAGTTTCGCTGCCGCGAGGCAGAATTCATCTGTACTTTGCTTGGCGTCGCGCTTATGTATAATGTGAACGATTCAAATGGACGGCGTTTCACGCAACCTTTCACGTCGACGGAATGGTCGTAGCAATGTGATGATGGCGATCAATCAGAACAACGGAAACGGATTTACCCTTGCTGCTCATTCGCCGATCGACAGAAACACGTGTCCTAGATTTGTCTCATATTTTGTCATTGTTTCTCAAGGTTGCCAAGTCCAATAAGCACACAAATTTTTAAGTGGGAGGGCAATTCTGTCCAACCTCATACCTATTATCTCGCCTACTTGGACGTCTCACAACAGGTGTTATCAGCATGGACGCTTTCCCATACAAGGTATACTGCACACGCGACTCTAGCTAGGCTTTAGAGGTAGCAACAACAGACTACCTATCTTGACAGGCAATATTGGCAATTTTACTCGTCGTCGGAGTCGTCATTCGATTCATCGCCGTTATTGTCATGAAGTCCATCGGCGTCACTATCTTCCTCATCCTCAATATCACTCCCTGCTGCATTCTTTGCATTGTACTTCGACATTTCCTCCTTGAAGCGTAGTTTGTCACTTTTGGCCATTTTTTCGTATTTCTCCTTCTGATTAGTATTTAGAGCCCTGAACAGTTCCCCCGCCTTCTTCCCGAGCTCTCCAAACGACATGTCCGGATTTTCCTGCTTGATCTTTGGTCGCATCTCGTTCAAAAAGTAGAAGAAGGAAGTCATGGCCTTCTTCGGTGCGTTGGGATCCTTGTTTGCCTTCTTGGAGGATGTAGCTCCTCCAGTTGGTTTGTACTCAGTCATTTCCTTAGAATAACGGGATTTGTCCTTCGTTGCCATCGCTTCGTATTTGGCTTTGTCCTTGTTACTCATAGAGCGCCATTCGGTACCGGCAATCTTCGCCTGTGGGAGAGCAATACTGGTTGTTAGGCTAGCATCTTCTCAATGTATCATGGCAAATAATTTCTGAATTTGACTTACAATTTCAGAAAAGGAAGCCTCGGGATTCTCTTTCTTGATTCTATCCCTACTTTCGTTCATGAAAAAGAAGTACGCAGTCATGGCGCGCTTAGGTGCATTCGGATCCTTTTTGGCCTTTTTCTTGGCCTTGTTACCGCCATCTGAATCGTTGTTGTCTTCCGGTGCAGAATAGTCCTCCATTTGGTCTTGGTAGCGCTGCTTATCATCATTCGCCTTCTCGTCCCATTTTGTTCGTTCTTCCGGACTAAGTTTCTTAAAGTCAGCAGCGATGATCTGCGTGATTCCTCCGAAGGACGCGTCAGGGTTCTCCGCCACAACTTTCGAACGAGCTGCACCCGCATATAGCATGTAGGCTGACATGGCTTTTTTGGGTGCCTTCGGGTCTTTCTTTGACTTCTTGCGCTTCTTTTTGGGCGACTCCTCATCGTTTTCGTCCTCGTCCTCGTCGACGGCCGGCTTGCTCTTCTTTTTCTTCTTCTTGGCATCTGTGCGCCTTTCTTCCAAGTCGGAGTCCAAGTCTTCGTCGACTTCCGATCCCATCTCATCGTCGTCCATATCCGAGTCGTCCGATATGTCTTCTTCGGCAGCCGCCGCCGCATCCTCGTCAAAGTCTTCGTCTTCCGAGTCCTCTTCCAATCCACCTTCATCGGGCCCACCGTAAATCTCGTCTTCGTTGTAAACGGGCGGACCGGCTTGCGGTTCGTCCAAAAAGACCCCCGCCGATCCCTGCAGATTCTTGATCGGAATCTTCTTGCCTGATAGAAAGTTGTACAGCGAGGCATAGTCACTCCGATCAATACCGGAAAAGGTGTAATCCTTCGGCGTCCCCCCGCCGGTGACGGATGATTTCAGATTGACACACAAGTCGAAATTGCGGGTTGATCCCTGCCCGCCCGCATACCGTTGGAATTCGACACTTTCCAGCTCGTTAAAACGAATCAGAATGGGCGGCTTGTGAATAAAGACGAACTGTTTTTCCAGCGGATAGAGCAGTCCCTCGTTCGCGCGGACCGCGCACTTTACGCAGGCTTGTTGGGCTGCGTTAGAGAATTTTCCCGGAATAAAGACTTTCTTTTTGGCAATAACTTTGAAGGTTTTGGCCACGAGGTTGGAAAGCGAGCCCCGCATGACGGGTTGGAGTTCGCCACCGTACTCGTTCTTTAGCGTCTCCTCGTCGAGATTGACCGTAACCTCGTCGGGTTCCTTGGTTGCTTGCAGCACCAGATACTGGTAACGCTGTTGACCTTGCCGAATAGGCTTGTCCAAGGCAATGACAAAGGCCATGTGCACTTCGTCCGGTTTGGGCAACAGAAAGAGGCGGTTAATGTCGTCGTACTTGATTTTGTAGTCGTACTTTTGCCCGCGCAGTCGCAAGAAGTAGTCGTACAGTTCGATGGAGTAGCGCCCCCGTGGCGTCAAAAAGGTCCCCTTATTCTGCGCGAACGAAACAATCACGTCACCGGTGGTTTTCCGAATGTTGGCGGAATGCATAATCCTTTGTTGGAGCAATTCAGCGGCCGTATCCGCGGTCTTGTCGGCCGGGTCGGCCTCCGGATCGGGCGGAATATAGAAACGTACCGCCACTATGGAATTTATGAGTTGAAGGAGAGAAAGTGCAGAGAGCAGAGGACCGGATAAGCGGCATTCAACTCACAACATACGAATTCGTAGGACGTACATACAAATACAAACACCCGTTGTCTAGCGTCGGCCTTCTCTACGTACCTAGTTGATCCGTTCCTGCTTCTACGGCATCGGATTCTGGGAATTGCAATTCGATTTCATTGCGATTGTTTCCGGGCAGAACGCACTGACTGACTTGCGCGAGATCCAGACTCATCATTTCGTCTTCCGCGCGTGGTTCGAATTCCTGGCCCTCTTCATCCATATCGTCTAAAACGCAGCGTCGAAAGAGTAGATTTTTGCCTTTGATGGCGGTCAATCCATACTGCGTTCCCGCTGCGCTCATATTGTAAATTTGCAGCTCCACGTTGTACTTGTCCTTGAGTTGTTCCTTGAGCATGTCCAGATCCTTGGCGGGGAATCCGTCAAAGCGGAATTCGTGCGGCAGATTGCCGTCGGCTTTGGTGGGAATCCGGACGTGCCCCGATTTGCCAAAGACTGTCCATAAGGCTGTTCCCGCCATTTGGTCGACGGGGATGGTCTTGCGTGTCCCTCCCCCCGTATCGTCGTCCCGGCCCGTCATGGCCGACTTCCACACAATCCGACGATCTTCCAACACGAAACTACCTACCGAATGTCCGTGCAAACCAATGTGCTTCCACACAACAGCGCCGCCGCCGCCGTTATTGTTATCGCGGTTGTGAACGTTGCCGTCACTCATCATAGACAGAACGGGGATTCCTACGACCACAACGACAATAGATAAAGCTGCGGGAGGAGACTGGAGGTCTTTGGTCGTCCTTCTCCGGTCCCGTTGGAAACGCCCTGTCGCTTCCGA
>Ga0163101_100313_pt1 | contig 10723 bp, 8 predicted proteins | sample TAMARWmetagpilot_2_FD_111548 | JGI IMG/M metagenome (GOLD analysis project Ga0163101, IMG submission 111548) | Phycosphere-associated microbial communities from TAMU algal ponds, Corpus Christi, Texas, USA - TAMU ARW1 11/11 metagenome pilot | ecosystem: Engineered > Artificial ecosystem >...
TTGCATAGAACACGGTGCAAATCGAGATATTCGTTATTGCCCTTCTTTGGCCTTTAAGTATGACTCGTATAACATAGCTTTCGCAACCTTGATACGCTCATTTTCATCACGCCGTTGCAGTGCCGCGATTACCAGCAAAGAGTCGCTGGATATTCTAGGCGGTGGTAGAGACAGGTTTGACGACACAGTAGAAGCTGAGTTGCATGCGGATGCCACGGAACGATTGTCATCGACCGATACTGTATTTGGTCTCTTCATTAATGAGGGTTCTGGCGACATCATAGATTCCAAAGCCTGTTTGGTGAGAGGAGTGATTCTGTTTATGGATTCATTGATTTCAGGGGACCGCTTTTTGGGGGGCAAATTGCTTTGGCTACGATTTTTGTCACATTCGCCACCTTTGCGATCGCGAGATCGCTGACACACCATATCCAAGCAGAGGTCTGGTTGATCTCTACAGAAGAGGGGATGGTAGAAGGCGCCAGTGTCAGGGCCCCGAGTTGCCTGACGAAATCCCCTGATATCGAAGAAGTAGTGAAAAACAGAATTGAGTGAGAAACTCATCTATGCACCTGCACCTGCTTCCCACTCTTTTGACTACCGAGTGGCTTACCATCGGTTGAGTTTTCTCGTGAAGGATGCGTACTTGGGTGATCCGCGAGCATCAACGGGAGGCAAGTATTTTGGCAAAATCTTGACCGTAAACACATCGGGACGTATGATGACGAACGAACGTCCATGTGGAAGCCAAGTGATAATGTCAGATAGGGATGATTCGCTCAAAATCGCTAGAAGGCGCTGCGGAAAGATGTCGCGCTTACAGTTTCCAGTCCCAGCACTGCTACAATTTGACAATACCATAGGTGCTATCTTTCGAGCCTCTTCTTCATCACTGACAATCATGCCCTCATCAGTCGGAGGACTGTTTGCACCCGTCGAAGTCTTCGTAACGCCAGTTCTGACTTCATTGACAGAAGTCAAGTTTGCCAAAGCCGTTGCAGCCTCAACTAAATGACAAAGTGCCCCCCCTGTCTCTGGTTGTTTTACGGAAACATTCATATTTAGAAAGATGTTGTGTTTCGAGGATCGAAAGCCCCCTACGCCTCAATTCTGTCAAATGATAGTCAATCTCATCCAATTTATGCGTGTGGGTTGAAAGACACCCAAAATAACGCTCATCATCCTGAGTGATACCTCTGTCTGAATGTACGGGTTTCCATGCTCTGACGGTTGCGGATGAGGTGGCCTTCTACATATATGACAACTCCTTATTCGATAAAAATAATTTACGTCTGATCTATACCATTGTAGACGCACAGGCTAATTTGAGCCAATCAAAGACTATATCTGGTTGAACTTTGTTTTCCTACGCTCCTGAGTCGAACACGTCATCAGTCGCACTCGAAGTCACAGTCAGTGCATCGACCCGATTTTTGGTTACTTGACAATTTTGCTCCCTCCAAGGAAGGATTTTTGCAGGGGAGGTATATTCCTCCCAACGAAATGTGCAAGCGGTAGACAGTGAGCATGGCGTCCTAAATCTTCCAACCAGTCAGGACATCTGTCGATTAATAAAATATAATTGTCTAGATCAGAAGGTGACACTGGCCAAATTATACATTCTGCATCTTTTGCATTAATAGCACAATATTAGCCTTACAGTTAGTTCACAGTCAGTGAGGTTGCGGATTGAGAGCTTCTCTTTACTGTTAGCTTCAGGAGCCTGTATCACTTTCTCAGCCTACTAGACTTATTGTCAGATAGTCTAGCAGTGTACCCTACAAGAAGTCTCGAATCGTGTTTCGAGGGGTTGTGTCTTCCTTCACAGCCAATGGCGAAAAAGGAGCGAAGAAAAAAGTAATTGAAAAAGTAATTAGCTTGATTCTGCAGCAATGAAAAGAAAGCTACGTGCGTTTGTTGCATCGCATTAACGAGGCGACATGCTCCTTGACGCATTCGACGAAACCCTCGGCATGGCACTTCTCGAGCCGACGCTGTAGAGCGAATGGAACCTGATCGTCCATTGATTCCGGTAGGTCATCTCCCAACTGCAATAACCTCGATGGCTGTGGACGGGGTATTTGTAAAGCACTCGGAGTGGATGGAGGCAATTCAGGTCCGTCCTTTTGCTTTTGAGAAATCGACTCGATTTCCCGGTCGCCTCGACCGGGAGAAGGAATAAATACATTCTTCTGTGGTCGGCAGCAGGGAACACCGTAGCCTCCCTCCAGTACGCTTAATACTCGACCACTGCAGGATTTGTATGCAAGTTGACAGCAAACCTCGGTGATGTGGCCAAAATCTTCAGCGTTTAAACTTCCCAAGCACATTGGATCACTTTTGTGTGCATCGAAGCCGGCGGATAGAATAATGAGGTCCGGTGTGAATTTGTTGACAGCAGGAGTTACAGTGCTCAACAAAGCTGCCCCTACGGCATGGGCAGTAACTTTAGAGCCTAACGGAATATTCAATACTCCTTTGTGGGGAGAGGTGTCACCGCAGCGACCCGGATAAATGCCACCGCCTTGTTTTGGGTTACTTGCTAGTTCATGTAGCTCATGATCTGGATCGTCGTCAATAGCTACTCCGTTTACATGCGGACCTCCCGCATGAATCGAGACGTAGAGAAAATGTGGGTTGAAAGTCGAGCAGAGAATATCCTGAGTGCCGTTTCCATGGTGCACGTCGAAATCTATAATGCACACTCTCTTGAGTCCGAGGCCCCCTTCCAATATTGAGGAAGTCGCATGGATAGCTGCACAGGCAACAGCATTCAAAACGCAAAAGCCATTGGAGACTGCTTTCATAGGATGCAGACCCTTACCTGCGTGATGCCCTGGGGGTCGCGTAGCGCAGAAAGCGTTTGTTGACTCTCCACCTACTATCATATCCGCTGCAGCGACGGCCGCTGCCACCGCTGTAACCGCTGCCGCCCATGTTCCTTTTGATCCGTGAGTGTCACTGCCTCCATTGCCTTCCGAATCTTCGGTGAGTACAAGAATTTCAGTCTCATTCACCGCTGCTGCGCATCGTCCGCGCATACGTTTCAGGTATGCACTGTCGTGAGCTTTCGGTAAAAGTGTATGTTCGACATACTTCAGGTAGGATTCGTCGACTGCTGAGATAAGTCGACAGTTTTCATCACTTCCAGCGCCCGCAAGTTTTGCACCTTTCAAAGCCGCCGGAAGTCTCACTGCACGTTCGAAGCAATCGTTTGACGTAATGTGCCCATTGCACCGTGTGTCGGTAAAGACAGTCGAGATTCCTCGTCGACTAATGCTTGCAGAGAAAGATTCCACAATATACTTGAAAAGACGCTCAGTTGCTCTGTGCCACTCTGAGACAACTAAACTTTCCCCGCTTGATTTCTCAATCGACAGCCCTTCTTCCCCATGCCCTTTTAAGATGGCCCAGTTTCTTACCAAATCTTTAAGCCGGGAAGTGCGCTCAGACTCAGTTCCAGCGGTTGTAATATTTTTCTGTGACACTAATACCAAAAGGTTGTCGAACTCGTGCATGACTCCAAGAACTGCAGGCGATGAAGTATGATCATCAAACGCCTGCTGAAGAGCTAACAAACCTGAAAGAAAATGCCCGATTTCATACTCTCTATTCTTCGAACTTTTCCCGTTAGACATAGTAGTAATCTTCCATGGAGTGATATCGCCGGTTCCCTCGTGAATGTTTCGACCCTCGTCTGCTGACGTAGGGAGTGCTGCGATGATGTTCTTACCCCAGCATGATGGTGGCTTCATAGAGTCGACAATCGTCTTCAGTTCCAACACAGGTTCGTGTCTTTCGTGCTCAAAACCAGACTGGCTCGAAAGAGTTGGTAATTGCGAAAGGATAAATGCGAAGGGAAGCTCAAGGACGATTGAAGGATATATCGGCGCTCTCACCGCTAGTGGGTGGGCCTCGAACAATCCAGCAGTAGCACGATCAGTGGCGGATACGTTTTTCTTCAAATGCCGAACGGCGTAATTCTGCAAGCCTAGAGCGAGACGATGAGCATCCACGAAACGAGAGAATGCTCCCTTAGGTAAACCGGTGAATCGGAACGAAAGGCGAAGCTGTTGCAAATCCAATTCACACTCGGGGCGATAGGGATACTCCTTAATCATATCGTCAGTGGCTTCAACAGTTTCAAATTGAAACAAAGGATTCGAATGAAACGATGATTTCCGATTTTCAGATAGCGCCTCCACTTTCCTAGCCGCGAAAGACTGCTCAAGTGAATTCCAGTAGGGGGCAAGGAAGACAAGATCGATCTTGTTTTTGCTACTTTGCCTTTTTGTTTGAGATTTCGTGCCCATCTTTTCAGAGGCGTGCATAACACGGGCCGGCCAGTAAACGCCGTTTCGGGCACCTTTACTGTAACTCGCTCCAAGAACTATCCCCAATTCGACCCCGGCAACGTTGAAATCGTCGCTTACGTTCGACTTCTTCGGGTGTCGTGAGCTCGATAAACCTCCTCCAGATCTTGAGCTTTGCCGTCGTTGCCATTTTCGCTTCGCTTCTAGTAGCTCTTCAGCTTCGAGATCAAAGGTGGTCGTGAGTACATCATCGTCGTCGTCGTTGCCAGCCCAAATGGCTTTCCAAAGGTCGCCAATATCTGAAACGCGCAATCCTTGAGTTGAGAATACCTTGATTTAAATTCTGTCATTCTTTTTTGCCTTGGTCTTACCTGGGTCATGAATGTAGGCAATTACGACGGCATTGCTACCATCCCAATAGATCTGCTCTCCAATGTTGTGTGGGCCACCGGTCGCCCCTATGTACTCATTTGACTTGGCGGTAGTCCAACCATCTTCGCGCAAGACTTCGGGATCATACATAACACGCCGTAAAGTTTTTTCCATGTTAACAGAGGAGCGTAAATCCACGGCCCCAAGAATTTTTCTGGCTGCCGGAGGAATACTTGGAATGTTATAGACATGGCAAATCAAAAACCACACGTATTTGGCGTTCGATTGATCATTGTGCGCCCATTGGATCAAAGGCTGGCGGAAAGTATGTTGTTTGTCCCGTGATTTACTACTAATAGCTGGGTTGCCCACGTCTAGATCGGCAAAGGCGAGGTTACCCATCCAATCATCTCGCCACTCTGAACTATTCTTGAACTCTAAGACTGCTTCCAGTTGTTTGACCTCAAACTCGGTCAATTTTGGAATTTGTGACACTTTTGTGGAGATTGGCTCAAGAGAAATATACAAGCTAACAATCTCATCTCGACCTTGAGAATCCGGCTGAGTACCTCCTGCTTCTGGCGGAAAGTCAACGCTAGGTGCAGCATCGTTGCCTACTGTACTGCTTGGTTTGGAGCTGCTCTCGGCGTTGGCGATGCCGTTACTTTCAGGGCACGGAGATTCGCGCTTCGGCTTCTTGGCGGGCGGTGTCTCTGTCGCTGGTGAGCTGGAGTCGATTCTAGCGAGGTCCTCGCGAGTGCTATCGCCACCGTATTCGTTAGAGATATCCCTAGTTTCGGATAGCAAAATGCCTCGGCTTATCTTTTGCTCTTCAGAATCCATTTTGAGCGAATTAGGAAAAGTAGTTGAGAAGAGAGGGGCTGAATCTGTTTGTAATTACAAATATCCTTTTTTACCGGCCAACTCTGTCAGAAAACTAAAGTTCAACGTGAGCTACCGTAGTAAACGTGTAGAAGATGAAGTTAGCCAAAGGACGATCGGTGTTGAAATATGGTAATCCAAAAGCTTGGACGATTTCTTTATCTTACCGCAAACTTATTTCGCAAATGTCCTCCAATATGCACACGAGCCTCAAAGCGGTGTGCAATAAAGGTTAGTGAAGCTGCAGACAGTTAAATCTACTCCTCGATGGCAAACCTTGCAATGCTTGCAATTCTGCGTCGGCACCGCGGCACTTTTCTGTTAGTGGGAGAAAACGAGCTTGAGATCGTCAGGGACATCCGTCTGTCCGTTTTCCTAAAAAAGGGCGTTTTCCATCCACCACTCTTGCCATAAACTGCTCATCATGCTTATCGTATTCTTTTCATAGTCAGTGTCGCAACCGGGAATTGAGAAATGCCAACGCATAAGTGCTCACAGTCAATGAGCCACACAAGGCTAACAGTAAAACGCGATACTGCCTTCTACCTTTCACTTTGATAGCATAGATTCTCGTGCAGATCGTTTAGAGATTAGCTTGCATGCACAGCCACTGCTGTATACTTCCGTAAAGCTTCATCTGCCATTCAGCTGCTAGGCACGCTTCATGGTTTAGTTCATCGAGTTCTGCTAAGGCTATTACGTTTTCGGCAATCTCTAATAGGAAAGGTGTTGCCAACGATCATCTCCTTTATAATGACCTCATTAGGTGCGCTACTGGTTTTCACCCACATGCTCCCGGTGCTGTCATTCGCCTACGCACCAAATTTTATTACCAAGATTATTCAAGATCAGACTGGAGTCCAACCCCACGAAGCCATCAATGGAGAAGAATTGCCCCTTAAAGTCCGCACCCGGTTTCCTCCGGAACCGAATGGTTATCTCCATTTAGGCCATGCCAAAGCAGTTTCTTTCAACTTTGCGGTGGCTCGCATGTTTGGTGGCGTCTGCCATATGCGGTTAGACGATACAAATCCCTCCAAAGAAGATGTCGAATACGTGAACTCAATCCTGGAAGACGTTCAATGGATTCAGTCTGGTTTATACGAAAAAAGCGGCCAAGATTATCCGTGGGATGGACCTATTCGGAAAACGTCCGATTATTTTGGTTTGATCTATGACTGTGCTGTCGCCTTGATACAGTCCGGGGAGGCCTATGTGGACAGCCTGAATGCCGAGGAAATGCGGGAATATCGAGGCACTTTAACAGAGCCTGGAAGGGATAGCCCGCACCGCACGCGATCTATCAGAGAAAATTTGGAATTATTTCAAGGCATGCGGAATGGCGACTTCCCGGATGGTGCACACATCCTGCGGGCAAAGATTGACATGTCATCGCCAAATGTAAACATGCGCGATCCAGCTCTGTACCGAATCAAGCACGAGTCGCACCAAGAAACTGGAGACGAGTGGTGCATTTATCCAATGTACGATTTCAGTCACCCAATAGCAGATGCAGTTGAAGGTATAACTCATTCGCTGTGTACACTTGAGTTTGAAGACCATAGACCGTTCTACGATTGGACAATTGAGAAGCTCGTACCGACAGGTCTAATCACTGGCAGACCTCAGCAAATCGAATTCAGTCGTCTCAATATCCAGTCCACTGTTTTATCGAAAAGAAAGCTAATACAGCTTGTTCAGGAGGGACATGTTTCCGGCTGGGATGATCCTCGAATGCCAACGCTGTCCGGTATACGTAGGCGCGGGGTTCCGCCTGAGGCACTTCGCCTTTTTTGCGAACGCGTAGGAATCAGCAAGGCCGACTCGAACATTGATTTCACCAATTTGGAGGATTGCGTACGCGAGACGATGGATGCAGCTGTACCCCGAGCGCTTGGCGTTTTGAATCCTCTGAAAATATCCATCTCCAATTGGGAGGACGGGATTGAAGAGTTCCACGTCAGTCGCCATCCCAAGCTTGAGGAAATGGGGAAACGAGTAATTCCGTTTGGGAAAGATCTCTTTATTGAGAGGGCTGACTTTTTCGATCTAGATGGACCCGAGGCTAAGGTATCGAATGGTAAACCACCGACAGGCTTTAAGCGGTTATTACCAGGTGGCAAAGTTCGCCTTCGATACGCTTACGTCATTGAATGTAACGAAGTGGTTCGCGATAAGGATACGCAAGAGCCCATTGAATTAAAGTGTAATTTCTTTCCAAATACTCGAGCTGGGGTGACTCCTGACGGGATGCCCAGGGTTGGTGGTATAATACACTGGGTAGAGGCGTCGACGGCTGTTTCGTGTACAATCAATCAATATGATCGCCTATTTGCTAGCGATGATCCTGGAAAGGAAAGCGGCGATTTTCTTAAAGATATCAATCCAGGCTCACTTGAAATTATGAGTGGAGCTGTTGTAGAGCCAAGTGTAGCTTCGGACGCTAATATATTGTTCCAGGAGATCTCCAGCGGTGCGGAGAGAAGGTATCTTTCCTCACTAGCATATCAGTTCGAGAGAAGTGGCTATTTCTCGCTTGATAAGACATCAACAGGAGCGGATAACTTGATATTCAACCGTGTGGTAACGCTTCGTGATACATGGGCCGGCGAGAGGAAAGAAGAAGGGAAGCGTAGTCGGGGTAGCAATAGCATATCGTCGGCGAATAATGAGCCTGTGGAAGATCTTCGACGAATAGCTGTAAAGGCCGCTACAATACTTTCCGCCGACTTTCACCCGGAAGCTGCCAATCTTCTCGTTTTTCAAGTAGACTGTGGTGACGCTACAGAAGATGGCTTGTCCGAGCCAAGAATAGTGGTAGCTAACCTAGCTGGAAAGGTATCAATGGAAGATTTGGTTGGACGCAGGGTTGCAGTCGTTGCGAATTTGAAACCTGCCAAAATGCGGGGCATAGAAAGTACGGCGATGCTTTTGTCCGCGTCAGATGGGAATGAAGGCGAGGAAGAAAATGTCGAGCTACTGCGAATTCCAGACTCAGTCCCAAATGGCGAGCTTATCTACTTCGAGGGAAAGGAACCTAGTGAACCTGACACCATGATGAAAAGTAAGGGCGCGTTGAAGGCATTCGACCGGGTGAAGGCGTGCTTTGCCCTTAATGAACTTGGCGAAGTCATTTACCAAAGCGAGACAGAAAGCTACCGCATGCTCACTAGTGGTGGTCCTGTCAAAACTTCCTCGTTGAAAAGTGCAATTATACAGTGATTGCACTTACATGTCAACCTTACTTTGAAACACTTTTAGCTAGCTCCTTCGATGAGATATCGTGCGCACTTCTGTAGATAGCTCCAGTTATCTATGTCGCTGGTCTTGTGTTGAACTCTTCTTGAAGACAACACTGGAAACAGGTAGATCTTGGAGTAAAATACAAAAGTTGCTAACCTACATAACTATAAGTTGCAATAAAATGTTTAATGCTAGACCGAAAACAAAACGCGTCTCTCTATCAATACCACAACAAAGGTGCTTGCCTCATTTTGCAGAGGCTCCCTCCTTTCATATCGCGGCAACCAAATGCCGGGAAGAATCATTTCTCTGGCTATTTGGTGATATCAGGCTGCTTTGACTGACCTGCCCAAGGAGGCTCTCGACAGATCGACCTTTCCCTGGCATTCCACGGCGAGCGCCTCTGCCTTTTGGAGACTTGTTCGAATCTCCTACCTCAAGTCCATCAACTGCTGGATTAGCTCCAGAGTCGCGATTAAGGACGAAGGTCGAGCGACGGCTAAAGTGTTCTAATCCAGAATCGTCCCCATCTCGTAGAGCACAGATCTCACGCTTTAGAATCTTGTATATTGAATCCATTGAGGGTCTAACCGCTGGATCTGGCTCCCAAGCTCGCTTCATCAATATTCGCAAGGGAGTGCTCCAACTCGAATCTAATTGCGGTCGCTCATTGCCATGCACCACTAGCTCGGAATGATCTTGTCGGTTCATACCATCGTAGGGAAGATCCAGTGAACAAACCTGCCATAAAAGGAGTCCAAACGAATACACGTCCGCTGTAAGATTGTAAGGCTCACTTCGGGCGACTTCTGGGGACATATATCGCAGTGATCCTGTATTGCCAGACAGCTCGTAGAACTCGGTACATCCATGCTGAAGAGTTGGGTCCAACTCTTTTGCCAGTCCAAAATCAAAAATCTTGACATCGCCTTTGTGAAAAACAATGGAAGGTTTCTATAGATGAGCCAGATGATTTTATTGAAGAGAATTTTGTGCTTTCGAGCGCATACATACCTCTAATGTCAAAGCCAATGTTGTCCGGTTTGAGGTCTCTGTAGATGATGTAATTGTTGTGCAGGTAAGAAAGGGCAGCTGCAACATCAAAAGCTACATGGAGGCGTTCAGCCAGGAATCCACGCTTCTTTTTGGAGCTGTCTTGCGAAAGCGCTTTTTCAAAATTTCGCCAATGATCGATTTTATGCTCCAATGTACATTGCAGTCGATCCAGCAACAGAAAGTAACCACGTTCTTGCATTGTAGCGAAACCTGACGTGCCAGCCGCCGCCATACCTCGTAATCGGATTATATTGGGGTGAGATAGCGACGCTAAAAACTTAGCTTCCTGAATTCGAGAGAGGAGGAAAAGAATTAAGTTGCTACTGCCGCGAAGTCGGGAGCCTTTGAAACCACTGCTTTCCACTTACTACTACCAAATCAGCAGCTCCTGTGCAGAACCGATTGGGATCTTCTATGGTCTCAACAGATAAAAATTTGACAGCGTATCGGCAGTTCTGCGACGAGGCCCGAAAGCAGTTATCGGATACAAAGGACCTATGCTCCTGTTGCAGGGGTGAAGCAATCTTCTTCGCATTCGGTGAGGCGCATAGATCCTGAACCAGGTCGATCCGCTTGACTTCATAGACATCATTAAAGCCTCCTGATCCCAGCATCTCCCCCAAAACAACTTCTTGTTTTTCGAATCGTGGAATGCACTTTTCCATGGCTGGGTTGACGATTTTAGAGTGTTTGGACATATGCTTGGCGGCGCGGGATGCCGTTTTCCAGGCCCGCCGCCCTATTTCATCCGCCATGCTCGTTGCGTACCCTTGAGGAGCCATTTTTTCTTTGTACGGTATGTGCGAACCTACAGGATTGGGAAGGGTCTATACAAACAAGCCAGAGGGATTAGCAAA
>Ga0163101_100314_pt1 | contig 10662 bp, 9 predicted proteins | sample TAMARWmetagpilot_2_FD_111548 | JGI IMG/M metagenome (GOLD analysis project Ga0163101, IMG submission 111548) | Phycosphere-associated microbial communities from TAMU algal ponds, Corpus Christi, Texas, USA - TAMU ARW1 11/11 metagenome pilot | ecosystem: Engineered > Artificial ecosystem >...
ACACCGGAGAATCTGGACCCAATCGACTATTGTAACAATAATGTAACAAACTCGCTTCGCATCGTCCCCGTCGACTGCCAACACAACAAAATTGTTCATTCGTATCGATATGGTATCTAACAAGACCACAACAACGACAATTCACAAGTCGCCCAAGATTTTGGATGTATTGATTGTGGGAGGAGGATTGTCGGGTCTGCTGGTGGGTCGGGGACTACATCGCTGGTCCCCCGCGCTTGCTGCCAACCATTCGCCACCGACGTGGAAATTACTGGAAGCCCGTCCCGTGCTCGGCGGTCGTCTCGCCAACGATCAAGCCGATAAGCGCATCGATTTGGGAGGCGCGTGGATCTGGCCCACGCATCAACCGCATATGAAAGATCTGATACAACAATTGAGCGTGAACGATTGCCAACCACAAGGGCTCTCCAACATCCGACCAAAGTTAAGGACCTTTCCCCAGCCCGACGAGCCCTCTTCCACACGAATCGATGGTGGTGCCGTCCAATTAATACACGCCATTGCTTACAATTTACACGAACATATCCAACTCGAGTCTCCGGTCAAGCGTTGCACGCTCGTACCCACCACAGCCTGCACTGATGGCGCCACCGACCGTAGCACTACGGCGCACTGCGGTAGACACGTCCGAGTGGAAACAATGGACAACGAAATTATTTTGGCGAATCGGGTTGTATTCGCTGTCCCTCCAAAGCTTGTATCCAGGCACATTGTGTTCGACCCCCCACTCGATTCTGCAAAGCAAGCCGCCATGGCAGCCAGTCACACCTGGATGGCGGGAGTTACAAAGATTGCCCTCGTGTATCCACACCGTTTTTGGAAACCGGACGCCTCCAACATGGGCTTGCCGTCCGATACTAAATCCAACCCAGCCTTCCAAGTGTACGATAGTAGTACACTGGATGGTTCCGTGGCGGCCTTGACCTTCTTCGCCTTGGTGCATCCCAACAACCGGTTGGCACTGAACGACGACGCGATTCTCGCGGAGCAAGTGGCGTCACAAATGGCTTCCGTGTGGCGACAGATGGGCCGTATTCCGACGGCCGCCCAGTCTCATTCGTACACGAGTCATCACGTGGTCCGGTGGCCCAGCGAAAATTATATTGCGGAAGACGACCGGCCGACCAAGATCCACCCCCATCCGTACCCCGTCCGTGCTTTAGCGGAACCTGCGTGGGATGGACTCTTGCAGTTTGCTGGGTCGGAAACAGATCTATCCTCACCGGGAGTCATGGAAGGTGCCGTTGGGGCCGCCAAGCGCGTCCTCCAAGCCCTAGAGAAGTCGCTGGCGAACACGGTGGCCAGCCGTGGAGGCATCACCGATACCGCGAAGGACTCTGCTTCTCCACAGCAATGTTCGGCAACATAGATAGAGGATGGTTGTACCTAGCTAGCACTTCTTTCGGGAGCGAAGATTTACGGTTGGCCCGGTTTTTGTCGGCACACGCAAAGTCTGTCCTTACGTATAATAAGCGCAGTATTTGCAAATACGACTGTCTTTGTGACATGTAATTTGTCATCCGAATTCGAAACTCCGCTGACAGTGAGCACTGTTTCGGTTTCACTATCCGCTACCGCTCGCGCAACGTCGTCACAAAATTCTCATTCCTTTCCCTTTCGTTGTGAGAACAGCGCAGTGTCAATGCCGATTCTCGGTGAACTCGTTCCAAAGACAGAAACATTGTGCAGCATGAGAGGGGCTTCATCGATCTGTTGGCTAATGTTTTTGCCAGACGTGACCTGGGGTCTCTCGGTGCAGTCGTCGTTCTTTCATGGACGGGCGTTGCTGCCAAATTCGGCTGCGTCACGGACGACCTCTTCGCTACACCCTCCGACACGATCGTTCCTAAGCATGCGCAAGCAAAAGGCCAGCGACAAGCGCACACGCCGAAGGCAGCGAGGGGATGATATTGCGGTGCTGGTACCATCGTTGGATACCATGACCAGTTCACCCATGGAACAGACTGGTGACTGGAATCGAAAATACGTTGCGCCACGCACCCCTCGCGCCCCTTCTGTCACCGGAGGACGGGGACGGTCCCGCAAGCGCTCCACACTCTACCAATCGCTGTCATTTTATCACAATAAATTCTTGAGTTTGCTAACGGCCGAATATAAAGCTGAGGTAAGTGTTCGATCACTATCCGTGCGAGATTCTTGAGGTTGAACGGAAGATTCTTATGGCAGAGAATCTGCCGCTCCATGACTTCGAAACCGGAATGGCTGATCGCTTTTCTTTGCTCTTACGGAATTACGATATTCCGACTTACGCATTCGCTCTTATCATCTTAGGAACAAGAAGTGATTGGGCGAATCAAGGCCAGTGTGGACGATCCTTTGGGACTGGAAATATCTGGATACGCCTTACTCGACCTGTACCCGACTCGACGCGGAAACCTATTCTCCGACGAAGTCTATCGGCTTAACAAAGCAAAAGACGCAACAACTCTATATCCCCGAGCGTTTGAGGATGAAGACGACTCAAAAAGTATGAATGTTCGATACTTTCCACCAAACCACAAATTTACCAACAATGATGTGATAGTACTTACTTTGCAACCAAAAGGGAGTGGAGACTTTTTTGATCCTTCTATTTTGCCTATCAGTGAAACGGCCACAACAGTTGACGCTCGGGTTTTGAATATGGGACAAACCTACTTGGACGTCGCAGTGCGAGCAGGAACATTTGAAGGGGCTTTTGGGCCAGCACCGAACGACATGTCGGGATCAGGGGATAAGTCGATGCGACTTCGAGCCGATCGCTTTTTTTCCAATATACCCTACCAGAGAATGGTAGCAGCTTTGGCGCAGATGACGAGCATTCCGGAGCGAAGTAAAGCAGCAACAACGCTGGACAGCGAGTTAGAGAAGGATGGCAACTCGGCCAGTGATATCGTCGTCATGGATGAAACACTTAGAGAAGTGATTCTGGCAACGCACGCCTTTTCCGATGCTGGAAGTCCACTACTGCATGACAAGGACACGGTCAACCTACAAGAATTGGTAAGTCTTTGTATTACATTTTAAAACATGAATACTTATGCTCACTTTTTAAACTGCTCACAGTCGAACAAGTTGGCTAAGCCACCTATGCCAAACTCTCTGAAACTAGCGCATCAAGTTATCAAATACATGAAATCCAACCCGCACGGCATCTTTCGCGAATTTAACGCTCCACAGTTTGCAGCTATTGAGGCTGCCTTAACCCGCCGTATGACAATGATTCAAGGCCCTCCAGGATCGGGGAAAACAACGGTTGCATCGGCCATTGCTTTTGGGTTTGCTCATCAATGTCGGAGTTTGTCATCGAACTCCAAAGTACTAGCTTGTGCCTTTAGCAACGTTGGCGCAGATAATCTTGCAGAATCTCTCGTCGGTCTAGGACTTAAAGTAGTCCGCGTTGGTAAGCCATCTGCTGTTTTGGAGTCACTGTGGAAAAACACTCTCGACGCCGCTATCGATCGAGACCCTGACGCCCAGAAGGCTCTCACGATAGCAGCCAAAGCTACGGCTCAACTTTCTAAGCTGACTCGTAGTAGCGACGGCCGTAAAAATGCGGGGGCTTCGTTGAGAGAACGATCTATCCGCGATGCTGCAACGGTAGCAGTCAAGAAGTCAATTGAGGTACGACAATACAAACGATGTTTCTGTATGCAAGGCTTGAATTCCTCGCTTCGCTAAACTATAGGGTTTTGATCTGTTCAGGCAAGCAACATTGCCGCAACACGGGCAATCCGTGACGCTGACGTTGTTGTTGCGACATCAACGGGTGCCGCTGACCCTAGACTCCTTGCAGCGTGTGGTTTGGTCACAAATGAGGAGACCGAAACGAAACGAAACCAAGACAAAAGTGTGTCGAGTGGCCTGTCTGCATCAAGCTCTTGCCTACGTGTCAAGGCACCCGATGGCGGGCCAGCGTTGTCTCTTCCGTTTGTACTCATTGACGAAGCTTGTCAAAGTGTTGAACCTGCTAGTTTAGTTCCGATTGTCTCCTCCAACAGCTGCAGATCGCTTGTCATGCTAGGCGATCCTTGTCAATTACCCCCAACGGTTCGATCAGGTGGTCCTTCTCCTTTGTCTATCTCATTGATGGAACGGCTTTCAGCAGCCCTGCCGCATCCATCGGGAAGCTCGCCGGTCGAGAACATACTTACAGATAACTCGTTCCTTGACGCGTTACCTGTCAAGCATGCTAAATCTCTCCTAAAATCCCGCGAAACAGGCCAGCAACTCCCTTCGTATCGCAACCGTTTTGCAGGATCAATATTTCTTTCAATTCAGTACCGAATGCATCCCAGTATTGCAGCCTTTCCCTCTGCTATCTTCTACGACGGACTATTATCGACTCCGTCATTCATGAAAAGTATCCGAGCATTTCCTTTGGTGCTAAATGGAATGATGCCATGCGGTGATCCCAATGTTTGTGTGCGGTTCATTAACGTCGGAGGGAGGTCCAATGAACGTCAGGGAAGTCCGACCCGATTTTCTAGAACTGTTTTCGGTCCGCAACAAAAATCTATCGAGGAGCAAACATCTTATTGGAATGAGCCGGAGGCGGAAAGGGTGGTTACGCTTATCAAGGACATTTTGCATGATAGCTCTGCTCAAGTTAAGAGTATCGGGGTCATTGCCCCCTATAACGGACAGGTCCAGCTGATCAAAGCAATGATGGGCTGCGATTCACAGCTCAGATCACTTTTGGCCAAGCGGCAATCTACAACAATCGAAGTTAAGTCGGTTGACGGGTATCAAGGACGTGAACGAGATGTCATCATCTTTTCCACTGTCCGGTCGAACCGTCAAGGAAGGATTGGATTCCTACGCGATTGGAGACGAATGAATGTTGCACTTACTCGTGCCAAAGCAGGCTTGATTGTTATTGGCGATCTAGATACACTGCGAGAAGCCGACTTACACTGGGATGCGTTTGGAAAGTGGGCAAGTTCTACAAGGTGTGTTGTGGATGACTTCGATTCTCCAGAAGACGAACCTAGCCTATAGTACCAGTTGCAGAAGGGGCTAAATCGTTCTTCTGATTGAGCACATTCCATATCGCGAAAGCCACAAGCATCCAGTCGAAAAAAGGAAAATTCACTACGATAATTGCGTCGGAATGGCGATGGGGTTTGTTACTAGCAGTTAATCGTATCCAAATTTGTCCGTTTCATCGAAATTCATAGCCACTCCCCTCCTTGTCGTCCGTTGGAATTGGCGCTCTCATACTCAGCAAATGGCCGCTAATACGATGTCTTTAAACCAAGACGCTTCCAAGTTTTAGCCGCATGAATCCACTATAACGAGAAAATATTATCTCTATTAACCAACATCGCCGTTCCTCGAAGTCATGAGGCATAAAAATGCCCAAGGGGTCGCAGGACGGCAAAAGCAAACGCTCTCAAAGTAAACGAACATTATAACGAGTGCTGAGCAGCGGGTCGAGACACGTGAAAGCTATTTTCTTTCTGACTGGGGGATACTGTGTGTCAACATAAACTTTCTCACCAAGAATGATGGGGCCTTTTTTGTTGCGTTGACACTGGCCCGGTCCGCGTTGATTGTTGTAGGAGACTTGAGTACTCTATGCGAAGCTTATCGTCACTGGCACGCCTTTGAGGAGACGGCATCTTCGGCCATTTCTGTCTTTCCGGGAACGAGCCTTGCGCGCTAGTCGAAGCAGCCCAGCACTCTCTGTGTACGTTCAGTTGCTAACAAAGGCGCTTTGCTTTCTATTGGATACTTTCGGAGATCCCAAATTAATTTTTAGTTTTTAAAGGCGTGGGACGTTCTCGTGGGGACCGCACTTTTTTGAGCTTGTCCTGCAAGCCTTTGCGACCCCCGACGGCCCTTACCATTTTGACTCGCATTTCGTGTCGGTCATCCGCTTTTCTTTTAGGGCTAAAAGAAAATTTGGCAGCAGGTAGATATCCAGTTTTTGAAGGTATCACTGGAACTTGCTGCGGTGCGGTGTTTTCATCCGAGCCGTTTTGAGGGCTCCCTTTGCTCCTTCTTCGGGACCGAGAAACAGTGATTTCACTTGGTGCCAACGATTTATGTACAGCTATTTTTGGCTGTATGTATTGCTCCGGTCGAGAACACGATAAGTCATTAGTGGGCGATAACTGTCGCATTCTTAGGCTCAAGCAGCGGCTTTTTGGCGTCGCGAAGGAGACACTCCCACGAGATTTCTGTGATTCGAGTGCCGAGGCCAAACCGGAACTATCTTTCTCCGGTGCCTTATCTGGTTGACCGTATGTGGTAGATCGCAAACAATTCAGTTGCTGCTGCAACTTGGCAACATTCAAAGAGAGGCGACGGGCTTCTTCAACGGCCGACTTATACAACTCAACAGGGACCATTGTGTCTTCCTTTCGAATACGTCTTTTCAAATTATCAATTGTTAGTACGTAAGCGGCCTCCCGCTTCCGCCATTCCTGCTCGTTCGAGCACCGAGTGGATTGTAGAAGTTTTTTCGCATGCGCTCGACTCTCTGAAATTTGGCTCGTGAGCGATTGGATCTTTTGAAGTAGAGTACAGTTTTCAGTTTCAAGGCAATTTTTTGAACGAACAAGAGCTCTCAATCGAGCTTCCATTTTCTCGTTGGACTTTTGGAACATAATCAAAATGAGACAAGGGTATGGAAACGTGAGACACTCAACGATAAAATTCGTACACACCTTCAAACATTGGATGCGATCCTGTTCTGATGTGGTAACTCGGCTGACCATTGCGTCTAGAGTAGCCTTCGAAGATTTCATCGAATTCGCGAAACTACTAATCATAGCTGAGCGTTCCTTAATGGAAAGTTTTTTGAGCTGTAGCAAAGGAGAAAATTGACTGAGCAGAAAATCGTCGTAACCAAGAAGCGCGATTAAATTCCCAAAGTAGCATTTACCTCTGCGGCCGTTTGCCCCGAAGCATTCAACAAGGAACGAATCATAGCATCTCTCTCCTTCATGACGTGTTCGAGATTCCACTGGGTAGACTGCAGCAGCGAATTTAGTTCACGGTTCTTACGCTCCAGGGTTGGATCCACATGCTGATTTCGTTTAGCTTGTTGAAGATTGAGTTCGGCCAACTTGGCCGAGAGCTGCTTCTCAATGATCTCAGCCTTGTCCATTGCAATACGGCTCACATTCTCTTCCTCTTTCAAACGCGTTTTCATGGATTCGTTCTCGTTGCGAAGTTTTTCCAATTGCTGGGAAAGCTCGTGACATGTTACGTTCGACGTCGACACAGTATTTTCTAATGCTCTCAGCTGCATTTCTGCACTGTGCTTGGCCATCTCTAGATCCCTGACCCGTTTAATGAAAGCGTCATGCTGTCGTCGTTGATCTGTCTGCATGTCCTGTAACGATGATGTGAGAAAGTTTATTTCTTCGAACAGTTTGCGATCTCGACCGAGCAATTTGCTCGGGGGGCGACTGAGTGGTGGAGGCATATCTGCAAGCTCGTCCTCATCGGAAGAAAGGGACATGAAGAGCGAACTATCGTTTCGACTCGTGTTCCTGGGACTAGGTACGTACGATCTTTCTTGCGTTATGTTTTGGGACGTTTGCGGAGGCAGTATATTTTGTTGGAACGTGACGCGGGTTCCTTGCCTAGCCATTGATTCTGTCCGCGACTGATACTGGTGAAGATTCTTTTTGCGGTCCAGAGCAACATTCATCAGTGCCGTACACCTGGGCTCCGTCTTGAGCACGTCTATGATTTGGTTCAAGTCGTCAAGATCTTGACAGCGTTTGATGTAGTCGAGACTGATCATATCAATACTCGGCAATCCTTTGTAGGATTGTCTCGACACATCGGTGAAACGTGTCATGACAGAAAGCGGACTAGCAAGGCTGCTCACGTGGGTGTTCTGAGCAGGTGAGAAGACAACGGTGTCCGGTTTCATTTCGAGGGTGGCAATTTTCGGGGCTGGAAATATTTCTTTTCCGTGTCTGTTCGTTGCTCTTGTTGATTTGATATGCAAGTTTGATGTATTATGCGTTGTTTGATGGGTCATCGAATGGTCAACTGAGATCGGAGGAGAAAAGATAGAATGCAGGACCTGCTTCGATCCTCGATCCTGGTGAGAAGGCGATACGAGCGGCACAGGTGAAATTGGCTGTGCATTCGCCGGCAAAAGGTTTTGAAAACGTAATGCAGGTTTCATTGTGGATGAAATTTCTAGCGGGTCGGCACGAATGGGCTCGAGTCAATGCAGGAGAAAGATCAAACTCTAAAGAGGGACCGGACAATGCCCACACTGCAACCATGATGGGAAAATGGAGGAAACTGTTTGTTTGCCTGCCTGGCTTGAAAAATGATTGTCAACGGTCACGACGCTTTCAAGATGTTTTGAAAAACTTTATTTATGGTTTTACAGATATGGATACGATATAGATATGTCGGCGACTTGTTCAAAACACTTGTTACGAATCTTAGTATACGCCACGTCACGGGATTTGCGAGAAAATCTATCGTGGCGGAAAATGGGTTTTGTTGGTCACCCAATAGGTAGGTAATCGAGGAAAATTGTCTGTGAGCGATTTGCTGACATCGGTATGTTGGCCAAGGTTCAGCAACAATTCCTCGTTGACAACTCTGCTTTGCCATCGACTTTTCTGCAACCAGCGCCTTGAGCCCTGATAAATAGACACCGCTTGAACAAATAATGCTCACTTTATGTTTACAGTAAAAAGTGGCAGCTTGGAACAGTTCATTTCGTGAGCTGCACTCGTAATCGTCTCATAGACTTTCTAGTTCACTCACGGCACCTGTATTAAGCAAACCATTTTGACTGAGCACACAATTTCGCTGCTATCGAACCCGCCCTAGCATTCCCTGCAATTCCCGTAAAGCGATCGGAACGCACTCCGGTACCACAAGTGGCGGTCCAATCTTCCCGCGGCGGGCCACCACGTGCAAATCCAGAAATTCCATCAATTTGGCAACAAAAGTACCAGTCGACCTCAACATTGCTTCGATATTATTGTGCCCCGCTCCGTCCACCCAAAAAGGTTTGGCACGCCACTCCTGTTTAAGAGCCAAGAATAAGTCTTGTCCGTGCCAAAACGGAACCACTTCGTCCTGTGTTCCGTGGACGATAAAAACTGGACAAGCGATTTTCGATGCGAAGTCGATATTTGGAAACTTGTCTCCCACCATAGTAAATCGAAAGTTGAAAGCCACGCGGTACGCAGAAAGCAAAGGCGATTGCAAAATAACCCCGCCAACCGAGCGCCCTTCTTTGGCCGTTTTTGACGCGAGATAGCAAGATGGACCACTGCCAAGAGACCGACCGTAGAGGACAACTTGCTCAGGCTGAAGGCGTCGAACTTCTGTCAAGTATCGATAGGCGGCTTCAATATCTTGGTAACATTGTTCTTCTGATGGGTGACCATTTGACTTGCCGTATCCGGTGTAGTCGTAGGCCATTATGTTCACTCTCAGCACTCGCGCCAAGTCGTTGAACCAATCATAAATCATCCCCAGATCTTCCGCATTGCCATGTGAGAACAGAATTGTTACGGATGCATTTGGTCGTTCAATAAAAAAGGCTGGGATGCGGCTTCCGTGCGACGTATTTAGCCAGAAATGCCGACTCGGGTGCAGGAACGTCGGAGGAGGCGGCTGAAAAAGTAATGAGCTGATCGCATCACCCATAACGTTACTGATAATGGATGGTTCTGATTGACAGTGAGGGCTTTAAAGCTTGGCACGATGTTGTGATAGACAGGAAATCTCGAAATTCCAGCAATGGTGGTGATGGTGATTTTTTGCACGGTTTTTGATGGGTCAGCGCCCTTTTGCCCTCTTACCGTTCGAACACCACGGTCCTAAACGTTGTTCTTTTCTCGGCCTACTTCTATGTCGTACCGAATTAACAATTAACTTCAAAAAATGTTTTTCTTACGCCGAGACCGTTGAGAAACGTGTCCAACTCTGTTTGCGTTGACATGGAGCAACGACACATTTTCAAGCCTGGACCGATCTCCAAGCCTCGGACTAATCTCTAACCCTGAAGTACTTACAGTTAGTTGTTTTCAGATTTGACCCAAATAGCGATTTTTCAACTTTTTTACTCCTCAAGACGGTAAACCGGCCTTTTCTCAAACTAAGAATGTAATACCAATTAATTGTGAGTGACTGTGAGTTCGTCCCATATTCAACCATACAGAGAACTAGACTGAACATGGAAATTGGTTTCAGCTGTATCTCGCGGACGGAGTAGATCTGGACGGGCGCTCAACAAATGATAGGTAGTTGAAACAGACATTGGACCTCCATTTGACGCCGCTAGCAGGAACGGAAACAGACCGGTTAAAGGATCCCGCCTTTGGATCATGCTCAAAGCTGCGTTCGCAATACAATCAAGACCATTTTCCCAGGGCAATTTGCTTCCGATAGCAATTAAGAGTGGTGTATATCCCGCTTTATTTGCAATGAGAGCTGCTCTTGGATACGCCTGTAGAGCGGCCACAATAGCCTGGCGTTCTTTCAGACGATAAGGACGATCTTTGACAAGAATGTGTAGTGGCAGGCTTCCTTGAGCATTTGGCGTTATTGCCAAACCAGGCTCGATTTTGAGAGCGATCTTGAAAAAGCTGATGTCTACATTGCACTGAATGAGACCATGAAGAACAAATCTTGTTCGAT
>Ga0163101_100317_pt1 | contig 10614 bp, 7 predicted proteins | sample TAMARWmetagpilot_2_FD_111548 | JGI IMG/M metagenome (GOLD analysis project Ga0163101, IMG submission 111548) | Phycosphere-associated microbial communities from TAMU algal ponds, Corpus Christi, Texas, USA - TAMU ARW1 11/11 metagenome pilot | ecosystem: Engineered > Artificial ecosystem >...
CAACAGGAAAGTACTGCTTCTTCTGGTGGAATAGATACACTAGCCGTCACTGCTCAAGGGGGGAAACGAGTCGCATCTGGGTCGAAACGAAGCATTAAGAAGCAAAAGAAGGATAAACCTGACCCAAGAAAAGGAAAACTCATTGACGATGCAAAGAAAAGTTTAGAAGGCAAAGATTTGCAACCAATGGACGTTGAGGAAAACGACAACCAGGCGGACTCGGCTTCCCTTCCTGCTCACAAAGGAAACTCACCGCAGCCGCTACCAGCGCAGGAGCCTTTGAATGGCCAGGCTGTGGAAATCAATGGATCAACGGGGCAAACGACTACTTCCGGGGTAAACGGTGGACAGCATGAATTCACAAGGAAGAACGTTGACCAGCAGCAACATTCCACTATCGATGTTGATAAAGAAGACGCCGCAACCGACGTTTCTCCGAAAGAAATATTGAAATTGGAAATGCATCAATCTGAAGTCTTTATGTGTGCTTGGAATCCTGTATTTTCGGATCTCATTGCCACGGGTAGTGGTGACGCATCGGCGAGAATATGGCAAATGCGTGGACTGTATGCTGCTGCTGGATTGACTACTGTGAAGTTGTTGCCGCACGGCACCGACCCAAGAGATAAGAAGAATAAGGATGTTACAACGCTTGAATGGTCGTCTGATGGGTTGTTATTGGCTACTGGAAGCTACGATGGAGTTGCTCGTGTCTGGGCGCGCAATGGAGCCCTCATGCATACGTTAAAGGGGCACAACGGTCCTATTTTTTCGTTGAAATGGAATAAGAGAGGGAATTTTCTGCTGTCCGGGAGTTACGACAAAACAACGATCGTTTGGGACGTTTCAGGACCAGCTGGGTTTGTGGAGCAACAATTTACTGACCATCAAGCACCCGCTCTCGACGTCGACTGGAAGGACGATGTGACATTCGCATCCTGCTCTACGGACAAAACGGTCCACATATGCCGAGTAGGTGTACCCAAGCCCTTAAAAGTTTATTCAGGACATACAGACGAAGTAAATGCCGTGAAATGGGATCCATCAGGTCAGCTGCTAGCAAGTTGCTCGGACGATTGTACGGCCAAAGTTTGGGATGTGGAGTCTGATCGCACAGACCCGCTTCATGACCTTACGAGCCACCAGCAGGAAATATACACTGTAAAATGGAGCCCAACTGGTTCGGGTTCGAAAAATCCTTCGAAAAAAGCCGTTTTAGCGACGGCATCGTTCGATGGTTCAGTACGACTTTGGGACGTAAAAGACGGTTCCTGCTACCGAGTTTTCAATCGTCATCGAGACTCGGTGTACTCGGTTGCCTTTTCACCGTCGGGAGACTATCTTGCTAGCGGGTCTCTTGCTGGGCAAATGTATATCTGGAACATTGAGGAAGGGCGTCATATAAAGAGCTATAAGGGAAAGGGCGACATTTTTGAAGTGGCATGGAACAAAGAAGAGACTCGAGTAGCTGCTTGCTTCTCATCGAATGTCGTTGCGGTGATCGACTTTGACAAAAGCACAATCATATGACAATACCACTAAATGCTTAAGCAAATTGGTCACTAACAGTAGAGTCATTCTAATGCGTTATCCATTTGCTTGGCTGCCACTCTTTCAAATTCCTACCCATACTTCGCCATCAACTTGCGCTTCTTCTCAGCAATGGCAGCTAGCTCGTCAGCCGATCGTTTCTTTGGCGAAGCTAGCACGTTCAGTTCTTGCTGGCTCGATGTAGCCAGCAAGGGTACTGCCGATTTGCGTCTCACCGTAGCTTCATCCTGTATACTGTGTCCCCTGAGAAGCTGTTGTGCAAGAAGTCTTTTCGTTGTCGATGGTCGGCGAGCCCAACCCTTTTCGGCTGTCACCGTTTCTTTCTCTCGCCTTCTGACCTCCTCATATAATTCTCCCTCATCTCCACCATGAAGTCCCCGTACATCAGGAGAGTCTCTGCGTCCGACAGAGCTAGATTTTTCGTCCTTCCATTGTCCGTCCAGTGCATCAATCTCGCCCAACGAAACGGTTTCAGTGTTGCCATACTCTGGGAAAGTCACGACAAATTTTGGATACTTCAATGTTTGACCAGATGCCTCATCTCGAAAAATCACTCGGTCCACCATTGCTCGATACCACGTCACCGGGTTATCTTCATCGCCATATAAAGCCCTTATTTCAGCGCCTAAAGTTTGGAAGACCCGCATTCGTTGCTGATTCTCAAAGTGATGAAATGCTCGTTCAGCGATCTTTTCCGCCTGCAAAATTTTTACTTGAATGTCCCGTTCGGTTTGAATTGGAAGTCGAGGTAGGGAGGTTCCGTAAAAATCTCGGCTGCTGAATAAACTACGGACAAATTGACCAATGGTGCTCCGCTTCCCGCGATGTCCCGCTTCTATTACCAGCTCTTCCTCATCTTGCAAAGAGGATTCTATGAAGGACCATATTTGTTCCGGTGGTCCGGCGTAGCGCAAATATAGAAAGCCAATTCCTCGGATGTACGGCGAATCAGTATGTTTTAGCGTCAATTCCATCTGATGATTCGTCACGCGTAACGTTAAGAGCCGGAGTAACAGGCAAAACGCCGTACTCGGTGATTTGTCTAGCGCAAAGGGCTGTAGATATTTGACTTCGTAATATATCTCGTCGACGACAGCATTCCAGTCCAGCAATTTTTCGCAGCATTTTTGAAAGTAAAGCGATCGGACAGTATTACGCAATAAAAGAGGATTGAAGTGAAACGAGTCGGGCGCCCCCCACAAGGGTAGGACGCCTTTGGAACGAGCACGTAGCTGGCCGTCCTCAACAGCCTTGAGGAAAACTTCCTCAGCTCGTTGTTCGCGCTCCTTGACATTGCCTTCCTGGCGCCACAACGCAGCTCTCGACATATGCTAGACACCTACTTTGCGTTGAAAAGATAAGGTGAGCTCACTTCGATTGACTCTTTGGCCTTTTCTGGGCTCTTGCGAAGACGCCTTGGGATGGTATGGGAAAGACTTTCACGGTCAGGCATCGCCAGTAAGACTTCTTTCGCGGCTATTTAGGAAGGTTTTGTTGTTTTTTTAAATGCGAGCACCGTGTTACCAACATGTGTGCGATTTTTTGAGCCCTCACCCTAGTACCCTTAATATTCCGGCTATTTAAATTTTTTGCACTGACTGTGATAGGATGTTTTACCACTTTTCGCTTTACTCAAATGAGCAGCATCACATCGCGAGGGAAAGGGCCACCGTGCTTTCCCAGCGGCAGTGCCCATCGTTCTATCAACCCCCCTTCCAGGACTTTACCGCTACAAGCGCTGACTGCGAGCTCGTATTGTCACTTGCATCAAGGTATGTCCTTGTTGAGGCCAATTTGGACACGGATTGGAAATATGCTGTAGCCGGAATAGCTTGACTGCTAACAGCGTTTTGTAGTTAAAAGACGCGACGTTGTTTCGGGCGGGTCGAGATACTTGGCTAGCAAGGCAGCATATCCGTTCCATCTCTCGGAAATGTCGTGCAAAGTATATGAGCGGGATTTTCGATCGATGGACGATCATTCTGTCCGAGAGCATCGTCGCATCCAATATCTCACATTTCTTCCGTTCTTATCATGTAGTTTTCTGTTTCTTCAATCTATTTCCCACAAGGCCGTACAGTCATGGTCAAAGGCGCTCCTAAACCCGATCTCGTTACACGAGACTACACTATTCAGCTTTCTAAGCGCATTCATAAGATGCAATTCAAGCGCCGTGCTCCCCGGGCAGTAAAGGAAATTCGCAAGTTTGCTCAAACTGCAATGGGAACCTCGGACGTCCGCATTAGTTCCGAACTCAACAAGGAAGTCTGGAAGCGTGGTATCAAAAATGTCCCAACTAGAGTGCGTGTTCGACTGAGCCGTAAGCGCAACGAAGATGAAGATGCTGACGAAAAGCTTTACACATTGGTAGATATCTTGATTGTGGAGTCGTTCAAGGGGCTCCAAACGGAAAACTACGTTGAGGCCTAGAGCATTTAAGAAAATAAGGAAGCATGCAAAAGAAGAGTTGTGCAGAGACTATGAGAAAATATTATTAGCGACGGGATAGCTATAGTTGGACTCTCCTAGAATTAGCTAATCGCTTCTGCTTGAAGCGGTTACAGAGTGTTCAGTGAAGGGCCAATGCACTCATGCATATTTGTCCGCTCTATGACCAAATGCATCGAAACGCAATACAAACAAAACCACAAATGGATTATGGCGCAGAGGCGATGATTGTATTGGTAATTCTTGCTTCAGTATTCACGGACAGGCATTCAGAGCTCCAGTCCCATGCATCTATTTGTGAAAGCATGATTAACGACACGCCCGTATGCAAGCTCTCACCTGTATCAACAATAGTTACTGGAAGCTGTAAGATAATCAAGTTAAAGAGTCTGGCTGGCGTCAGATAGACGTTCAGAACCCTCGGATGAAATTTCCCATCACTATGGTCCAGGCAGGAAAGATGGCGATCTTTCCAGTCAGTAGACCTGCAAAAGGTATCGGCCGCTTTGAGCCGACTGGAACCGAGAGCCACTTTCACCATAGGCAGAGCGCATAAGGACCTAGCGGGACTATCATTTCACGGCTCCAAGCTTCTTCACAGGGCGCGCCCGTCGTTTTTGCTGTCTTGCTTCATTGAAGACTTCGATCGAACTCCGAACGCAAGAATGAAATGTTTTGGTAACCCTCTGCTACTGTTACTACTGGTTTGCTTTGTGCCTTTGACGCTAAGCTTTGTGCATGGAGTGTTCGGTCGGCCAAACAAACAGAATAAAGGGATTTGTGTCTCTGCCTCTTTGCAAACTGCGCCGAGAGGTTCGTCGGATCCTGGTGACGACCGTCCTGGGAACATGTTTTTCGAGTACGACAAGCCCGTCGTTTTGTTGGGCTGCTCGAGTGCGGCCGGCGACGAACTTTTCCGACTAGCACGGAGCTTACAGAGTTCCCAGATCGGTGAAATAGTCACCGTTGCTAGCTATGATGAGAAAAAGTGTGAGGTTTCTATGATGGGAACGGAAGCTTTGTTGACGGCAATTGCAGACCAAACATACCGCTGGCCAAGCGTGATCGTGTTGGATTTCGCCGATAAGGTGTTTGAAACTGCTGACAGTCAACGCGTTGAAAATCTAGAGGCTCATCTTATCGACGTTGCCAAAGTCTTGTACGAAAATGGCTTGCTTAGTTTGTACGTGAACATTGATCCCGTCACAAGCAACATGAGGGAGGTTGCCAAGGCACGCAAAACACGCTTTGAAGACAACGTTTTTGTGAGATACTCTGATTACGAAATATGTTTGCGCGATGAAGGAAGCAACGAGGAAGGCTGGGAGCATATAGAATGGGAATTGGCAAGAGCATTTGCGCGGGCCAAGCTAATTCCTGCTGTTCCTGGTGACAAAACTCGATCTGCAAACACCGCACACTTGACCATGGGGCAACATACCTTTTTTCTCAGCCTTAGTTTTCCAGAAATTCAGCAGGTTGAACCCTTCGTGGAAGAAATGTGTCAGGATGTAGACGCAATGGAATACAGGGCCGACTTGCTTAGCTGCCGCGACAGTCGATTCGATCTGTTGTATGGCATGCAGCTACTGCGAAGATACTGCCGACCGCATGTCCAACGTGTACCCGCCTTGCCATTTGCTGGCGCCGTTTTGGAGGATGTCATGCCCATTGTGTATACCGTTCGAACACAAAATCAAGCGGGTACGTATCCGGACGATGACGAGAGCGTTGCCAGAATGTTTGAGATGCTTCAATGGGGTTTGCGTGGAGGTGTCGAAGTGCTGGATGTGGAAAGCGCGTGGGATGCCCTGAAAACATCTGAACTTTTGGACTCGGCAGAGTCCCGTTATTCGAGTTTGATTCTCGGAAGTCATCATGTCGTTGGCAAAACGATCTCGACGGAAGAAGCTGTAACATTGTTTCAGCAATGCGCGCTCGATGGTCGCTCTCACGGTGCTAAGGTAGTCCTATCTATTGACGATGAATCGAAAGACCGACTTGCCTACGATGCATCATTGATTGCTTCGGAACTCTTGAAGTCCGAGGGCAAGCCCGAAATTCCCAACATCTCTTTAGTATTAGGAGACAAAGGATCCTTTTCTCGAGTTCTTAACCTTCCTTTCACTCCTGTCACGCATGAATCACTGCCGTTTAAAGCGGCACCGGGCCAGCTGACGGCGAACGAGATTATGACCACGCGCCTGCTGACCAAGGTCTTCAAACCTAAGAAATATGCCATTTTGGGTCACAACATAGCTTATTCAGTCAGTCCACAAATGCATGGTGCCGCGTTTGCCGCGACTAAATTGCCTCACGAATATATACGCGTTGATGTTCCGACGGTTGAAGAGTTTGTGGAGTCGGATTTTTTCAAGTCGGACGAGTTTGGTGGAACTAGTGTGACAATTCCCCACAAGCAGGCTATTATTCCCTTCCTGGACGTACTCACGGACGCCGCCAAAGCAATCGGAAGTGTCAACACAGTTATTGCTAGGGAGGAATTTGTTGATGAGACATTCAGGCGTGTCCTTTCCGGTGACAATACGGATTGGCGTGGAATCTTCAATCCATTGAATCGGCTTCTCGGCGGCGACGTGGACTCCAGCTCCGACTATGCGCTCATTCTGGGCGCTGGAGGAACTGCTCGCGCTGCTGCGTATGTTGCATCCGAGCTGGGTTTGCAGATTGTGTATTACAATAGAACTCCCGAAAAGGCCATTGAGCTTGCTGACAAATTCGGAGGGGTCGTTGTACAAAACCTGGACGCTTCTGCCAAGAATGAAGGAAGTTTAGGACATTTGCTTGCCTCGCATTCGGAAGGGAAAGTTCTTGTTGTAATCAGCACTCTTCCGGCTAGTGTAAATTTTGAACTACCTACGTGGTTGGTGGAAGATGAAAGCAAGAAGCCAATTGTCTTTGACGTCAACTACAAGCCGTACAATACGAGGCTTCTTTTACAGGCCGAGGAGGCTGGTTGCAGCGTCGTACGTGGATCAGAGATGCTATGGGAGCAAGGCGTCGGCCAGTTCGAACTCTGGACCGGGCGAACAGCACCATACCGAATTATGAAAGAAGTCGTGTTGCAAAACTGCGGAGGGAAACAGGTTGAGAACGACGACTGCGCAACCGTTGTTAAATCGGATGCGATCATACCAGAAGTCTTAGAATAGGTCTACGCTCTGAATGGATCCCACATTGAATTAAACTTACGGCCTATGTCTTGGAGAGGAGCATGCCTATCAACAATCCAAACCTTTTGTCGATGCACTGTCTCAGCGTCACAACACGGCCTCGGCATCCACACCGGCTTTGCTTCTGAGAATTGGGGTGCTGTCACCCCATTGTGTGCCGCAAGTATTTACATAGGATACCTGTCTTTGTGACGCTTTAATTCCCAAGGACAGAAATTTGAACAAAATTGGATTGTCAATCCGTAAATATATACAAAATGGTTTACAGTTAAACAAGCTTGTAGGCGATTCTGCCCTTCCACATCTTTCTTTCATTCATCTTCATAAAACCTTCCCGGGTCTCGCCAAACCGTTCGCAGGATTTATGACATGTAATATACAAACGCATCCTTCTGGGTTCGGCAAGTTCGAGGTACCTGGTACCAGAAATCATGGAGCGGCCTCCACTAACAGTAAAATCGAGCTCACTGTTAACTTTGTCGTTGAGATGTGTGTGTATAGAGAATATGTAAAGCCATCAAGTCGAAAGAGTCGACCTCTGCAACCAAACAAACCGGGAACAAACCAGTCAACACCAAAGCCCAAATATCAAGGACTGGCAGATTTGTGAACTTTCTATTTTAGTAACAGCTAAGCAACACAATCTATGCTAGTGTACTAGTCATTCCAGATTGGATCTAATTATGGTATATAGTTCATTGTATTGGAATTGCGAAACTTGTTGGCGTTCCTTTCATTTATTTTTTGTCCATTTGCCATTGTTGCATTTGCATTCTTACATTAAAAAGGAAGATAATTTTGACAATGCTGATCACATCAACTCAAAGTCAGGAGCTTCCTCCGTATCTACAGTATTTACTTTGTAAGATGAAATGAACGGAAACAGGACAAAAATCATATTATGCCAAAATACTGATAAGTGAAATCCCAGCCTTACACTTAACTTCTGTTACAGGAAAGCCGAGGTCCAACAACGGTCCCAGCTTCTGTCTGTTGAAATACTCGTTTGTTCCTGGTAGAATATCCGTATCTACCTAACCTAGATTTAACCGTTCCGTTTGTTACCTTGTTCTAAGTTGTGAGTTGTTTCACCTTATGTTTCTATCTACTTCCAGTATTGAGATGCTGGTCTTTTGTGTGCCAGTCATTCAATCATAGCGTCCATTGCGCTTGTTGTATATTTGGTCATATAACCTTTCACTGGGTTGCTTGACATCCATTTGGGTAAGTTCCGCTTATGCATTGTCGGTGACTGTGGTTGTGAAAGTCTTCTCAGATAGTCACTGACTGACCAACAGATTGAATAGTTTGTAGAATGTAATCTTCCTCTCATTGTTTTAGAAATTCTGTTACAGTACACTACCTTGCGGCATTGTCCCTCGGACAGCTTTCACTTGGTAAGGAAAGTGTAAGTGTGAGCCAATCCGATGGACGCAGCGGTTACGTGTCCCATATGGAGTTTGTGTCGGCCTTATTGCGCAAATCTACTGTATTTGAGTTACCCTGTTGTGGTTTACCTCCTTGCGACATGTCTTGTGCAAATTATTCACTAAACACGGATGTCGCAAGTGTGAATCAAAACTATGCACATGGAGTTAAGGAGGCATGCACAGAAGTGATACCAAAGCCTTGTTCCGTGGCCACGTGGACTCACAATAATCGAAGCGTTTGTACAATTGCCATGTTTCCGGAGCCGCATGTGCTTAGCCTCAACTTGTCGGTTTACACAACCAAGATGGACTGGGATATAATTGGAACATCGAAAATACGATTGAAGCAATAAAGGGGCTATCACAAGATACATGGTGGGACTAAAGAAGAACAGTACTCACCATAGGTTTGTGCATGCAACTCATAGTTCTGGAGGTATATACACATGTGGGAGAAAGATTGTCTATTGAGATTATAGAAGGTGTGGAAGATCAGTGATGAGCTGGCACTTTGTGGGATTGTTCACTGGACTGAACAACAGATTGACTAGTTTGTAGCATGTAATCTTCCACTCATTGTTTTAGAAATTCTTTTGATCCAAATATTGCATTATAGCATAGGTCCTTGCATTCGCTGTCTAACCTGTGGGGAGTGTTGTCAGCAAGTGAGTTATACAGTCCCTAAGCTTGCTTAGGTGTATTGCAGGTTGTTTGTCATAATGCCCACCTTTGTTTACCACACACTGTCATAACAGCAATCTGTCCTCTGTTGTGCTTTGGTAGTACTCTGTAACAAATTCTTTGATGCAAATACTGCTTACTAGCATAGGTCTTTGCATCCACTGTCTACCCGTGGGGGGCAACATCAGCAAGTGAGTTTGACAGTCCCTAAGCTTGCTTAGGTGTATTGCAGGTTGTTCATCATAACACCCACTTTGTTTACTATTCACTGTCATAACAGCAATCCATCCATGATTGTGCTTTGGTAGTACTCTGTGACATAGTTCCCACTTTGGACTTATGGATATTGAAGCCCTACTTGTACATTCCCATGCAGGTTTTTCTGCTGTTGTACCACTCTCATTAACATCCTCCCTCCAGAAGTCCAGAAGTTGTCCTCTTGAATTGCAGCTTCAAACTTCAAAAATAGTGCTTCCGTCAAATTTCTGGTCCCACAGTCCAAAGGGTTCTCTGCTGATGGAGTGAAAACTACCCAAAGCAATCATGCCTTCAATAGTTCTTGAATAAATTGGTGCCACATGTCAATGTGTTTGGTTTGAAACCCAACTTGAGAGTTCTTAACCAGGAAGATTGCACCTGTATTGTTGTTGTAAATAATACGTGGAGTTATGAACATATCAATCTTGTTAAGGAGCCTGTGTACACAGCAAGAGACAGAGATATTCTGCTTCCGTGCTTGAAAATGTGACCGTAGCTTGCATTTCCAATGTCCAATTTGTGATGGTTCCGCCTCCAAGTGTGTTAATGATACCCAGAACACTTAGTCACGTATCTTTGTTTGTAGCGTAGTTTGAATCCGCCCAGCTCACCAATCTCAACTCCTTTGGTCCTCAATAAATAAGTCCTTTTCCTTTTTTGGCGCCTAAGAATCCAACCAAGTATTCCAGGGCTTTCCAGTGTTCTACACCTGGATGCAACATGTGTTTAGCATGTTTGCAAGCCACATTAGAAATCACGGGCATAATTTTTTGTGCCACATACATGATTCTCCTTGTGAGACTCCAAAATTTATCTAACATGTCACAATATACACCACTGTACACCGTGGGACAAAACGCTGTTAGAAACAGAGTCTGGTAAGACTTGTGGGCGTTATTACAAACAACCTGCAATACACCTAAGCGGGCTTAGGGACTGTAAAACTCTACTTGCTGGCGACGCTCCCCTTGGGTTAGGCAGCGGATACAAGGACCTATGCAACAAAGGCAGTACGGATCAAAGAACTCAAAAAACAATGATAGAAGATTAGA
>Ga0163101_100320_pt1 | contig 10580 bp, 11 predicted proteins | sample TAMARWmetagpilot_2_FD_111548 | JGI IMG/M metagenome (GOLD analysis project Ga0163101, IMG submission 111548) | Phycosphere-associated microbial communities from TAMU algal ponds, Corpus Christi, Texas, USA - TAMU ARW1 11/11 metagenome pilot | ecosystem: Engineered > Artificial ecosystem >...
GGGTAATGCTACAATGCGGGCGACTTGAGAATCTAAAATGAGCTTGATTTTAATATGTGCAGCACTAGTCCTATCAAGAGATACCTACCTATACCATTAGAGGAGATACGATCGCGTCACAACCGATGAAAACAAATCTGAGCTTGTATGAAGCACGGCACAACTGAACAAGGAACCAATTATAAGAGAGTGAAGCAGGAACGAAGCATCCCACTTCGGTTGTCTTTGATAAATAGAGACCTTCGCAAGCGCAGAGTTCTCAATTGTCTACTAATAAGTGAACATACCTAACAATTCATACTCTAACAAGTACCTATCTGTCTTCTTGCATGAACCATTGTCAGGTTTTCTTCAGTCATATCAACAATCTTCTTGACTTTTGCGAACAATTTGCCGCACCTTCTTCTTGAAGGCCGGTTTATCGTTCCGCCACATAACTGCCGCGTCGAGGTTGGCGGGGCTCTCATCATTGGGATCGGACAGCATCGAAATGACCGATACCAAAATCTGCTCTACGCCGAGAATCGGTCGCCAACGCTCTTCGGCAGTCTCCTGCGAGTTGAAAGCATCTTCTCCAGGTGGATGCAGAATGGAGATGCAAACTTTCCCGTCCTCGTAAACATTCGGATGCCACATTTCGGAGGTAAACGTCATAGTTGGTGGCATGTTGGGGAAATCGTGCGGAAATACCAGACGCGCTTTAAAAAAGCCTCCTTCGAATAGCGTACCATCTGGCCCCATTACAAGAATTTCCCAGTCATACAGATTGCTATCATCTACCAAACCTACCGAAACCAAATCAATTGGGTTCTTTGCAAGGTCTGAAATCGGAGAGAGAAACAATCGTGGAATCAGAAAACTTTACAATCGTACAATAAAAAACTTTACAAAAACAGCATACACCATTGGACAGAGGCTATTTCATGATAAAATCCACCCACTCGAACTATTTCCGGTTTCCTCGGCGTTTGGTGACACAAACAACACAGGGCTGGCTTTTCTCTTACTTTACCACGCACCATTAAGCTGCCTTCGAAGCAATTCTGTTCCGTAGTCGCTCATATCAATCCAGTTTGATCTCCCCCGATACTCAAGACAGCAGTGATGTGCACCTAGCAATATAGTAGGACAGGAAAATGACTCCTTGAATGCAAACTTGAGCAACAACACTATGAATGTAACTCCCACTCCAAGCGATGGCGTGTGTTCGCAGGGGCATCGATTTTCATCTTTTGGTTTCCCGTGCTTTGGTAGAAAAAGTCGCGATCACAAAGCACTCTGCTGACTGTGAGTAGAAAGTGAATCCTCATTTTGCGCGCCAATTTGCCTGCGCGACAGAAAGGTCATTTCGAAATAGACGTGCAAAACCCAGCTCATGTTGCAAAACATTCCCGATTCCTTTCGCGATTCCAAACATTCTAGTCGTATGAAGCGGTTAACCCTTTGGCTAGGTGTCGTTCCGAAAAAGTAAATTCGAGATGCAGCTCTAGAGATCATGTCGTCCTCATAAACTAGCGTCAACCACTGACTGACTGTGAACTCGCAGCAACAGGCACGGCCCGCAGAATCTGTGGGAACCTCACGATCGTATCAGTCACAAACAAACGCGCACCACCGATAAAAACGTTCATCGCCTTGCAGTAGACGCTCATTCTTATCTTGAAACAAACCACTTTGCGAAATCAAGAAACGACATTCAGAACCATCATCGAGACACACTGTTCATGGTTGATACCTGTTTCGAAAGCTTTCTTAAGAATTCGCGTACCGCCCGACTCCACGGATTTCATTCGCAGGCGCCTATAACAGTCTTGATATCGAAAGACTGCCATTCAGACTCTCAAATATCGTCTCACGATTCTTCCTTGCCGACACAGATATCGTGTCGGAGACGTGCAAGATTCCATCTTCAACCAGAAAACAACGCGCTATTTGGCATTTGGCCTTTGTCGATACCAGACATATAACAAGAGTTTAGGGATAGCTTCATTTCACGACTTTAACTACAACCATGGTGGTCCGTGGAGGAACTATAATTAACATTTCCGGTGCTTCGCCGGTAGATGATCCCGAGTATCGCTACAAGATGCCCGCGGTTTTTGGAAAGATTGAAGGGTCTGGGAATGGTATCAAGACAGTGATTCCCAACATCACTGAAGTGGCTCTTTCTTTGCACCGGCAGCCCGGCGAGGTCAACAAGTTTTTCGGAACGGAACTTGGCGCGCAGACGCGTTACAGTGCCGAAACGGATCGCGCTGTTGTAAATGGCGCGCATATGGACGCCGTTCTTCAGGATTTGATGCATCGTTACATTGAACGGTTTGTGCTATGCCCCAACTGCAACCTGCCTGAGACGGACTACAAAATTAAGAATGATGCTATTTGGCACAAGTGCGCAGCTTGTGGAGCTAAAGAAATGGTGGACATGAGCCACAAGCTCTGCAACTACATTCTTGCGGAGGACAAGAAAGCCAAGAAAGACAGCAAGAAAAGTAAAAAGGGTGATAAGGTACGTGCAGTGGAACAGGAAATAGCACCGTTGAAAATGTCCGTTGTGTTGTTTAACCCTTTTCTCTTAAAATTTACAGGATGACAAGAAGAAGAAAGACAAAAAGAAGGACAAAGACAGCGATGACGAGAAAAAGAAGAAAAAGGACAAAAAGAAGAGCAAGGATAAGAAAAGCAAAGACAAGAAAGAGAAGAACGGCGACGACGAAGACGAAAAGGATTACATCAAGGAGGCTCTCGAGGGTGGGAAAACGGAAAATAATGGTCTTTTGAACAGCGACGACGAAGACAGCGTGTCTCTTGCCTCAGAAGCTGGCGTCGATGATCAGGGTGCCTTGCTGCTTGCTGTCGAAGCTACACAAAAGTATATTGCGGAGAATTCCGATGTTAGTGATAAAGAGCTTTCTGAGGTCGTGACTAATCAACAAATGGCTTCAGCCCTCAAGTCGCACGACAAGGTCCATATTATCGTGCGTGCGGCGCTCTCCGCTCAATTCTTCAAAAACAAGGAAATCGAGAAGTATTCTTCGGTCATCTATAGCATCACGAGTGGCAACAAGATCATGGAACGTCATTTGATTGCGTCGCTCGAGGCCCTGTGCATCGATAAGCCCAAGAACTTTCCCGTCATGATCAAACAGTTTTATGACGAGGATGCCCTTGCTGAGGAAACAATTCTGGAATGGGCCGACGAAGGTCGCTCAGAGTTTACCCTACCAGAAGTGGACGAGGATGTTCGAGCTACACTTCGCGGAGAAGCTGAGCCTGTGGTTGTCTGGTTGCAGGAAGCCGATAGCGAAGACGATTCCAGTGACGAGGATTAGGTCTTGCGCTCAGCTTTACGAAGTTGACGAGTAGTCATACTATATTCTTACCGAATTTTATCGATGTTGACAGGCAAGACAAGTAGACCTCATTACCCAGTGAATTGCTGCAACGTATCGCCAGTGAATAATCTACGAAGACTGGTAAAAATCTAAGAAATTTACTATATAAAGATATATTATTTTTCGAAGCAACTATCGACAAAGCTGAAATGTTGATCGTGAGAGACTCAGTAGAGAGCACCCGAGCTAGAAGACATCCGGTGGTCGCATCCCCATAAAGTCGTTCCCAATAGTGGTCTGCTGAGCCTGCAGATGGTAGCGCAGAGACAAAATCATCTGCTCCAACTTCCGAATTCGTTCCTCCGCCTCTTCGCGATTTTTGCGAGCCTCCTTCACCTCTAATACGGCTTGAGTATGCCGATCTTGTTGAATATTCACAGCTTTACGCAAAAGCTGGTTCTCTTTAGCAACCCGACCATGATCTGCCGTCAATGAAGACAGGGCGGCCTCAAGGTTGGATTTATCCGACTTCAGGGAATCGATCAAAGAAGCTTGCTCTTCGACTACCCGGGAGATATCTTGATGCGGGGAAGAGCTGCCATCAGGCCGTAGACGTTTGAGAGATTGGGCTGCTGGTTGACGGGACAGTAAAACTCGTTAGAACACAACCCCCGGTAAATCTACACGACAGCTTGCAAAGAAAATGGTGTGTTACTTGTCACATCGACAACATTGTAGCGATATTATTGCATTCCAATATCCAATTTCTGTCTTTGCAGAAATATATTTATTGTTTTCATTCCATAGGAAATTCCCACGAGACAACGATATACGCTTTACGACTTACCACAACTTGTTCCCAGCTGATTCGTTTGAAAGAAAGGAGAGTGGGACGAGAAAGCATTCGAAAGGGATTCAATGGTCGTCTCTCCAAATCGACGCCGCTTGGTCGATCGCTGCACGCTATCGTCCGCAAGCTCCATTTCGGAGTAATTTCCGTGATTGGGGGTGCTCATTATCTGCGGAGAGCAAGCCAACGACCGCTTTTGCCCTGACGCTGCTGCAGCGAAGGCTAAGGGTGATGCAACTTCCATTGTTAAACAAGGCGGAAAGAACGGTTCAGACGATAAGCTCGGAAAAAAGTCAGCTTCTTTGAAAACTAGCCTACGCTTCTATTGTGGCCTTCTGCTGTATTGCTGTCAAGGGAACCTGAAAAGCTTGTGTTTTTGTTTGGTGACCCCAATAGTCGGGTGGTACATTTCTACGCACAAGTCCCTGCCGGTATAAATGTAACGATGACGGCAGCTGGAATAAAACAGTCTGGCTAACCTCCGTTCATCAAAACGAACACCGTCTGTACGTCGCTTAACTTGCAGGGTTTGCCAACCGTGGCAATTCGTATCGTGAGAGCAAATGCACGTCTCCATGTGTCGATAGTTTTGGCAATTTGTCGGACTCTCTGTATGAATAACCGAAACGATCACAACAGCCAACGACAAACAACAATAAAAAAGTCCCGAAGCGATTGACATACTTCAGAAGAATAGCCATTGACACCAGCTGGCTGGTTTTTGTGCATCAAATATCAATTTAAATAGGGTTACCGTTTTCAGGTATTGCAATCCGCGCCACTTTGTGTTACCAGGTCCCACTCATATGAGATTTTGATAGCAACTTCCATTTACGCTGGAATAAGGTTATTCCTGCTGTAACATCTTGCTCCAAATGCGGCTTGCAAAACTACAATTGCCACTGGGATGCGTTTAAAATACCTTCCCAGAGAGACGGTCGATTGCTTTCCGAAATATAGTCGTTGTCAATGATCGCACAAAGATAGTACGTGTCACGAATAGTTTCGATCAAATCAAAGCTATCGCTATCGTAATCATATAGATTGGACCACATGCTCGTCCAAAGAGAAAATGCTTCTTCTGCCCAAACAAGAAATATTCTGGGATCAAAGATCGTCGGCTGAAGGATCTCTCGATTCGGAAAAACACCCCACGTCAGCGCCGTCACGCCTCCAAGCTCTGTTCCCTCTTGAATACAATTCCCAGCATTGTTGACCGCGTAAACATTCATTGATTGATTTTGTTTGACCATGTTAACTAAGCAACGCATGTTCTCGGGACTACAAAAGCATTCGCAATAGGCCTTTTGGTATATGTAACCCCCCGGACCTCCCCAACCAAACGATTCATGCGTACTTAGTGCCGCATTTACAGAAGGTTGGCTGTTGATGGTTAGAAAGCCGGCCCGGTTTAGTGCAGCGAGCTTGGTCTGAATGAGAAAAGATTCAGGTTGAAGCGTTGCTTCACACCATGGTATATGTGGTATCTTGCCTTCAATGTATAAGGCGAAAACTTCGTATACATCTTCTGACTTTGTCGGATTGCTTCCCAGCATGTTACGCTGATCATCTTCACTGCCTAATGAAAATGAATAGTAGTGACTAAAATTCGAGAGTTCCCCGAAAGCTGGGGAAGTTGAATCACCCCAACGGCCATTCGGAAACTCGTCCCAGTCCTCTGTGCGCAGCACATAGCTCTTGGGTCGATTCGCCCAGTTGATAGGTCTCACCTGTTCCATCTTAGATCGTCCCGTCATTGCAGACGGACGCCAAGGTAGTATCCTTCCCGATTTTGTTCGAATTTTGTCGACCAACCCAGAATTGACCGTACCGTCTTGGGATAAAGTATGATCTTCCTCAATGTTCTCTTGCTGGACGATGACCTCGACAGCACCAAGTTGCATCAGTATTCTCGTTGCACTCCGTTCTAAGTTCAAAGTGTAAAAATGTACTCCGTCGATCTTAGCTATAGGATCCGCCAAAATTTGCCGGCACATCTCTGCGGCGAGCGAACAACCGATTTCTTTGACTGCTTCGTCATCGTCTTTGATTGGTTCCAATCGCTTCCAGATCTCGTCGGGAACGCTAACACCACAATATTGAGTCATCCGAGTAAAACTGGAATAGCTTTGTATCGGCATGATGCCGGGTAAAATGGGACACTGGATTCCGACGTCACGACAGCGATAGCAAAAGTCTAGGAAGCGTTCGGTATCGTAGACAAACTGTGAAATAATAAAATCTGCACCAGCCCGCATCTTTTCTTTGAGATGATCAAGCTCGTCTTCCGGACTTGTTGAAGAAGGATGTCCCTCTGGGTGGCCCGCAACGGCAATTCCAAAGTAATCTCCATATGTGTTCCGGATGAGTCGAACCAAATCGATTGCCCGCTCGCACTCTCCACCACTTACATCTCCCACTTGCCAGTGCTTCTTTGCTTTGGGTGGATCTCCACGTAACGCCAATATATTGTGAATGCCTAAGACTTTGGCTTGATCCAAAACACGGATGAGCTGATCACGTGTCATACCCTGACAAGACAAATGGAGAAGGACGTCCACGCCCAGATATTTTTGCGCATGGCTGGCTAAAGCCATGGTCCGTGCAGATGTCTTATCGGATCCCCACGTGACATCAATAAAGAGAGGATCCAGCCGCTGAGCCATGCGATCAATTCTTGTAAGAAGGTTATCAAGACCAGCCTCCGTTTTTGGGGGAAAAAACTCGAACGAATAGTACCAGTTTCCGCCCGGAAAGTTCAGTTGACAGTCGTGCAGAGAGGGCTGCCGTGAATCGTTGCTTCGATATCGCAGTTTAGCACGTCTATCACGAATCTTTTCAATGATCTTCACCATAGTGATGGTATACTTCGCTTGGCTCTAGCGGAAGAAGATGGTGTTCACGTACATTTACTCTGTGCCACAACCACAAAAGATTGTGAAGGTTGCTCTCGTTTGTAGATTTATTTTTGGTATGTGACTGTGAGTAACTTCCATAATATAAGTAGTAGTAGCAAAGTAGTGGAAACGCTTTCGGTTCCGGTAAGCCTGAGATAAACAGGTAAAACGGATCGGGATATAGCGGGTCGCATGACAGACTGCGGAAACTGACTGTGAAGCTTTGGTGCAAGTCGTCGAGCGACACGTCCACGGTCGTTCAGGATTCGCTCCTCCTCCAAGTTGTTGTTTGTTGTTGCCCAGGCGCTCGACAAAGATACTACTAGTCAATTTTGCTTCCGGAAAACAATGGCAGACAGCCGAAATTCCCCCAAGTCACAGTATCCTTGAAATACATATATTCAGAGAACCTGAAACGCCTAGCCAGACGTGCTGCATACAAGGTTATCATAAGTAATTCGGTCCATCTCCATTGCGCGGACGTTGGAACCATTGTAGAAGTCGTGCCAAAACGCTCGGCCCCTCTCGGCGACTACCGTTCAAGTCAAGCTTGTTTACTGCTACTTCCGAGCACCACTAAGATAGCTGGCACTCCGAGCGGCGTTGAACGAATCTTTCGGCGACTATACCATCACTTCGAAGAGCTTCAGCGATTTGACGACTCGTAAGGAGACGATTCCAACCCTTTCTTCATAAAAATTTCGCTCCCTACATTCGTATCACGCAAAGCATCTTGAGGATGGAAGAACCTGGACCTCAAGCATTTCAATCATTCGAAGAAACCGAGAGCTCCGGCGAGGCTGTCCGTCCTCTGGATTTCCCACCACCTGCAGTTCGTGCCGGCGTCCGCGTAAACGCTTTGGTGGTGCACCCCGAGTCGGGAACGCGACAGGTATGTTCCGGCGTAATTCATCGTGAAGACTTGTCGGAAGCGTCGGAACCTATATTGCAAGGCAGCGGGCCTGCGGGAGTATCGCCTATGACGACGCACGAACGAGACCCCTCGGTACAGGAAGAAGTGTTAGCCTATTGGCCGCAACGCCGCTTACAGGATGCCATTTACGGATCCGTATGGGCCTGCCTGGTTCTGCGACGGCACCACGGGATTGCAGCCGATGACGCCGCACGGGCAGCTGGTGTGGAACCAGGGTCTGCCAGTGCTCCAATTGTATGGGAAATATCAGGCCAGCATGTTGCGATCAAAATGGTAGAATGGGCACGCGTTCATCACATGCGAGGACGGCTTCTGGAAGATCCGGTGAAAGAAGTTGCTGCTATGCAGCTACTGGGTGCGCGTCATCCGAATGTGCTGGGAAGTACTGAAGTATTACAAGATGGTGACTTCTTATACTCGATAATGCCCTACTGTCGAGACGGTGATTTGTTCGGCGTTGTTGTCCAGTACGCTGAGGACAGCGGTGGCGAATCTGGCATGCCCGAGCCGGTCGCACGCTTTTGGTTTCGTCAAATTTTATGGGTACGTAAAATGTGATGCACTGAAAAATCAGCGGGCTTACATTGAGTCCGAAGGTCTAACAGAATTTGCTCTTGGCATTTTGGTCGTAGGGTCTTCATCATCTTCAAACGCAAGGCGTATGTCACCGAGACCTTTCTCTCGAAAATATTTTAGTTGATGGTGATCGCTGCATGATTATCGACATGGGCATGTGTCTACGAGTTCCCTACAATGATCCTCACAAGCCCGGAGCAGTTACCGATGTCACGCGTGGAAGTACTCGGCGATTGATGCGACCACAGGGAGTTTGTGGAAAGCACAACTATATGTCCCCAGAAGTATTTGCCAACACCGACAGCTTTGATGGTTTTGCTATTGATCTGTGGGCAGCAGGTGTCATTCTTTATATCATGCTGACAGGATTCCCGCCTTACGACCAAGCTAGTCGAACCGACCAGCGATTCGAGCTGATTGCCACTGGTCGCCTAATGGAGCAACTTCGAAACTGGAACATCCAACTTTCTGAGGAAGCAGGAAATCTGTTACAGCGAATGCTGACATTAGATCCTCGTGAACGGCCGACGCTTGCGGAAATTCTTGCCGATCCATGGGTAACGAGCGACGACGTACATGTTCCTCCTCCGCCGGAGCCGCTTCCGTTCTAACGATGGGTACGCCTTGTTGGTTTCATTTATCTTTCCCCTTCGAAAATTGTTTTCAGGGATTTCGTGGACACAACCGTCCTCTACGTTACAATCTTGCTACTAGGATGGTCAAAAGGCACGAATTACGGCTAACGCAAAAGAAAAACTCACAGCTTGAATTTTAGTAGTTTGGTACTGATACGTTAAAATCTGTGCTCCAAGTCTTCGGCTTGGTCTCGCATTTCTGTGCTAGCCATAATTCCGTAAATAAAGGCAAGCGTCCCCACGGGCCACAAGTAGACAGGGACACGAGCAACAGCCTTCTTAGGAAAAGTCTTGATCCATGGAATCAGAGCCTGTTGTTCATACGGAGACAGATGCATCGTAATCTGAAAGAAAGGGTACGTAAGAAAGTATAAGTCTATTGTCAACGTTTTTCGCATTCAAAACATCTCTGTCTCCGGCGTTCGTGACAAGATACAGCATTGGATTGCTTTGTCCTGCCAGATCGGAACGATCGACAAGTGCAAGCGGAGGTGACTCTTACCTCAGCTTCTGCAGGGCGCTTTTTTTTCCACCATTTGGTCATAGCCATTGTGGGCTGATTGCTCATCTTTCGCACCACCCTGGTGCGAGAAAAGGCTCCAATCATACTCATTCTTGCTGTTTAGACAAATGATTGAAAGTTGTCGAGACGCTTTGAAACTGTGAAGCGGCAACCGCGTGTGCGGAATCTGACTGCCTTGTTAATGCAAGGCAAGGCAGTCTGAACAGTGGGACGGCAACAGCCGCAACAGCATACAAAAACCACCGTCCCCCGACCGTGTTCGACTACTTGTCTGTGAATCCACTCACCATAGACGCAGACAAACTTACAACGTCAGAATCCGGGTTCACGAATGTCCGTTCGAATAGGAAAGAGAAAAACCGCTATTTCGGCCTCTGCGACATGAAAAAATCGCTATTTCGGCCGAATCTGAGATTTTTTTAAGTACTTTTGATTGAGCGCGAAACGGCTTCTAAGTAAAATTAGCAATTAGAAAATAATGCAATGCTTGCTGTATGCTCTGTTTATGATATAGAGGAGGTATCGCGCTGGCATGGAAGAGCTGAGGTTTCGCAGAACGACCTCTTACTCGAAGTCCAGAGCACCTAAGGTGTTACTGTGACTGTAAGCAAGACTGGCTTTAGCAACCGAAACCGTACCCAACAGACTTACTTTTGTCGAGCCGTTGCCGCTCTCTCACCCTGTCCATGAGAATCCACCCACATACAAGCAGGGAGAACCATTCCTTATTTCAAATCGATGGACAATAGGTAAACCTACAAACCAAATATCTGACATGAATCCACCGAGTTATTGGCGGTACGAAAGCTCTACAGCAACCAGAACAATTA
>Ga0163101_100323_pt1 | contig 10559 bp, 8 predicted proteins | sample TAMARWmetagpilot_2_FD_111548 | JGI IMG/M metagenome (GOLD analysis project Ga0163101, IMG submission 111548) | Phycosphere-associated microbial communities from TAMU algal ponds, Corpus Christi, Texas, USA - TAMU ARW1 11/11 metagenome pilot | ecosystem: Engineered > Artificial ecosystem >...
ATCCGTCAAAACACAATTTTATGCAGTGTTGCTCCGCACTATGAAGGTATATTTCCGATCCCCAAGCTATAACGTGATCCGTGTCATGGTATCCGGCACAGTAGCCCTTTTGTTCTCAAGCGTGTACGCGTCCCAACGTGTCCCTGGAGATGAAGCGGACATGAATTCACGTGTCAACTCCCTTTACATTGCTGTCCTTTTTCCTTGCGTGAATGCACTAAATTCTGTTTTACGCGTTTTTGAAGTGGAACGCAACATGTTCTATCGTCACAAAGCCGCTAGCATGTATGATTCTCGAGCCATCACGCGAGCATACACTATTGCTGAGGTTCCCTTCGTTTTCATTGCTTCGCTTGTTTTCAGCATTCTCTTTTACTTCCCAATGGGCTTCGCGCTGGAAGCAGACAAGTTTTTCATCTTCTTGCTAATCATATTCTTGACGATCTCGACCTTTACTTTTACGGGTCAAATGCTTATCGGTCTTTTCCGTGATAGTCAAACGGCTCAGGGATTTGGTGGACTCTTCATCACCTTTACTTCTCTCTTCTCGGGAATCTTGCTTCGACCGGACGCGATCCCCAACTTTTGGATCTTTATGTATTGGCTTATGCCCGGGCACTATATTTACGAGGGGCTGATAATGTCCCAATTCAATAATGACAATTCGCCAATTGTGGCTTCCGTTGGATCTCCCTTTTACGATTCCCTTCGGTGTACTGATATTGCGTCGCAGGGCGAGGACTGTGTCGGAACGGCGGAAGAATGGATTGCGAGCAGTTTTCCCGATTGGTCCATAGACAATGTTCCGTACAACATTCTATATCTCATTGGTATCATCATCATTACTCGGGCAATCACTTATTTTGCATTAACCCATCTCGACTACCGCTCCAATTGATTATTACAGGGAGTTTCTGCGTTCATTTGTTTAGAGCGGAGAGGGTCCTGTATTCAGCTCATTTTCGGTGGCCAAAGTTAGAATCAGCGATCGAAGGCTCTGAAAACCCTCCGTCTTCAATTCGTCGAACGACGCTGGAGCCCCTCTTTTAGAAATGTCGGTCAATGCGTTCTGCCATTGTGTTAATTCGATGGAGAATCCTTCCGGGGGACAGTCGTTTGATTGATGCAGTAGTGAGTCGGAAAGCATTTGCACTGTGCCATTACTCCAGAGTTTCTCCAATAAAGTTGATTTCTCAAAAGATTCCTTTGTCTGTCGATCTGTCAAGCCGCATAGATAAACATCTATTATGCCTCCAGGCCAGGCAAAGAACAAGAACGTATTCGTCAACGATCCTTCAGTCTCTCCGCCGGCCGTAGAGTCGCCCGATTTTTTTGTGATAGACCTGGGCTGGAGTGCACACGCCGTGAAACCATGTAACTGTTGAAAATGAGCATCTCTGTCAACCTCGTGAGGGTAGGAAAGCGTATAAATGGGTCGAGCTGCGTCGGATGAGGACGATGTCGTGATGGGTACTAAGTACACTGTGCCTCCGCGTAAACAGCAAGCAATGTGCGGAACACGTTCACTTGTTGGGGACTCTTTAGCAAGGGGCAAATAAACGTGTCCCAGACCAATCGTCGGATACGACAATACACATTGATCAGTAGCACTTGAAACTCCCCAGGACAACATATCCGGCTGCGACACTGAAGTACATTCAGCATAAATCCGAGCCAATGTGCCGTCGGATAATCCCATTACACATCCAAGATTTTGTGGCAGCACATAGAGGGCATTGGTACCCGAGCTACTCACGTGCGGCCTGCGCCGGGGTAGACCGGGTGTGCGAGTGCGCGGTAACGTCGAAGTGTCCACCAACTCCATTCCGGGACTCGGCAAGATCCAGTGATCCTCCATGGCCAGAAGGTTGGTAGTTTCTGAAGTAAAATCATCCGGCTTTGCGAGGTCGCGCCAGGCTAGTTCCAGCGAAGTTGTATCGACCACATCGACCATGGACCGCGTCGGCGTCGCTGAGTCTCGTGGCTGCAACGTTATGATTAAGTACTCGTGATGTGGAGATGCGTTGAGGTTTCTGTTTGCCTCGGAAAAGGATGGTGGCGTCATCTCCACAGATTTAGTCTCCTCGTTTACGGGTAACTGCTGAATACTTGCAATTGGAGAAGCGTGCTCCCACGCTGCTCGCCACAAAAGTTTCTTTGTCGGCCCTTCCTTGGCGGCAATCACGCGCCAAGCTTCAACTATACCATTTTCGTATCCAATCACGATAGAACCACGTAGGGTACAACCCACACTAGTAGCACCAACACGGTTTGTCGCCCAGGAATAAAAGGAAAATGCACGACTAGGATCCAGCGAAATCATCGATACTTGACCCAGTACGGAAACCGCCACAAGCTTACCCGTTTCCTTGCGCCGTGCACGAGTATCTTCGAGCAATTCTGCCAAGGCGACAATCGGCGCTGCTTCGCATATAGATTCTTTGCGACGATCATGATCAGTTTGGTCTTCCTGTGGGGATGAAGGAGACGATGTGCGCTCGCTTATCGTATCGACAACAAATGTAGGCTCCAGTGGATGAGAGAATCGCGGGTCCAGCTGCCGCCTACTAGGTCCGTGAGTTCGCGCAAAGTCATCACTACCGACATCCATGTCGCTTTCTTCCAGATTTTTTGTCGTAGGAGCGCTGTAATTGTTCTTGTCGCTAGCGTTTTCCCCAGCGGCTCCCTCTCCACCTATCCTCTGCAGAATAGCTTCCGAGGTCCAAATCAAAACCTTTCCATGTGTTGCTGTGCCTTGGACAACGTAACGATCCTGTATCACAAGGGGCCCTGCCGAGATAGAGGGGTACTGCGGTCGGGACCATAGCGTGATTACGTGCTGCGGTGTACGATGAACCAGCGCCCGGGCCTGCCAACCGCGTAGAGGGGAAGCGACTGGCGGTGAGTCGTCAATCGCACTCCTCCCGTTTTTAGTGGCGCTGCTGCCACGTGCACGCCGCCGACAAGGCTCCGGACGAGGCGGCGATGTCTCTCCACTTTCCTCTTTCATATTTTTGGCATCGCTCATTACGTACAACGGTCAAAGTCCAGCGGTTGCCGAGACAAACTCTGCTTTCCGAATAGTCTTCGAAACCTCTTTTTGGTGAGGGTGTGATGATATTTCTTATGGCAATCACAGTCGGTCGCACCGAGTTTAAATACTAAATATTTAAAATATTCAAGTGACTCACAGTCAGAAATCATTCTCCACTCTAATTAGTAGTAGCTAGTAGCTACTCTAGAGTACGTGCATCAATTTACTGTAAGCCTGTAAGCGGTAGAACCTAAAAGAAAAGTGAGAAAGCAGATGTGAGTCGCACTGTGTGTAACCACATTCATTAAATGCCTCGGCATCGCCATGGCTGTATCGCAGACGTTTTTGCCGTTTACACCATCTATCCCTGCAAAAAATATTTCTTAGTACTCAAGAATAGAAGCTAACTGACCCCGGCACTCATCGTTGTTCTGGTTCCTTAAAGTGCGTCGACAATGGTTGGGATACCAAACGGTGAAACGACGAAACCGACCGACGGGCCCGCCGTTCCAGAAGGGGCTTCTTCGCTGCTCGGCTTATTTGCACCACCTTCTGGCTCGGTTGAAAAGAGTGCACGCCCTGCGGAAAACGCTCTTTTGGGAAATTCCAGAGCGACGAATGATACTTCGGCAGCTGTATCTTTGGAACGACAGCTGGAATTCCCTCGAGAGTCAACCATACACAGGTGCAATAGTGCAGAGCTTCTGGATGCAGGGAACAACAGCACAAGCATACCCTTTCTACCAGATTCTACAATTGATGAGCCTTTAGATTCACCGAAGCAAGGGCTCAATACTAGAGTCATAGAATCCGAGTACGACGACAACTTTGGCTGTCTACTGGATGGTCCGATTCTGAATGAGAATACCCCGCTTCTTGTTGAAAAGATGCAGCACAGCACTTCAATCGGAGGTCTTTTTGATCCTCTACCGGAATCTAAGACACCAATTCCCCCTCACAATGAGGTTACACCCAAGGCGGGACACAGGCAGCGCAAAACTCTGTTGTCGACTACCCGGAACGCTCGGACGGACTCGGCATTGCCTCCCATTATCGAATCGGTGCGACCTTCCGTTGACACTCACAACGACGATTCACCGGAAATGCACAAGCAACAAATAAGATCAGACTGCTGGCAAGGCTTCCTATCTAAATTTTGGCAAGCTTACCATGAATGTCTACAACCCACAACCTGGGTTGGGGCTTTCATGTTCCTACTCTACCAAATCGTGTTTTGTTTGACTATGGGTTCGGCTATAACCCGACCGCACAGTACTGTTTCTCTGCTAGGACTCTTGACCAAAATGTCCGCTTTAGGCATCATCCTGGGCGCACCAGTCTACTGGTACGGCAGTGGAACGGAAATTCCTGCCCTCTACCCGACGGTAGATTTGTTTTCGGCACCCTTTCTCGCCGAGATTGCCGTGGTGGTCGATAACACCTTATTCGAAGACAAAAATGTCACCTGCCAGGAAAATGACGCCTTGTTTTTGGGCACCTTTACTTTTCTGGCTTCCGTGGCATTGTTCCTTTCGGGAACGCTTCTGGTACTCGCCAGTGTCTTTAAATTAGCGAATCTTGGTGCCTTTTTGCCCTTTCCCGTCTTATGCGGATTCTTTGCCGCGGTTGGTGTCCTGACATGGACACTCGCCTTTAAAGTCGATACAAACGGCCTAACAGTACATGAGGTGGTCTTCTCGGGAGATGCAGCTCTTGTACTTCACAGTTTACGTCATCATTTGCCAAGTGTCTTCATTGCAGCAATTATGAAGTATCTGGGACCAAAGAATCCTTTTTACGTTGCCGGGGTAGTGCTTGCGACAATTTGCATGTTTTATATCTTTATGCTTAGTTTCGGAGTATCCATGGAACAAATGATTGAATGTGAATGGTTCTGGGCACGCTCCGACCTTGTCTATGAATCGCTGGATGTCAAGGTATGATGTCGACACCGAAAACAAGCACGGCATCAATGTGTGACTGTAGTTCTGACGTCTTGTTTTCTCTGCTATTGCCTAGGTTGGCTTTGCCAAATGGGCTCCGCCTGCGCCTATGGGATGGATCAGTTCCTTTATTTCAGGAAATGTGCATTGGGGAGCTGTCCAAAAAGGGCTCAACCCAACTGTCGCTTTGGCTTTTCTTTACATGATTCGGTGTTCATTGCATGGCGCAGCTTTAAAAAAGAATGTGCCAAACTTGGAGAGGATCGTCAAAGGGAGAGCACGGCCCAAGCTAATACGGGATCGGTCCGTCCAAGCCTCTGGACCCCGCCGTCGTAGATTTTCTGAAGTGGTTGACATCGAAAATCTAGCTTCTGTGATGTCGGAATTGGACGCAGATGGCCCCTCAACAATTCATCCAAAGCCTACCCACATGTCGTTGAAGGATATTCTGATTCAGTACGGATATAGCCAATATGTCTGTGGTCTCATGGGAAGTTTCGCAATTACACCTTCAGTGGCAGCATCGCCGACTATGTATATGGTCAGTTTGTTAAAATTGTGCTGTAGGCCTGTCACTTTTTCGCTTCTCTCATGCATTGTCGTTGCGAATTTTGTCAGTTGGGTGCTGAAGGTGTTGCACCACAATTGGGTTCGGTTCTGCTCTTGTCCTTATTTTATTTGACTGACTTTCAAGCAGTTTCCTACATTCCGAAACCTGCTTTCTCGTCATTGCTTGTCTTGGCTTTTATCGATATGACTTCAACTTGGTTCGTCAAGTCTTATTTCAAGACTAAGGAGAAAATGGAATGGCTGGTCGTTCCTTTGATCGTGCTGCTCGCCTTCGTTGTCGGTTTACTTGGTTCAGTCTTTTTAGGGATCGCCATGTCAACGGTACGTTGTCGTGTCCCTTTGACAAAAAGTATTCCGAAGAATTTCTCATCGTTTATCTTCATCCGGTCAGTTTCTTTTCGTAGCTGCTTTTTTTCGCAGTGGAGTTGTCAAGTATGTCGCCAATGGTATTGCAATTCGTTCAACAATTGAAAGGCCTTTAAAGACAGCAAATTGGCTGGACAGAAATGGTGAGCTGATACAAATTCTTGTTCTGCAGAACTATTTGTTCTTTGGAAACGCTTCGTCAATACTGAACTACATATGTTCAATGTTCGAAGATCCCGATCCTGCCCTCGACGAAGTTTTTGTGGTTCCAATCCCGAAAATTATTGTCCTGGACCTGACCCTTGTAACTGGTATCGATACATCAGCAGTCGATGTGTTTTCGGACATTTTCAGTATGGTTGGGAAGCACAACTGTAAGCTCTTCCTTTCTGGTGTCTCCAACAACCTGCGGCAAGTCATGGCAATGGCTGGTGTGAAGCCAGAGAGTAGTGTTGATAGAAAGAAGCGACAGTTAAGGTTTTTCTCGAATCTGGACACAGCAATTGGAAAGGCGGAAGACATGCTGCTTGATGACGCTGGAATTGAAGAGCAAAGTGATTTTGGCTACACGGGCGCAAAGGGCTTCGCTCTCGCTCTGTGGCATATTGATGACCAGGTATGTCGTTGTATTGTCTCGTCTTTGTAAAAGTCGACCGAGAAACTCACAATACATCCACGTTTAGCACGACACTAAGTATGCAAAAGATCTGATGGCTCTAAAGGATTACACAATTCAGATTGAGGTCGAACCCGGCGAAATGCTATACGAAGATAAGCACTTGGACAGAGGACTTTTCTTCATCGAACACGGAATAATGGTTCGTTCACATAGCTGCCAAGGAGATTGTGCCCTATTTCTGCTTGCACTCACCAGCGCCTTTCGTTCATAGAGAATAGAGCGCAACGCTAACTTTACTCTGTCTCGGGTTGGCAGTACAGATTCGCTATCAAAGCTGGGTCAGACCTCGGGTACAATTTCTTGTCTGAACGCAAGGTCAGCCTCAATAGGGAGGGAAGTCGCTCGCCTTAAGATGTCGGGGGTGTCCGCACGAAACCACATGTTTCGGGTAGCGCGGATAGGCCCTGGCTGGGTCCTCGGATCTATCGAAGCGCTAAGTGGTGCAATTCATCCTGGCAGTATGATTGCAGGTGAGTGTTATGCTTTGAACATATGTCTCGTGAGTCGTCGATTGTGAACTTATGTGTCAAACGAATTGCTCAGTCACTCAGTGCCGGCTTCACTACATTTCTTATAAGAAGATCGAAGATATTGAACGGAGCGACCCGTTGCTCGTGTTAACGTTACACAAATTGCTTTCATACTTGATGGCAAGGCGGCAATCGGTCACAATCCATCAACTAGCGACTTTGCATTCAATTATGAGCTCTCCTGCCCAGAAGAAGCCTATCGGAAGAGCTGGAAGCAGCGGCTTCCATATGTCGTAGCATAGAAATAGAATTATATAAAAGAATTGCTTTGCCAGTAAATCAGCGAGCAAGACCATTGTTTCCAATTTTCTGAAACAATCCGGTAAAGCTGTGGATCCGTCCGTAGGCGGTAGATATCGACTAGACCCCTCGCGTAGACGCTTCCAAGCTACGATCGCGACAAACACAACTCTGTCTCTCACGGGCCAATTTTTAGTCACTGCACGTGCAGTTCGAAAGCTCCATGGCGCTAGCCTGGAGCAGGACGCTCTGTACAATTCGCACAACCTCAGGGTGCTCTTCTTGCAGTCGATCCAGCCCTGCTCGTGTTATCTTCGCAACAACCGTCTTGTCGCGAGATGCGACGCTACGAAAACTTCGGTGATGCTCCAAAAGGAAGTCAACGAACCCAAAAATTCCTCCGACCGACAAGAAGGAACGAACATGTCCAATATCACCTTGATCCATGAGATTTGAAGTACTCCTTCCGGTACCTGTCAAGGACACTTTTCCTGCTCCAGATACGATGTGAGTTGTCAAATGCGAGCTGAGTTCTTCTCGAACGTTTGCGACAGCACCTTTGAGCACAACTCCAAATGAGTCAGAGTGAGTGTCTTTGGGGAAACTAAGGTAAATAGATGGAGAGAGAGTGAGTGAGAAAGCAAGGGACCATGTAAGAATTGTGCAGTCAACTGAAATCATACTCACATACAGTCCCCTGCATTGTATTCCATCTCCTGATGGTAAGTCTCGTCAGAAAGACTATCAAGAAGCTTTTTGTCCTCTTCCCTCAAGCCCAAAATGAAAGAGAAGACCTCTGCAAGAGTTGCTTTCCCTTTTCTGCGCACTGTCGATGGAGCAATGTCCTTGAGGCCGATAAAGGATGGCGACCGATTCAGGCGATCCAACTGCTGGATCAACTGACTTTCACAAAACTCAAGAGCTTCATAAATAGTTAGGAACGGCAGTATCTTGTCGCACGTTCCAGTTGGCAAAATACCACCTTCCATGTCTTGTTTGATTCTTTCTCCTTCAATTTCATCGTATGCGACATCGTGAGCCCGGAGCATCCAGTCCACACGTGGGCACAGCCCAGCAGCACAGACAAGAATGTGTCGTTTCGAGCACATCTTTGCCAACTGAAGAAAGCATCCTCGAGCGGCGGAGGCGTCGAGGTTCGGCATTTGAGCAAGGTCGAGAACTAAGAAATGCGGACGAGGTCTCATAAGGGGACTTTTTGGTTTCTTTGTAGCTCCACCAGATCCTGGAGACTTTGTCATCAGATATCCAGCTCGATGAGGGCTCATAATAGCAGCTTCTTCAGTGACCTCTTCCAATGTTGCATCTATGCCAATCTCTTCCGAAATAGTCGATAACAGCTGCTGGCCTGTTCCAAAAAAGACCGAGCCGATAATCTCATAGGTTACAATTTTGGGATGTTGTGAATGGTATCCGTGCGTCTGTAAAATCTTCCAATGTTCTGGAGACCAAACAGCACGCGATCGCTTCGGTACTCGATTGAGAGCAGAAACGCGTGCCGTCGTCATGACATGATCGACCATGGCCACAACTACACCAAAAACAATACCGGCATTGATACCGACGACCTGAATTGCTAAAAAAGTCAACCATAAGACAACGTATTCGCTCAAAAAGATCTTGTGTCGAATTTCAAAGAGCCACTCGTAAAGCAGATCGTATCCAATGAAAATGAGTGTGGATCCAAGGAAGAATAAAGGTGCCACCTGTAACATGTTCACGGTTGAGAGAACAACGGCCAGAAAAACAATCATGATAATGACGCCGATCCATTTCGAGTGTACGCCAGTCCGATAGGTAAAGATTGTTTGTGAAAATATGTACGAGCCCGTGAAGCCAAACGTCAAGCCTGACATGACGTTGCAAATCCCAACCGTGGCCAGTTCTCGATTTGTATCCAAAGCTTCTCCCATATCCATGCTAATAGCCGCCACATCTAGGCAAGACGCAAATGAAACGACAAAAACCATGCCCAACCATGTTGCCAAACACTTGGAGATCAGGGTCCAATGAACAAGCTTAAAGTCCACCAAATGAAAAAGATCCTGCACTGGCACGGGTGGTGCTGTTTGGCCAACCCACCCATCTTCGCGAGCACCTTCAATGCCCATACCCGTCCCAAAGATGAGAGCGTAAAACAAAACCGGAATGACAATCATTGCCGCTGGCAAGGCGGCATCGCTTTCGGCCTTGCGAGAAATGTACGTCAGCGCTAGCCCCGCACCCAGCCCAGGTGCAGCCAGAAGCACATTTTGCGACTCCAATAAATATCGCCAATCCGCCAGCCCGACCATGGGTTCCGAAATACACAAGGCAACCCCGGCTTGGAGGCAAAAATAGCCTATAAAGGCCAAATAGCCCCCTACGACGGGCATGGGCAAGTAGGAAACAATATCGGCCAATCGGAATTTGCCCATGGCCACCAGAGCGAGTCCTAGACATGCTGTGCTCATTGCCAGAATAACCAAGGTCGTGGACACAACTTCCTCCACTGTTCCCCCGTTTGCCAGAATTTCTTTGGCCACGATGTTGCTCATGGCACTGAGAAAGATGAGCCCGGCGTCTTGTACGGTACCGATCGCAAACGGCAGGGACGAGAACAAGCAAAATCCCAGCTGATGCATGAGCGAAGAAAATATTACCAATTTGCTGAGAGCATTCATATGATCATTATAGGCTTCGTGATTGAAAATGACGGCGGCGTAGCCATACAAACCCGGGACACTGATAATGACGTTGACCATGGCGTAGACAATGTAGTAAAAGAAACCTCCCTTTTTGGGTCCATTGGTAGAATCCTGGCTGGGTTGACGTCGTTGGCGCGGGGGTAGTGGAAGACTCGGTTGACGTCCCAGCGTATAGGCGGAAGAACTGGCGTTGGTGACGGGAACTCCGGGCGTATAAGACGGTACCGCTCTCGGGGCGAATCCTTCCGCATTCAGGGAAGCCGTTACTCGGTGTTTGTTCTGTGGCAACGGGTAATTCGATGCAATCGGAGGCATGACACCGTGATGTTCGCGAAATGAGTTGGACCGCGATCGGCCGTGTTGGGGAACGTTCGATCGGGGAGTAGTACCGCTGGCCACTGTGTTCCGACTCGACACGAGCGGCGTCCGCTCCGTCTCTTCTTTGTTGCGCTCCGGTAAGTACATGGCTCTACAGGATCACGATCCAACGGA
>Ga0163101_100325_pt1 | contig 10483 bp, 7 predicted proteins | sample TAMARWmetagpilot_2_FD_111548 | JGI IMG/M metagenome (GOLD analysis project Ga0163101, IMG submission 111548) | Phycosphere-associated microbial communities from TAMU algal ponds, Corpus Christi, Texas, USA - TAMU ARW1 11/11 metagenome pilot | ecosystem: Engineered > Artificial ecosystem >...
TCGGACACCAACTAAAGGAGACCTTGCGGACAGTGAAAACAACGTGAACTCGTTTACAGTGAACAGATAGCCCCGCCATGGTCGTTGGCGAAGAGATTGACTCCGGGCGAGGATCCGCCATTTTTGAACCACCGTTCCGATTGGACGGCGATGCAGAATTCAGAGTCAGCGCGTGACTTTCCAATTTTGCGGTTAAAAGTAAATGAAACCGTTATATTTAAAAGCGAACAGGTTCGGAAACGGAAGTAGACGTCACGGTCAGACGAAACGAGTTCGAGCTCCCGCTCCTTCGGCTCGAACGAGCTCTCGCTGAGTATCTACCTCCTACTCTACCTTCCTCTCAAGTAGTAAAGCAGACCTGTAGCATGTGCCCCCTACAGTCCCTCCTGCTCACCCAGCGTTTGCGAGCTCTTTCGCAGAACTCGCGTTGCGCCGTGGTTCCACCTCTGCTATCCCTATTCCATACCGTGCTATAGGACGACAATCGCGTCTTGGAATCGTGAGATCTGAAAATCAGAAACAAAACCATAAAAGTGGAGAGCTCTTTTTTGGGTTGCGAAGTCTCTTTCCGTAGTACTAGCCTCGCGAGGTAGCATCCAACTAGTTAGAGCGCTCTCTTATCTGGTGGGTTTGCTGGTTGGATGAGTACATTACAAGAACACCGCGTCGAAGAAAACGCGCGAGTTTCACACCCATCGGAGGTGCCATACGATTCTTCCTACGACCGAGTATCCAGCATCACTGGTGACGTGATGATGGATCTCGCCGGCAAGAAAGCTAAACGGCTTTGTCGATTTCCGGGATGTAATCGCGTTATTAAAAGTCAGGGCCACTGTCAGAGACATGGGGCCAAACCCAAGCGATGTCGGGTGGAAGGCTGCCAAAAACAAGCACAAGGAACGCACGACGGAATGTGCAAGCGACATTGGAAGGTACGTGCGTTCGTCAAAGTTGAGCTGCACTCGACGAAATTGCGAGTTCTTTCTCTCACCACGTCTTTTTGAATTTTCAACTCGTGCAGGCACTGCACTTCCCAGATCCCCGCAACGAAATGGAGAAGATACCGCCAGCACCAGAGGGGGAATCGGTGTACGACAGTATCCTGCCGGCCTCTATAGCCTACCGTCCACATTTGACTTCAGGGGCACGTTCTCTCAGTCAGGGAGATAACGAGGGCGACGAGGAGCATGATTTCGAGGAGTCGAGAACGGCATCTTTGCATCCGCACGCGGCAGCAGAGGCATCGTGGAATACTGGGGGCTCTTCCGAAACGGGTCATGTCATGCCCTTGATAAATTACTTACATGATAACGCGCACAAGGAATCAGGCTGGCACCGCAATACAGAACGACGGGCCCGGGGAATGTTTCCCGTTACGGGTCTTTCGGCCCAGTTGGAACCCTGGGAACGACAGTTGGTAGGTCTTCTCTGTGCATATATCAGTGCGATGGCGAAGCGAAACATATCCAGGGTGCTCTTGTCTGGGCAGTGGTAACCCGTTCGGAGGACTGTATCTCACGGTACTTTTACAGTTAGGGTCGCCGGATTTCATTCGTGTTCCTTCTAACATATTCTGCTGGCTTCGTTTTAGGCTTTGGTGGAAATACTCTTGTTGAGTGGCGGTACGCCGTACGCCAATTTTAAGAATCTGTCGCATGCTTGGGGCCGCGAGCGCAACTTTCATCAAACGCTGGTCAACGCCGTTTGCGAACGTCGGGGCGAAGTCGAACGCAAACGTCGATCCGATGCGGGCAAGCGACTGTCAGCCGCAGCGAAAGAAGCCTTTCGTCAAAAACTAAAACGGTCACGGCAGACAACACAAGAAATTGCCGCACGCATGCACGTGAGCATGGATGGGACCATTAAGGAAGATGATTCCAAGCCTATGGCTATGTAACTTACAAAGGGAGTTTGAGTCGATATCGAAAGAGTACGCTGTGTCCAGTCAGTTAAACTGTTTGAGGTAGCGCAAAGTTAGGAAATATAGATGTAGTTGACTTTGTTTGCCTAAAGTACTACAATTTACTATGATTCCAGGTCTCAACTTGCAATTGACCAAGTTTGCGAGTCAAATAGGCTACGTTTATCGCGTTGCGATCATAATGTGAGCGGCATAGTGAGGATTCTTCGCCTCGTAACGACGTTAGTCTCTCACTTTCGTGGGCGGCCAATCCGTTATGCTACCTCGAGTCATTCAGGGAATAGCGAACGAAACCCATGACCTGATTAACAGCTTTTGCCTCTCTCCACCGAACAAAGCCTATTTTTTTGGACAAACACTAGTTTTTCCGGCAGACGCGCGAAAAGGCGCGGGTAGTTCGTTTCGAAACGAACTTTATAAATGATATCGCGCCAGGCCGTCTTTGAGTACCGATTGTGACGAGATATCTATTGTAACCGGTAGTCAGGTTTTGTTTTCAGCCGTAAAAGTGGAACGTTTCCGTTGGATGCTTGTGATTCTAGCTTTCTTTGCAAACGAGTAGTCTGAGTGAGGCCCAGCAGCAGTGGGAGCCATCGTTCCAAAGGTGCCGTACCTCACGAGCCAACATTGCTGATTCGTCTTTCAACATACTTTTTGTTTTCATACGGTTGTTGTTATTCTTTTACTAGTCTCGTGACTTCAGGAGAACGACCCAAATGCCGCGCCAGAATAAGGTACGTAAAAGATTTGGTCATATTGTGAGCGGACTCGATGAAAAGTAGCAATATGCCGACTACAAGGTTTCGGTTGATGCGCGACCGTCGAAGTTGTGCAATTTTCATGGTCCTCTCATACTCGCGGCTTCATCGCAAAATGACTTTAGAATAATGACGATGATGAGACCGAACTTGTCGTTCCAAAACGAAATACCAAACTGGTCAACTATGGTGAAATGAATGAGGAGGGAGACCATGCTGGCACGATAGAAGGAAACGAGTCTGACGATCCTACGTCTGCAGAAGAGGACGAGGAGTTGGGGGACGTTGAGGAAGACGAGGAAGAGGCAGAGGACGTAGCAAGGCAAAAACGCCCTTCCCGGAGGTCCCAGACCGCACTTTCTAAATCCGAGGTAAATGATCTTGACGGGTCACGCCGTACTTCTAGTCGGTCTACCAAATTCAAAGCGAGCATGGCGGAGCCGTCCAATGATCGCGATTTAATAGAAAGAATGACCAGTAGCAGTGTCAACAAAAAGAAGCCTCCGCTTCGTGGCCGCTCAGTCGAAAACAAGAGAGCTGATAAGGATGACAGCAACGGCAAGAACAATACAAAAGTCGCGGCCCAGTCCCGCTCTAGTGCTCGTAGTTTGCCGAACGATGGTGTCATTGACTCGCTGGGAACGGTAACGACACCCCACAAATCTCCAGCTCGTTGTCATGCTCGTCCCCGTCTCAGCCTTTCACACATTGGCGGTGCCTTCGAAACGGACGACGACGGCAACGACAATGATTCTTCCTCTGTTGTGGCCTACGTCGAAGAAGGAGATAACGACGATCTGACGGACGAGGAAGATGCCGAAGAGGAAAGCGATGAGCCGCCACTGAAGGTGCAACGCATACTAGCTGCTCGTACGGATACCCACGCCAAATGGAAGGAAGTTTGCAAAACATACAACACCTCCGAAGTTGACACAGGTTCGCGCTGGTTTCAGAAACCCCAGACCGACTTGGACGAGTCAGCTTTTGAGGAGCGATTTCTAGTCAAATGGTCCGACCTGTCCTATTTACATTGCTCGTGGGAAAAAGAATCTGATCTTATGGAGCAAATAGACGGAGCGAAAAACTATCTCTCAACCTTTTTTCGAAAGTCGCACAACGGAATCTTATTCTCGGCCGACGAACGTTGTGATGGGGACTACTTTGATCCAGCATATATCGAGATTGAACGTGTCTTGGAAGTACAGTGGCCAGAGGACTACGCTTCTACTACATCGGAAGAAGAAGATCGCTGGACATCGACGAGCTTCGGTATAGTAATGGACAAGACTAATCCGCACTACGAAGAAGGTATGGGTCGCCAATTTTTGATCAAATGGGGCAACACTCCGTACAATGACTGCTCATACGAATTTGAACGCGACTTGATTTTGAACGAAATTGAATACAAAGAACCTGTAAAAGACTTTTTGCTACGAAGTAAGAAACCAAAGGCGAACGAATCACGTCGTCGTTCTCGCGAAAACGAAGAGGAAAGACGTAAGTTAAACACCATCTTTAGTGCCAAGAGCTCTCTGAGCGAGTCGCAACAAGAAAAGGCGGTTGAGAAATTTCAGCGCGAGCTGCAAGATAACGTGTACAAAAACGGTGGCCAAGTTCGGGACTACCAGGCAGAAGGCATATCATGGATGCTGTCGAATTATGTTAATCAGCGATCTTCAATTCTGGCTGATGAGGTATGTAGATTTTTTTTTAACAAGTACACTTCAATTGCTGCGCATTCGCTTACTGCCTCTTTTCTCTCTTCAAAAGATGGGTCTCGGGAAGACCCTCCAAACTGTCGGGACTGTCAACATTATGGCGACACGCCTTAACGGAAACGGTGTCTTTCTGGTGATCGCTCCGCTGTCGACTCTTTCACATTGGGAGCGGGAATTCAAGAGGTGGACCGATCTAAACACGATTGTGTATCATGGATCAGGTGACGACCGGCGGCTAATAAGGGAGCTTGAATTCGCATACGAAGATGACAGACCTAAGAATACGGTTGGTTTCAATCAGCTGTATTTGAAAAAGTGCAAGCCGAGAAAGCCAGGCAGTGGTGAATCTCCTTGGATGGTTCAAGTCGTTATAACGACACCCGAAATGATTGTGGCGGACGACTTCGTTGAACTGACGGCTGTCGACTGGGATGCCGTGATTGTCGATGAAGCGCACCGGTTAAAGAACCACAACTCGAAGCTTGCTATCAATCTTCGAGACAATCGCTTCAAGTTTGACCATATTATTCTGCTTACCGGCACACCGATTCAAAATGATGTCCAAGAATTTTGGACGCTACTGAATTTTATCGATCCTAATGGATTTGACGACGTTGAAAAATTTATGACGAAGTACGGCGACATGAAAAGCAAAGAGCGCGTTGATGAGTTGCACGAAGAAATAAGGCCATTCATTTTGCGGAGACTGAAAGAAGACGTCGAGAAGAGTGTGCCACCCAAAGAAGAGACTTTGATTGAAGTTGAGCTAACATTGTCCCAGAAGCAATACTACCGAGCATTGTATGAAAAGAATGTAAAGTTTCTCCACAAAAACAACAAAAAGGCTCTTGACGGTCCCAGTCTCAACAATCTTGCGATGCAGCTACGAAAGTGTTGCAATCATGTCTTTCTTCTCAAGGGTGTTGAAGAAGAGTTTAGGAATAAAGGAAGTCTTACTCTTTCGGAAGCTGATTTTCTCGTTCAAGGATCGGGAAAGCTGATCCTGCTAGACAAGCTACTCCCTCGTCTCAAAAGCGAGGGACACCGAGTACTCGTGTTTTCACAGTTCAAGATTATGCTCGATATTCTTGAGGATTACTTTTCAATGCGGGAAATGAAGTTTGAGCGCATTGACGGTTCCATCACTGGTAAACGGCGACAGCAAGCAATCGATAGATTCCAAGCCCCGGAGATTGATGGGAGAAAACCACCGTTTATCATGATGCTTTCTACAAGAGCCGGTGGTAAGTGTGTTTCAATTGTGTAGCGATGAGTAGCTCAAGAATCAGCTCACGCTCTACCTTTTACTTCTAACCTAGGGGTCGGAATCAACCTGACTGCTGCCGACACTTGGTAGGTTTTCCACCACGATTATCCTCGATTGAAGACGCAGCATTCTTATTCCTAACATTTTGGTTTGGTCCTTTCAGCATTATTTTTGATTCAGACTGGAACCCGCAGAATGATTTGCAAGCCCAAGCGCGATGTCACCGAATTGGGCAGACGAAGGAAGTCAAAGTATATCGCCTCTTGACAAGAAAGACGTACGAAATGCAAATGTTTCATATGAGCTCGATGAAAATGGGACTTGATCAGGCTGTCCTTAAAGGATTTGAGAGTGGGTCGTCGGGAGAGGTATGGTCAGCAAATAATCTGGTTTCTATAGGGAGTGCGATGCATTCTTACATCTTTTTCTTACAGGGAGCTCTAACAAAAGAAGAAGTTGAAAAGTTATTGCGCCATGGCGCATACGAAATTTTCAACGAAGACAAAGCAGGAAGCGCCGAGGCTGAATCAAATAGCTTTGTGCGACAAGATTTAGATTCAATATTACAGCGCCGCAGCCGAACGGTCGTGCATGACAAAACTGGTACACAAAACGGTGCTGCAGGGAGCACGTTTTCAAAGGCAAGCTTCAAAGTTGCAAGAACTCCCGACACAGCGAAAGGAACGCAGGAGGATGTTGATATTGAAGATCCCGATTTCTGGAAAAAAATGGTTGGGGAGGGCCAAGCAGATGATGTCGCCGACGATTTCGCCACGAAGCGACAACGAAAAGAAACGAATTATTCTGAAAAAGCGTACCTCCACAGTCTTGAAGCTTCCTTAAATTACAGCGACGACGAGCAATCAGATAGCGAAAGTGACGAGTCCTCTTCTACACCTTTAGGGGGTGAAATGACGAAATGGGGAGGCATGCTCCCTCACGAGTGGAAGAAAGATCATGTTGACGCTCTTTTACAGTTCCTGCTGCGCTACGGATACGGTCATTTTTCGCCGAAAGCAATATTAGAGAAGTTTGAGTTCGGAGAGGAACACGGCGAGCTCGAGGTACGTCGGTTGATCAATATCAAAATTTGCCTTCATTGAAAGGACTCTGACAATTTGCAATATCCAGACTCATCGAATGTGTTGGGCAATGGCGCTAACAGCACTCTTGGAAACTGCTGAAGACGACGCAGTGCAAGCAAGAAAGCGAGAAGAGCGTGCAAGTGAGAAAAAGCTTGAAGTTTCAGCAAACGCAGATGGCGGAACTTTGGCCGTTGATCGGTCGACGGAAATTAGAGATAAAGACCTTCCTGTCGAAGAACTTCGGCGCAGGACGTTCTCGAAACTCTGGAAGGCTAACGCAGTGTGGGCTGAGAAGGCTCTTCGAGACGCGGTTTCATACGCAAAACAGAACGCTCCTCGCGATCAAGATGCAATTGATAAGGCACTCAGAAAGAGGAACGAATCAACATTTCTTGAAACGAACGACATATCATCAATATTTGCTGCCAATGTCTGGCCTTCTCTAAAGAGCCGTGGTTGGAAAGCCATGATTAGTGCAGATGGTAGTGCCGCAGGCCAGACACGCTATAGCTTCAAGAACGAAGAGGTAAGCTTTTGCTGCTACCAATTGCTTGGATCCAGGATCCACACTAAACTTTTGGCTTGTATCTTTCAGTTCACCGGGGTGGAAACAGTTCTAAAAGCGGTGAAAGGTCATCACAAAGAGCTTTCGAATATGGTCGACACTATATTTGGAGAAGTCGAAACTCAACGGCTTAATACGATGGAAGGTAAAGAGAATGAGCGGTCCGAGCATCTTGCCCTCTCGCCAACGTCGATTACGTGGGATTCACTGAATCGATTCTTGCAAAAGTATGCACCCCTCCAGCTCGTGGCCGACCGCGCCAAAGCACAACCGGTGCGGCTTCCAAGGAAGTTACTATCTACTTGCATTGTCCTGGACATGGCTACTGCTCTTGTTCTCAATGCTGGCGTCGTGCCTGGCGATTTTCGGGGGGTTGAAAGACTTGGAGAGTGCATTGTTATCGATAAGCGTACTGCACTACCTCATTCTCAGTGGACAACACGGCACGACGCGGTTTTGATTCAGTCGATTCTCAAGCATGGTTGGATTGATCAAGACTCTAGCTGCCATGCTATTTCGGATGACCCTGAGGTGAAGTGGGGACCTCCATTTGACACTGTCGCAAAATCTAGCGAGGCAGCTGAATGCACCAATAAATCGGGATCTTCTTATATTCTGGATACATCAGCTCGAGTTGCAGCTTTTCTTAACAACCACGCTAAACTTCTGAATGAAGTTAAGGGGCTAAACGTCGATAGGCTATCCCGAACTTACCAGTTAGTAGAGGATACTCTAAAAGAGGCGGATCGACCTAATGTGTCACCCGAAAGCTCAATGACGTCAAAGTCCTGGGTAGTCCAAAAAGTTTCCAACGACAATGCCGGCCAAATGAGTAGATTCGAAGCCACCGAATTGCCTCCTAAGAAGGAATTGGTCAAAAGGGCGAAGGCCGTCTTGAGCCGGTTTCTTGCTACTTTCATTAATAGTAAGGAAACGAAAGCGGTGAACGCAATCAACAAATCCGTTCAAGAACAAACCAACGAAGCATTTGGTTACACTATGATTGACCAGACTCAAGTTTCGAATTTATTCTTATCCGAACTTTTGAGCAGCATCCTCAAAACGCCCAGTACTAAGGAATCGGTTCAGGAACTATGTTCTTTGGCTGCTGTTGAGGCTAGAAACTTATTTGAAGTCGCCGAGGAGAAAGCCAAGCACAACAAAGTGGGTGTCTCATCAGATGTCATCAAGGAAGCAAGTCGCATTCTTCAACAGCTCGAAACAGTCGATCGCAATTTTACCAAAAAAGCGCGGGCGTGTAAAAATTTGATCCGAGTAATGCTCGGAGGCAAACCGCAGCAGCCGCGTAGGGCAGGTGAAAGCCTGTTTCCGATCGAAAAGCCCAAACCCACTCAATTGTCGACAGCAAAGACCCCAGTAATTCGTAAACCCCCGTCGAGAGTCACAGATGTCCTTAGGCCACTCACCAAAACTTCAGGTGAGCGAGCTATCGAAGCCGGTATCAAAATGGTTGCTGATCGCGGTTCGGGAAAGCCTCTTGGATTGTCTGGCTTAAGTAAAGTTGTTCCACTGGAATTGACCGAAGTGGAAACAATGATTTTGCAAACCATTGCATCATATGGCCTTCCAATATGGAGCGAGCATTGGCAAAATTCAATAAGTCCACATCCATTACAAAGGACAAAGTTGACTAGGCTGAACTGGGTTTCGGCTGGCAGCCATTTGGTGTCCTTGGCCGAATCATACCGCGTCCAAGCAGCTTTGCGACGCGATAGGACTCGTGAAGTAGTTGAAGCCTTGTCGAAAATGGTTGCGGATCAAGCGACAACGGAGGCGCTGTCAAAGGCAAATCACGAATTCTGGAAGGCGTCACAAATAGGTGATAAGCTGGGCGTTGCGTTTCAGCAAGCTATTGAGTATGCGCGGGATGCTGAAAGCCTCGCCAAGAAGGCAATTATGATGATTTCCAAAGTACTTCGACTAATGGGTCCAATCTTGGGAGTTTCGTTCAGTCCCTTTTCAGACTACGGTCTCGGTACAAGGGTACTACAATGGCTTTTAGGAGAGACTCATCGCTGGTCAGAATCTTTAGGGCTTTTGGACGAGACACAGCAACCTTTGGCGTATACAGCGGTAGATTTTTTGCAGCATCTGGGTCGGGTGGAAAGGGAGAGCATCGAGGTTGCATGCGTACTCGATAAGTCACACTGTAGGGCCATCGCTGGGCAAATTGCCTTGCTCAGTCGGCTCCGATCCGTGTTTACCACCTATGAAGGCGATGAATTGACAGTCCGGGTATGGAGTGCTGCCAAAAGTTGCGACAAAATCAATGGGAAAAAATGGGAGAGACGCCCGGATTGGTGGGGTTTGAGCGGTGCGGCGTCGGAACCACCGGAATCGATTCAGCATGATTTATTAATGTTTGAACGTTTGCTCGAAAGTGGCTTTCAGGGAATTCTTGAAACAGCCGCTTCCTTTGGTAAACGCGATAGGGTACGTACTGTGACATAACTTGCTACCACGCGAAACATGGTGGCTTTCAGACTGCTTTTGCTAATGGCATTTTGGTCGCCTTGTTCGCTTTGCAGTATTCGTCCTTGCCGTTCAGCGACGCAAAATTGAGTAAAGGAGCTATCCAATTACGCGCCAACATGTTAGTCCGCGAGCTGCACAATGTGATTGAATCCCCGGTTAGCAGCAAGCAAAGCCGAAACATGCTCGGTAGCAAAAATGATGCGGGTGTTTTGAATGAGCGTCGCAACAGTGACGGCAGCGGTGATAGAGTGCGTAAAGCCGCTACGAGTAGTGGCGCCACTACCTCAACGACTACTAAGAAGCAGAAAAAAATGGCCACCCAGCAAACGGGCCTGTTGTCTTTCTTCGGGGCCGCTGACAACGACGATAACTCAGTCGAAATTGTGGATCCACCAGCGAACGCCAGAAGTACTTCCAAACATACCAAGAGCAACAAGCGCAAGGATGACGATGACGGGTCCGAGGTGTTGGAAGTTAGTTTTGTAGCGGCAGGAAAGAAAAAACGGCTGGATGGCCATTAGCATAAAGATCCATAATAGATTTCTCGGCGTGATGCTATAGACCTAGATGTGCAGGAGCTCGTTGATGCCTGTCATAGCCTTCCCATGATGATTGAGCCACAAAAAATGTGGTTGACACTTCCCTACGGTTCCGACACGCCAATTTACACTCA
>Ga0163101_100326_pt1 | contig 10479 bp, 8 predicted proteins | sample TAMARWmetagpilot_2_FD_111548 | JGI IMG/M metagenome (GOLD analysis project Ga0163101, IMG submission 111548) | Phycosphere-associated microbial communities from TAMU algal ponds, Corpus Christi, Texas, USA - TAMU ARW1 11/11 metagenome pilot | ecosystem: Engineered > Artificial ecosystem >...
CACCCGTACGCGTCTGGTCGGCTGGTAGTGCGTGCTGCGGTGGATCGCGTACCGTAGTGTATTTATTACGGCTGCGGTCCCAAAACAAGCGGAGTTTTTTCTAAGACGCTGTCGTGTTTTGCGTTGCCAACAGCCCCCTACAGCCACCACCGTCTATGACGTATGCGTGCGAAGGGAATCGGGATCTTTCGACGGGTGCGTTCCGCGTGGTGCCACTCGTTGTGCAGCCGACATTCGAAGCAAACCAATCAAAACATCCGATTCCTGCCTACGACACACCGTTCCATACGTCAGCTGCCGTGTGCCGGATACAGACACGTCTGTCCTCATACACAAGCGTCTGACCGTAGTAGGTAATCGGGGTCTTTGGAATTCCCGAAATAAATATGAATAGAATCCTTCCCGGACACGAAAGCGACACATTCGACCAAAGAGACTATCTCGTACACACGAATGTGCACCGTCATCCGGAGAGTTTCCGCCAAAGCGACAGTCAGTCACAGTCAGTCAGCGCCCTTACACACGAACGCGAACGCAAGCGTATGGCTCTCTTCATACGAGCTCTTGCGGGCTAGAGGTATATATATTCTCACACCGTGACCATCAACACCTACGCAAAGCGGTCGGCTCTCCTTGCCACACGAGCGGGTCACACACCAATAGTACATCACCCGCACATCCACATTCATCATCAGAGCGTTATTAACTGTAACTCTCGCAATACCCTTGGGTTGCCTTCTTTGCCATCCACAAAATCGTTCGGACCGCGTTTAACAGAGCGGCTTCTCGTTAGGAGCAAGGTGAATGCCTGTAAGTTCCGACCACATTGTGCTTACCGCAAATTACTTCCGTTCGAGACGCTGTAAAGTGCAGAATAGAGATTTCGGAAGTTGACTTGTTCTCACGCCTTTTAATTTTGCTTCTGATGCAGTCCGTTCCGAAGGTTATCTTCGTTGTCCCAATTGTCTTGGCAGTGCCGGGCCAAGCCAAGAGCTATCCATCCTAGCAGGCCCATTCTAGTATTGCTTTCTAGCTAGTAGACACTTCTCTTTTGACTTTATCATGTCTCCGCTGCCACCGGATTGCAGCGACTCCTCCAGCAATGGCAGTGCAGAAGGAGTTCCTCAGGTCGTTGGCGGGCACAAGACGACCAAGGTCCGAATCGAGTCGGAAGATGTGCCGTGGCGACACGATTCTCCCGTGCACGAACCCGTCCACTCCGACGACGAATCCGGCAATCTCCTCGATCGAGACTACACTGGCATGTTTGAAGGACCCGAAAAGACGTTAGAAGTCGTCTTTCGTCGGGACAGCGACGAACACACCGATCTCAGCATGGGCGAATTGTCGGGCACGTCCTCTTCGAACGCTCCCATTCTGCGAACCGGACTCCGCCGCCTCGATCGCAGCGATCTCGATGTCGTCTGCGCCCGCGCGCGGTGCACGATTCTCTCGTCCATCTCCAACCAGTATTTGGACGCCTACGTGCTTTCCGAATCCTCCCTCTTTATCTACCCCTACATGCTCGTGCTCAAAACCTGCGGTACCACGACCTTGTTGCGTTGCATTGCAACCTTGATTGATTTGGGACGCAAGTTGGGATTGGAAATCGATTGGGTTGGGTACAGTCGCAAAAACTTTAATTTTCCCGGCGATCAAGCCTTTCCGCACCAGTCCTTTCATCAAGAGTTAGACTACCTCTACGGACACCGCAATCTTTGTGAACGTCTCGACGGCAGCGGATATACGCTCGGTCCGGTAACGGGTGATCACTGGTTCGTTTTTGTGGCCGATCAGACGATTCGGGCCAAAGCTCTGGATATCGACACGGATCGCGTGCTTAACATTATGATGTTTGACATTGACGAAAATGTTACGCAGCTTTTTTACTACGATCAGTATGAACAACATCTCGACGGGGAAACCAAGGACGATGCCGTCAAGCGCATCTCGGAAGAGCAGACCTCCGTTTCTGGGATTCGTTCGCTCTGCCCCGGTGCGATTATCGACCCACGCGCCTTTGAACCCTGCGGGTATTCCATGAATGCTGTCTTATTCCGCTCGTACTCGACCATTCATATTACTCCCGAGTCTGGTTCGTCCTACGCCAGCTTCGAAACGAACCAAAAGGTGGGATCGTACAAGGCCCTCATTTCCAACGTGATTCGTACGTTCCGCCCTAAGCGTTTCGTCATGACGCTGATGGCCGACGAAGGTGGGATTAAACAGGTCAAGGACAATCCAATGGTGGATTCGGCGGCGCACGCCAAGATTGTGGTACCTGGCGTAGCGCACGGCAAAGGATTGGAACCCACAACTGTGCCGAGGGCGACCTCCAACGGTAGTGTCGCTTCGCGGAACTCGATGGCCTCGGCCAAGTCCTTAGTCTATAAACGGAGTAGCTTGGCATCCATCAAGGTGGAGGAAGATTGCTGCTGCATGATGGGCAACTGGGTACTCGAGAAAACGCCGGCGGCCGCCTCGATTCGTGCGGGTAAGTTGCGGGGCATGTCGGTTTCGTGAGACTAGGATGACGTGGAACATTGGATAATCAGTATTGGATGGTGCATGTGTGTGTGGGAACGAAAAAGTATTAATGATAACGGAGAGAAAAGTACGGACACAGAAAGTGAAGTATGTCCGCTTTGTGTTGGCAAACAGGTCAGGATTCAAGTAGTGGAAGAAATAAATAGCTACTGGAATCCTTGGAATATAGTCAAAATTATCGTGTAGTATGTGCACAACGACGCGTTGTCTCCGGAACGGTTACCCGGCAACAACTCCATCAGCACGTATAAAAAAGGCCTTGTGCTGTCCGGTTGCATGGCTGGACGACGCGTCCAACGTCACGCGGCGTCCAAAGACGACACCCGCGTCTCCGCCGCGTTCCTGTCGGATTAGAATGTACCGTACGTCGATACAGTGCGCCCAAGATAAACCCAGGGCGGGCTTGGTCCAGACTCCGGACAGGGCCACTTGATTGATGACGAGTACGGGGACATCAAAGACGTCCGACAGTTTTTTGAGACGCGCCGCGAGTCCAAACAAAATGGCCGAGCGAGCCGCATGGTGGTGTGACGATTGTTGCGAACGAGTGCCGTCCGTGTCCTCGCTGGTGCGGAACATGTCGGCAATGGAATCCAAGACGAGCACACGGACGGTGCCGGATTTTAGCAAGACTGGCAATTCGTCCAATACCTGCGTGAGTTGTTCTGCGTTCCACGCTGCGCGTGTCAGAATGCGCTGCAAAATAGTGCAAGGGGGAGATCTGGTAGGAGCCTTCATTTGGTCAGGTGTGGACGCCGGTCGTTGTTCCTGCCGGGAGAGGACCATTTGTTCCAGTCGTTTGACGATTTGTACGACATTGTTTTGAGCCTTGAGAGAAATGTATATTGCACGACACGGGATCAGATGCAAAGAGACGTCAGTGCCGGTGGTGGGTGCGGCAATCAACGGTGGTTCTCGGGAGGGGCCTGTCGTCGAGGAAGCTGCTTGGACGCACACGCTAAGGGCGGTTTGTGATTTGCCGGTTCCGGCCTCCCCCACGAGTTCGTAAATGCCGGGCCCGGCCAAGGACAACCAGGATTCCAAACCGTTCGGTATTAATCTGAGGGTGTGCGTTCGTTGCTGATGCCGTTGTAGCAGCTGCAAGGCAGTTGTGGGAGAGGGGAGCAGGGGAGATTGGACCGAAATGGCATTGGGGATTGACAATCGTCTCTGTCTACGGTTAGTGGAGGTAGAAGCATACTGGTTCCGTATCTCTGTGAGAGGAATTCGGGAAGCGGATTGTTCTTGCCGTATTGGAAAGGTGTCCGCAGAAGCCGATCCTTTCGAACAGGACGAAAACGGGGCCTTGCGCTTGTATTGATTGTAGATTGGAGCCTTCGGCGAAGTGCCAGTACTCATCCTTGGCAATTAGTCCCGTTAATCAGTTGCCTCGGGTGGGGATGAATATACAACAAAAACGTAGTCCAAACGTGAATTACAATGACGGTCTATCCGCAATTAGCTCGAAATACATCGAACTAACAGCAAGCAAGCAAAAAGGGGGAAATAAGTCTATTTTGGAACCGTTGTTGTTTGGACGTTGCGTTTCGAATCATCCTCATGGTGGGAGCGATAGTTGCCGTCTCAGACTCTTTTACTCTATGCACATCATTCACAAGGCACCAGGATGGCGCGTTGTTTCAAAGGTCCATCAGTTTAATAAGTATTGAAATATCGGACTGTCCTAGTATTAATCGACTGGGGCTGGGCGGGCTTGTGGCGCCAGAGTTATCCTTGGTTTAAACCGTACCGCCCAATAGCCGGCACTGCCTTGCGGGTAGCTCGACAGCGACGCGCGCGCCGCTGGAAGCAACTTTTTCGCGCCGAGCCAGCTAGCCCAGTATTCCTGTCATTCCTCACAACCGCACGCCACATTTGTTCGTCCCCACTGACGGTCGGGATTTTGTCGATACCGTCGATTGATCACTTTGTTCTTATTCTATTGTTTTGTTCCTTCCTTTGTTTCCCAGCATGTCGATGTATGTGCTCAAACGCAACGGCAGACGCGAGTCTGTGCACTTTGACAAGATCACAAGCCGCGTTTCCAAGCTCTGCTACGGATTGGACGCCAAGGTAGGTTGCCACGCTCCTCGGAGTGACCCTGAAAGGCATTGGTGCGGCTCTGCCGCGACGTCGACACGTTCCGACGTCCTCTCACCGCATGTGTGTACGGTCGTTTTCTTTTAGCATGTGGATCCGGTGATTATTTCCCAGAAAGTGATTCAGGGTGTCTACCCGGGTGTGACGACCTCGGAACTCGATGAGTAAGTAATTCCTGTATCGCAAATCTCCACGCGAGAATCAGTGGGTACCGGAACGGGTGAACGGTTCTTACCGCGGGCATTTCTTGCTTTTACAGACTCGCGGCACAGACCGCTGCTTCGTTCGCTACCCAGCATCCCGATTATTCCATCCTGGCGGCGCGCGTTTCGGTTTCCAACTTGCACAAAATGACGATTGCTCGTTTCTCCGATCTCGTCGAAGTCTTTTACAATTACAAACACCCCAAAACGGGTGAACCCGCCTCTCTGATCTCCGAAGAAGTGTATCAGATTGTGCAAAAGCACAAGGACGAACTCGACGGCGCCATTGTACACGCGCGTGATTTCGAGTACGACTACTTCGGGTTCAAAACGCTCGAAAAGTCCTACTTGCTCAAGGTCGATGGCAAGATTGCCGAGCGCCCGCAGCTTATGCTCATGCGTGTGTCCGTCGGTATCCACGGAGACGATATCCCTCGGGTCATTGAGACCTACAACTTTCTGTCGGAGCGATACTTTACGCACGCCACCCCCACGCTCTTCAACGCCGGCACCAACATGCCACAGATGAGTTCCTGCTTTCTCATGACAATGAAGGAAGACTCCATCGACGGCATCTACGATACGCTCAAGAACTGCGCCGTCATTTCCAAGTATGCTGGAGGTATTGGCCTCGCCATTCATAACGTTCGGGCCAGCCAGAGCTACATTCGCGGCACTAACGGCTCCTCCAACGGCATCGTACCCATGCTCCGTGTCTTTAACAATACGGCGCGGTACGTCGACCAGGGCGGTGGCAAACGCAAGGGATCCATCGCCATTTACTTGGAACCCTGGCACGCGGACGTCTTTGCCTTTTTGGATCTGCGCAAAAACCACGGGAACGAAAGTGATCGCGCGCGCGATTTGTTCTTCGCCATGTGGGTGCCGGATCTCTTCATGAAGCGCGTCAAGGACAACGGCACCTGGTCCTTGTTATGCCCCAACGAGTGCCCCGGTCTCGCCGATTGTTTCGGCGACGAGTTTGAAGCCCTGTACGAACGCTACGAACGAGAAGGCAAAGTCCGACAAACCATCAAGGCGCAGCAGCTGTGGTTTGCCATTCTTGACTCCCAAGTCGAGACGGGAACGCCGTACATGCTCTTCAAGGATCACTGTAACCGCAAGTCAAACCAGCAAAATCTGGGTACCATCAAGTGCTCAAACCTGTGTACCGAAATTGTCGAATACACCGCACCGGACGAGGCGGCCGTTTGCAACTTGGCGTCCATTTCGTTAAGCAAACTGGTGGTACCCGGCCAATATGGTCAGGGTGGGTCGTTTGATTTTGAGAAGCTCCGTGAAGTCAGTGGAGTCGTGACCAAGAATCTCAATCGCATTATTGACCGAAATTTTTACCCCATCGAGGAAGCGAGGCGGTACGTGCGAATTCTTTTTTAACGTGCGACGAACACGGAAGTCACCCACGCTCACCTTTCCCACCTACTCCATTTTTGAAGCTCCAATATGCGCCATCGCCCAATTGGAATCGGCGTCCAAGGCTTGGCGGACTGTTTCCAAATGCTGCGAATTCCTTTCGATTCTCCAGAAGCTCGTAAACTCAACACAGATATCTTTGAGACCATCTATTTTGGAGCCTGTACTGCCAGTTGTGATTTGGCGGCAGTGGACGGCCACTACGAGTCTTACCCTGGGTCTCCATCGAGCAAAGGACAGCTTCAATTTGATCTTTGGAACGTACAGCCCAGCAACCGATGGGACTGGGCCAGCCTCAAGGCAAAGATTGCGGAACACGGTATCCGCAATTCACTGTTGGTAGCTCCCATGCCAACGGCGTCGACCGCCCAAATCCTTGGAAATAACGAATCGACTGAGCCCTTTACATCCAACATGTACAACCGACGCGTGCTAGCTGGCGAATTTACCGTTGTTAACAAGCACTTGTTGCGTGAGCTGACGGCTCGCGGCATCTGGACTGAAAACGTCCGCAACCGAATCATTGCCGAGAATGGATCTATCCAGAATGTCCCCGAGATTCCGGTGGAGATTCGCGAGATTTTCAAGACCGTGTGGGAAATCCCACAACGTGCGATTTTGGATATGGCAGCGGATCGCGCTCCTTACATCTGCCAAAGCCAAAGCTTGAATGTGCACATTGCCGACCCTAACTCGAAGAAACTGACTTCAATGCACTTCTACGCCTGGCAGAAAGGGCTCAAGACAGGAATGTACTACTTGCGTACGCGCCCCAAGGCCGACGCAATCAAGTTTACCGTTGACCAAGAACAACTCGTCTCGAACAAGATGAAGGAGGTCAAGCTGGTGGACAAGGAAAATTCAAGCAACATGGTTACGCCACCGCTACCAGGGGCGACCGCCATGAAGGGCACACAGGGGCTAACCACGGAGGACGAAGAAGATATGTGTCTAAGCTGCGGGGCCTAAAGGATACTATCGTAAAACAAACCTACATTTAGATGGTTTTCTGCAATTAGGCGTTGAATTATAGATCGCTACCGGGCATTTCAAATTGGGAAGCAAAGTTTTCCACATCTTTCCGTAGATCATCGATTTGGTTTCTGACGTCTCGGTCCAGCTCAAGCACTGCTACAAAATGCTTCAGTAACACCTTTGACTGACCATTGTCACGATCCAATTCCAACTCAGCAACATGCTCTGCCTTGAGAGCAATTTCACTGCCTCGGTGCAAAAATTCTGCAACTTTTTCAAAGTCGTTCTCATTCATTCCACGGGAAGTCAAAGCGGGAGTACCGAGACGGACGCCTCCTGGATTAAGAGCCGACGTGTCTCCTGGTATGCTGTTTTTGTTCGTTGTGATACTAGCCAGATCTAACACTTTTTCCACCTTGGAACCGGTCAGACCAAGTTGACGAACGTTCCAGAGCATGAGATGATTGTCGGTCCCTCCAGTTGCCAATACGTGTCCTCTTTTCTCTAAACCCGCAGCAAGGGCCTTGGCGTTAGCAATTACGTCTTTGGTGTACTTCAAAAAGTCTGGTTCGGTAGCTTCTTTCAAAGCAACAGCAAGTGCTCCGATTTGCTGATTATGTGGTCCTCCTTGTAGTGACGGGAAGACTGCGGAATTGACAGCATCTATGTATTCGCGACGAGCAAAGATCATTCCTGATCTTGGCCCTCGCAATGTTTTATGCGTTGTGCTAGTGACCACATCAGCATACGGAAAAGGGCTCTCGGCTACCTTACCGGCAACGAGGCCGGAAATATGGGCCATGTCGACCATGAGCTTGGCTCCGACCGAGTCAGCGATTTGACGCATTCGAGAATAATCCCATTCTCTTGGATACGCAGAGCCTCCTGCAATCAACAATTTCGGCAGGAACATCTTTGCTCTCTTTTCCATATCATCGTAATTTACTAAACCCGTATCCGCAGACACCACGTATGGCATGCTTTCAAAGTAAACGCTCGTAGCCGACACTTTTTTCTTTGGTGTTTGAAAACCATGGGTTAAATGACCACCTGACGGTAAATCAAGACCCATAATGCGATCGTGGGGGTTCAAAAGAGCCGTGTATACGGCAAAATTGGCAGGAGAACCTGAGTAGGGTTGAACGTTGACACCCCATTCTTCTGTGTCTAGCTCGTAGAGGTCTAAGGCACGTTTCATACAAAGAGTTTCTATTTGATCGATGAACGCGTTTCCACCATAGTAGCGACGTCCAACATTTCCTTCACTGTATTTGTTGGTCAAGCAGCTACCCAGAACCTGGCGAACTGCCTTACTTGCAAAATTCTCCGAAGCAATCAGTTCCAGACCAACTCTTTGACGACGTTCCTCAGACCCGATCATACGCGCGATTTCAGGATCGAAATCTTCCATCGATCTTTCTATTCGTTTAGTTTTGGCATCTTGCATAGAAATATGTAGCTGGGAGCCTCCTCGAGGATGTGTCGTGAGTGAAAATGCTCTCACAGTTTCAAAAATTGATAGCAAAAGCAAAAGAATTATAGGCCAAGTTGCTATCAATCTTACTGTGTATGATCCCATACTGGCTATCAAATGCGAGCCTAAGAAACACACAATACAACGCTGGAGAGACGATGTGCAGCTAGTGTCCTTATGGGTCTTTAAATGGTTGCAGTGATTCTTGTAAGCCGTCAAGGTCTACTCGTTTGCCAGACTATGGTTCTTGTTCCCTGCCAAAACCATCTCGAATTCATCCTCAAAACCGAGAACGAAGGTCTCTGCGTCATCATCTGGCCCTCATCCGTTCGCGATCGCCCGTCCGCCGTCGTTCGGAGGTTGTCGTGTTGCTTTATTATCATTCACTATCAGTAGTAAAACTAACAGTAAACTGTCTCGGTCGCTCAGGTTAAAAATTAAAAATAGTATAAGCATGGTAATTCTTCTTTTAGTCCGATCAAAACATTTGCTCGGGACGAAGCAAGATTTACAGCGTTCCTAGGAACCGACGTCGTCGTTCGTTGCGGTATCACCGTCTTGTTCAACGAGGCCGTTGGTATCGTAGTATTGCCCCGCTCGTGGAAGGAACGTCTCCTGCGGATCTCTAGTAGAATGAAAATATACACGGACGGTAGGTGCGCTCATGTCGGGGCTCCGGTATGCGCAAAAATGCAAGTGCGGCTCGGGGCTGAATCCAACGGTTCCACTAGTGGCAATCACCTGACCGCGTTTTACCTTGTCACCAACTTGAACGGAGGCACCTTGAATGTGTACATATTCTACAAAGAGTGGATCCCCTTTACCTTCTTTTGATGAACCGTCAAGCTCGAGTAGTACAGAATTCCACTCGAACAAATTCGACACGGCTACCCCAGTAATTTTCGCATTCGTGTCCTTCACATCAATTACCGTGCCATGTCCCACCGCCAATAGTGGCGTTCCGACCGGGCATCGAAAGTCGAGGGCGTGTTGGTTGCCCGCAAAAAAATGCGTAAGTTGTCCACCTTCTCCTTGCGTACATAAATATGGGCCTCCTTCCAAACGGAAAGGAAACGATACCGATGTCAAGTGCGTGTCCGATGGATTGGGGTGCTTTTTCCATTCTTGTACGTCGCTTTCAATTTTTAAATTTTCCAGCATTTCGCCCTCATTTGAGATATCTAAATAGCAGAGATGAGCAAATGTAAAAGGTGGGCATAGCACAATGAGTGTAGTGCACGACTGGGAGACGCCTTGGTTGTTCACCGTTCTGCCCCTCTCTAGTTCTCTGCCATCGGCTCCTCGGAGTACTGTGTCGAATACCGTTAAATAGGCAACCACATGTTTGTCTCGAATATTACACAAAGAAAGCGTTCTTTCTTCAGGATCAACAGCTACATCTGGAACTTCGTTGTCTTCATCGGAGAAGTCGGCCGGGTCCACCGTTTCCCATTCAATGACCCAAGACGTTGGCGAGGAACAGAATGTGTCATGGCGTGCAATGTGGCAACCTGGTCCAGCGTCGGGTAGAAAATTCCAACAAGAAGAACTGGATTTTACCGGTTTTCTCGTTGTTCTCCTCGACTTGTTACTTTTGCGGCCCATCTTGCAAACCGAAGACCTATTTGACCGCAACTTAGAATCTTTGCTCACAGTCAGGCGTCCTCGCCTGTTTGGGCTCTCACAGTCAACTCGACACGCCGTGAAGCTGATAGTGTATGGATATGTCTCAGACATTTCTAGCCC
>Ga0163101_100327_pt1 | contig 10465 bp, 5 predicted proteins | sample TAMARWmetagpilot_2_FD_111548 | JGI IMG/M metagenome (GOLD analysis project Ga0163101, IMG submission 111548) | Phycosphere-associated microbial communities from TAMU algal ponds, Corpus Christi, Texas, USA - TAMU ARW1 11/11 metagenome pilot | ecosystem: Engineered > Artificial ecosystem >...
ACGAGGACTTTCGAATATTTTTGAAAAATATGTACCTCCAAGCCCGTTGGCCTCTTGAATCTCATTGATTGCATTCACCATGCTATTCAAGAAGCGTTATGACATGCTTGAAGCGTCAAATTTACAGAGACATACAGTCTCGCTATAATTAACCATTGCATTACCGATTCCATCTTGTTCGCAGTAGTCCGAGGGGACAGTAAGGGAACGGCTTGTTCTCTTGAACCTCGGACTTCTTAGTTAGAAGTTAGACGGGACGTTTGCACACCTTCCGGTCGGTAATTGGCAAAGTTTGACTGCTCGTCTGTTTCCCTTCAATTTACGTTATCTGTGAGGAAACTCCTAACTGTAAGTTGCTGTGATCAATAGCGACTCAAACTTTCCTTTGTCTTCTTACAACGGAGTGTAAAAGATCTCGGTCTGCAACAATTGTAGTTGGACAATAGTGGTGTTTTGTAGAGAACGAGCAAAGTGTATTTCCAATACTATCAAGTGTTTTATTTTTATTAAAACTGTAGAGAGGCTTTTGGATCCATCCTTAGAATGCCTGACTGTCTAGCATAGTTTGTATGGTGCTAGTACAACTCAGAAGACTGTATTTGTCAAATGCCTGATGAACGGACTTGTGACGCGGATGTCTTCTGATGAAGACAAAAAGTATCAGAGGGGAATCGACTCATTCGAATTCGATCATCGGTTGATAGTATTCTAGTCTAGCTGGCGGCCGTGGCGAGCCCTATGGTACCATAGCATTGGGGCTGCCACATTCGGCCCCGCGAACGACGTATCAAGTACATACCTATTTTTTGCTACCTCGTTCGATGCGTATTTCCAGCGTACGGGTAGAGGGGGTCTTGGTTGTGGAACTAATTGTTGCGGTACTTCACTGACTGTGAGTGGGGGTCCTCATTTTGGTGATCTTGAGATATTTGTTCAACTTTGTACTTTTGCATGGCGCCCAACGCTACTGCAGCTACCGGTGCTGGCGTCACTGATGACGATGCACCCGCAGTTCCGACGCATTCTATTGCCATGAAGCTGTTGGATGTACGTCTGCAACCGGCTACGGCTATTTTGACTTCGGTCACGGGCGAGTTCACCGACGTGGGTCGACACGAAATTGCCGCACTTAAGGCCGGGGGTATGATTGAAATTTACAGGATTGTGACAGTGGTGACCGAAGACGCGGACGGTGAGGACGACGCCAGCAACGCTACAAGCAAAACGGTGATCAAGTTAATTTTGCGTGTGGAAACCCGCAGTGTACTTCGATCTTGTGCGGTGGTACGCTTTCCGGGAGAAAAACGTGACGTTCTTGCCGTTACAGCCGATAGTGGGGCCTTGTCTATTCTAGATTTTCTAAACAGCACCTGCAAGATTCTGCATTGCGCCGTGTTTGGCAAAACAGCCTGTCGGCGTGCGACGCCGGGACAGTACGTCGCGAGTGATCCCAAAGGACGAGCCGTACTCGTGGCGGCTACGGAAAAACGCAAACTGGTTTACGTTTTGAACAATCGTAGTGCCGAGAATGCCGCGAATTCGCTGGTGGCGAGTCCGTTGGAAGCGCATCGGGCCAGGACTATTACGTTTGATGTCGTTGGTATAGACAACGGCTACGACAACCCAATTTTTGCCGCTTTGGAATTACAGTACCCGGAACAAGAAGACGCGGCTGCCACGACGTGGACTGCGTCCGCAGTGGAAAAGCAACTTGCTTATTACGAATTAGACTTGGGTCTAAATCATGTAAGTCGCCGATGGGCGACAACGACACACCGATCTGCATGCTGTTTGGCGGCCCTGCCTGGTGGTGCCGACGGGCCCGGCGGAGTCCTGGTGGGAGGCGAAGATTGGGTGGAATACGTACACGAAGCCGCGTCCACGTCCTCCAACCATATTCGTAACCTAGCATGTTCCATCCCCCGTCGTGAACTCCATCCGTCCGACAAGGGCATTCTCATCACGAGCATTGTTGTACATCGCCAAAAGAAATCGAAATTTTTTGCCTTGGCCCAGTCAGAACTGGGGGATGTTTACAAAATTATAGTTCAGTTAAACGAACCTGACAAGACCAAAGTGGTTGGGATGGAAATTGCTCTTCTGGATACTTTGCCCAACGTGAACGCATTAAATGTGAGCAAGTTGGGCATGCTTTTTGCCGCAGCTTCGTTTGGCGATCATCACTTGTATCAGTTTGAACGCATTGATTTGCCTGACGCTCCAAAAAATACCAGTGATGAGGCGACCAAGGCATTGACCGCCAGTGGTAGCACAGTATTGACGACGGCATTAGCATCTGAAATTGCTTCTAAATTCGTGCCAACTGTGTTGCAAAATTTGCGAAAAATTCACTCCTTGGACAATCCTTCCCCGACGACTGGTGTTCTGGTGGGGGAACTGGCCGGCAATGAAGTCAGTCCGCAGATTTACGCGTTGACAGGCTCAGGTCCGACGAGTGCGTTGCGAGTAACACGCCACGGTGCGTCCGTCACTGAGCTCGCAGTTAGTGAATTGCCCGGCGTACCGGGGGCTATTTTTACTATCGGTACTGGGAACACTGCAGGCGGCAAGAAATTAGACCAATTCATTGTTGTTAGCTTTGCTGATGCCACACTTGTCCTAAGTGTCGGTGAAACAGTCGAAGAAGTTGGTAAAGAATCTGGTTTCCTGACAAACTCTCCCACACTGGCCTGTTCGGCGCTAGGGAGCGACGGTGCCTTGTGCCAAGTGCATCCCGTCGGAGTCCGGCACATTCAAAATGGTCAGGCCAAACAGTGGCATTGTCCTGGTCTCAAACGCATCGAGTGTGCGAGCGCCAACGAGAGTCAAGTAATTGTCGCGTTAGCTGGTGGAGAAATTATCTACTTCGAATTGGATCCAATGAGTGGCAATCTGATGGAAAGCGCGACGAGAGAGATGGGAGCGGATGTCTGTTGTTTGGATGTAGGGACTATTCCGAAAGGTCGTAGTCGGAGTCTGTTCGCGGTGGTTGGCTGCCGCGATCAAACGGTCCGCGTAATTAGCTTGGAGCCGGACAAAACCAAAATTTTGTCTCAACGCAGTAGTACCGCTTTGAAAGCCCGTCCTCATTCGGTTGCATTACAAATGATGAATGCAGGTGTAGCCAATAGCAATGCCAATGTCGATGATTTGACCCTCATTATTGGTTTAGACGATGGTAGCTCGTTGCGAGCGAGCATTGATCCAATCACGGGGTCGATTGGTACGAGTCCAACGCGTCGCTTTCTAGGCGCTCGCCCAGTAGCAGTATCGCGAATTTCGTTGGAGTCCAACCCGGCGACACTTCTGTTGTCGTCACGTCCTTGGATTACGCGCCGCGATGCTGCTTCTGGAAAACATATTATGGCACCGTTGTCGTACGCCCCCCTGGACCATGGCTGCTCCTTCAGTTCTGATGCCGTGAGCGAAGGGATTGTCGCGACCGCTGGGAAAACGCTTCGCATTTTGTCCATTGAGTCGTCAGGTATGGAAGGTGGCGATGACGAAGCCTTTAATACCAACAAGATTCCACTCCGCTACACCCCTCGTCAGATGACCCTCATGTCAGCGACTCCTTCGAACGCACAAGAACGCAAGGTCGTTTTGGTCGTTGTTGAAAGTGATTGCAACGAATATGGTTTTGATGAAAAGAAATCCATGGGTTTCGATCCTTCTGGCGAAGGTAAAGGGGAAAAAACAGGCGGCAAAGAGGACGATGCCATGGACGTAGACAGTGATGACGAAGGAAGAAAAGAAGACCTAAATCAGGGCGACGACGAAGATGATGAAGAAGAAAAGGCAATGAGACGAACCAGTATTCGTGGGCCCGTTCCGTCCAGTCCAGGACATTGGGGATCGTGTGTTAGGTTGCTCGATCCTTCGAACTCATGCACTACGCTTGATTGTATAGAAATGGGACGAAACGAAGCGGCACTATGCTGTGCGTCGGTCCGGTTTCACTCAAAAGGTGGTGAACCCTTGCTCGCTGTTGGAACTGTAACCGGAATGACTATGCACCCGTTGAAGCAGGATTCGAGTCACATCGTGATTTATCGTATTGTCAACGGAGACCGTTTTCAGCTTTTGCATCGAACTTCGGTGGACGACGGTCCTGTCCTTTCCCTGGCTCATTTTCAGGGCCGGCTTCTCGTCGGAATTGGAACGACTTTACGCCTCTACGAAATGGGCAAGCGCCAGCTTTTACGAAAAAGCGAACTACGCAATTTCCCAACGTTTGTCAAGACTGTCCAGACAGTCGGAGAGCGTGCCTACATCGGTGACATGATGCAATCCATTCAAATTGTTCGCTACGACGTGTCAGCAAACCGGCTGGTTCTGATTGCGAACGATGCTAGTCCTCGACCTATCGTCTGCCAAGAACTTCTTGATTGGAACACTGTCGCGGTCGGAGACAAATTCGGAAATATATCAGTAATGCGATTGCCACGAGGTGCGGACACTTCTGCTATTGATGTAACCGGGCAGCGCGCGCTCTGGGACTCGTCACGGGAAGACATGATCCCGAAGCTTGAGCTGCTGTGTCAGTATTACGTCGGAGAAGTGGTGACAAGCATGACTCGCTCTTCTTTGGTTGCAGGGGGTGCAGAATCTCTTATTTACGTGACAGTTTCGGGCCGTATTGGCGCGTTCGTTCCTTTCACGAATCGTAACGACGTTGATTTTTACAGTCAATTGGAGTCTGAGCTTCGCGGGGACGCTTCCCGGCCGACGGGACGCGATCCTCAGTCGTATCGCTCATATTATGCTCCAATGATGCACGTGGTAGACGGTGATTTGTGCGATGCTTTCAACTCTCTGGGACCCGAAAAGCAGAACAAAATTGCCGAGAAACTAGATCGTACCGTTGGTGAAATCATGAAAAAGCTAGAAGATACACGTAACGCATTGCTTTAAGGATCCTCTTGCTTTACAGTTAATCGCAACATTTTTAAACTTGTAAGCTTTGCCACATATCTGAGACTTTCGCCCAATCGCCAGCTTCTATAGCTTTGGTGATGTGGCTCCTTCGCACAACGCCATTACATGGAGTGAAGGAACTCGACCCATTGCCATTGACCTCCTGCTCAAATTCGGAACTAATGCGCTTAGCGTTCGACAAGACATCTTCTGGTAAGCCGGCCAGGCGAGCCACATTTATGCCAAACGACTTGGGACAAACCCCCTCGCCGAGCGTATATAGAAAAGTAATTGTACTTTCGTCTTTTTCTTCATTCTCAGGCCGAGAAGTAGTGATACCATTTTCGACGATGCACTCCATATGTCCGAGCCGTACGTTCCTATTATGTTTCCATTCTTCCAACAAGGAGTGGTAGTGAGTTGCAAACAGGCTCAAGCATTTGCTTCGATCGACAAGGTGTTTGACAACGGAGCTCGCAATCGCGGTACCGTCAAAAGTACTGGTTCCTCGGCCAAGCTCATCCATTATTACCAGACTGCGACGTGTCGCTCCTCGAAGAGCAGCGGCGGTCTCCGCTAACTACATTGACAAGAAGAACAGAGTATGCGAGTTAACAAGTGGGAAAGACTCGGCTGAGTGCATCAGAGCAGAGTGTCGCTTACCTCCACAAAGAATGTCGATTGTCCTAATAGAATACGGTCGGTGGCACCTAGTCGAGTATAGATGCGATCTATCGGAGTCAACGCGCAGTCTTCGGCCGGAACGAAGCAACCAATCTGGGCAAGTATCGAAATCAAACAAGTCTGTCGTAAAAGCGTGCTTTTCCCACCCATATTGGGTCCGCTAAGTAAAAGCACTCGGGAGGCGTTGTCTTGCGACGTTTCCGTGCCCAACGAAAGATCGTTGGGGATAAAATCGTTGGATCCAATCGAACTTTCAATACAAGGGTGTCGCCCGCCCGTCACTCGAATAGTCGGGGAAGCATGTTGCGGACAATCCAGGATCTTGGCTCGTGTATAGCCGGGTTTCGAAGCCGTCTGGGCTAGCGCCCCTATCGCATCCAACAACGATGTAGCTTGGGCAGCAGCAGCCCACAAGGACCGCATTGAATCAAATTTGGCAAATATAAGTTGCATGCCTCGAGCCTTGCGTTTCTTTTGTACTTCATACGCGTTTTCGAACTCCTGGACAAAGTGCTCTAATTGCGCCGTTCTGTATCGATTCATCTGCTTGGTGCCGCTCCCACGTTTTCCCTTGAGAATGAAGTTATCTGGAACGCGTACGCTGGCTGGAAGTTCGATTGTGTACTTTTCTTTTGACTCGGGCTTGGTATTGATGTATTTCCAGGACGATCTGGCGGCAGACCGGGGTTGCAAGTAGGTGCTGCACATTTCCTCCTTGTAATCGTTCAGTTCGGACTGAATGTGCGCGATGGCGTCACAAGCCTGGTCATACAGATCATCGATTCCGCGGGATGGTTCGAAGAATCCCTTGGCAGCCTGGTCAAGATCAAAGTTTTCAAAGAACCATTCAAGTTCCTGGATCATATTGGGAAAACACCCACCCTGATCTGTAAAGCGCACGATTTTGCTCAGCAGCCCACTTTGTATTTCGATGCCGTCAAAGAGCTCCGGAATCTGTGTTGCGTGCTGCAACCCTTTTAGCACTTTGGAGAAGTCGCCAACCTTGCGTTTTGTATAGGTGGATGTTTCGTACAACACCGCGCGGTCGCTCGGATAGTAACTGCTCCCGTCGTCTGCATCGTCTTCTTCCCCGGGAATCCGGGTCATTCCACTCATACTGTGGACCCGGCTCAATAATCGCTCAATGTCTCCACACTTGGCGAGAACAGACCGCGCTTCCGATAAGGCCATGCCGGCTCCTCCCGACACGAGTTCCTGCACAGCATCGGCCCGTCGATCAATGTCCGCTCGGCGGAACAAAGGACGGAGCAACCATGCACGAAGCAACCGGGATCCGTGCGGAGTCTTGGTAAGGTTGATTTTGGACCACAGACTACCGTTGGCTTTGTGGTCGACGGAGTTGTACAATATCTCGAGGTTGTGTAAAGTCGTTCCATCCAGTGCCATGTGATTGATATCGTCTTCGATATTAATGGCTTCGACCATCTCAAACTGCATGGGCACAGGATCTTGTGTTGCCTGTGTAACGTTTGACGAAGTCTTCGTTGACAAAGGTGCCGTAGTGCGCGGATCGTCGATGTCAACACCAGCTTCACTCCAACTGTCGCGTTCGGCCATTGTCTGAATACGGCTGGGTGACTCTTCCGTGACTGTCGACGAGGACGGTGGAATATAGGCTTTGACGACACCCATGGAAAGTAGCTCACCGTCCACAAGATTCCGCTGCAAGTAAAACAAGACGGCGCCAAAACTTGATAAGGCCAGGGTGGCCCCGCCTTCCACCGCGGCCCGCAGCACGGCCGGCCAGCGGCTTACACTCACGTGATCGGTTTGTTGCTTCGAAGCGCGCGGATAATATCGTCGGCGATGCAGCTCGTCCAGAGTCTCCGACACATCCCAGGGATGAATCTGCGACAACGGACGGTCGAGCTTGCGGCGAATCTCCGGATCCAGTGCGGTGGACTGCGGGAATTGCTCCGTGGCCCGAATGATTTCCAAACGCGTAGACTGGAGCGAGGTTTTCTGGGCCGTCCGAATTAGCGACAAGAGAGTATCGGATGCACCATTGGGACCGCCCTCTACCAGAATCTGTCGAGCGCCCACAACAAATTTGCGATTGTGTGAGAAACATCAGAGTAACAAATGGATTGGAAAAACCAATCCCGGAATGCTGTCCGCGCGGACAAGCAAACGTCAGCTACGTACCTCGGAGGGTGCAAAATTGGTCAAGAGAGTATCCATCCGGGACCGGCGTACATCATCGGCAAACTGTCCAATCGTCACGACCCCGTGAACTGCATCGACAAGAGTGATACCGTACTCGCAAACGGGCGCCTGCTGCACTTCCACCTCTACGTCATCTTGCCGTTCCCCTTGGTCCACGAGCGTTTCCCGAATCGCCAGGAGGGGTCCCACGCCGCCTTGACCAGTGGCAATGTGCGTGTCATCGTCGAGATAGCCAAAGGTGCGGGTGCCGAGCGTAAGTATGGAGCAGACTTCGCGATTGACGACTTTGGGGGCGGGTCCGTTCCGTCGGTGGTGTGCCTTTTTGCGTACCGCGAGGGCATCGGGTGTTTCGGTCTGTTCAACACGGGCTACCTTGTAGCCGGCGCGGACGAGTTGATCCGCCATGGGTCCGTAGGATATTTCCGGAAAGCCGGCGTGGGCGACGTGTCCCTTCATGTAGAGCAGTCCGCAGACTTGGACGCCCACGTCGGCGTCAGCGTGGAACATTTCGTAGAATTTTCCGGTTTTGAAGAGGAGGACGGTATCGGCGTAGCGGGCTTTGAGGTCCCACCACTGTTGGACGGCGTCGGTCATGTTTCCGCCCGTGACGTTGAGCCAGTCTCGGGAATTGACCTTGAGTGTCCGACGGTCGTAGTCCGGGTGGTCCTGAGTGCGTCCCTGGGCGTCGCGGGGATTCTGGAGAAATGGTAAATGGTTATGGGCATGGGAACCCGCAATGTTGACGACACCTTTTTCGAACATGGGAGGCTTGCCTTTGGTTTGGGTAGCGTGGGTAGGGGAGGGGGTAGCGGCGAGGGAGGGTGAAGGGTACGGTTGAGTATTGGTTGCGAGCGAAGCCCCCGCCAGGGAAGGTGTCACGTGCGGTGGGTTCCGCTTTGGTCCGGAAGGAGTGGTAGAAACGTCGGGTCGGGACGGTGTCTGATGAGGGGCAGCTGGCGGGTGTGCCGTGACGGTCACGGAGGGTGTTGGACGGGACTTGGAGAGTGAGGGTCTGCGGGATGATACACTGTGACGCTTGGGTTTGTGCGGCGCTTCATCTTCGTCGTCGGTGACCATCCACTGATCCTCATTCTCGTCGTCGTTATCGTTCTGTTCGTCTTGCTCGTAGGCCGACTCGTCGTCTTCGTCGGCGCAACTCTCGGGTTCTTCCAAGTCTCCCGAAAACTCGAATTCGGCTTCTTCGTCTGGCTCGTCGGGTTCCGGAATACGTCGTCGCTTGTGCTGATTTCGGTTGTTATTGTTGTCGATATTCTGCTGCTGATTGTCGTTGGAGACGCGTTGGTACTGGGTCGTGTTGAGATCGATCCATTCCGGGGCTTGTCCGTCTCCGTAATCGATGCAGTGGAGCGGCGCCGACGTCGCACGCCGTATCTGGACCAACGTGCCTTGGTAGTAGGCTTTGTCGTCCGGCCAGTAGACCTGGAGGACATCCCCTACCCGCAACGGGGGCGTCAACGGACGTTTCGTGGTGGACTTTGGGGAGTGAGTCGTCGCGTCGGTGGAGGGTTTGGTGTCACCGGGGACGGGAGCGTTGGTAGATTCGACAGGTACGGACGGTGACGACGGCTTGGTCGTCGCGGAGCTCTTGCGGGATGTCGTAAAGAAGGAAAACAAATTGCCCTGTTTGAGATTCTTTGCACCGCGGCTGCCGTTCGTGACGGCGGCGGTGGCGGCAGCCTTGGGTATCGACGGAGCCATCCCGGGAATGTCGAGACGAACGAACGTGGGTAAAAGAGAGAGTCGCGGGCAGTGGGATCGAACGGGAAAGTTGGGTCAACTCAAAACTTGGAACAAACTGACGAGGAATGCACGAAAAAGCTATTAAGAGAAAGAGGGATGTAAAAGAGGGGTTGTCCGGATGGAATCACCCGTCTCCCGCCCAATCGGTCGAGGTGCATTGGGTCAGAAATGTGGGCGGGGAGGTTTGGGGGGAGGATGTTCGAGGTAGGATGGTAGCTCGCGTACAGAGTGTAGCGTTCGTAGAGTGTCTACTACTAGAGCTACCTACTCTAGCGAGCGAGCGCGTAGAGCGACTCTACCACTAGTAGGAGAAACACCGCGCCGTCGTCGAGGTGGGACGACGACGCGCGCTCCCGCCGTACGGTCGAGGCCGGGATCACGGTGCCGGCGTGGCCCGCGTCTCGGTTTCGAATTTCACCTTTCCAAACTGGAAAGGACGATCGCCATACTGTGGTAGTAGATAGATCGGTCCGTTCGTACCCGTACCAAATATGAGGAACAGCAATAAGCACGTACACCCGTTTTTACTACAACTGGATTCTGTTTGCGTATGATTTTTGGATTGTCGTCCAACAGTAACACGTAGACACAGACAGCCTCACAAGTGTTCCAAAAGACTATACTACGGTATACCTACGCCAAACAAACACATGTGGAAATTTCCCCCCCACTCCCGCGTAGGCTATCGATCGAATCTCCACAACGACGCTACGTCTCCACGCAAGGGCCGGGCCGGGCCTCGCCTCACTTACAGTTACCGCCACAACTGTCGGTTCTTCTCTTTGGTAGAGGTGTTGCTATTTCGTCTCTTTCGTAGTGGATTACGACAAGTGCTCTTTGCTTTTTGCCACGGCTCCAGTGTGACGATTGACTGTGAAGCGTCACGTATGACGACGACAACGTCCGGGGCAGTGGC
>Ga0163101_100328_pt1 | contig 10455 bp, 5 predicted proteins | sample TAMARWmetagpilot_2_FD_111548 | JGI IMG/M metagenome (GOLD analysis project Ga0163101, IMG submission 111548) | Phycosphere-associated microbial communities from TAMU algal ponds, Corpus Christi, Texas, USA - TAMU ARW1 11/11 metagenome pilot | ecosystem: Engineered > Artificial ecosystem >...
CTCAAAGTCCGTGTCCCACCCAGAGCAAGTAACGCAACATACGCAACACACACCGCACGTTTCCTTCTCAGAAAAAACCATTCCTTTCCATTAGAGAGCGACAGCCAACAAATTCGAGGATCTTTCCACAGCTGCCGTGTTGGTTGCCTACGATGGAAGACTCATCGTGGGGACAAAAGCTACAAGTGAAACTTTCGACTTTATCCGAAGCATCATCCAACGAAAGTTTGCAGACACTCGCCAAATGGATTGGTTTCAACCGCAAGCATCACGATGCGTTTTGTGCCGTGCTCAAGACGGCTCTAACTCCCGGGGGTAGTGCGTCTGCCGTGTCGTCCAAGCAACAGCTGAATCTCTTTAAAGTTCTTTCTATGGTACTGTTACTCGAAAAGGGTAACACCAAAAAATGGGATCGCTTTGCCGAGTTGCGCATCGCCGTGGGTGAGTCGGTGATTCTACCCGCCGTTGAACAGCAACCAACCATACTAGACGCATCGGTCAAAGACGCTCTCCCAACAATGCTCAAGGAATGGGATGATGCCAACGTGTTCGGAGGACCAACACTGATTCATCAGATCCGGAAACAGCTGGAAGGACAATCCCCGCCGGAGACTGTTGGTGACGCGGTATCGAAAGAAATGCCTATAGTGGAAGCGGCGGCTCCAGCACAAGTTGATGAGGCTGAAGCAAAGCAGGATACTGCCTCCGAGAATCCCCATTCGTCTCCTTCTTTGAAAGCGTCTGTCGGCGTTGAGGACAAGGAGACTCCTGCCGATCAAGGAATGATCGAACCCGAAGGCTCCAAGAATACGGTCGTCGCCGCGGACGAACCAACCGTGACGTACGATTTTGAATCCTCCGGCACCGAGCCCAAAAAAGTCGCCCCGAAAGACTTTTTGGAACCGTCCCGCCCAATTGCTACTTTACAGATTGCGCGAGATCTGCGCAATGACAGTGCCGTTCAACTTTCCGCACTTTTGTCCTCGCTCCCTGAAGACATCCGCAAAGTATGCGCCGACGCTGCCGAATCCGAGGCCTCCCTAGTAGAACTCGAAGACGTGCGTGCCCGCGATTTCGCCGTCCGCACCAACGAAGCCTTGATTGACATGGACGTCGCGGAGCAAATCGCGAACGTGCGCACGTATCGGAGGATCGTGCAACAAATTCGTCAGGCCCGCCAATCGTTGCTCACTCTTGTGCTACAGAGTAGATGCCAGTTTGGTGCAGACGAAGCCGCAGAGGCATTCCTCAATGCGGACCGAGCCAAGGAAGAACTTCGTAAGCGCAAACAAATATTGGTGGACGCCATGGAATTGGAAGGGATCGATCCACAAGATGAATCAGAAACGAAAAATGCAACGGAAGAGATCAAGCTTGCGCCGTTGTCTTGGTATAATCCAGAAGGCAAGACCAACGAACCAGACGCGAAGCGCATCAAGGCTGTATCCTCCTCAGTGACGTGAAATCTAGGCATAGAAGCCCTTTGATGTTCAATGATTGCAATGCATCCACCCATCGCGAAACAATGCAAAAAATATTCGAACGGTAAGCGTCTAGAAGGTCGTGGCGTGCCTGCTTTTCTGTCCTAGTATTACGAGTGGTTTGGAAGATGAAAAGCTTTTAACAATCATTCATGCGTGTCAAATGAAGTCGACCTGACGATGTTCTCAACCAAAGCAAAACTGACAAACGACTCGATCGTTCGTTCTCGAGCGCACGCAGGATGTCATACGGCAAAATATACTCACCTGACGTTTCTTTGTTGCAGATGACGATGATTCTCAGCAGCGTGAGCAGCTGAAAGGCCGCCTCCCTCGAACACACGTATACTGCTTCGGTCCTACGTAACTTGCGGCATCTCCCAAGAAAAATTACCCGGCCTTGGGCAAGCGGAGCAAGGATGGGGAAGGGGATTACGGTGGACTAGCTGCAAGTATCGGAGAACTAAAAGCGCACAACCTGTAGTACGCGAACGTTCAATTACTTATGAAAGGAAGTTATTCTTTATTTTAGTAAAACTCTTCGTCTTCCTCTTCATAGTCACCATCGGAATCCTCCAAGTCACCACCAAAATCTGATGGTGCGGCATCCCAATCCGCTTCAAAGGCTTCTTCAGAATATCTTGCTCGAGTCGAAGCCGCTTTGGCTGCTTCGCTCGCTCGTCTTTTAGCGTCTCGTAAGACTTCCATCGCATCTGTATGTCGTTCTGCCATTTCATGCAGGCGATCCTCGTAGAGTTCGTCACCTTGCAATGCGACTAGCATTTCATCTTCCAAAACTGGATTGAGTTCAAGATCCATCGTCAAATGTACATGTAGTTCATTTCTCGCAAATAACAGCAGTGCTGCTAGTGCGTCTGCCGCTCCATGATCAAAGAAGCAATGGCGAAGGCCAATATGAATGTGCAAATCACAGGCCATTAAATTCTGAGTAGTTTTATAATCAATGGTTGAAGAATCTCCCAAAAAAGCGTTGGTCAACGCTTTAGCACCACACCTGGCTTTAGATATGTCGGGGCTCTCATTGGCTTCATCGTCATCCAATTCTCCTCCAGTTTTCTCCTCATCATCATCACTCTCTGCCGTAGATCCAAATACTGGTGAAACGTCCACACCGGCACCCTTTAAACCCTTTTTTAACATATTCATGTAAGAAGCTGCTGTCGCACTAGCTTTGTTCTTTAGCCGACTCGCGGAGTACTTCCTCCCGTCCTTCTTATTCTTGCCTCGCAAAACACCGAGAGGATTTCCACTCAAATCTAGATAGGAGGTGCCCTTTTTCTCTTCTTCGGTTGTATTATTGGAAGTCAGCTTGCGCAGTGCTGCGCCAAAGTAGCTCGCACCTTCGGCCATGATGTGGCAGCTACTAAGCGACAACGTGCCAATTCCTCGCTTTTCCCAAGCTTCTGCCAGAGCCATCACTCCACGATCACCAATATTCTTATTGTTGCTTAGATTTAAGCTCAACAAACCAGGTCCTTGCCTTGTGCCTGCGTGCTCAGGGTTCAAAAGAGCGCGACCGAGAGCAGTCGCTCCTTGATCGGTGATGCAATTATTGCTCAAATCCAAATGCCGGATCAAGCAGTTCGGTGAGCTTTCAATAGCGTGTGCGAGGGCCTCAGCACCGGTATCACCGATGCCGCAAGCAGAAAGATCGAGGCATTCTAACACGGCTCTATTTGGGTCGGTCTTCTCGTCGCTAGCCAAAGCAATCGTTCGGATGGCGGCAGCCAAAGCGGCCGCTCCTCCATCTCCAATGGCCTGATTCATACAAAAATGCAATGACAAGGGCTTGGGTTGCGGACTCTTTAGTATATCCGAGTCGGTTCCTTCCGTCCAGCGATTGATCATGCCTTTACCGATGGCCCGGCAGGCCGCTGGGCCCAGGCCACAGCTGTCGAGTCTTAGCGTACTCGGACAGCACGAAGGGTGGGCAATCAGCAAACGCAGGGCTTGAAGAAACGCAGTGCTCGCGGAATTTTCATCGGGATTCAGTTTATTCCAACCAAGGTCCAGGCTTTCGATCGTTATTGATTTGCATGCGATCATGCTTGCTGGGTCTGAGTTTGAATCAGTTCGCGTTCCAGATGTATTAGATGCATTCGTATCACTCGTAAGGGCACCAAACAAAATAGAGACTGAGTCGGTGTCCAAATCGTTCCTTCTTGACGTCAGGTGCACATGTCTTAACGGTAGTATTGCTTCGTTCACACTGCCATCTTCAAATACTGATTTGAGGAAACCGTCCGTAACAACTTCCCGAAAGCCTTCACTCCCGAGCGCCGACCCACTAATATCAATCTCCACGGTTTCATCGGGTCTCGGCGTCGAATGTGAATTGATTCCCATATCGTGTAGAGCAGACTTTAGAGCATCGGAAATTTTTGCAGCTGGAACATTGTGATGATAGGAAAAATCCAATTTGCGATCCGCATTTGTCTCTAACGGAAGTTTCTGGACAAGAGCTATAAGCCCCCAGACAGATGCCTTGGATCCCCTTTTCAATGAATGTCGGGGACCAGCGACAAAATCACACATTTTGGCGGCAATACAGATTCCCTGAACTTTTGTGTATTGTTGCTACTTTCTATGGTGTGGCAGAGATCACAACGTGTGGGTGATGCCAATCCCAGGGCAGGGACAATCACCTTGTTTTTGTATGACTGTGAACATGAACTGGCAATGAAGTGACATGTGTAAGTAACAGGAAATCAGACGACAGAATCAATAGTGATATTCCAATTTGACCTTTTAAATCGTTTTATCTGGCGACGCCGTTTCTGAATCCCGGCAATCATTTTCACTGTTAATGTTAGGGTTGATTATTTATGTTATGCTATTCACAGTCATTACCTTGAGCAAAACGAATTGTGCCAAGCACAGAAGTTGACTCCTTTCTCTTCCAACTTTGTACACAGGCGAAGAACAAACGCCTTGACCAGGCTCCGCTGCGCACTTGCAGTAACCGGATCGCATACTTTCGCTACAAAAGGGGCTTACGGAGAAAGCGGCGCTGCAGTTTCCACGAATAACCAAATGTCAGCGACTGGCAAGCGTATGTGCTAAACAGCAACACTATGTCAGAGTTGGGGAGACAGAGGAATCAAGAGACAATGGATGAGCTAGAGGAACGACGAGATTCCGAACTTGCGTTTGTCTCGGCGGCCTACACGCCTGACGAGGCCTGGTACAACGTTGAAGCAACTGAGAACGGTGCACTCGTGAATGGAGTTGTAGGTACTGTGCATCGAAGACTCTTCGTACCACCGTATTATTGTAACAGCAAAGAAGAAATTGCATGTTTTGTTTTGTCTTTGTCCATGACCATTTCTTATCCTGAAGAAGATGCTTTACAAGTTCATGGCCGAGTTGACAGCGAACGTACATCTCGCTTGCTTTTGAGAGCCTCGCACAAGGCTTTGCGGGCCTTGCTAGATTCCTGCCAAGAAATGGCGCAAAGCTGCTCTGGTCAGGAAAGTGTTTTGCTTTTGTTCAACCACGTAGAACAGTGGCTTGAAGAAAAATGGACCGAGTATTTGAAAGAGGTTCGGTCCAAGAGTCCTGAAATTACTTCGGAACGAAAATCTTGGGCAGCTGCGCAAGAGCAACCTAAAATACTCGGACGCCGTTTGATATACTCTCATCATATTATTTCTAAAACCAAACGATCAAATATAAAAGATATCGCATCACAGTATGATCTGACGGGTTTCATGAAGGTCGGTTGGCCAGGATTGCTGATTGTGGAAGGGGATGAAGCAAATTGTTGTGATTTTTATGAAGAAATACGACGCTGGGCTTGGCAGTATCTTGTGCTTCGTGGTGAAATGCAGGAAGAATTCGAAACGCAGCATGCAATGACATGTGCAAGGGCTTTCGCCATCTTTTCAGAAGTTGAGGACATGTCCATTGTCGCTAGTGCCTGCCGAGAAGCTGGTCTGGAATCGCTCTTTCAGACTGCTATGAAGATATACGAACATGACATTCAGGACAACGAGCATCACATTCACGGGGCATTGATATTAGTCGACCACATGAATGATGGCAAAGCATACCGTAAATGGCTTAGAAAGAACAGTCGGAGTTTGGATGTATCTCTGGTCGTAAAGAATATATATGCTGACAACGATTTCACGAAGAGGCCAACCATTCTCGTGGCATTCGTAGGCGACAATATTACGGTACCTAGTATGTTGAAACGTTGGCGAACGAGCCGTGTGGACATCAATTCACATGGCAAACCCTGTTTGGAACGCCAAATGAAAATCATGTCCCAAGGCCAACTGTCCAGAACTCCGTCCACTCGCGTTGACTGGGAAGACTCGTGTTCCGAGAATGTCAATATTGAGAAAGATGGGCTTCTAAGACTGCTAGAAGATATAAACGGGGCACCTTGGGTCGATATAGTAGTAAATTTGTTGTGACTGAGGTTATCCCAGCACACTAGCATGTATTTAAAATGGCAGTGGTCTATAGCGTATCCTTGATGAATAGAAAAGCAGCCGCGGCGCGCTCAGCGGGACTCTTTGGCGTATAGGCGGGTGACATGTTCAACATGTCGACAATTTCTTGATAGGACGGCTGGCCATAGTCGAAGAGTCGCCCACCATCTCTTTGGTTTGCTGATTGCTGACTCCAATCTGCGGGCTTCTCATCAACTACTTCTCGTTGGCCCAATTCGGTCCAGTCAATTTTCCCATCCACGTCTTCGCGAATAAATACTCTCCAGGGACCGGGGTAGTTTCGAAGAATCCGTACGGATTCACCTTCGCAGATTAGGTTCGTCAACGAAAATGTAGGCGCAAATCCTTCTGCATACGTGACGCTCTTGTCGTCCGCCCACAAGAAACCACCGAAATCCGAACGTCGTTTCCACTGTGAGTTTACCAGCAACAAATCACGTTTATCACCAACTTGGGATTCCAGTTTTTGCACCATTGACACAGTATCACCTGAAGGTAAGAGTACGGCACACATATCCTTTTTGGCATCGTCAGTTACCTGCCCCAAAATAGCGTAGACCCCATCACTCTCGTCCAAGAGAATTTCTTGAAAATCAACAACTTTGTCGCTGACGGCAGTCGCCAAAATACTTTGAACCAAGGGCTTCGCAGCCTGCATCATTTGCCGAGCCCCGCCGGGCCAATCATCCAATTCAGTGGCTCCAATCACTGGTAATAGCAAGCGAATGGCGTGACGCCGTTGGCCGTCCCGTGCAGCCCGCTTCAAACTCTCCGCAGCCTGACGTACTTGATCGTCAACCGACGTAGGTAATCGTGAGGTAAGGAGTGCCGACATGTCGTCAACATTGTCGAGCGATAAGGATGACGACTTGCAGTGCGTCGTATCAAGTTGTTTTCGCGCCACGTAAGAAGCTGGAATGGTTCGAAATCCAACAACCTTGCCTGGAAATATGAGCAAGCTAATTATTAACCAACTATACATGAACAAACCTTGCACAGGTCTCATGCTTGATACTGCGATGACGTGACACTCGTACAACCTTTCTTTGCTGAATCCTGGGGAGTCTTCGTCTCAAAGCAGCAAATAACAAGGCCTGTGAACGACGCAACGAAAACGTGGAAAATTGGATGACGCGAAAAAGTGAGGCTTTCGTCACAAACAAGCATTCAACGTTGTTGTGGTCTGTCTGACGACATATTATATATGTGTATTAATCTACGACAGAGCATATCGGCGTACTGCTCATTATATTGACAGTGAAGTGACAAAGCAGCAACCCGCAAATCAATGAATCCCGTCCTTGGGAGTCAAAGTCAATCCTCTACAACGTCAGTCACGACTTTCCCGTACTGCTTTCACTGTCAATGGAATTTTGTTGTTCACAACAGGGAGAGTGAAGACATCCCCTGACATTGTTGCACACCGCCACAACAAGCCTTTTGCCGAGTTTATATCATGACAGCGGCTAGTCACTACCGACGCACCAACTCTGATGCGAAGGTGAGACTCGTCATACTCTACCTCTTGATATGTCGGGTGGCTAGCTTTTCTGTCAAGAATACGGAGCAATCGTCGAGTTGCATTTCGCTGGATAATCTTCAAAATAAACGAGTGTTGGTAGTGGGTGGATCAGGCCGAGTCGGGGGCAGTTGTGTCACTCAACTAGTGCTCCGAGGCTCGCAAGTGACGGTCGGGGGGACCAACGCGGAGCGCTTCCTAAGCTCGCGAAAACGATGGCAAAGTCTCTTTCCCGACATATGCGAGGACCTGGAAGAAGTGGATTTTGTTGCTCTCAATCGAGAGCGATCAGAATCGGTCCAAGCAGTCCTGAGCGGATATGATCTTGTCGTGCATACAGCAGGACCTTTTCAGGGAAAAGTCAATACGCCGAACGGAGTCATTGAAGCTTGCGTAGAGAATGGTGTGCCGTATATCGACGTGTGTGACGACTACTGCACAGCATCGGCAATTAAAACCAAGCTTGCGGAAAAGGCTAAAGAAAGCAAAACTCCATGCATCATTTCTACTGGATGTTGGCCGGGAGTATCCAGCCTCATGGCAAAACAACTTCTGCAAAAATCTATGCAAGCCTATCCTGATGTAGACCAGAGAGATATATCGGTCAAGTTTTCCTTTTTCACCGCGGGATCTGGCGGGGCAGGTGTCACGTTATTGGTTGCTACCTTTCTAATTCTCGCTGAAAAAGCTTTGACGGTCGTCAATGGCCGTCGAAAAGTCGTAACTCCCATGGAAACATATTCAACCGTGCATTTTGGGCCTGTTGTTGGTGATAAAGAAGTGGCGCACCTTAATTTGCTTGAAACAGCGTCGGTGGCCGATGTCTTGCGCATTGGCAACGTTCAGGCTCTCTTTGGTACCGCACCTAACTTTTGGAATGGTCTACTTGGCCTGATGGCGAAACTACCAACACAGCTACTCGAAAACGAGGACCTTATGCGCAAGCTCTCCATGTTTTCTCTGCCTATCGTGCGATTGGTGGATGCATTTGCGGGTGCTACCAATGCTATGCGCTGCGATATCTCCAACACAAAAAATCCTGATTTGTTTCGATGCTCGGCAATTTATGCCCATAAAAATCTGGAACCTTGTGTTGGCGAATGCGTCACAGCCTTCGCAGCTGCAGTTCTTTCTGGTGCTGTCCGGGACGGGATCTGGTTTCCGGAAGAAGCAATTCAGGGTGGCGTCGATGCGGCTGCCGTCTTGGCGGCGGCATCTGTCGGTGCGCATACCGTTCTAGTCAGTTCCGAAGGAATGGAATTGAGTCTAGAACAAGTGTGGGGCACCAGAAGAAAAGAAACTATAACAATGACGAGCACGTAGAATCCAAACGAAACTTATTATTTACAGTTAAGTAGTGCTTGGCCTGACTATTTTTGATTTGAGACTTGACACCAGTGAACTTAGTGCTGACGCACCGCCAGTCGATGTCAAAGTAGCTTCCGCGCTGACATTGGGTACAACTTTCTGCTTCGAAGCAGACTCCGCCTTTGTGGATTTTCTTCGTCGCTTGTCTTTTCGTCGTAACGTCTGCTCTTTCAAAATCTCTCGCATGGCAGGCGTCTCTTTAAAGCTCGGATCAGTTCTATCTATGCCAAAGAGATCATCCGTACCGTCTAAGACAGCCTTAAACCGTTCATCAGAGGTGTCGACGTGAAATTCGGTACCAGTGACATTCGCCGCCAGCGCCACCTCTTTACGTTTGCGAGATCCCGTGAACTTTTTGTCTTTATTTTTTTCCAAACGCTGCAGGCCTCGCATATCGTAGTCACGATCTTCGCCAACATCATTCTCACCAGCCACCAAGAGTTCCAGCTCGCCTTTTGATTGCGAAGGGAGAAAATCATTGTTTATTCCTTCACTCTCCTTGGCTTCCATGAAAAACGAGTCACGACTCTTCTCCTTTCTTGGCTTTTCGCCTTTACGGATCTCGTTAATCTCTTTCCGTTTTTCTCGTGATTCCTTGCGCTTTTCACGTTTTTTTAGTTTTCGCTTTTCCTGGTACTTTTCCCAAGGTGTGAGCTCAACGGCGTCCTCCTTATTCTCAAGTTTGGATCGAATTGATTCCTCTAGGGTGCTTTTACCCGGGATGAAGAGTGCTTCTTTAATATAAGCACTGTCTTCTTTTTCTTCTTCTTCTTTTTCGGACGACGAACCAGATGAAACCGAATTCTGATCTGTGCCATTGGAGTCTTCGTCGTCGCTATCAAGGCCAAGCATCTTGCGCATTCGAGACGACTTGCCGGCTTTTTCATTCTCCTCTTCGTCACTCGAATTGTCAGATGCAAGATAAGCTTTCAATCCGTCCGTTTCCGCCAAAGCTCCCCAAGCTTGCCCCGAATTGTACTTGGTCAAAGTACGTTCTCGATCGCGGTCCCCAAGCTCCCAACTACAATCAACTTTGGTCTGTTGGAGAGCCGAGACCACAAATTCGGGTGGTACATAGTTGCTTGGAATACCGGTACATTCGTCTCGCAAAGACCGCTCTTTCGTTACGTCGTCAATACTGGATGGTGGAATTGCTCGGAGATCCAGTGCAGAACTCGAATACTCAAACTCCAAGCCGTCAACTTCTTTGTAAGCAACATCGGCATAACCTGGACTACTGAACTCGACGACAGCAAAGTAGTATTTGAGCCTCGAAGCCTCGTAAGCACGTAGTTTCTCAGGATCAAAGTCGGTCTTGCCCGAATTATGCAGTGTCATAGAAGGAGTACCCTCGATATTTTCCGGAACAAAATCGCCATCTTCTTCAGAGTTGGTTAAGTAACCGCCATCTTCGGCACTCAAATTATCTGTCTCGTTGTCATCATCGTCATCTTTAATATTGTCCCCAGTGTTTTTTGTTTTCGATTTCTTCCAAAGACCTGCTGGACCAAACTTTTCCTCTTGTGCCATGCGTTCCCTGCCAAAATCACTCGGATAAACCTGAACTTTTTTCACCGCGCCTGGTGGAGTGAAGCTGGACACAATC
>Ga0163101_100329_pt1 | contig 10455 bp, 7 predicted proteins | sample TAMARWmetagpilot_2_FD_111548 | JGI IMG/M metagenome (GOLD analysis project Ga0163101, IMG submission 111548) | Phycosphere-associated microbial communities from TAMU algal ponds, Corpus Christi, Texas, USA - TAMU ARW1 11/11 metagenome pilot | ecosystem: Engineered > Artificial ecosystem >...
GCTCTTCCATTCGCCAACCGACCCAAGCTACTCGACGGAAGTATGCCTGGAGACGTCGGCTTTGACCCGTTTGGTTTCGCCGGCGCCGATAAAGCTAGCCTCATGTATATGCGCGAGGCTGAAATCAAGCATTGCCGTTTGGCCATGTTGGCCGTCGCCGGATGGATCTTTGCTGAGCTGTTTGATAAGGTACGTTGCACTCTTGGCAGAATTGAGCAGCATTATTTATTCATTCTAAACGGCCGATTCTTGTTTCTATTCCTGCAGCCTATTGCCGATGCCGTCGGTCTTCCAACGGCCCTCACAAAGTCGGGAGCAAGTCCTTCAATTCTAAATGGAGGCCTGGAGAAAATTGATATCGCTTATTGGCTGGCCGTTGTCACGCTTGCAGGGATTGTCGAAATTGAGAATTCCAAGGTCAAGGAAGACAAGGGAAAGGACTACATTCTTGGCGACTGCGGCTTTGATCCTATTGGTCTTTACCCGAAGGAAAAATCGGAGCAATTCGCTATGCAGACCAAAGAACTGAAGAATGGACGCCTTGCTATGATGGCCAGTGAGTAGATCCAGAGAAGTGCATGCGGCGATATTTCAATTTTCTAGATCTTACACATTGCCATCTTTACTGTTAGTCCTCGGATTTGTGGCACAGGAAGCACTCTACCGACAGCCTGTTGTTGCGACAACTCCCTTTTTCTTCCAGCCTCTATTCTAAACGAAAGTCAACCTATTTGCTACATAGATTTTATTATGCCAGTTGTTGAATTGATCCTAGTATTTATACGGCTTAATATCTGCATGGCTGAGGTTGCTCTATAATACTGTTTAGAACACAGCTATCTTGGTTTGGCATAGCTTTGCAGCGCTAGCAGTCAGAAATAATATACTCGTAGACTTTCATGTTTCAGATGGGGGGGGGGGACTGATAGATGTTTGGTATATCTCAACCATGCAGTAGGAACGCATTTTGTGTTAGTCGTCGACGTTCCAGTCAATTGCGCCACAGCCCATCTCTGTCAAAGCCTGGTTGCATCGACTGAAGCACTTGCTTCCTAGAAAAGGTTGATTCGTTTTCCGTGCGCCTAGAGGACTGGGATGGCTCGTGCAAATAACAACGTGCCGATTCACGGATGAGTTGGAGCCGATCAAAGCTTGTGCCTTGGCTGTGGCGGGCTTTCCCCAGAGTAGAAATACCACCCTTTGACCGCTTTTCTTGCTCTGACGGTCCACTGCCCGGACTATTTCGTCCGTCAAGTTTTCCCACCCTTTCTTTTGGTGCGAGTTTGCCTCGCCACGACGAACAGACATACAAGCATTCAGCTGAAAGCAAGAAGAGATACACCGCGTTATTCAGCACAAAAGCACCTAAACATGCTTAGATACTCTTGACGAGAGTTCCACTTACCATGAGTACTCCTTGTTTGGCCCATCTGATCAGATGTCCGTGTCGTGGCATCAAAAACTTGATCTGCGAATCTTCATTCAATTCCCTGTAAACATTTTTTAGGGATGGCGGGATCGCTTGTCCCGGAAGAACCGAAAAACACAGGCCATGGGCTTGCCCGGGACCGTGGTAGGGATCTAGAGAGTGCCTTTTGTAAGGAATTGGGCTGAGAATAAAACACAGAATCGAGAAGGTCGCCTTTGCCGCGTACCTTGTCCAATGATGACAACCCGGACTTGATCTAATGGAGTCAAATTCAGTGCCGACCACGTGTCGGCTACTGGAGGGTAGACTGTGTTTACCAAACGTTCCTTGGCAACGAAGCTGGCGAGTGAAGCAAAACTAGCGGAATCGAGATATCGTGCAAGCTCTTTTCTCCAACAGACACAGCTTTCCGTTTCATCCAACGATGACAGAAGTTCTAGTACGGCACTCTTGGAGTCTGACCTGGCGCCTACTGCATCCACCAAGTCTTTGGATCGCTTGTCGGAGGTTTTCTCCCCATCCGCATCACGATCTCTTTTTGCACTAGCTCTCGGCTTCTTCGGGGCAAAATATGACGTGATCATAATGAAAATATAAATAGGAAAATGCTATCCACAGGAGGATGGTGAGAAAATGCCGACCGAAAGTTGCTACGACTGCTCGTTAACCATCGTTCACATCCAAGTCGCAGTGGGTTGACTGAGAATCTGATATGGGGTTTCCGGGAATCAATTTGCGTCCTATCTCTAGCTGTCAACGTATTTGGATTTTCCCTGATTCCCTGTGAAAGGAAGTAGGGTACGAAAATATTGACTCTAACGTAAAAAAACAATCATTACAACAGCTTCATTATCACTATAATCAGCTCACAATCAGTCCTTCACATTTCTTTGGAAGACATCATTGTGGCAAAGTCATAGAAACTCCTACACAGTGTTAAGTATCAGTCGTCTCCGTTGCTCCAGTCCCCTTACGGCGCAATCATGAAGGCACCGATTCCTCGTCTCTACTTGGGGACCATGACATTTGCCTGGTCTCAGACATCGTCGAAAGTGGATCATCCTGTTGCCTTGGAAATGGTTAAAAAGTTTATCTCCTTTAATACAGAACACGGAGAAAAGCTTCACCGCATTGATACGGCTCGCATTTACGCTGGAGGTAGTACCGAGGATATGGTAGGATCAGTTCTGGCTAAATTGGGTTTAGTTGACGGTATTGTTGCCATTGGAACTAAAGCTCATCCCAGTCAAAAGGGTGGACTCTCTCGAAACGGAATCGAGGATCAATTTAAGGCGTCCGTGATTGCAATGGGGGCAATGAAGATCGACAAGGTGGACGAATATTATTTGCACCAACCCGATACAGAGTATGCGCTACTCGAGAGTCTGAAATGCCTCCATGAGATGATAACCAATGGTGCCATCTCAGCGATTGGAATGAGCAACTACAACGTGAAAGAAATGGAAAGAGTATTTGCTCTCGTTAAAAAACATGATCTCACTCCACCAACTGTGTATCAAGGTCTTTACAATCCTTTGAATAGGCTTGTGGAAAACGAACTGCTTCCCCTCCTGAAAGCTAACCAATGTTCATTCGTCGCATATAATCCTTTGGCAGCGGGCCTTCTGGCTGGCAAGCACACGGACCCTGACCAAGTGCAAAAGGGGCGCTTCAAAGATAACCAAAACTATTTGCCGCGCTTTTATACACTGGCAAACTTTGACGCGATTGAACTAATCCGACAAGCATGCGAAAAGGAGAGTATAACGATGGTGGAAGCGACTTATCGTTGGCTTTTACGCCATTCAGCGTTGGGTCTAGAAGACGGAGTTTTGCTCGGCGCCAGTTCGTTGGTTCAGCTTGATCAGAACCTGAAGGCGTGCTCCGCTGCGAAAGAAAGGCCTCCATTGCCCGCTTCTGTCTTGCAAGCGTTTGAGAAAGCATGGAAGCTGACGGAGAATGGTGCATTTCCCTACTGGCGATCTTACTCTTCGGATATGCCCAACCGAAACTCTCTTGATCCAGGTGCTTCGTACAATGCGACTAAGAAGTAGTCGCTGCACAAAGCCAAAGCCGTTGGTTTGAAGTTGCATAGAATTTATAAGTAAAGATATTCCTAAGTTGGCTCCTTCGATAAGACTCCAATTGAGGTGGGCAAATTTCGAGCAAGGTTGCCGACTTTTGTAGAAACCCAGCCGGCCCGAACTAAAAAGTCTATTACGTCGCCCCGTCTCTCTACGTCGATCCGTACCAACGCTCTTTTGCTAGATCCGGGACCCTCCCTATCCAGAAGCCCCTTAAGCAATGACTCTTGAATCAGCACGTTCTTTACCTCCAAATATTGTTCTGGCGTTAGCCTTGTGCGTTGGCACAACAACACTTCACGAGAGGAAAGCAGATTGTAACCAGGCAAATGTGCAAAGTCGTCTTCCTTGGTTGCCCTCGAAGAAACTTCGAGTTTGGCCTGTATCGCAATTGTATCTTCTACTGGCTGCACAGCATCCATATCCCCATCATCTCTTCTAGTGTCTACTACTTTGCTAGACCCATCAGCCGAATTATTTTTCAAATTATTGCTCGTCTCTTGGCTGTCTGCCCAGGGCACGCCCCGATTGATACTCTTCCTCTCACGACGATCACCCGTGCGGTATTGCTTCCAATATGAAGATGAAACAGTTCCTACGGACTGAGACATTCCTGAACGGCCACTTACCTCCGCCGAGGTTGCGGCAGTATTCTCATCTGGTGTGCTGACATCAGTGTTCTTCTGTGTGTGGGCTGTCTTGTGGAACTGCCGGCGCTCTTTGTCTAATTCGTATTTTTCCGCTTCGAGCAATGTGCGGATGCCAAGTCTTCGGTACATTTGCAGTTTTGCAATCTCCTTGCGAAGGCGCTTCGCCTTGAGCAGATCCGCAAGAAATTCTTTGTGTTCCTCGGGCGTATGAAATCTCTCGAACAGACGCATTCGATGCACAAGGTCACGTTCGTCTTGTGGGAGCTTCTCGTGTTCTGTTTGGGTTTTCCGATAATCATATAGCTTTCTACTGAGGACGAATTTCTTGCGCTTCTCACGTTCATCAAGCTTAGAGTTGTAGATTGCCAGTACCTGTAGTTTAAGTTGCTTGTCCTCTATCGGCTCGCCAGGAAGAAATTCCATATCTGCCACGGCCTGCTCGGCATCATTTTCCCATTCCACATCGAAATCTTCCCGTCTAGGCATGAAGCCAGAGAGTTCAGCACCTGTCATTCCAACAACATCGTCCGGTCGAGGAGGAAGGACGGTAGGACCACCGGGTTTCAAAAGACGAGTCTCAGTCCATTCTTTGTGTAAATTTTTAACTTGTTCAATGCTATCCATCGCCATGCTCATTTTTACGAAAAGCTGTTCTGCCTTGTAAGCATGGTCACGTCCTACTTCTTGACCAGTCCTCACGCCCTCAATTGGCGGTAAATATGGATTGGCCCAAAATTCGCCATATCCTTCGAGAGTCTCGGTTGGAATGGCCTTGTACTTCTTGCGGCTCGTGAACGCCATGGTTGACATTGAGCTTGGGCTACGCATCATCACCGCCCGACGTTTGGAAGTACGCGACGGAGTGTCGTCGGTATCTCCCTTATCAAATTCTTCTACACTATACTTTGTAGCATCGGATTCTTCCACTTCATCCTCACCTTCAGCTTGTAAAGTGTGTGACGGGAGAATGTGGCCGTAGCGTCCAAGAAAATCGTCAAAGTAGCGCTCCATGCAGCGACGAGGGGTCTTACCAATGGATCCTTGACCTGCGACTGCCTCTGCGATCTCAACCCAATTTCCCAAACCGTTCGTCTGGATACCTTCCAGCAAACGTAAGTCTTCTTCCACAGTCCAAAAAAATTTTGGATCATCGTAAACGATATATTTATCGGTAGAGTTTAATTCTTCAGTCAGGACGCCGTCGTTAACAGCGGTTCTCTCTAGCTCAGTCACGTCCATCGAGTTGGCATCTTGTTCCCGTTCCATAATTTCCTCGTTTGAACCAAGCGCTGCTTCATCCACATCCATTTCATCCCCTATTTCATCAATCCCGCTCGATGCTACATTAATATCGGAAACTCTTTGTTCCTCATTGCTCATACCGGAATTCTTCTCGACATTGGTATTCAATCTGTTAACTCGGGTGCGAGCAGTGGAAAAAAGTGGATAACGCGTGCTATCACAAACACGATAGCCGTGTGTAGCCTCGTGTTGAATGGCGGACAAGGCTGCCATACCGTTTTGGTCCGGTGCCGCCTTTAGACGGGCTATTGCCGTTGCATGGTCAGTCGAAGTAAAGCAGTCCAGGCACAAATCGAAATCGACACACACCGCACAACGTATTCGCGGCAATTGGGAAATGTCAGCATGACAATAATCGCACTCGAAAATACCACGACGTTTCTCGCTTGTCAAAATCAAGTCATGCGTTGGACCTTTCGATTGATCGGTCGATACAGAGTGAATTCTTTTCGCCGTTTCAAAGGTAGGCGACTCTCCAATGGCTTTTGTTGGTGCAGGCTGTTTACCCTGTTTGCCTTTTCGGCGTTTGTTTACTGGCATCTTCCACAACTTCAATCTCGTCTCTTGAGACTTTTGAAGGATCGAGAAAAGACAAATGTAAGACAGAAAGTCTCAAGCAAAGAAGTGAAGCCACTACAGGCAAAACTGCCCATGGCCATGGTCAAGAATGTTGGGCGTTCGAAATTAGCTTTTTATCGTCTGTCAGTCAGCCACCAATTTCCGAAACCAGAAAAACGGTAGATGGGCAACCGTCACAAAGAGCTATCCTTTGTCGTCGCCACGACTAGGTAGTTGCTTTCCTAAATTCCGGAATGTGATTGTCAGATCAGATTTGCTCTTTTGTAAACTATTTCACCCCATAGTACGTAGCGATTGACACAACACCATTTTTTTTTCTACCAGTACCGCTAGCTAGCTAGAGACTTCTACGATTGCAGAATACCTTCAAAAGCGATCCCAAACCTTGCCAGCGGTCTTGACTTTTTTGCTGGTTTATATGTATAGCGATTTAATTGGTTGATATGAGTCGCAAAGATTCAGGAAGCCTGTCGCGTCACGTTGACACCAGAGGATTTAGATATACATCTACGACAGTTTTATGAAAGAGTTCTTCCTTTCCATCCTCAACCCGTACATCACCGTCACTGCCAGTTCGATCGGAACGCTATCTACTCGATGGCCTAACAGTCACATTCAAGACTGTTGGATCAATCGCATCGATAAGCCATGAAGATTCTTGTCGGAATCAAACGCGTTGTTGACTACGCGGTCAAGGTGCGGGTCAGCAAAGGAACCGTGGATTTGGCCAATGTAAAGCAATCTATGAATCCTTTTTGTGAGGTACGTGCGTCTGCAGTTTCAATACAGACTTCGCCAGGACCTCCGGGAGAGCTTGGACTTTGGTGTTATGCTCCTTATGCTCTGACAACTTCAGGAGTAGATCTGACATTCTATTCCTTTAGATTGCAGTAGAGGAGGCCGTTCGCTTGAAAGAATCCAAGAACGCATCGGAAGTCGTCGCACTCAGCATCGGCCCAAAGCAGTGCACCGAAACAATTCGTACGGCGCTCGCCATGGGATGTGACCGTGGAATTCACATTCAAACAGACTTACGTACCGACTATATGGATTTGCAGCCTTTTGCGATCGCACAGCTGTTCCAAAAGATCGTTGAAAAGGAAAAATCAGATCTGGTTCTGTTGGGCAAACAGGGCATCGATTCGGATTGTGGCCAAACGGGGCCAATGCTCGCGGGAATGATGGGGTGGCCACAGGTGACGTTTGCAGCCAAGGTGGAAGTCAAAGACGGGGGGCTTTTGGTGGAACGCGAGACGGATTCTGGTACAGAAACGATTCAGGTCAAATCTCTTCCTGCCGTTGTAACTTGCGACCTCCGCCTCAACGAGCCTCGTTACGCTACGCTTCCCAACATTATGAAAGCCAAGAAGAAGCCTGTCGAAACGTTGAAAGCGGAAGAAATGGGAGTTGATCTGGCACCGCATAATCAAGTATTGGAGATTCTAGAACCGCCGCCAAGAAAAGAAGGAATTATGGTGGAGAATGTAGATTCGTTGATCGACAAGCTTCGCAATGAAGCTCAAGTTATCTAGCTGTAAGCAAATTCATTCCAGTTTGACAGAAGTGTAAACATCTAGCCCATGGAAGAAAGCTGCTTGTATGGCATGTTTCCTATCATTATGCTGGAGAATTTTCACCAATTTGTGCTGCTGTCAGTCTTCCTATTCTTGTGATAATGTAGAGTACCTATCCCAGCCAATATAAAGGGCTCTTGACAAAAATGTTTTGTTCCTATGGCATATCTCATGACATTTTTGTCTTATTCACGTGGAATATAGCAATTGACGTGAGCGAAAAAGCTCTTCACATGTTGGAATTTGGCATTTTCTAGAGAACGATTCTGGGGGTTCGCTACGTTTCGAGAGTCTTCCAATCGGAACGGTAGCGACTGACAGACGACATCCAATGGAAGCAAACGGTCAGATTCGACTCACAGACAGACAAAGTAATCGCTATGTCGCAGGAAATCTTTGACATGACAGTGAGTGAGTTCATCCATTGTTGACTACTGGGGGATCCGTCTGCAAAGTCCAATTTGGGTACCAAACAACAACCATGACAGACGTATTTCCAGCTGGAGCCAGTGCGGTCGATACTGAAGATGAAGGAACCCTTGTTGACTTGAACAGCAAGATTGAAAGCTCCGAGTGCTACGGTAGGAACGAGGCTGCGGGCTTTCCCATGACCAACCTGTTCATCGGCGACAGCCGTCTGGGATGCAAAAGTGACGCTGATGAGCAATTGATTATTCACGTTGCATTCAAGGAGTTTGTCAAGGTATGTACATGGACTGATGCCATATCTAGTTATGGGCCTCCGTCTGGCACTTCCTCGACTTTTGTGGCTCACGAAGTATCCTCGTCGCCTCAGATTCGGTCGATCAAGCTAACGGAGTACAACAATGGCATGGATCCAGAATGCAACCCCAGTAAAATTCACATCTTTGTTAACCGCACCAACATCGGTTTCGAAGATTGGGAAGACGTCGATCCGACCCAAACACTACATTTGACAACGGAGCAACTCAAGGAATCAGCTGATCCCATCAGTCTCAAGTACGTTAAATATCAGCGAGTCAAGAACCTGACGTTTTTCATTGAAGATAATCAAGGAGGCGAAGTTAGTGCACTAGGTGGGATGAAGCTGTTTGGAAAACCAGTCCAAACACCAAAGATGTCCGACTTCAACAAGTCAAAAGAAGGAATGTAAACAGTGTTATATTTTCGAATTTACTGCTATGTCCAGTAGCCTTACGACCTTAGCTAAAAAGTGTAAATGAAGCTGCTACGGGGAGATGGTCTGACGGTTCAATCTCGTTTGGGCAAGGGTCCAAGCACAAAAAGTCCATTACGGCGGTTGGCTGTAGAGCTTTGGAGCAGTACATACGATCGAACCTTGACTGAAACACGCCTGCATCAGGTAGGGGCTCCCCCAAAACGGCCATGTCGTGCGCAATGCCCCAGAATTTGCCTTGCCGAAGCTCTGCTTGATACACGTTTACGAAACCTTCCAGTGAAAGAATCCCTCTTTTGGGAAGTTCAACGTGCGGTTTGCCGTCTTGGCGTTTTGCGCTGCATCCCTCGGTCCATCCCATCTCTTTCGCTGCGTTACGAAATTCGCTACCCCGGCCAACTTGCCCGTTAGTAGTGATCAACCAGCGTTCGACATCTTCCTCGTCCATCATCTTACAACCAGATTCTTGCGACTTTGTCGCTAATCTTTCATAAATACGGACAAGACGTTCCATCATATCTTCCGAAAACTCTGGATTTTCGTACGCATTACTGCGGACCATGGTAGATATAAGCTCGCTTACAACTAGCGTTGGCGGCGGCGATCGGTCAGAAGCAGCCATAACATCTGTCAGTGGTTTTTCGAACGGAAAGTCTTTGCGTTTGGAGGTGACCCTATCTCCATCTTCGATAAAAGACTCATCCACGAACCCGTCTTCCAAGTAACGTACAGCGCCACATTCGGGGCCTCCATTGAAGTCCCCACAAACTATAAATGCTGTACATTGTTCGGGATTAGGTTCTGCGAAATAAAAAAAACATTTATTACATCGCATCAGAGACACCAGAGCAGCATATGTTCACAACGGAAAAGGCTCAAACGTACGTTTTAATTTTCTTGCCAAGGTCAGAACCGAGCGAGCTCCTTCGTGGATTTGTCGAACTCTTCGACCCCCTTCCTTGCCAGCCTGTAGGTGGCAGTTTAAAATGTACCACACATGGGTCTCTGCTGGATCTGACACCGTTGGCGGCGGCAATACCCGAAAGGCCGTTAGTAATGTACGATCCTTGTGAACCGGAGGGGTCACAATCTCACATCGCGACGTTTTCCAGAACGTCGCGGGGCGAAATCGACCCTTCTTGAACATTTCTTTTCCATCGTAGCCTAGCTCTCGCATAAAATCAAAATCGGTATCGAACGAAACCGGCGATACTTCCTGTAAACATACAATGTCGGCATCTATACCACAACAAAGAGTCAGCGTTGCGAGCATTAGAGGAATTCCGACGCAAACTACAAGAACCTACCGACTGTGGCGATTCGTTCACGTAACAAGTCCTTACGAAAATTCCAAGACGAAACGTGTTGCTTCGATTCCGGCAAAGGAGGCGAATACATTTTGTAATTCCACCAGCCATCCATACTATTTGGAAGCAGGATATTGTAGCTCAATACCGACAAGCATGCCGCCGGGGGTGCCATTGGCACAGTAGGGAAAGCTGACGGGCCAAGGATATGTGGGACTACCATCGTTTTTGACGGCGTTCAAATTCTCCCCAATCTAATAGTAAGCTGCCGCACTCCAGTATCACTTATACCGAAGTAAAACTTGCAACGAGAAATGTAAACGGCGTGCCCCCTATCGACCTCAATCTATGTTGGTAGAATTCAATGAAGC
>Ga0163101_100331_pt1 | contig 10404 bp, 9 predicted proteins | sample TAMARWmetagpilot_2_FD_111548 | JGI IMG/M metagenome (GOLD analysis project Ga0163101, IMG submission 111548) | Phycosphere-associated microbial communities from TAMU algal ponds, Corpus Christi, Texas, USA - TAMU ARW1 11/11 metagenome pilot | ecosystem: Engineered > Artificial ecosystem >...
AGAACGAATTTCCCGTGGTTGTTCTTTCGTACCGTGTACGCAAACTGCGTCGGGACCCACCCACCCACCGAAAAAGCGTGTCTCTGGATGCGATCGTCATTCGTGTGCGCCAACGAAAATGTTGGAACCACTTCGGTATTCATTCGACTCCTGGTTCGAATTCGACAACATTCTCTAGAGAGAGGAGTTTGTGAGTTCAATACCTTTCTGTAATTAACTAACCCAGACCCTTTTTCTTCTGGATCACATGGAATCGCACCGGTACAGTCGTAGACAGCTCTCGCACAATAAGCTGGACTCGTATAACGCTCTTCTCGTAGATCACTTGCACCACGACCTGGAATACTGGACCAACGGCCGTACCACATACGTCAACAACAAGGTTACCCTAAGTAAAACCGTCGCGGACAAAGTTGCGTCGCACGTCTCCACGAGTGTCACGCCTTTGTGGAAGGCAACTTTGTCTCCCGTTTCGGCACACCGTCGGACCATGGTGTCGTCTAAACGCCCCCGCTCGACCGTCTCATCCTCGACGCAACCATCGGACCCACACGTGGTACGGAATTCACTACTCGCGGGCAGTATTTCCGGTATGACGTCCACCTTTGCCATGTATCCCTTGGAGGTACGTTTCGAATACGATGATGGAACCAGTTTCCTCTCTCCGGTGGCGACCTTCAGCAAACGTTGCTCACTGTCCAGGATACATTTCTTATTTTCTTCGTTCAACGCGACAACAGGTCATTCGTACCAAAATGCAGTCCAGTTCTTTGCACAGTAACACACATCACGGTCCACTGCAAACATTTCGCCATACCTTGCAGAATGGCGGAGTACGTGCGCTTTACACCGGCCTCACTATGCCACTCGCCGCTCAAGCCGTGTACAAGGGAACCGTCTTTGCCGTCAACAACGTCACACAACGTGCCATTCTCGAATGGAAAACATTGGAGAATCACAAACAGGGAGTTTCGCAAAACGCCACGTTGACCATGACGGATAGATTTGTGGCCGGTTCCGTCGGAGGTGCCGTGAACGCATTTTTGTTCGTCACACCCGTCGAGTTCGTTCGCAACCAGCTGATTGCGCAGCACTCCAAACTCGCCGCCGGTCGAACGGTGGCGCGCTTGGCCTCGGGCAGTTGGGATGTGGTGCGGCATGCCGTCCAAACACACGGAGCCACGTCTTTGTGGAGGGGTGCAGGCATGGCGGTCACGCGGGATGCGGTTGGATGTGGATGTTTCTTTTACACCATGGCGTGGACACAAAAGCAACTCACACCCCGTAACGAAGTTCCATCGTTCCCAGTGACGGTATTGTCGGGGGGTATGGCAGGTCTCGCTTTTTGGGTTTCCATTCTGCCGCTGGATACGCTCAAAACATGGATTCAAAGTTCCGACTTGACAGAATCTGTGTCGGCGTCTGAGTCTCTGCAACGCGTCTATCGTCAAAGTGGTTACCAAGGACTCGTGCAGCAACTCTTTCGGGGGTGGCAAGTGGCCTACGGCCGCGGTATTCCCTCCGCTGCTATTACAATTTCGGTATACTCCATGGCGTACGGAATGTTGCAAGAGGGTAGCAACGGTTTGTGAATTTCTTGTGAAAACGGTTCCATTGTCAAGTATACTTGTTAAATTCGTTCATTTACATTCCAGTGGTATCTTTGCCTTTGGAGTCACTTTCTATAGAGATGGTTGAGTTTCATTCGCGCTTGCGAATCTTGACCTTGTAACAACACTTGAAAAAATGCGAGGCATGCCCTATGTTAATACAAATTGAGGAAATTACGCAAGCTCGTGCAGAATGCTTTGTCCACTACATCATCTAGCTAGAATCCGCATGCTGCTATCGAATAAAAATTGATTTCGGGTAGGAATGCCTCGCTCATAGTCAGCAGCTTACATTCCATTACAGCTAACAAATTTTTCCTGTCGGAGTTCGGCACTTGTGCTTATACTCACTAACAATCTCGGACGGACCTGTTTTCACTTTTCTGACATTTCAACTTTTGAGGAGCGATGAACTGAACTGACAATGATTGACAGATGAAAACGTTGAAGTGTCCAGAAGAGCAAATCGTTCCCTCTTCATTGAAATTTTACAGAAGAAAATGAGAAGAATCCAGAGGACGACACTACGGAGGTTCGTGTACGCAATTGCGTTGTTGCTCGGCATTCTTTTCGTCTCGGTACAAGCTTGGGAATGGTCAGACGTGACCGGTGGCAGCATCGACTTTTCGGCCGCGGCCAGCTTATTGACTTACGAAGAAGTAACAGAAATGCGAGTTCGAGACATCAAACGACGATTGGCACGAAATCACGGTTTTTCAGCCGATGAGCTATCTCGGATGCTGGACAAGAAGGAATTAATCCAAGCTTTGGCGTTTGAAGAAGAAAAGCTCCGACTGACAGCAGAAGCCGACATGAAACGAGCGCTGTTCAAGCAAAGTGTACTAGTGGCCGTCATCGCAATCTTCATTGCTATGTGCTGGCCATTGTTGCAACATGCCTACGAAGTGGCTCATGTAAATTTAGTAGTCTACACCGACCGCAAGAAGCTGGAGGCTGTCCGATGTTGGGAACTTCGAACCTATACGGGGATGTTTCTAGTGCTAGTCATGCTTGCAATTGATGTTTTGCAAATTTGGCTTTCCGGCTCCATTTTATTGTCTTGGGTAACGAGATCGAAATATCTTTTTCCGGTTCCGAGTATTCCCATTCGGCCAGCCCAATTGATGGGCGGCGACATTAGTCGCACATCGTTGGCGAGCTACGGCATCAACGTCGGACCGATGGCAATCAGTTGGATACTACGGTATGCCAACAACCAAGTTGAACGATGGACGGGTCGGGCCATGTCCCAGGCGCAAAAATCCCAACGAAAAGCAGAACGGGCCAACGAAACATCTCAGGAACGCGCGACACGAAGAGCAGCGCGTAAAGAAGCCAAACGGGCAGCCCAAGAACGTGCGACCGGTACACCTGCATCTAATTCAAACAGGGGAGAACCATCGGGCGACATTCCCGAATGGATGGCGCCGCCGCACGGCTCTGGACGACATGCCGAACCACAACCTCAGCCGCCGCCCAGTCGAGAGCACGAAGCATTTCTGCAAGAATCGATGGACTCAATGAACATACCGGCATCCGGGTTCGATGAATTGGATTGAAGGCTGAAAACAATACAACAAATTCAATACCCAGTAGCTGGGGGTCGTCCTTGGACGAGCTGCAGTGTATCAACTAAATTAACAATGGAAGCTTTTCTTGTGAAGACCTGCAGAGCCATAACAGCTGTATAAAAAGATTCTCTCGACGGACTTCCTTCGCAATGCATTCACAGTCAGACTATGAGGCAGCCCTCCGCGAAGAAGTCTTTTCAAAGCGGGAGCTTAAAGGAGAGAGTGGAAATATAATACCATTTACAGTTCAAGCTATTCATAAAGGATCAATTTTTTCTCGAGGCCAGTGCACGATGTCGTAGCCGATACGAGTTAGATTGTCGCATGTCATCATTTGACTCATAACCTCTTTTTTGGATCTATCCACGGTGCGTGACGAAAACTACAGCAAATCGTGCTGTCTAACATAAACGAGGACGCACGTGTTTTCCACGTAGGGACGTCAGTAGCCTCGATTTACTTTGCATTTAAGAGTTGCCGCGTGAACCGCTGCCCCGCGCTATTACCACACCACGCATACGGGACGGGATGGACAGCTGGGTTTTCGGATTTGGCGCTGTGCTCACACCAACTTGGGACCGCCGCAGGCACCGCTAAACCCCAAGGAAGCCCAAAACGGGCGGATGACCGTAGCAAACCGAGACAAAGACCCTCGTTGTCGGCCGCCGCTACAGCCGAGGAAACCGACAACAGCCACGTTACGCAACACTCTCCGTCTCGCTTCCCTACCGACGGAAGCGAACTCCTGCTTCTCGACGTACTATTTCAAACCTCTGTATCACGGGACATAGCTTATAAGTCCTAAGCAAGCAAGCAATACTTTTTGGCTTTCGAGGTAGCAAACAATGGCTGATGATGCCGCAGGAGATGCTAATGGCGGAGCTTTACTAAGCGATCCTGTCGATGTTATCATCGACAAGTTACTGAGGTACGCGCACTTCTTATGTTATTTTCATATGAGAGCTGTCGTTGTGATCAAGATAGATTTCCTTGAAGTGTTTACGATTTGTATTCCGCTGCTCCTACGAGTCCTCTACGTGCGCGCACTCCTGCGATGTCGTTGACTTTAGCGGCGATCACAGCCAGTCCTTGCCTGTGTTTTTCGCAACCATTATTCAATTCACAGTTTAAAGTGCGATGAACACTGTCTCTCATATTTTAATTTTCTTTCGGCTTTCACAGCGTTCGTGGTGCTCGGCCTGGAAAGCAAGTAGATCTTTCCGAAGCCGAGATCAAGATGTTGTGCCTCCGGAGCCGCGATCTTCTCATCGGACAACCGATGCTCTTGGAATTGGAAGCACCGATCAAGATTTGTGGTGACGTACACGGGCAGTACTACGATCTGCTTCGCCTTTTCGAATACGGTGGGTTCCCCCCAGAGTCCAACTACGTCTTTCTCGGAGATTATGTGGATCGTGGAAAGCAGAGTCTGGAAACGATCTGCCTGCTGTTGGCATACAAGATCAAGTACCCCGAGAATTTTTTTGTCCTCCGTGGAAACCACGAATGCGCCTCTATTAATCGAATCTACGGTTTCTATGATGAGTGTAAACGACGCTTCGGTATTAAACTCTGGAAGACTTTTACCGATTGCTTCAATTGTCTTCCTTGTGCTGCCGTGATTGATGAAAAGATCTTTTGCATGCACGGAGGGTTAAGTCCTGAACTCACCAGCTTGGACCAAGTGAAACGCATTGTTCGACCTACCGATGTCCCGGATACCGGTTTGCTCTGCGATCTTCTTTGGTCGGATCCGGATAAGGAAATCGATGGATGGGGCGAGAACGATCGAGGTGTCTCGTTTACCTTTGGGGAAGATATTGTCGCTCAATTCCTGCACAAGCACGATTTGGATTTGATTTGCCGCGCGCATCAAGTCGTGGAGGATGGGTATGAATTCTTTGCCCGCCGACAGCTCGTTACATTATTTTCGGCGCCCAACTACTGCGGTGAATTCGATAACGCCGGTGCCATGATGAGTGTTGACGAGACGCTCATGTGCAGTTTCCAGATTTTGAAACCGGCTGAAAAGAGGCAGAGGTTCTCCTACCAGGGTGGTACTCAGGGAAGACAAGGAACGCCCCAGGCAGGCAAGTAGGTCCGACAAACAAACGGCAAGAAAGGATCATTTATTAACAGACCGAACGAATGTGTGTGGAATAATCACTTTGTTGTCCGACGTTAACAGAACGCAAACTAACAATCTTACATTACTAAGAACTATAACGATTTCGAAACAAATTTAAATTATAGCGTGTGTCAAAAGGGCGACTTGCGGAAGGACAGGAGCGCCCCGACGACACCGTTGTTAGGATCCGCGTATCTAATGGGACAGAAATAAAAATTCCATGGTAGTTGTTCGTGCGCGTTATATAATTTTTGGCCGAGATGCGTTGAGTGAGACACGGCGCACCAAACAACATTCGAACAACTCACAGTCTTTAGTTTATTACTCTATTCGCAAGACTCTAGCTAGACCTTCGACATGGTGGAAAGCGGAGAGAAGAAGTTGTGCATGTCCATTGCACGAAATTCATCTCTTGGATTCTTTACCTTGTTTCTGATAGTCAACGGAACCGACATCTCGGTGTGTCTGGGCACTGCTGTCCTCGGTGCCAGTTGCTATGAACTTCTCCGTATGCACGCGCTTGCTCTGGAAGATGATACACAAAAGTTGAAGCAACGTAGATGGAATCTGTATCTGGAATCTATGCTGGCTCAAAGTTGTCCTACCTTGGAATTCAGCACTTCCATTCTTTCGCCACGACTTCCAATAAAGACCGGTGGAGATTATGAGCAACACTGGTAGATTTGCATTACCCTTGAACCAATTCTTTACCCCAAACTTCTATTCGATAAATTGTTACCCGGCCGTAAAAGTCGGTGAAGTCTTCGAGTGTCAGTTTGAGAGCAGTGCACGGTTTCATTTCTCTCAGGTTTTTTGTTTGTATTTCGTGCACATCGTGAAACTCCAGTTCGTCGACAGCTTCCCATGCGTCATTCTCGGACGTCTTTAAGGCGACAGTGCACGTTTCGACGCTAAAACCGGCTTGGAATTGTACATTCACCTGGTAGGGCTCGACGGGTCGGTTAAAGTCCACGACAAACCATTGACAGTTTTCTTGTGTGCCATCCGAATTCCAGCAGCTAGAGCTTTTCTCAATGTCCAAGGCATGCTTCGGCCCGTAAACCTTCGCGTTTTTTTGTAGGATCGACGAAGCTCTTCCCGGAAATGAGGTGAATGCAGAAGTCAACATTGTGAACACGAATTCCGACCTACGACGCAAAGTAAGGCCGACCAGCTACTTACCGAACAGTTGTGCCGCGCTCGGGCGTGCTAAGCAGGTCTAAGTTTGTGTTTTCAGTAATCATCCGGGTAGTGGGGGTAAACTAGAACTAGAGAGCTACTCTCCGTTGTCCCCTTTTCGCAAAATGTGCAACTGTTTTGCCATCGGAACCTATTCATCGTCGGCGAGTTTCAATATTTTCAACTGCCATTGTAAAAATTGATTTGGGGAGTGAAAGACAGACGCAATATTTGCTTTTGTGTGAGATGTCCTATGGTATCTATCATTGTAAGAATAGAAAGAGTCGTGGGTATCCTTCGGTACTCGATAATTAATGAAAACGGGTGGCAGGTTCATAATCTAAGGAATAGTACAATCGTGACTCTTACACTTAATCCGTCAAGACCTTCTTGGAAATGAACATCAAGGTATCTGGCTGACATCGCTGCAATATACAAGCGATCGCTACATTCACAAGACACAAACGGCAGCTTTGCTTCTCGACAAGTACTGTCTCTTTGTTACTAATGTAAAGCAGACCATACAAACACAGCACTTTCGTCGAAACCTGTAGGCAAGCCATGGCAAGAATAGGAAATAAGAGGCAAAGAGCGCCGCATTATATCAAAGGTCTCGGCGATGGCAATCTGCGACCTCAGAACAACGCACACACGACTGTTGACGATACGTACCGGAAAGCGCTGCGCCAGAGTGTGCGAGGGAAGATCGCCACCGAGAAAGTCGACGGACGCTTAGCGGCGCAGGAGCATCCTGGAATGAATCACGATCAATGGGATTTATATTTTCGTGAGTCAGACGCAGCGCGAGCGTATTCACAGCGGACCGAATCTAGGCCTGAGGCTTTATCTGTCGTTGTCCTTCTGGGGTGTATTGTACTTCTGAGCGCCTTGTTCATTCATTTTATTGCGGATGCAGCAAGTGATAGCGGAACTCGCGGAAACAGAAGGAAGCGGCGAGTTGTCAAAATAGAAAAAGAAAAGAATGATGAATGGAATGACGATGTGGAGGAAGTACTCCTCAGTGCTAGTCTCAGGGGAGAAGAATCAGCTAGAATCGATACAGTTGCGTCTCCTCCTGTCTATTATCCTTGTCAACCCCTACAAGAGCCTCGCCATCGAAAAAATTCCTCAACTGTTCCAGGAAACACTACTCCCGGAGGAGTACGGACCTACTATCTGAACCAATCCGGAAGCGCTGTAGTCGACCCACTTCCCTACCAAAGCCCCGCTCCGAGTAGTCGAGGACTTCGGACAACGGGGACACCTGTACTTGGAGTTTCCAAAATTACAAGTGGACAAGGTCATGATACAACCAAAAATCCTCCTTTATCCGCAATCCGTGCAACAGAAATTTCTGCAGGACCTTTGCCAGGATCTCCAACTCCTTACGGGAATACACTTTCGAGCATTTCCTCGCTACCATCGATTGAAGGTTCGGATCAGGCAAGCAACGCAGTACACTCAGTCGATGAAGAGATTGGCTCGCCACTCCGGAATTCTCCCTGTTTTTCTTCCTTGCGAGTAGCTCCTTCTCGTATGCAAGTTTCCGCCGGAACAGACGACCCTGATGAAACGCCTCATATTCGAGGCGGACGAAAGATGGCAATGTCAGATTTTATGGCGAAGACGCCGCTCGCCACGAATTCACAATATTCCTGTTCAACGAAAGCAACTCCACAGTCTTCGCAACTTCAAATAACTCGCGATAGCTCAGGAGATACGATGGTACGCCTCCGAACTCCTTCTGTCCAGCGGATCACTAACCCAGACAGCGATTGCCATCAGGAGCAAGCCACTGTACCGTTTATGCCTCTTCTAGATGCCGGGTATCCTGGGGAATGCCCTCCGCGATCCATTATCGTCGACGACTTGCATTTGTTTCAAGACATAGGATCGGGAGTTGTAGAACACTGGGCGGCTAGGGTTGCGGAAGAGTCTCGCTTGTTGGAATCTCAAGTTTTTGCACAGCCTTCCGAGCATTTGGACATCACCGAATCGACGACAGAAAACTCTAGCGATTCGCGACCGAACATTCCCCACAAGCGCCAGCACCTTACAGACGATACCGACGCAACCGCATCCCTTCAGGGAGCGGTAGATTTCAGTGAATTAAACATGATCGAAATAATAGGCGGTGGAGGGTTCGGTCAAGTTTGGAAGGCGATGTGGAACGGCACACCAGTTGCCGTCAAAGTCCTGTCGGGGTCTGCTCAATCCAAGAACGTCCCGAGATCGGTTTTGGAAGAATTTGCAGCCGAGATTAATCTTTTGCGTGGAATGCGGCACCCCAACATATGCATGTACATGGGGGCGTCTGTCGTCCCTCCGAATCGCGCCATTATAACTGAATTGGCGGCAAATGGCTCACTCTGGGATGCATTGCGTCTACCATTGACGGCCCCTTACGTGGCCTGTGACGGCGTTTCCCGGGAGTCATGGCCTGACATTCTCTATCAACCGGATCCTAAACACGGAGTGCCGCCATCGACTGCTACGAAACGACTTCAGCCGCCCTTCCCTCCGCGAGGAACGTGGCCATGGAGCTTAGTCAAGGAAGTAGCCGTAGGGACAGCTCGAGCAATGGCCTATTTACACGCCGGCGTTCCTCCCGTGCTTCATCGTGACCTCAAGTCAGCCAATATTCTACTTGACAAAAGCTATACGGCGAAAGTGTGCGATTTTGGATTGAGTCGCCTGAAAGCGCACGAACGGAGCATGACAGGTAACTGTGGCACTGTACAATGGATGGCACCCGAGGTGTTGGCCAACAAAAGCTACAACGAAAAGGCGGACGTCTTCAGCTATGGCATCATTTGTTGGGAACTATTGACTCGCGAATGTCCATACGAAGGCATGACAGCCATTCAATGTGCCTTGGCTGTCTTGAATCGAGATCGTCGTCCCGAAATCCCAAAGTGGTGCCCTCAGCCATTGCATGCTTTAATTCGTTCGTGCATAAAGAAGAATGCCACCGAGCGTCCTAATTTCGCCCAAATCATACACGCACTGGATTCCATGCCATAAGGTACTCAAGATCGACAAAAAATTACAATTCAGGTCTCATCTACTCCGTTTTATAATGAATGATTACAGTGGATAGTACAAGAGAGAAAGGGTAACGCATAAGTTATGTTCGACTATCGGTGCGTCGAAACTTTGACTCCCCCGCCGAGTATTTATTATGAACGTGAGCATCGATGACCAAAAGGAGATCTTTCTTACCGGCAGGATTGCGCTGGGCGACTATTTCAAAGCCATGTTCTCCCTCATGGTGCAGATTAGTGTCAGTTTTCGGTTTTCGTCTTCGCGGGTACCTGGAACGCTTGTAATGGGCGAGGACAACCAGTGAAAACAGCCAAATGCTTTGTCACAGTACCAGAATAGACAAGGTAGCGAAGCAAGACGGAACACCGCCAAGCGGAAGACCGAAACGACGTTAAGCATTGCACGTAAATGTGTAGCAATTCGTACGTCGTGATTAGAGCCCAGACTTTCTGTCCTAATTTTTTACCGCGAGTATTCTGTCCACAAAGTTCATCAGAAGTATCATCCCAGCAAACGCCAGTCTTTTCCTTCGCTATCAGCCACACTACTTCAGAATTATTTCCTAGGCTTTATCCCCATTTCTGTGGCTTTCGACTTCTTTAACAGAACGAGCTCTTTTCAAAAGTCAGGAATGGTTTTGCACAAATTTTGAATGTAAGCAGTAAAGACTTTTCAATGTACGTGCATAGTTGACCGTAACATAGATGAGTTTGCTTTCATATGTTAGGTCAAAGAAAGATATTCACTATTTGAAGGGTGTATGTAGGTTCTGACTGTGAGTGTGAAGAAATTTTGTCCCCCTACCCTACAAACCGATCGGCTGGGCAAAGATCGAATTTTCAGCGCTGGTAGGCAACCAGCAGCTCGACAT
>Ga0163101_100332_pt1 | contig 10400 bp, 5 predicted proteins | sample TAMARWmetagpilot_2_FD_111548 | JGI IMG/M metagenome (GOLD analysis project Ga0163101, IMG submission 111548) | Phycosphere-associated microbial communities from TAMU algal ponds, Corpus Christi, Texas, USA - TAMU ARW1 11/11 metagenome pilot | ecosystem: Engineered > Artificial ecosystem >...
ACTCCGATGGAACAATGCATCCCGAGTATTGTCCGAGACGCGACGTTCGCCAGCAGCGGCTTTTCAGTCTCGTCACCTGACGGAAATCACTTGGTTGCCCGAAGTGCTGCAGAATGTTTCGGTCTGGGGTGGCAGTGGTTATCTCCTCAAAGCGATACACGCGGACGGTGTAGTCCCCTACTGGGCCTGCTTTGCCGCCATTAACGTAATGGTCCGGATCGGATTGTTTCCGCTCGTATTGTACGGCGCGCAGACCTCGACACGCTTCGCCAAGGTCGTTCCGGAAGTACAGTTCCTACTATCCCTCTTTCAAGCCGACTGGCAGCGATTGCGCCAAAAGAACGCGCCTTTACGCGAACGACTCATGCTTATGCGGACCAATTTGGGGACGCTGGGAGGAATTTACAAACTGCACGGCATACACCCCATGGCCGTCTTTCTTTCCCCCCTCCTACAAGTACCACTCTTCTGGTACGTTTCCGTCGATCTGCGCAAAATTGTGAACGGTCTCGATCCCGTACTGGCACAGCAACTCGTGGAAAGTAGCGTGGCGTGGGTGCCGGATTTGACCGAAGCGGATCCGTGGTTCGGATTGCCCGTACTCGCCGGACTCGTCATGTACGCCAACGTAGAAGTCGCCATAGGCCGACGCAGCTTGAGCGGACCCTCCGTGGCCAAGGCCGATACCGGTGTCTTGCTCAAAGATGTCTTCCAATCGCTCGCCGTATTCATGCCCTGCTTTACCTCCCAAATGCCCGCCGGGGTACAGATCTACCTCGTTACCAGTTTCCTCTTTACGATGGGACAAAGCGCGGCGCTCCGGACCGAAGCCTTTCGGGCCGCCGTCGGCTTGCCCTCGCTGGCGACCGCCCCGCCGCCCGAGGCCAAGTACGCCAACCAATTCATCGCACTAAAACAGCTCGAACAAAAGGCTCGTGAAATTCGAGGCGACGGTCCCGTTCTGGGAAAAGGCGTCCTCGCGCTCGACCTGGAATGCTCCTTCCCCGGCACCAACCGATCGAGCACCATTGTCGGCAGCGGGACCGATCCGTGGCAACCCGGGGCCGCCCTGCCGTCGCTCACGGGACCACTGTCCGACCGAGGCCGCGTCGAACTAACGCCGACCGATCCCGCGGCCTTGTTGCCACCGGGGACGCCACTCGTACACGGGGTGACCGCACCGGTGGCGCTGCTCCGGGAACGAATGGCTGAGCGGGAACGGTTGGCGGCCGTGGCCAGCGCCGCACCGGCCGATGCGGACCGTCAGTACATGCCCCGCATCGATGACGAAGTCATGGCCAAGGCCAACCGTGGGGAAATGCCCATCGCGACCCGCATTGTCGAACGCCGCAACGCCGATGTACCTCCGTCGTTCAAACGACTCCGTAAAGGCCGGACCGGTAAACGTAAACCCAGCAAGGGTTGAACGTAACACTCACTTTTTTTTAGGAAAAAAACGTTTGATTTGTTCTATACTAGCACTTTCGTGTAGACAATTGATGTAGTGCAAAATACCTAGTTAGTCCTTTCATTACGTTGTGGGCAATAATGATACAGGGACGACAAACATGCACAAATTGTAAGCTCCTGGATAAAAAAAAGCTGGAGTCTTATACAAGAAGATGGGATCAACGTTTCCTGGATGACTGTCTGAAAGGCAAGCGTGCAGACGATCTAATCGGCACATCGCTGACCCTGTTCAGGAGTTAGTTGACCACCAATTGGCAAAAAGCACATGGCCCCATCCGGAGCCGAAGCCGACACCCGCAAAGTTTCGGAAATCAGGTCCGTGTCGGTGACCAAAGCAGTACCGGCCTCCGAAGGTGGATACACCTGCCAAAATTTGTCCTTCTCATCGTCCCAATTGTCCAAAATCGATTCGGCACGTTCACTTCCCGTTAGCTGGTAGTGTCGCTCAATCATGTGCTTCAACTGAGTTTCGCCTTCAGTAGTGGCGAGTCTTTGGTACTTGACAATTTCACCGTTCACTTTGCTTTCGAAGGTACCATCAATGTCGTAAAAGTATCCCAGGCCCCCGGTCATGCCGGCACCGACGTTACGACCCACGCTACCAAGCATTACCACCACACCGCCGGTCATATATTCACAGCAGTGGTCACCCGCGCCTTCTGCGACGGCGAAAGCTCCGCTATTTCGCACTCCAAAGCGTTCACCAGTGCGGCCATTGGCGTGGAAATCACCACCCGTTGCTCCGTAGAGGCAAGCGTTTCCAACGATACTCGAGTCTGCGGAGACGAATCCAGCATCGCTGGACGGAACCACAGTCAGTTCACCACCGTGCATGCCCTTGCCAACGTAGTCATTCGCTTCTCCGCTGAGACGTACAGACAACCCTGGAAGAAGAAAGGCACCGAATGATTGACCGGCGCTCCCCTTGAACTCGACGTTAATCTGACCTTCAAATCCGTTGTTTCCGTGAGCACGAGCAATGTCTCCAGCCAGCATGGCGCAAGTGCTACGATCTGTATTCTTAATATCAAAGCTCAATACTGCTTCGCCTTCATTATCCGCGATAACCTTTTGGACATCTGCATTCTTGCAGAGCTCACGGTCTAAGTCAGAGCTGAATCCATTGACGTGTACAATCTCTTCCTTCATTATTTGTTGACCACCGGACATGGTGGCACGGAGGAATGAACGGTCTTCGGCCGTATTCGGAACGCCCGAGAAAAACGGAGACAAATCCATGCCCTTGGTCTTGGCGACGCGTTCCATTTGGGTATTTGAATCCTTCAACAAATCGGCACGACCAATTAGATCCTCAAACTTGGAGTATCCGAGATGGGCCATTAACTCGCGAATTTCTTCAGCGACAAATTCAAAGAAATTTACCACGTGCTCCGGTGTGCCCGGAAATTTTTTGCGTAGTTCCTCCTTCTGGCTGGTAACACCGACAGGACACGTGTTAAGATGGCATACTCGAGCCATAACACAGCCTTCTGCAATCATAGCTATGGTTCCAAATCCAAACTCCTCAGCTCCCATCATGGCAGCAATAGTTACATCTCGACCAGTGCGAACACCCCCATCGACACGAAGCGTTACGCGATCGCGCAAATTGTTATTAAGTAGAGCAGAGTGAGCCTCAGAGAGGCCAAGCTCCCATGGGCATCCAGCATGCTTAATAGAAGACAGTGGAGAAGCGCCTGTACCACCGTCGTTTCCAGAAATCTGGATGACGTCAGCGTCAGCCTTGGCAACACCGCATGCAACAGTTCCGATACCGATGGAGGAAACAAGTTTGACAGAAACACCGGCGCGCTCGTTGACGGCATGAAGATCGTGGATAAGCTGGGCAAGATCCTACAAAAGGCATCAGCAATATGTGTTAGTACAGTATTTTCGCAAAACACTGTCAATTTGTGACCCAGCACTTCATACCTCGATACTGTAGATGTCGTGATGAGGAGGAGGTGATATCAGCGTGACACCAGGCTTACTCGCACGCAAAGTTGCAATGTAGTCGGAAACCTTGGTTCCAGGAAGCTGCCCACCTTCACCAGGCTTAGCACCTTGAGCCATTTTAATCTCCAGCTGTTTGGCGGTAACCAAGAATTCCGGAGTAACACCGAAACGCCCACTGGCAACTTGATGGATGAAGGAGTTGGCAGAGTCGCCATTCTTAAGCCCTGCTAAATGAGGGAAAGTGGGACTTCGTCCTTTATCATCAACGTCCCTTATGGTCCGTCCGCGAACAACATCTTCTCCTCCCTCTCCTGAATTTGATTTGCCCCCAATGCGATTGACAGCAATGGCAAGCGTTTCATGAGCTTCCCGACTGAGAGCCCCAAGAGACATTGCGCCGGTACAGAAACGAGTCATGATTTCTGAGGCAGGCTCAACATCCTCGATGGAAATACTGTCTCGGTCCGATTCAAAGTCAAGCAGGTCGCGGATGTTGGCAAGAGGAGCGGATTCAATACTTTTTTTGAATATCTCGTAATTAGCGACACTCTTCGGCTTGATACCGTTGTTTTCAACTTCGTAGCGGTTGGTGGCATCGCTGACTTTCTTGTCCAAACCGATAGCGTCGTGCAGCAATTTGGCCAAATCAGATGAGTTAATGTGATATTCTCCAAACTTGGGAACTGGTTTGTAGAAACCGTAGTTCGCCAACTTCATCTTCATATCGGCCACTTCTGGTCTCATCATGACGGTTTCGGAAGCAACGTCGTTGAAGTTGACACCTCCAATTCGGCTCGTTGTTCCCTTGAAGCTGGTACTGATTATTTCCTCTCCAATTCCAAGAGCCTCAAAAATCTGAGCGCCCTGGTAGGACGTCAAGAGAGAAATGCCCATTTTGGAAAGAATCTTCAAAAGACCATTCTCAACAGCGGAACGGTAGTTTTCCTGTGCCTTCGAGGGAGTTGTTGTTTTGAGCTTACCGCTTTCCATCATCTTTTGCGTTCGATCGCTCTGATGCCACTGACGGACAGTCTCAAGAGCAAGATAGGGATGGACAGCATTCGCTCCGTAACCGACCAAGCAAGCAAAATGATGAGTAGACCAGGCCGATCCAGTCTCGACAATGATTCCAGTGTCCATACGAAGACCGGCTTCGATGAGACGATGGTGCACTGCTCCAACAGCAACGAGCGGAGGAATGTATGTGGTCTCGTCAAGAATGGATTGATCCTTCGCCATATCGCTCAGAACGAGAACCTCGGCTCCACTACGGACCTCCTCGACAGCTTTGTCACACAAAGCATCCAGACTAGACTTGAGTCCAGAAGGACCGACAGACAAGTCGTAACGAGTGGAGAGAGTGTGCTGCTTAAAACCACCGTTTTCTTTCTTTGACAATTCGGCAATGCGATCCATTTCGGCCCCGTTCAAAACCGGGGACTCCAAATGAATGAGTCGGGCACCGTTCTCTGACACCTTGTAGATGGATTCCTTCTTCCCCAAAGTCATCGCCAAAGACATTACGATGCCTTCACGCAGGGGATCGATTGGAGGGTTGGTAACCTGGGCAAATCGTTGCTTAAAATAATTGTAGAGAGGGTGTGGCCTTTCCGAAAGGCAGGCCAGGGGAGCATCGTCACCCATTGAGTAGGTAGTTTCCTTGGCAGAACCGGCCATGTCGGCAATCTGCATTCCAATGTCTTCCAGGCTCCAACCAAACGTCGCTTGAGCAAAAGTGGCTGTCTGATCGTCGTATAAACGTTCTTCAGAGGAATCAATTTTAACAACATCCTTACGTTGGTTCTTGATCCATTCTCCGTAAGGATGCCCTGCGCACGTTGAAGTAACAAGGAGACGAATTTAGTTAGATAGGTCAAGCATCGGGACATGAGGGAAAATCTTCGGCAAAGTTGGGCACTTACGACTAGCAATCTCACTCTTGATCTTGATATTGTCCTTAAACTCTCCCGAAGAAAGATCAACATTAATCATTTGACCAGGTCCGAGGCGTCCCTTTTCCACAATGTCCGATTCTTTCAAACCGGGAACAACGCCTGTTTCACTCATCATGTACACTGTACCGTCCTTCCCGATAGAGTAGCGTGCTGGGCGCAATCCGTTGCGATCCAACGACGCACCAATCGACTTGCCATCCGAAAAAACCAGAAGAGCTGGACCATCCCATGCTTCCAGCAGACCACCATGGAACTTGTAAAAGTCAGTAATTTCCGGATTGTTGACTAAATCAGGATTGTTCATGTACGCTGTTGGTACCATCGCCATTAGAGCACAGGGGGCACGGTGACGAGACATGGTCATGAGCTGAAAGACGGAGTCCAAATTGGCCGAATCAGACCGGCCCAAATCTACGACAGGTTCAAGTACAGTCGGAAGGTCTTGTGTGTTGCACATGCCAACAATGTTGATGGTGGCATCGTAATCGACCAAATCTTCCGTGTCGGTAGGTAGGCTCTTGGCAGCTTCACGCGCCTTCACCCAATTCACGTTGCCTAGTAGCGTGTTAATTTCTCCATTGTGTCCGACTACGCGCATGGGTTGCGCGAGTTGCCAACGGGGATTGGTGTTGGTGGAAAACCGCCGATGATAAATGACAAATTTGGTTGTGTAATCTTCATTGACCAGATCCTTGTAAAACAAGGGCAACACGGCCGACTGGACCATGCCTTTGTAAACAATGGTACGCGAGCTGAACGAGGCTACATAAACGTCTTCGTCGTCGGAGTCGAGTCCAAGTCGCTCAAGCTCGACGCCAAACCGACGACGAACAAGATAGAGGGTACGCTCGAAACCATCCCGCTCCTCGTCATCATTGGAGAGTCGTGCAGGGGCCTTGACGAAAAATTGCCAAATACTGGGCATGGCGGCACGGGCGAGTTCCCCCAAAACGGAAGGATCCGTCGGAACCTCCCGCCAACCCAAAAACTCGAGCTCGTTATTCTCACAAACCTCCTGAATCATGGTCTTGACTTTTTCACGGCGAGTTTCGTCTTGGGGGAGAAAGGTCATACCAACACCGGGTTGGGGACAATTTTCCGACCTGAAGGAATCCAACAATTTCCACGGAATCTGGGTCATGATGCCGGCACCATCTCCAGAGACACCATCTCCACCGCAGGCCCCGCGATGCTCCATACATGTTAATGCCGAAATACCCTGCTGTAGCACCTTGTGGGTACCGAACTCTTTACCAGATTTCGTGTTGGCGATGAATCCCACACCGCAGGCGTCACGTTCTTTGGTGAGCGCGAGCGGACCGTCAAACATATTGGACGGCTTGGAATCGTCCCAGGCCATTTGGAGCCGGGTAGACGGACTGGAGCAGTATGGTGTAGACCAGGAGGTAGGATTAGGTGTCAATGTTGGTCGGATGGAGCGGGCGTTGACTTGTGTATGTAACGAAGCGACGCGGGGAGACTGCCGTTTGAGGGAATCGGGCACGAACGCCAGAACTGGAGCGACAGCTCCTAGTACAGCCATGCCTCGAATGTTCATTGTTGATGGTGTCAATGAAGAGTAGAGTGATTACCGAGTTAGTGATTGTAAACAGTGATTGGTGTAACTTTCCTTCGTTGATACGGAGGCAGTCGATTGGATCTACAGAGAATATCTCGCAATATAGGTACCGAATTCTGAATAATCTACAACGATCGCAGACAGTCAACTAAAGCAGTCACAGAATAAAGAAAGAAGGAGTAGTTTGAAAACTCTCTGATCCCTTATACGATCCAATTTCTGAAAGACCGTGGTGTCACAAAGATACAAACAACCCAACGTCTGCTGAGAACTCTGCACTTGCACAAAGAAAATATGGGAGAGCGATCAAAAAGGCGTTTTGGGGCTAGAATTCTCAGAGCAGACTGACTGTGACAATGGATTTTGATCTCGCGGGGAATTGGAATGTGTGGATCTGATGAAGCTTCCGCAGGTTGAAACGCGCCGATGACGTGGGATGGTGAACCCGAAGAAAAGGCAAACGTTTTCGGGTTACACAAGGCTATCCAGAATTCCTTTTCAAACAGTAAAACGGATATTTCCATCACATTCCAGATTCTACAAACAGGTTTTTCACGTTCACTCCAGCAGTCCAAGGCGAACGCAGAGTTCACGGTAAGTAATAGGTAGGTATTTGGTCAACAGCGACTGTAAAAGACTGAGGAGATTTACATTTATATTTTGAAAACGACACGGTGACATACTCTTAATATAAGCTGAAATGTCTTGGTTGTCTTTGTAAAATGCTCATACCTGCTACGAGGAAGCTACTGTAATGTAAAGTGGGATCTCTGTCGACGAGACATTACAGTTAGTAGAAGCGCCTCCGACAGCCGCTTTCATCGCTTCGCATGCAAAGAGCCCGAGCGCAAGCTCGCCAAACGAGGTCATCATCACGGTGCTCCTCCAAATTCACAACATACGGGAAACCCCTCATCACAGGATCCTTATCGTCACCATGCCCGATCAATCCAACAATATCTTCTTCAATAAGGAAACGCTAGCCTTTTCGTTTCCTTTAATTCTTGTCTGCACAACCTACGTAAGTAGCAGTAAAGCACGAATCCGATGATGTCCGTTTCTATACTCTGATTTTACGTAAAGACCGCATTGATTGGGCGTATACAGCCGTGAAAACGGGCTGTTTTTTCGCAAATGGTATTCGTGTGCAGTATTTTAGGCGATGGGGGGTTTAAAGGCCGGAAATCTTCATTTTCTGGCCACTCATCGCTCACACTGTCGTTTCTTTTGTTGCTGTATATTGCACATTTTACTCATCAATGATCAGGCATACTTCACATATGTTCCGTTAAACATCGGCCTACCCATCATCGGAGGACTCTTCGTCCTTTACCAAATACGGTCATCTGTCAAGGCTCGTAAGTAGTTTGACAAGTAGATATGCTATACAATGGTGTATGATTCGTTTGTATTCACAATTGTGTTCTTTTTCTCATCACACTTTTAGAACAAGCACAAAAGCTAACGCATATGGATGAACGTACTATGGAGTCTTTGGTCAATGAGCTTTCTGGTGCCGCAGATGCCGACGCGTCGAATGCATCCAAACGGGCCGAAGTGGAAAAGGCCAAGAAAAAGGTGGCTGCGCGACTCGTGCAAGAAAAGAAAGTCGAAGCCAAAAAGGCTGGTAAAAAGAAAAAGCCCAATCAACAGGAGGAGGAGGATTTAGACGATGATGCTCTTTTGACATTTGTAAAGCCGTCGTCCAAAGCCAAGAAGAGCTAGTATATCATTACAAGGTTTCTCCTTATTGAATCTATACCTCTTTCATTTGAACATAGCAATATAGTGTCCTCTGACCATGGTCCAACCATATCAAAAATGTTTCTTATCAGGCGGTTTATGAAAGGCAAGCGAACGCCTTCATTCTGTGTACTATAGCTCTCCACATTGCACAATGCGGATTGGTAAACGCGGCTCGCTCCCATTCACTGGAGCCGCTTCACACTTTCGTACCGTCAACATGCTGTCTGCATCCAAAACCTGACCAAATACCACGTGTTTACCGTCAAGCCAGTCGGCTTTACCACAGGTGATAAAAAATTGACATCCGTTTGTGTTCGGTCCACTGTTGGCGCTTGATAGAAGGCCGGGTCGATCATGCTTGTGCAGAAAGTTTTCGTCCGGGAAGGAGGTTGCGCCGTATATGCTCATTTTTCCCGAGCCGTCGTGATTGACAAAGTCTGCGAATCGTTACGAACATTGAATCAGTATAAACAGTCTCATCCAAAGAGCCCCATCGTAGGAGGCGTGCTACGTACCTCCACCTTGAATCATGAAGCCTTTAATGACGCGATGAAAGATACTGTTCTTGTAGCCGGTAGGTTGTTCGTTCTGCAAGAATTCTCCGGTGCAAAACTGTCGAAAGTTCTCGCATGTTTTCGGACAATCCTGTTGAAAAAGTTCGATTTTGATCCGTCCCAACGGCGTCTCGTTGTCGCCTGACTCCCCCAAAGACACATCGAAAAAGACGACGACATTTCCCCTTTCGATAGCTTCCATCACTGTCGGATCTGGACTCGTCGATGCCATTGCAAAAGTTAGCGTCCCAAACTAATGAGAAGTTGAGGCACCTTGTTGGTTAATTCGTGTAGTTTGCTTCGCTCACAGTGGTCATTGACCGAAATGGTGTTGCCAGTAGTGTAATGTAAGTTGCAGAGGGCCGTCGGAACAAAAGAAAAACCAACCGAGCTGTTTATGGGCAATCTTACAATCAACTATTGGAGCATGGAACAAGGAATGTTGGATCCAAAACAATCATGTTATCTTTTATGATCCATTTCAATTGCGAAAATGTCAATATCGGAGAGCATCATAAGACCTGCAACAGGTGCATTAACAGTAAATTTTGGCCATAAAGCGACTCTGGCCCTGTTCAATACCAACGTTCCTATTTTTCCTTTCTCAATTGGCGTGCTACGCAATAGCAGGAAAAGCGTCAATTGCACTGCTACCTGAGGCCGCGGCTCAACTGTCACTTTGCATATGTCGGACATGCAAGGACAATTCCGCGGATGGCGAGCTGTCCTAGGCTGCACGTACGAGTCGCTGGCTGCGTTTCGGATCTGCCTGGGTATGTTGCTGACTCTGGAGTTGGTGCTCCGTTTTCGTTTCTTGCTTCCATTCTATTCAAACGAAGGTACACTGCCTCTTGATCTTCTGATGGGGAAAGTTGATAGTCTTTATAAGCATGTTTGCTTTCACTGCTATTTCGGAGAAGTGTGGGAGCAACAAATACTTTTATCCGTTCAAATTATTCTTTCAGTGTTGCTGACTTTGGGATATAGAACCAATTTCGTCGCTCCCGTGTCATGGTTTTGGTATCTGAGTTTAACATTGCGAAATACGTGGATGAACTATATTCTCGATCGATATATTCACTACTTGCTCTTTCTTTCCATGTTTCTCCCGCTGGATGAACGATGGAGCTTGAGAGGTGC
>Ga0163101_100334_pt1 | contig 10344 bp, 5 predicted proteins | sample TAMARWmetagpilot_2_FD_111548 | JGI IMG/M metagenome (GOLD analysis project Ga0163101, IMG submission 111548) | Phycosphere-associated microbial communities from TAMU algal ponds, Corpus Christi, Texas, USA - TAMU ARW1 11/11 metagenome pilot | ecosystem: Engineered > Artificial ecosystem >...
CGACATGCATAGTTCCCTCTTCTTTTACGCAGCTTTCTACTCTGTGTACAGAGGCGTTGTCGATAATGTGTCTGCCCTACAGTTAATCAACCCGATTTCACTTGTTAGACGAAACGGTTCTTCGAGTTCAAGTAATAGGCGTTTCCTTAGTCGGTGTTCAAAAAGTTCCGAGAGGGAACCTTGTAGAGTGGTTGTGGTTGGAGGAGGTTGGGCTGGTTTCACCGCAGCAGATACTTTGGCAAGAGCATCTTCGAATGTATCAGTTACCCTCTTGGATGCGTCACAGAGGGGCCCCGGAGGACTAGCAGGTGGCTGGAGAACGCCCAAGACTGGCCGGCCCGTCGAAGCAGGAATTCATGGCTTTTGGAGAGAGTATCGTAATACGTTTGCCATGATTGAAAACATTGGTTTAGACCTTGACGATGTCTTGACAAATTTCACACCGTCAATTTTGGTTTCGGAAAATGGACGCGTCGCCCTCGCACCAGTCCTCGGCAATACAATGGACAAGCCAAATCATCTACAAGCCGACAACCTGGACTGGTCTAATCCTCGCAGCCTGTTGGAGCAAATAGCGCCTTTGTTGCCGTCGCCTTTAGATGTTGCTTTGTTGGCTGATTTCAATCCCGACTCGGAACTCTCCATTGCCGACAGAATCAGCGGTATCGGGTTGCTTGGTGCATGGGCCGACTTTGTACAAGAAGACCGCGACTCTTGGGAAAGATACGACAAGATATCAGCTGAAAACTTGTTTCGCTCGATTGCATCGATTTCACCAAACTTATACCGCGACTTGGTCGCTCCTCTTCTTCATGTTTTACCAATGACCCCAGGATACGACTGCTCCGCAGCTGCAGCGCTATCCTGCTTCCACTTCTTTGCACTACAATCTCGAGGTGCGTTTGATGTACGCTGGTGCCGTGGGAGCATTTCGGAACGCATCTTCAATCCCTGGGTTGAGAAGCTGAGGGAAAGCGGCAATGTTTGCATTCAAGGCTCCGCTCGGGTGACATCCATTGAACACTATGGCGGAGAGTACACGGTAATGATCAACAACAAGGTGTCCGTTACATGTGATGCTGTTGTTCTTGCCGTTGGCGCCACAGCGGCAGGAAGACTGATTGATTCGTGTCTACCACTGCAGAAGATTCCGAATCTAGCTTCAAAGTGGAAAGAACTTCGTGGTGTGAGCTGTGTAGCGGTTCGTCTCTTCTTTGCAGAACTTCCGCCGAGTCTTGCCTCTGCTATGAGCGACTCTCCTGTTGTCGTATGCGGGCCGAATATTGGGGGAGCCCCGCAACTCGTTGAGACTGGCTTTTGCATCTACGATCTGTCTCGATTGCAAGATGACTTCAAGGGCGGCGGTTTTGTGGGATTGGAGGTCGATTTTTTCCGGGCGGATGCGATTGCAAAAATGAGAGATGGCGACATTATCAAGCTTACATTGGATGCTGTCCAAACAGCACTTGGAGTCGAAAGCATCGACATGGAGCTCGTCGAAGATTCGGCGGTTATCAGAGCCCTAAATGCTGTATCGCATTTTTGCGTCGGATCGGCAAGCAAGTCACCTCCCGTGAGGATTACGAATGGGCTCTACATTTGCGGCGATTGGGTTGATCGAAGCGGGCATGCGTCGTGGAGCACCGAGAAGGCTGTGGTTACTGGTTTACAGGTGGCCAACGCAATTGACAGAGACTTTGGATTGGATTGTAGGCAAGCAGTTATTCCCGCTGCTGCCGATACCCCGCAACTCATGGGCTTGCGAAAGGCTGCCAAGGCATGGCGCAATGCATCACCTCCGCGATCGTTCCCAGTGGCACCGTGGTTACCCTTAAAGCAGTTTCGCCGTCGGATTGAATAGAATAGTAGAGAGAATTTTTTCAACATCAAGTTTAATGGTGTAGTGTACATTATCATACAGCTAGCCTAAAATTCGCCAAGATTGAACTAAGGAATTCAGGAAAACGAAAAGTAAAATGAAGGCTCGTCTTCATCAATCCTTGTTTTCAATTCGATGCCTATCGGAACGTTTAATTTGCGAAGCGTACGAAAAGCGAAAATGAGCACCGCAATGGTCAGTACAAAAACTTCCAATGCCTTATATACACGAATGGCACGTCCAGTGCCCGGATGTGTAAAAATAATACCACTCTGTTCGTCTTCGTCATCTTCCTGCTCGTCTGGAACTGCGGTAATGGAACTTATATCCCCGCTATCAATGGTCTGCGTGGTGACGCCGGAATTAATACTTCTATTCGTTGCGGATTTCCTTTCGTCTCCGACAAGCTCTGTGGGATCGCAGAAGCCGTAATGTAGTGCTCTTTTCAAGTTTGTGTATGGGTGTACGTTGATAACAGCTTCCAACCCTCTGGATGAGGGACTTATTTTATAAGACGACGATTGTGAAGCGCTGTCGTCTACAAGAATCTGTGTGTTCCCATCCGGAACAGAGCTGAGACTTTGCCGAGGCCGACAAAACCCAATCAGAAATTCGTTGACGTTTTTGAATGGCGCAAACTCGACTGGGTTCAGTTCCAATAACGGACTGTCGTCGCACACTTCACCGTGTTCTGCGTGGCTCATCGTGTGCTCGTGTGACTTGGTGTTCCTGGGCTCTCCACCTTCCGGACGGTTTTATTGCGAGAGACGCTGCTTCTGACTTTGGGTCGCTGTAAGCCTTCTTGACAAGAATGGGTTAATGGGATTTCAAACGATTTGAGATTACTAGACGCGGCCTTTCCAAATGATGATTGCCGCTGGTCAAACACCACCGGTAGCTAGTGTACCCTTTCACTGAACACAAAACAAGCGAGTTTCTTTTCTCCCGCCACACGTGTCGAAAGTTAGATCGCATCGATCGTGTGCTGACATTTTACATTATTATAGCCTATCGTGGAAGGCTAATTTCCGGTTTCGGCGAGACTAACATAAACGCAATCCCGGGGTATCAAAGAGCAACACCACTGTAGTCTGGCAGTCTATCCGGTCATAGCTCTTTTTGTTATGCACGTGCTCTTATACGCTACTCCAAGTCGAATGCCAAACTGAAGGTAACAGACACCTGCGTGTAAGACTTCTCATACATCTTTCATAGTTTCCTATTTTCCTAGTTTTAGAGTACTAAGAAAAGGTGAAATCGCCCTTTCTTTGCATTCCAAACTGAGTTTGGCTGCTTTCAAACCAAACAGAATAGCGTCTTCCATCGACTTTCCCTCTAAAATTGCGTGTATAAAAGCTCCACAGAGGGAATCGCCAGCTCCAGTACTATTCTGAACCACATTGCATTCCCGTGCAGGGAAATGACGAAATGCGAAACGGTTATTCTCAATCTTGGAAGCGTAGAAAACTCCTTTCGCGCCAACTGTAACAATAAGATGCGCTTCGTCCGGGTGCATTCGTTCCAAAACGCTCTGCGCAAGTGGCCGTGTTTCTGCGAAGGCATCGTCGTGTAGTAGCGTGTCCAAATCTTCGTCCGTGTTCAACCATCCATCCGCCATTGCAGAAAGCTCTCCAATGTTAGGGAAAGCGACTGAGATACACGACATTAATTTGTCGTCTCGGCCAACATCAGAGGCTTTGGGGAAGCTAGTCGGTTCAAAGTATACCTTTGTGTCCAGCGTGATTGCCAGTAGGGCGGTTTCTCGTAGCACTTCTATGGGAGGATTAGCATCCATCAGGAAAATGGCCGCATGTTGCAATACTTCCTTGGGTGGTGGCTGGATAGCATCCAAAACTCGTGTATCGGCGCATGCCACATGAAGATCGCCATCGGCTTGCAAAATAGCAAGATAGGTTGCCGAGTTTAAATTATCTACAACTCGAACAGTATCGCGGCAATCTCGCATATTGCATTCATTTTCCAGTCGATCGAGTAACGCAAAGCCTCTAGCGTCTTTGCCAACTGCCGAATACAAGGCTGGTTTGGAACCCAGTCGTCCTAGAGATTCAGCCACATTTCGGGCCACTCCACCATCCGATTCAGAGCAAACGGCCCGGTTGGAAGTTTTCGGAACGAGCTCACACCCTAAAGCTGCCTTGGCGATCACATCAAGGACAATGCCTCCCATGATGACAATCCGTGAGTGAGGAATTGCGCTGGTGGGTTTGGCAATACAATCCGTGAGATTGGCAGTGCTTCTCCTTCGCTGCTCCGCGATCGCAATTGCAATGTCTGCGCCGACTCTAGCGTTGTTTCGCACCAGCGACAAATTGCTACGTAAGGAATCACCACCGGTCAGCTCCGACACACGCTTTAATATAAATGGAGTTACGGCTTGGCCGACAATGCTCGGATCAACGCTAGCTTCTTGTAGCGCACGTTGAATCGCCTCTTCCACATTAGCACCGGCGGGGTCCATATTGGGGACCCCAACCAGCATTCCGTGTGGTAAATTCAAATCCCTGGCCACGTTGTAGGCAGCAGCGATTGTATCGGCATCCTCCATTCGACAAGAGGCCGGCACTCCAGAATGCGGTGAAAAGAATGCGGGAAACTCGTTAGATCGGTACGAAACAACCGGAACACCGTTTGTTTCTAAAACTTCCAGCGTGCGAGGGATGTCTAAGATGGACTTGATCCCGGCTGACACTACCACTACCGGAGTACGTGCTAATTCGTGTAAATCAGCCGAGACATCCATACTGACGTGACCGTCACGGTGCACACCACCGATTCCGCCCGTGACAAAAGTGGCGATGCCGGCCAAGTGAGCTAGTCGCATTGTAGACGCTACTGTCGTGGCCCCCCAATAGTTCGTATGACTTACGCCTTGTTTGCGGCGCCCATGTTGTGCCAAGAACAGAGACAGCTCGCGCGTGGAGCATTTTTGTACCCGATTTTGTTGTTTCGCCACGGCCAAGTCTTCCAATTCTTCCCATGTTAATCCAATTTTACAAACTCCATTTTGGACGGCAACTGTGGCTGGTTCAACCCCCTTATCCCGGAACAACTGCACTAGTGTGCGACATAGCTCAACGTTTTCTGGATAGGGAAGGCCATGTGCGACAATGGTCGATTCCAAGGCCACTACGGGACGCTGCTCAGAAAGCGCTCGTTGCACAGATTCATGCACTTGGATCGACTTATCGTCGGAAGGGCGTAGAAGTGGCGACCATGCTGACTGCGCGGATGATGAATATCCGCGCGAACTGTCACTTTCGAAAAGGCCCACCTTTGAGGATGGCGAACTCAATCTTCGGGAAAAGGAGGATTCTACGCTCGTAGAAAACGCAGCAAAAACTTGTTTTCGGTGGGAACTCAGGCCAGCTGCATGTATTGCAACAGAAGCGCGATGGCCTATTCGATTCATATGCTGGCGAGAAAATGTACCTAGAGATCAACAAGCCAATTTCAGAAACGATAGGAAGGAGAAATGAAAGAGTTCGGAAAGTCGACCCTCACAGGAAACGATTTTTGGCTTGATTATGGATATACCACGACCTTGAGATAGCACATGAACCAAAATAAGTTTGTTTGGTTTGCTTGGTTGGTTGCTTTGGGCTCACTTTTTCGTTGATGTAACTGTAAACGAAACGTAAATCGCTGCTTCCTTTGCCGCAATAGAAGAAATACAAAGGAAATCATCAGCTGCAAAACGAGGTCGACGGTGAGCATGGATTCCTGGGGACAGCTGGCAGAAGCGGCACCGATAACACTTCAGTGTTTCTCAAAAAGAACATGTTTGAACGACGCACATTTCGAGAGCTTGCCGATACTCCTTTGCTTGAGCTCAACGAGCCCTGCGAGTCGACGGCTCATGTTTTCGAGCTTGGTATTTGAAGTGATTCCGTCTTCTTTTTGTCCCCAGAATACCTTGCGGATTCATCCCCTACTCCTCGAGTTTGTGACTGCCGCTTGTGCGGTCGAGGACAACAATGTCGGGCACGTACTATCCAACAGGGATGGCGCGTCCGATTTTACTACGGTTCGCTTGGAGTCGATTCCCACAACGGATGCCTCTTATTGGGGCGATCCGGACGACCATGATGTGCTGCTATACCGAGCACAAAGTGTCATTTCGGTGGACCTTGCCAGCGATTTTGTTCTTGTGTTGGAGTGTGTGTATTCTGATTTTGAGACAGCGACAATGGACTCGGAAATGCTGGTAGACATCTTATGCACGGCAATAGTGGGACACTTTGTACAGTTGCAAGCGTTGCTGTTGCTACACACAGTCGAGGGCTACATATTATGTGCAGTACGAGAATTGCGATCTCCTGAAATGACTTTGCATGATCGCACTGTTTATCGAGTCGGTGCTGAGGCAAACGTGCGACTCCAGCTTGTTCCATCAACTTTTTCTCCCGTTCATCCACAAATAGATTCTGGTATGCTACTTTCGTCCTCGTGTCCCGGGTATGAAGCTTTGCTTGACAATCTATTGGATCTAGTCCAGTTGACGGTCTCCTTTCCAGTCGTCGCACCTTCGGGCATTCTATTAACTGGGTGTGCCGGAGTAGGCAAATCCTGGTTGGCCTCAGCTGTAGCAAATACACTGACAGTGTCGCAATCATGGGCGATACACTGGGTTTCTTGTCAAGAACTACTGCTAGCCGCCGGTCAAGCAAGGGAGGAAGATTTGTTGAGCATTCTCCTTCCGTTTCGGAGTGAAGAACATCCGACATTGGTAGTCATCGACGATCTGCATATATTTGCTTCCGAGCCATCAACTGAGCAAGCATTGATTGATAGAGAACAGCTGCTTGCCGTTTCTTGCCTGGTCCAAGCTATTGACAAGTTGAAAGATCAGCATGTACCTGTTATTGGTATTGGTCTGTCGTCAATGAATTTACTCAACGAGCTGACCAAGATTGGTCGCCTAGAAAAGGAAGTCAACATGACCACTCCAACACAAACGCAGCGAGAAAGTATCTTGCGGCACATGCTCCCTGAAATCGTTGATGACAAGACAATGGTTCGAAACTGGGCTTCGGCCTTGGCTTCGGTAACGTCAGGGTGTGTGGCGGCTGATCTTCGCCGCCTATGTACCGATGCATATACATGTGCACGAGCAAGCTCTCCTAAAGAGAGCAAAATTATCGCAACGTGGGACATTTTGGCACAAGCTGCACGGGGACTTGTGCCGTCGCAGCTGGCGTTATTCGATGTCACTAAAGCAGCTGTTGTTGAAGGTGAAATTGGACCAGAGGATTGGGAACGTATTCACAACATGTGTTGGTCTAAAGTGAGTGGTTACGCTCTCCAAAAACGGCGCGTATACCGTAGCATAGTAGTCCCATGGCGTCGCTATATGAGCACCGAGTTTCAAGGCGAAAAGGCACTTTTATCAACAATTTCGATTCCAAGTGGTGTCTTATTTTACGGCCCCCCTGGTTGTGGCAAAACCATGGCCGCATTATGCTTGGGGTCCTCGCTATCTCTCCCTATGATAAACGTACGAGCTGCCAACGTCTTGGACAAATGGCTGGGCGGATCAGAGGCGGCCATTCGTTCCCTGTTTAGTCGTGCTCGTTCGGCTGCACCGTGTATCCTGTTCTTTGACGAAATTGATGCCATTGCAAGCAACCGAGGCACGGATGGCGAGTCTGTTGATGTCATGTCGCGCTTGTTGTCAACACTGTTGAATGAGCTGGATGGTGTCAACAGTGAGGGGCAAGCAAATGTGCTGGTAGTGGCGTGTACAAATCGAATCGACGATTTGGATGCTGCTCTCATACGACCTGGGAGGTTGGCAGAACACATCTGTCTGCAGCCACCTGATGAAAACGACGCACGCGAGATTTTGACACAAACTCTGGCAAAAGTACCGGTAGACATCCATCTTGATGTGGAAGCCTGGGCTAGTCGCCTCTCGGAAGCAAAATTCAGCTGTGCACAAGTTGAGGGGCTGGCCCGTGAGGCGGTCCTCCGATGCCTTCGACGCTGCAACGAAAATTCTAAGATACACGTCACATCACAAGACTTTGATAGTGCAGCAAGGGCGCTGATGCTTTAACTAAGTGGTCAACTGTACACTCTATGGGTAGATTGAGATTGGATTATGTAGTGTGACAGAGCCATCCCATCAGTTGGGAGAAGGATCACCAAGATCGATAAGTTCGTCTTCCGTAAAAACCTTGGGGAGGACGAAGGCCCGGATCAGCATCAAAAGTCCGATCACGCTTGGGAAGAAAATAGCTGTTGTACTGTTCTGTTTAAAGAACCAGAGTCCTCCCAAGCATCCAATTTGAGTGACCGTAAATATGTTTGTCTTCTTTCTTCCAATGTAGCGTATTGGGTGGTCGGCCGGGAGTCGACTCTTTTCCACAAAACAGTCGCGTATTCGTTGCAAGAACGAGTTGCCTGACATGAGTTTCCTTCCAAGAAATAGGAATACTCCGGCGACAACGGGGATCGGGACAAATCGTAGTAGCGGCAAGATGGCAAGTGTTGAACATATTAGTGCATGGACGGCAAATCCTGTTACTCGCGTTTCTGTTACGCCGATAATCTCGGGTTCACCAGTGCGCTCGTTGAACCGTGTCTCGGTCAATGCGCGTACATGATTCAAAGACTGAACGGTCGCCCCACACATCCATGGCAGGCCGACGAGCGATAAGCAGCTAGTAATCAGTCCTAGTGCTACCATATCGAGATTGTACGCAGCTCCCTTTTTGAGCTTGTTGTCGGGGTTGTTAACGACGCGGACACTAATGTTCTGGTCCATGAAAAAAAGGCTCGTCAGCAGAATCGCAGGTAGTACGCACGCCAATTTGATATTGAGAGGAATAGCGTTCAGATTGATCAGAAAATTACGACCACCAGACAACTGAAAGCTGCTCGGCACAGTAAGTGTGGGAACCTTAAATTTTTTCATCCACGCCCGCTGATTGAAAATTGACATGAGGATAAAGATTGTTACGGGTCCGAAATCTTTGACAATCGACCGAATTTTTTGGTTCAGATACTTGCTGCTTTCAAAAGCGGCAACTTTGGCGGTGCACCAAAAAGTTGAAAGTGCCATGGCCAAGGAAACAAAGGGCATGGTTAAGTTCATGGGGTCGGCCAGGTCAAAATTACGCTTCAAGGAAGCAACAGCTTCGTATATAAAATTGACACTGAGCAAAGCATTAAAGACTTCATCCGTAAAGCGAGTGCAGAAGCGAATCAATTGGCTGGAACCACCAAGCCCAAGTAATACGAAGAAAAAACTTGTCCATAGTCCGACCCAGGCATAGATAGGAAAGAAAGGCAACGCCTTGACCATACAGAAACGGTAGAGTCCAGAAATAAAAGCGAGCGTCAGTCCCGTAGGAGCGATGAATGCCATGGGTTGTCCACACATCATCGCGTAAGCCATTCCACTCAGACCGGAACTCAGTAAGAACTCAACAATGCCAATCGATCCTTGCGTTATCTCCGAAGCAATGGTACCGAAACTGACCGCCGGAGAAAGACAGGCAAAGTACAAGAACAGAATTGCAGGAATGACTTTCCGCTTGTTCTTAAATCCGTCTTCCCAGTCGGACCAGTATACCTTTTTGCGCCGTCGTATGTCGTCCCGCATTTCCTGCGAGACGATTGTATCGAAAAGATTCTTGGCGTGTTTTTGTGCGGTAGTCTCCGTGGAATTTCCATTGGAATACTCTTCCAGTACTCTCTTCCATTGACGCTTTCGTCGATACCCTCTCATTCGGTCGATCTGTTCCAGATAAGAAGGTGAAAATTGAATCTTTTCCTTTACATCTTCTTTCGTTCCTTCGATTGACTGTGTAGCATCATTGTTTGTGCTATCTGTATTGTCCTTATTCTTGCTGGAACCAACACTGGTCCTTCTGTCAGCAGGTAAAGACAGCCGTAGATAATTGGACCGTTTTCCCGGACGTCTCCCCAAATTCAGAACTGCAGCACTTCCCGGCACCAAGTGCAAGGATGATGGTTTGGTTCTACCCAGTGCACTAGAAGTAAAGGCGGATCCTGTGGTACAGAACGCGGACAATATTCCGATCCAGAGCACCGTATGCTGTAGAGCCCCGTCTTTTCTATGGCGTTTACTCGACTGCTTCATTGCGTGAACAAGTGAGAGCCAATTCAAGATGATATGCTGATGGATGACGTCTCAAAACCGAGAGGTCGCCTCAAAAGGCCAAGTCCGTGAGCAGTGGTATACGAAGAAACAGCATAGATAACATCCACTTCACCTTTTTTCCCTCTGTTGAACTCCTGTGTCGTCAGGATTATCAAATGTGCGTTGCGAGGAAGCATCTCGCCCGTCCGTCAGCCGCAAATTGAGACTAGGTTTTGATTGGATATTCAATATCTTTCTATGTTTTCATTCGTTAAGCGTCTCCCGTTTCAGAAATTCTGCCGGCTCTCGACGTGCAAATGGAACATATTTCTGCCAG
>Ga0163101_100335_pt1 | contig 10336 bp, 2 predicted proteins | sample TAMARWmetagpilot_2_FD_111548 | JGI IMG/M metagenome (GOLD analysis project Ga0163101, IMG submission 111548) | Phycosphere-associated microbial communities from TAMU algal ponds, Corpus Christi, Texas, USA - TAMU ARW1 11/11 metagenome pilot | ecosystem: Engineered > Artificial ecosystem >...
CTCACATTGTAGGCATAAAAGGGTGAGTGTGTCGTTGTTGAGTCTTACTCGGACATGATTTTTAATATAATAGCGTTGTGTCGGGTTCATTCTCTGTCAATAGTCGTCATGAAGTACATAGCTCCCCTCAGTATTTAACCGCAGTACCGGCTACGGCTCCGTGCTTTACGGGTGTGTGTATCTTGCGAACACGCAGACCATGGGAATACGCCTCCGCTCCCCCTTTGAAACAGCAGATCCTCCTGTTGCGCTACAGTTGCTATCATGAATTCCGACTTGCAAGCCATAATGGCTCGGCGTCGGCGTTTGGCGGAAGCCAAGCAAGAGGTAGATGTAGCGAAAGCAGGATCGACCGCTGGGAGAGCCAAGCAGCCGCAATCGGGCTTTTTGACGTCTCCCAAAGGATCGATACCGACTTCCAACACGGACACAAAGAAGGCTTCTCCTGATTTACAAGCCATCATGGCGCATCGCAGGCGACTAACGGAAGCAAACGAAGATGACGGAGACGAGGTTGCGCCGGGTGCTCCCGGCGTCAGCCCATCGTACAGGAGAGGCACTATGGGTGACACCAGCGTGAGCCCAATCTACAAGAAACGCAGCATGGGTACCACCAGCGTGAGCCCAATCTACAAGAAAAGCACCATGGGTGACACCAGCGTGAGCCCATCTTACAAGAAAAGTACCATGGGTGACACCAGCGTGAGCCCATCCTACAGGAGAGACGCTATGGAAGGTTCGCTGACCGACTTGTACGCAGAATTGGCGACATCCAAATCCAACTTGTCGCAGGGTTCACATTCCCAAATGAACTCGAGCTTGGAATTGCATCAATCCAAGTCTGGAGAAGACTTGAGCTCCATTATGGAACGTCGACGTAGGATTGCGGAAGGCGATGGGGGTGGGCCCTCTCCACCTGCGCCTTCTCCACCAAAGAAGTCGCCACGCGTGAATTACGCTTTGTCTCCCACCTTGGCTCCTGGAGAAAAGCCTTCGGCTGTCTCCTCCCCACTTAACGAAAGTTTGAAATCGTTCGGAGTCAGTTCCGACTTACAGTCTATTCTGGCCCGCCGTCGTCGTTTGAACGAAGCCGGTGAGCAAGGGCAGTCCCTAGGAACCGCAGAGCGAGTTCGTTCGCCGAAAGATCGAAAGTCTGTAGTCCCATCGCCTCCTCTGGTTGCCGATACATTGGAGGACGAGGCCGAAACCGGCGTGGCGCTGCAATCAGCACAGAGCGGACGGTCCCAATTAAGTGCAGCATCCACGCATAGTCGACAATCAAATCGAGATGTAGCGCGACCTGACCCAACAGAACTTGCGTCCTCTTCGAGTCATAGTCATCAACAGACCTCGTCGTCGCGGCACAGTCCTAGTGATATCCCCGGTTCAGCTAGTGTTGGAGAAATATCTATTGCCTCATCACAGAATCGGAAATCGGAGAGTAGCGACGAGAGCAAAGCCAGCTCCCAGGACAAAGCTGTGGAACCGGCAGTTGTGGCAATACCAGTACCCGTCATTGAATTGGCACGAAAGGAAGATGATTTTTCCAAAAAGTCGGCAGAAGAATCTGCTCCCAAATCATCACCTACGACAACAAACAAGAATGATTTCGTGTCCAGCAGCAGCGACGACGACGAAAGTCTTGAAGATACTTTGTCAAGCGACGATACAGAGGAGAGGGAACAAAGTAGTGTGACACAGCGTGATTTGCAGAAGAATGCCCCGACCTATACAGAAGAGTCGATGACCCTATCGGAAAGTCTCGACGAACGAGTGGCTCGGTTAGTCAAAGCTGCCGAGAGTCCTCCTCAAACTAAGGGCCCATCAAAAGCGTCCACGGCTCGTCGACGGCAACACAACGACTCGAAAACCAGCGGCCAAAGTCAATCCAAGAAAGCCTCGCCTCGTTTGAGGCCCTCGCGCCGGTCGCATGACAGCGAAGAAAGATCTGTGCAAAGCAAGGATTCACAGGAAACCCAGAGGCAGCGTCGAGCGTCTCGGAGATCCAACATAGGAAGTAGCGACGAAGAGCATATGTCTCTGAGGTCACTTGCGAAAGCAAACCGCCGCGGAAGTACTGGAACAAAAGACAGTGATGAGCATTCCCGAAGCGCTGAATCGGCGGAATCGTCCAACCGCCTTCGCTCCCGACGTTCAAGCACCGTTGGTCGGACATTACGACAATCCAGTAATGCAGAAAATGTGGAATCAGACGAGACCATACCATCGAGTCGTAGCCGATCCCCTCCTTCGCGTCAGCCCCATGAACAGGGCCACAGCGCGAGTGAATTGCAGTCTCTGGATGTGGCGAGTGAACAGAAACCATCAAATTTCGCAAACAAGCCGGAAAATAGCGAACATGCAGCCGACGACAAAACTGAAGACGAAGCAATCAACTCAGGGTGGGGTGATTTTCCAATTTTCGCTCCAAAAGACGGTTTGGAAAAACCAATCACTGGAACAGAAAAGAATAATTCATTGTCATCTTCTCAAAATGTCAGCTCTCATCTTGACGTGACAGATCCCTTTGTAGTTTCTCCCAATGTCGACAGGTCTTCCTCTGCGGAAGCTGACGGTCGTTTTGAGCCAGTGCTCACATCCGTAGCTGATGGTTTTAATGATGCCACTTTTGGAAATGGTACCTTCGATCATCCCACCGCCACAAACGGTCAAATCTCGGTCTCGGCTCGGGTTTTCGATTCAGGGTTTTCCCCGGACGCCTTCGAAGCCACAAACGTATTCGGGTCGCACGTGTTTAATGAAGGCTTTGCTGGTCTGGAAACCTTTGAACAGCCTCACTTTGGCCTCAAGGAATCGATCATGCCGCAGTGGGATTCGAGTCCTTTGGAGCGCGTCCCCTTACGACGGTGTGGAAAGCTGATTCTTGATCAACAAGACTTTTTCTCAACAGATTTTGCCTGTGCACCTACTTCAAATCTATCTAATGGAAATGTCATCTTTGCATGCTCAGGAAAAGATGGTTTTTTTCTTAAGGAGATAGACCCGAGTCGAAATAGCGTTCCAGTATGCTCTACTCCGGTTCTAACTATTGATCTTCAGCGAAAGGTTTCTTCCAAGTACAGCGTCTCGATCTACAAAGTCCATGCTTTGACTTCACTGACGTCGGGGCTACATGAATCGCATAGTCAGAGTCGTGTCCGTGTTGCATCTGTTTTGGAGGTGAATGTACTCGAGTCGCCTCAATTAATGAAGATTGTTGCGGTTTGGCAATGGGGGTACGGGACAGCTCAGCCTATCGTCTTGCAGTATACAATTACTCCGCCTAGTGGAGCGGACTATATCTTTGATGCTGCTACCCTACAAATAGCCGACAATCTTGTTTTTATTGCAGGTTCTTCACCCAAAGGACCATGTGTGTTTATAACGAAGCCTGCTGCACGCGACTCATGGTCGGCAAATTTCCTCGGTGGGTCTGGCTTCGTTTCTGCCCTTGCTGTGACAACGACCTCCGAGCGCGCACATCCTTTTGTAGCTGTTGGGCTGACAGATCGCAGTCTCAGCGTCTGGACTTACGCAGAGGCAATGAAGCCTGCATCGAAGGATTCAGAATCTTCAAAACGATGGCTTTTTCCACTCTGCAGACTAGAGGCGGGCTCGGTCCTGTCTAGCCGAGAATCAAAGAACTTCGTCAGCGAAGAGCCAAGTGATGCAGACTCGAAAGAAGTAGGTTACTGTACACATTTTGCGTGGATGCCTACGGTACCTATGGTCTCGTACACGCTCATGCTGGCTGCAAGCTTTCAGAATGCTCTCGCAATCTACCATGTCGAGCTACCCGCAACAATGGATCCTAGTACGAACTCTGTCCGTCCCCTGTCACCACCGACGCACATTTCAGTATTGTCTCAAGCTCCACTTTTTGGACCGATGGTTGCGGAACGTTGGCGTGGCCGTCATGAACGATCATCGGCTATCTGGCTCAATCGGGGCCCTCACGTCGACCCCTGTCTAGCGCTTTTAGGTCATACAGGTAGTACAAATGGTTCGGCTGTCAGACTTGCAATCGGTTGTCTCATTTTCAGCCAATATGCTGGCGTTCCCGTTCCAGAGGACAAGATGGTACCATTCAGGTTACTAGCTGGAGTAACCATTACAAATGCTAACAAAAGCTATCCGTTGGGTATAGTTCCATTACCGCACCATCCTTGTGTCATTTGCCATTCTCGAAACAAGCTTTCGCGTTTTGTCCCTACTCTCGCACTTGACAACGCCATCCAACATCGGATGGCTTGGATGGCTCAGCCCCCCGCTTCTATTCCGCCGGGTTTGTCATCTGTCGGCGATCGTCTTTTGACGGATACAGACAAGGATGCTCAAGGCGTTTTGCACATTTTTTCTACGTTGCAGTTTGAGCGACGCGCAAGTACGGACTCGTCCGTCGTATGGGGGCAGCCAGTGAGACGTTATTGGCTTTGTCGTACTATTGCTGGTGACAACCGTACGATTGGAAAGGGTGATCTGAAGAACGAGAAATTGGAAAAAGATTTTGGTAGAAGTGACAGAGTGAATGGCGGCTCGGCCTCGCGCGCTGTAGCAGCTCTTGCGGATGTCTCTATAGCTGACCTTGTCCCCTTCAGGATAGTGCGATGTCGGGGTAAGGAGATATGCGCCGTTCTTTTTCAACACGGGTTTCGTTCCCAGTCTACTGAGCTTGAACTTGGCAGCAACGACGCAGTCGCAGTTGCCTTGGTCGACTTCTCTACTCCGAAGACGATATTGCAAGTTGTAGAAGGGCGCGATATATGCTTTTGTTTTGACGGACAAACAGATTTTCCTCAAGGTCTTTTGCTAAGCAAAGACGGCTCTATGTTGACGTCCTTTTCCTGGCAATCCATGGCGAGCAAATTCGAAACAGGAAGGTCCTATCGTCCTATTCTTGGGGTTGAAGTTGGCGACCAGTACATCGAATGCCGCCGCGTCTTTGCATTCTCAGGTGCATCGAAACTTGTACTGGTAATGAGTGGAATAAGTCATCAGAACGGCACCACCCACATTTTAGCTGGCGACTTAAGATCGGACGCAGAGGTTTCGATAACAAAATGGTCGTCACTTCTCCCTAACATGGAAATAGGTCGATCTTTCAAGATGAATCGCCAGGAAGAAGTTCTTTCGATTATAGGTCTCGAGCATGACGACAGTGGCTATCGCAACTTTGCCGTTGCCACGAGCGAAAGAGTTTTTGTTCTCTCGGCAGGGTTAGATTTGTGTGCCGAAACGACAATTGAACTTTCCTTCCCATCTCTGGTTCCTATGGGCTCCTTTGCGGTATGCTTTATCTCGCAGGACAAGGTAAAATATCTTTGTTGCCTTGATGCCGACCTTTCTCTCGGGGTGGTGGCTTCGCTTCCTACGGAGCAATATGGCGATCGCTCTCCTTTGCTACTGGCTCTTAGGCAGGACCGGATTATTCTGAATGACATCCACACAGGCGTAAGACTCGTGGAATATGGTCAGTCGCCGGATGGCTTTTTACTTCCTGCGTGCAGAACACACCCGGCACTCATTCTCGAACCGATGGTTGCGAATGCTGTCTGCGTTGGTGGGAAGCAGCATCGGTCAACAGAAATACTGAGGACCGTCATTGAGAAATTTGGTAGGAAGGTTGCTTCGATCACTCATGGAGATGACGAAGGAATAGGGCATTTCGGAGCTGGATTGCAGTCGAAAGTTTTCGAAATTCTGCGCTTTTATGGATTAGATCAAGCTGCTTCATGGCTTCTCACGGGCACAGTGCAATTTACCAGGACTGCGAATAGCAAGATACTGCCGACTTGGCTTCCAATCGGGCTCAAGAGAAGTGGGGCCATTAACTCTGACGCTTTTCTCCATTTAGTGTCCAGCGGCGATCAGTACTTATTGGAGTATTTAAAGTCGCCTAACCAGAACTTGCCTGCTACGATTCCCCGGTCTACCGATGCTTCATCATATTTTTCACATGATTTTGCGATGGACTCCTTAGGGCATGGAATTCCCTCTGAAGCGGTCAAAAGCTTTGACTTTGCTGGGTCAAGCCAGGCTGACAACTTAATTTTGCAAATTGCTTTAATCCTCCAAAAGGATAGATCGCAGGATATCACGGAAATTCTGAGAAAATTAAGCGGTTACGATGAGCCCATGTTTTCACGGTCATCGGAATATTGTCATGTACCTGGCTCCTTGGCCGCTCTGGCTGTCTCGCTGAAATCATCGAAGTCAAACACAAACAGGCAGGTTATGTCAAGCGACCATGTCGAGCGGTGGATGCGCCCTCTAGCCCCGTCGCTCCAGCGTGGAGCAACTTTTGGCCGCACACGCCAGAAGCTTATAGGGGAGAGCGATTTTATTAATGCTGGCTCAAATAGCGACGAAGGATCTGACAACTTCTGGTCAATACCCTGCAACGAAGCGAAACACGTATGGTAAGCTACTTCGTTGGCAAAAGTGGAATTCTCCTTTTTCTTTTCTCAATTTCGAACGTCATGTCTTTTGTAGGAATGAAGGCCCGCGGAAAGCGAAGGACAAGCTTTTAATGCTTGATTCCACGGAGGAGTGGCTTGGCCGGCGGCGTCCCGCCATCCTGGGGAAGGAGGGTGTTTCTGCAGCACGCGATCGAGGGGAAGGAGCTCTGGCAGGTATTCTAAACAATGAAGAGGATTCTTTCGGAGTAATGAGTGATAATGAAAGTATTGGCGATGACTGGGTCGATGGCGTCGGGGAAGGTCGGTCAGACGAAGCCAATCTTTCCGCTTACTTCAGAATGTCTGAAGGGGATGACGAAGACAGTCAGTGGCAAACAGAAGGGCTCCTTGATATATCTCCATATCAAATCAAGGCGACGGTCATCGGTGACGCTGGTGCTTATCGCCTTCAGACCTCCACGTCAGGAGTCGACGAAGGTGAGCCCGGTAAGGTCAGGAGTCTTCACGATCTAGTTTTCGAAAGAAGCGGAGAAGGCGTACCATCAGGCCTTGCGGTACCTGCAGGCCGCGGGAGTAGTGTGGACGTCGGTGTCCTTCATCGACCTGATCGACAATCACGCCAGAAGTGCTCCATTGAATTTTGGTACTATCTCCCGAAGAAAAGCGCGATTGTAACGGATATAATTCTTACGCGGAGGACGATGGGTAGCACTGCCGATGATCTTTCAAAAGTATCTATTTCGTCTGAAAAAGAGAGTGTACTGTGGGATCTTGTCCTCCTTCAGTCTGGTGAAGTACAGTTTAGATCATGCGGAGGTGCCACACTTCTGTCGTCAAAAAATAACAATATTGGGGCAGCCAAAGTGGTCACCAATAATCAAGATGAAGAACAGCGTAAAGATATCGTTGCATATGAGCACTGGAACCATATTTGTGTTGTCATGAATTCCAGAGATCTTGACTTGACGGAGTGCTTTGTTTCTCTATACATGAAAGGAACCGAGGTTGCGTCTAATTCCTTGTCTATGCTGCTCCCAGGCTACGAAAAAGGCGATTTAGCCGATCAGTCCACTCTTGATGATCTGCTTCATAAGTCTCACTTAATTTTCGGCGTGAACAGCACTCCTGGATTCAGGATAACTGAAATTCGCATTTGGGCTTGTAGCCGCTCGGCCGATGATACTCAAGCCATGATGTATGAGTACTTGAACGCTGCCGAAACAAAGAAGAAATTTAAAGTCAAGATTAAGAATAAGAAAGGGGGAGCTCTGGGGAAAGGCGGACTTGCCTCGCCTCTGATGGACACTGGTAAAGGCGCTGCGAAATCTGGAACGGCATTTATGTTAAAAGGAGCACCTTCTCTCGATTCATCAGGTAAAATGCAGCTTGAGACTGCTGCTGATGCTTCGAATAGATTTAGTCTTGCACCCCCTTCCACCAAACAAGACGAAAGGGAAAGGAAATTATTTGAAGTATCAAATCCTTCATCTACTTTCAAGAATTCGTCCGACGCGTTTAGCATCTCTGCCACTGAGAATGATAAATCACATCCGCTGTCTTACGTTGGAGTGGATAAGTCTCGGCAGCTGACGCCGTCGGTGGAAGAAGTCCAGCAGAATGAGACTCATCCCCCAGTTACGTCTACTTTGTGGGACACGGCGCTTCCTCTATCCCAGCAAGTGCGTTCTTCGGCTGCAGCAGCCTTGATTCGTGGCCCGCCAGCTACACGTCATTTTGGAGGAAATCGTGGAGGCTTACCTGACTTTAGTGGTATGGAGCGTTTCGGCGTTGGAGGAGTGGCGATCTGTGGATCGGAAAAAACTATAGTTTGGCGCGACAATGAGGATCCACCAGCTCTTACGTATCCGATTGGGGCAAGCGGTGCCATAGTTAGTGATCAAATGGACGACGAAGGCAGCGAATTTTTGTGTTGTTTTCTCGCGAAAGAAAAGCGCATGGTCGTGTTTGAGCTACAATCGCGTACTGTTGTGGTCGAGCTGCAAATGACTACCAAGCTTAACTTTTGGCGTTTCCTACCACCGGAAGCCGACGAAAACACTTTGTGTTTTATGCTCATAACTCCAGTAGGGGGCTTTCACTGGATGCCATTGGAAGAGTCGCCGCGACCGCATCAGGTGTGGAAACGAGGACCCGAGTTGCAAGGCAAGAAAGTTGTTTCTTACGAAGAAGGAGGTTCAAACGGACTTGATGATTCCCACATTTTGTCCCGCGTTGGCCTCGTATTGGTGACCAAACCAACAGGAGATGGTACACTTGAAGCTTGGATCGTTCCCATTTCAGGTGACTCGCAGGCGTCTCAATTCTCAGAGGATGTCATGGGTGCTTGCTTTTGCCAGCCACCCTATTTCGACGAAGGGCCTTTTTTGCCACTTCTGGTGACCGTTCATCTCTCGCACGAGAGAATCGTTGTGAATCTTCTTACAACTCGAGAGCTATCGAAAGGGTCCATCGAACTAGGAGAAGCCGAAGTCACCCAAGAGATTGACGACACTGGCTTTGAGGACGTTGACTATAGGCCACCTTCCTTGGCTATGGGTGATATGCCGGAAGCTCTTTGCTGCTCGCTAGCCAATATAGTCGTCGTTATTGTACGGCGTAAAGGTCTCGTGGTTGCCTACGAACTGGAGGATGGAGAATTGAGTTTAATTGCATCCGAAAACGTGGGTCATTTTGTTATCGACGCTGTGATGCGGTACTCGGCCGAGGTGGGCGGGGCCGAAATTGTCATGTTACTTTCCGACAACGAGTTCCCCAAGGATGGGCGTATGGTGAGCTTTTGCTTCAGATCCGCCGTTTGAAATAGAAGTTCAGAAATATCGTAAATGTGCAGGTGCAAGGAATTATTTATAGTCTCTATCCTCTTAGGTGCTTGCTCGACATCATTCATTCGTGCCTTCTTCGGCTGTACCACGAGATGACCTCGACGACAAGAAGCCAGCGAATACATCGTCCGTGAGAAACAAGCCTTCGGGTTGAACAAAAGTGAGAGATGGCTTGAATTTTTTCGTACTTTTCCGCTTGCGTTCCTGTTCGAACAGAGACCTATAGGTGTGCGACAGAAAATCCGTGATGTCGTGCAAGGGGGTTTGCAGTTCGTCTTCTCGTCCAATGGATTTTGCCATGGTCACGACGGCGGGATAATAGTGTTGCGAAAGGGCCTCCAGTTCCCAAAGGGAACTTTGCAGGGCTTGGGCTTGTTCCGGATCATCCGTCTCGCTGTCAAAAGCGTCTCGCAAATTACCGTCACCATCGGAATCAATCGGAGGCAGCCTATGAACGAGGCATGCCGTTTCTCCGTGTTTCCGCAACCAGTTGGAGCAAAGAGCCAATCCGACGAGGATACTCGCTGGTGGCGCTTGTAAACAACACCGCAAGGTGCGCTTAATGAAGGCCGCAACTATATGCGCCGGTAAAAGTTCGTTGCGACTGATACATGTCTCTAGCAAGCGTAAGAAGCGAGGCTTATACTTCACGTAAAAGACACTCGGTGTGAGGAGTTTGTAGAGTTGTTTATAAAAACCAGGATACTCCAAGCCGTGCTTGGTGATGAGCAAAAACAGTCCGTCCAAGGCCAGCACGGAGTGTAACTTTTGCGGTTGATCGTACGCGGACATGAAAAAGTCGGCAAAGTGGAGCGGATCGTGGACATTGGGCAAGACTTTCGAAGGCAAGAAAATGAGGGTCTGTTTGAGACTGGAAGTAGAAAGCGGTAAACGCAAGACGGCCAACCAGGCTCTTGACCAAGCCCGGTGATGACACCGTAGTTGGGAGAAGGCGAAGCGCTGAACAGTTTTGCGCTTTTTCCTAGCGGGTTCCTTGTGTTGTTCGGGTTTGTCGTTTGTGTCGGCATCTTCCACTGAAGACGTTGAGGCCACCGTTGCATCATCATCATCATC
>Ga0163101_100340_pt1 | contig 10307 bp, 5 predicted proteins | sample TAMARWmetagpilot_2_FD_111548 | JGI IMG/M metagenome (GOLD analysis project Ga0163101, IMG submission 111548) | Phycosphere-associated microbial communities from TAMU algal ponds, Corpus Christi, Texas, USA - TAMU ARW1 11/11 metagenome pilot | ecosystem: Engineered > Artificial ecosystem >...
ATCATCTGATTCGACAAATTGGTCAAAGCGTTTCCATTCTCGGTCGCTAGTTGCGCGTAAAAGTGACACTGCAGCAAACAGCATTTCTTGCTGGGTAGATAGCAAATTTAATGATGGAGTCTCGTCGTCAGAAAATTTAGGAAACTGCTTCCCAGTCCCTTCATCATTGTTAATGATAGACCCAGTTTCGGGAAGGAAGGAAGCTTCCACTCGAGCATCTTGAGCGGCTACATTGGGGAAAACCGGCTTACTTGTGATACTCGCGCTAGCAACAAAAGGCTCATCCTGCTCAATACCCTTTCTTTTAGCTGGCTGTGAGCTTTCTGGAGATAAATTCCTCTTCTGTGGCCAGACATTCGAAACGCTTGTTCTACCAATCAACGAAGGCTTGACTGCCATCGAAGAGAGATTTCCGTCGTATTCATTTTCGTCTCGAAACGAAACAAGGGAGTTTAAAAAAGCGATCGTCTCCAAGTCGTACATGCCATCAAAAGAGGCGTCGCTTTTGCTCAGAGCTTGATGAGAGAAGGAATTATCGCATTTCTCGTCTCCAGGTGGTTCCTTTTTTGTAAGAGGGACAAACGTTGTCGAGAGTGAAGGGTCCGGTAGTAAAGAAACCTGTGGAGACTCCTCTTCGTGTTCTGTTGCGTGAGTCAGAATCGAGCCAGTAGATTGAAATCTATCCATCGATTCTTCAGCTGGTTGATTCGTCGTCCCCAGCTTCCGTCGCTCCCGCCGCAAGAGAGACTCTCGCTCCTTGGTCCAATGTATTCGCAAGTGACTATTGTGAAGAGTTTCGTGAAACACAATGATCTCTTCAATTGACTTTGGTATCTGTTCTGTCATACTTTGGCTAGCTCTATTTTTTGCTCGAAATTTGAATTTGCTATTTTCGACGGCATCGGCACCTTGTTGAGGCAAATTGCCGAAACTAACACCGATCACGTCCTCTGCATCCGAGTGATGGCTATCCTCATGCAAGCCTAGTGATGCGTAAGAAGACGACTGATACGTTCTGAGAGTTCGCTGGGAAGATTTCGTAGCTTGAAAGTAGCCTTCCAGGATTCGGTTTTGACAGATCCGCGTGAGCGAGAAAGTAGCAAAGTTGAGGTTGCTAAGGTGGTTGGTACGAAAGCATGAGTCGTTACTTCTCCTTGTTAACAGAATAGAAAATTCCGAGCTTTTTCTTTTCAGCGATATGCGATGCATTATCCAAAACACGTGTCGCCTCTATGAAAACATTCGTTCTTGAATGCCGCAAAGGATTGGATGTGCTTCGTCCATTGTTGTTTCTTTGCTCGTGTTTTCGACCAAGAATTTTGATGGTCGTCCGGCAAGATGCCCAAACGTGAATGACTTTACGGGATACGTCTGTTCCTGCAGTATTGGCCTCCCGTTGATTGAGTTTTCCCTATATACACAACATTGGAAAGTCCTATACTGTCAATCCACAATGAGGAGTGACGTTCGGAAGCTAATAAAAACAAATGTCTCGGAAATATCATCCAAACCAAAGGAATAGGGAAGACAGTTACAACCGTCGGAGCACTTCTTTCTGCTGACTCTAGAGCGCTAATTCTCATGTATGCGGCTTCCAAGTCGCTATCGAATTGTGTGACGCTTCACTTTATCGTATAAGCTTGGCGAGAAACGCAAATCTTTGGCTAAAAGACAATGAGTCTCCTTGCCGGGGATGATCATCGATTGCTCGCCGTTCACGCCGTCGATTTGGTATCGGCAATGGCACCGTCTGATCTAGTTTTAGAAGCCTTTAGACAAGAGCATCCTAGCTTGAAAGAAGATTCATGTGCGGACACAACTGTCGCTGTACAAGAAATCTTTGGCTCCATGGTAAACATTTTATACGAGGACGAAATGGGTCCCTCGAAGCGGTACCTACAGCGCCTTCTGCTCAAGTTTATTTCCGTCGTCGTTGGTGAGGATCGCACCGAATCAGAAGCCCTTATGCAGTTGCTCTTGAAGCGATTGAGCATCCGCAATTCCTTTCCCGACGCAAACGAATGCTGCCATGTTTCTTTTCGAATACAAAGATTGCGTCACGAAATACCCCTGCGCATTCGAATTTTCCCGCAACACAACGACGTGGCGTTACGAATGTGGGAAGCCGGCGCTGTCCTTTCAGAGTTCTTTGTCCAGTGTGGGGGACTTCTGGCAGGTCGCAAGGTCGTGGAGCTAGGTGCAGGAACTGCGGTGACTGGGCTCGTCGCTGCGGGCTGTTGCAAGGCTTCGCATGTCCACTGTACTGACTTTACCCAGGCTTCGCTTGACAATATGAAACATAATGTGGCAATCAACGAACCTTGGTTGCGACAGAAAAGACCGAAGGAGGAGCCGCAAAGTGTTATCTCGTCTGGATACCTCGAATGGGGAGAGTTTGGAAATGGCATTGACGAAAATCTGAATCCCGAAGCTGCTGTAAACCCGCTGCTGGTTCCTAGTGCGGACCACCTGATCCAAGGCGATACTCTTATTGCTGCTGATGTAGTGTACGACAAAGCAATTCTTAGTCCCTTGGTTCGAACAATTTGGTATTTCCTAACAGCGACTACCTCGAGCCCTCATGAAAAGACTGCGATCTTTGCTACGACAATACGAAATCAAAGCACATTCCAGCTGTTTCAAGAGCAACTTCATTCCCAAGGAATATCATCCCAGATTTTACTTTCCCGCAAAGAGTGTGGTAATTTACAGCTTGTATTCCCAATGAATTTCATTCAGCCTCGGAGTGACGTCGTGATATACTCCTTGCACCTGCAAAGGAAACCTACGAAGTGATGTACGTATACTATACATGTTGGGTAATCACTATAAATTATCAAAGACCCGTTCTCCATGTATCCTCTGCTATTGTTCTTCCAAATACCTGTCTTGACAGTGAGCTATTCACAGTAAATTGCATGGTTATTTCACAAAACTATATTTTACAGTTAGTGCCCGAAAATGTTAACAGTATTGTTCTCACCGTGTCCTGATTCTTGCGCTACTATTTTCAGCTTTTAACTGTCATCTCGTAAGGTTCATTTTGATCTTCCAGCAATGCAATAGTTTTATCAAGCGTGTACCACACAGGCTTCTATGTCGCTCGATTTTTGTGGACGTTCTGCAAGACTACGATGCGTTTCGTGCTTTGTGTGATCAAAGAACGAACAACTAGAAAGTCGATGTAGCCCATAATTTGAGAGGTCCAAGGGAAAAGGCATGGCGTCGTTGCTTGTTCTCCTGGGGGCACCTCATTTTCTCCCTGGACCCTCCCTGAGTATATGGTGTTGTGATGACCACCTGCTATTTTGTTGGCCTGCCATTGGTAGGTTGAATTTGATAAAGAGCTCGTCTTTCTGCATTTGACTTTCCTGCAAGCTTGATACTCAAAGCAGTCGCCTTCGCGAGGCTGTGCTTGTGCTCCTTATTCATCAACCCAAGATGTGCACTAGAGAGGAAATCGTGGGGAGATTCATCTTCCTTCGATGTGAGTTTGCTCAATTCTGTAAATAGATCGTGATCAAGCTAATCTCCGACCATTGCCTGGAAAAAGAAAACATCTCTGTCGTCCATTCTTACGAGCAGTTTTGAATCTAGCTGTAAAGCGTGTCCTGTTGGAATAGTTATTTCGTTTTGCTGTTAATTTTGATCGCTTTGAGAGAGGTGGAGGTAATTGGAGAGAAAAGCTGTTGCGTCCGAGCTACCGCCTCGATCACAAGACCCACGTCATCTTGGGATTAAGTTTGTGAATGAAGTGACCAATCAGCGTAAAAATAGATTCAACCGGTATTCACATTCATAGATCAAAGCACAAAACCATCTGACATATATCCCTGCGCTGCGTCAGACAATGAGAATGATGTGGGGATGCCGATGATGCAAACCCAGTGTGTTGGTTTTGTTTTCTTCGTTCTCGGTATCGAAGGCTGGCGCAAGATGGAGAGTCAGTGTAACGGAACTAAAAACATAGAAAAGAGAGTACGAATTCAATTGTATCATTAAATAGAGTTGAAGGTGGAGAGTGATGGTATAGTTTGTAAATCTCGCTGGTACTTGTTGTTGTGACAGAGAAATACGATGGAAACGCTGGATCAACTAGCAACGCGATTGAAAAGCACACGGACGAACACATCGGGTCTCACAATTCTCATTACGGGAGCCACAAGGTACGTGAACGGTCAGTCGACACACCTACGTGCCGCTTGCTCAAGCTTGTACTGACGGATCTTTGCTGCCTTTTTCCTTAAAGTGGTATCGGTATCTACGCTGCGAAACTCCTTGCTAGGATTAACCCATTAAATCGCATTATCCTCGTCGGCCGGACTCAAGCAAAAGCCGACATTGCACGGAACGAAGTAATCACCGTATTACCCAAAGATGAAGGCCACGAAGAAAATGTTATAGCCCTTGCATGCGATCACTGCTCATTGAACAGTGTCAAACCATTTGAAGCTGAATTGCGCGCCAAGCTGAAAGAAACATATCGGGTGGAAAAGTGGGCCATGAATGGCATCGATGTACTCTGTCTGAATGCTGCGGTGCTGGTACCACAGGGTTCAGAACCTGAATTTACCGTCGACAACCTGGAAGTTACGTTCCAGACAAACTATTTGACGCCATTTCTAGTTGGGAACTGTGTTCTTGATTTGCTGAACCCTGGAGGTCGCGTTGTCGTGGCAACCAGCGGTCTTCATGTTGGGCAGACTCTAAACTTTGATGGGATGATTGATGACGAAAGCGGAAGCGCAAAAAAGGAGTTCAGTATGATTGACGACAGTGAGTTTCACTTCAAGCAATGTTACACATTATCTAAGGTCTGCAACGTTGCCTATTGTCTCGAGTTGAACCGCATTTTGCAACCCAGAGGTATAGTGGCGAACTGTTTTTCGCCCGGACTCATGACCACGTCGGGTCTCTTTCGCCACCAATGTTATTCGGGCGACTCAGGCACGTTTGTACAAAATAAACATGTGCTCATGAAAGAGAAAACCGTCGAATGGGGTGCCGGTGCGTTAGTATTCATGGTACTGGCCGATATGTCGGGCAGGCGAGGTGGTGAATTTTGGAGGGATTCCAATTCTACATTAGGTGCAAAAGCTATATACGGAAAAGAATTTTGCCCCTGTGCCATTTCTGAAGAGTCTATCAGCCAAGAGAAGCGAACGCAACTCTGGAGGCTATCGTGTGAACTAGCCGGCATTCCTTGTGATCACAATCAAATTGAGTATTAATCAGAAAAACTTTTAAACTAGCCAACGAATCTAGATAGAGCCGCAGCTGCAATCAATTCACGCTTGTGCTTTTGTACGCACTCGGAACTACAATAGGAGTAGTCGAGACGTTTGAGCATTTGGCTTCTGCGACGACCGGAACAGACCGTCTGACAAAAGTCACACACGTTGGTTGCGGAGCTAGCCTTCGACTCCAGACCATCCCGTATCCGTTTGGCTTCTTTCTCCTCTTGCAATCGAATTTCTTCTTCTTCCTTATGTTTGGCAAACGCTTCTGTCTCAACGCGTTCTTTGGCTTTCTTTTCTTTTTGTTTGATTTTCTTTTTTCGTCGTTTCTCGGCCTCTTTTTCCTTTCGTAATTTCAAGTCCGACTCGGCGAGCGGCGGGCCTACCTTTGCGTCATCATCCCAGGCACAAAATGATTCGCCCAGTCTTGCACGGGCCATGCGAAAGGCATCACGGACTTTGTCTTGAGAAGCCAAGAAGTACGGGGGTCTATGCCGTATGTCGACCAAGCCTGGATTAGCTTTTCCTTCTATTAGCAAGACCGTTATGCACTCAGCAGCAGAATGAGCCGCCACATTGTCAGAAAGGGTCGAATCTGCCGCATAGTGCAATGGCGTCATCAAATCTGGACCGGCTAATAGATTTATGTCCGTGCAGTCATCCGCAAGCAGATCTTTCAGAACCTGTGCACATCCAGTCTTGGCCGCTACATGTAGCGCCGTCAATGGTATCGCTAAATCGTCATCTTCCTTTCCCTCCGAAGAATCGGGGCAACTTGTGTTGGCTGGCGTGGTCTCTTTCTTCTCTGCTCCTTCTGCCTCAACATACATCTTCGGTTTCATAACTGGCTCATTTACTTCTCTTACCTGAACCGTCAATAGACTTTCGTAAATCAAGGAAACATTTTCGAACGTTGGTCGGCCCAAATCGAGCGGTACTCGCCGTACACGAGCATCATCACGTGACAAGACGACTTCCACACTGTCGAACAAGCTCTTTCTCATTGTCTTAGGACATGATACCATCACCAACGCGGCATTGTCGAAGTGCACCTTCCACTCCTTGACTGTGGCCGACATGTCTTCTCGGAGGGATTGTTCACCAGCGCGTCGCAGCTGCGATCCCATAGACTTAGCCCTGCGCTGGGAGTCTTGCGACGATTGCGCCTTTCCTTGACCTTTGCGAACAGTGTACCGCGTCAAGACACGATGTGCAAGACAATCTCGACCTTGAAAGACGGCACCGGCGAAACGTCCCGATCGTAGAAAGAGAACGACTATCGTCTTTCGCTTCGCAGCCAAATCTGAAGCGAGCTTCAAATACAATTGGCAAGCTTTCAGAGCGTTGTTGCTTTGAAACTCTTCCTTGGGAAGCAAGGCCGCTGGTAGACTTAGAACCGTATACTTTGGATCAATGATGGGAAAGAGAAACTTATTCAACGATTCAACATGCTTTCGTACCAAATTCGTACGTTGCCGATCATCGGTGATTGTTTTCTTCCTGTGCGTGAAACGCCTTTCGGAAGAGAGTTCCGTACTGGTCGCCGAAGTGGAACAGTGCGCATCGGGGTCTCCTATATTATTGCCTTTCGCATCGCCACTAGATTCGTCTTCAGAAGAGCACGACGATCTTGATTCATCCTCGTCTACAAGTTCATCCTCCGAGTCATCCGCATACCTGCTCAGGTAAGTCGAGGCGTAGCCTTCTATTGTTCGCTGATTGACGGAGGCATTCTTCTGTATAAGCTCAAGTGCTTGCTTAAGCCACGACAAAGTCTTCTCGGAATACAGCTGGTCTGTTTCAATGATTTTTCCGCTCGATAAAGAAGCCATTGCATAATACGTCGCAATCATTCGTATTCCTGATGGGTTTGTTTCTTATTCTCGCTACGGAGCGGCCCTCGGTCCATCAATCCATGCTCCCGGACGAAACGTGAACTGGTCACGTTTGCGTTTTGTCGGATCAGATGCGACATACGACTGTCTGGGGACATTGATGACGTCCCAGCATTCCTGTCGATTCCGCAAACGAGAGGAAATCTAGCGTTAGCAATATTCCATGTCGAGAGTTTAGCAGTATCCCATATTGGTGTTTGTACTTCTCTTGACTAATTCGACCAAGTTACCTTGTTTCGCTTTACTAAACTTGGAGCTGTCGAATTGCGCCTCATGCTATCACGGAGGTTGAACGAAGTGGGTTCATGTTCCCTTCAACAGCCTATTGTTGTAGCTGCCTCGACCGAGACCTGAAGTAAAATGGTACGGATTCGTATGGACGATGATTGTAGAGTGTCTTAGAGAAGAATAAATAGAATTGGAACTCTGCTGGAGGCAAAACGCACCAGTAATGGCCCAGGAAGTTTCATCTTCCCAGAGCTAGTGCACCACGAACCACTTACTGTGTATATCTGAGTTCCTCTCATGCGGCCGAGAAAGTGCTGGTACAAAACTCTGATAGTCGTTTCCTGACTCTTCTATTCTCGTTTACAGGGTGTCCGAACTAAGACCGTAAAGAAGTCCGCTCGGACGATCGTGGAGAAGTACTATCCCCGCCTGACCGTGGACTTCCACACCAACAAGCGTATCATTGATGATGTAGCTATTCTGCCTTCCAAGCGCATGCGCAACAAGATCGCTGGATACACAACGCATCTGATGCGCCGTATTGCCAAGGGACCCGTCCGTGGTATTTCGCTGAAGCTACAGGAGGAAGAACGTGAACGACGATTGGACTTCGTTCCGGAAGTTTCCGCCTTGGAACAAGAGACTATTCAAATTGATCCGGACACACGAGACTTGCTCGAAAGTCTGGGATACGGAAAGCTGAATGGTGTTGCCGTCAACCAAGCACACACCCGTGACTAAAGCATTAGCAATTATCTTGCATTTTCGCTTCGTTTACAGTTAGACGTGTATTTAGGCAGCCTTCCTCTCGTATGATACCGTTCCTGCAATTGTGCTCAGACTTAGCAGTGAGCTGATATCTTTGACTTGGTAAATCATGTTCTAGATTAATCTACTTGACCTTCAAGAGAGATTGATTCCATGGACTTGTTTGAAAGAGCAGCTTCTGTCCCAGTGCACATTGTTTTCATCGATGTTCATGAGCGGGTTGCGACTCACTGTCAAACTTAAAAGAAATTCGGATTCAAGCACGGCCACAAAAAACTCGAGCTGCCAAGCATATCAGATTTCAGGATTCATTATTGAAGGCCTTTTATTCACATTTTATGGCGTCGTCTATATAACATGGACGCGCAAACAAAACCATTTCCTCAAGACTGATTTCCATCCCGCCAGCAATCATGAAATGTCGATAGTTTGGCGCGAGAAAGTCACTTCCCAGCGTCCAGTTACCAAATCGAGCCCCGTTGATGTGATCGGGAAAGCGCGCAACTTCTTGAAGCCCCAAAAGATGCAGCGGAGCACTAATGTCCCGGACAAAGGACGAGAAAGTCACGACAAAATCAGGAGTACCATTTCGAGTAGCATTGGCGGTACAAAGATTTTCATCATTCAGGCAAGGAAAATATGCTTTGTCAACAAAGGCTGCAGGATTGTCTACAAACTCTTCTGTCTCGCAGACACGGTTGAGACCTGCCCGGCAGTCTGGAGAACAGTCCAATGACCAAGTGCGGAATTGAAATGGTGGTACGTGAAGGCTGCTATGAAGTGGAGTCGAATGACAGGCCCCAGTCAGGTAATGGATCGAAACATCAGTCGTTTCCTGGCTTTTGCGTACGAGTTCAACTATCTTTTGATTCACGAGAATCGGGCCACTCTGGTGGAACATCCCAAGGTACACGAGAGTGATTAGGTTTGCACCAACAAATGTCAAGCGAAGAAATTTAGCCCGCCAGGTCGATCCTGAAAGCAGGGCTTGGACATGGGAGCCAACCAGTAGACAAAAGAGAGGAAGAACGGGAAGAATGTAGCGAAATTCCTTGTGGTCATTGAATGACATAATCCCGACATAGCTCAAAACGATAATCCATAAGTTTTGCTTTCCGTACGAGGATCGTCCATTGGTAAGTTCCCAAAAGTCAAAACAAAGAAAAGGCAGAAGTAAACCCGCAAGCGCGGGAACTCCAATGGTAAAATACCAGTGCATGGGATGTGAACCATAGAGGCTGGCGTAGTCGAGAACAACGTTGAAATGAAAATTCCCCAGAAAAGGGAGCGTCCAAAAACCAAAGAAGTAACGATCGACAAGCATTCCGAAGCTCAAGCCAGCCAATCCGAAGAAAGCGCAAGGTACCAGTAGATAACAAACTCTTTTCAACAAGGTAAGGTGCCTCAACGCTAATAAAACACCCATTGGTATAAATGCGGCTATCGAAGTGAAGCGTATACCAACACCAAATCCTCCAATTAGAAATGCCATGCAGCTGCGTAAAAGAGCGTACCTCGCCGAGCGATTACCAATCAATTCCGGAGCGACCAGAGCAATTGCCAGAATAACAGACTCAGCTTCTTGGTTATTGGCGAAAGTCCTGACAAGCGTGTATCCATTGAACCAAGAGCAGAGACTACAGAAGAGGCACCATGCAGCAACACCGCTCTGGTTGGAACCTTTTATTGGTTCCAGCCAACCAGCGGCGTAATACACCGCCATATCAATTGGTGCTGCAACCGTTACAGCAAATAAAACCATTGGTCCTCGCGAAATGAGCCAGTAAGAATCCATCCCCGACGCTTTCAGAATAAAAAAGTAAATATACGTCGGCAGCACTGATAGATATGCTCGCGCTGGACCTTGCATACTGCGATCAAGAAAGTTTATTGCCGACTCTGGAGCACGTCTTTTCCATTCCCAAGTAAGGCCAGGGCAAAGGGATTTGACATTGTATACTCTGCAGTAAGCTGGCTCCATAATCTGCCAGAATTCATCTGGGTCGAAGTAAGAGTTCACAAGAAAAGTATTCGCGATGCGAAAAGCGCAAAGCAGAATAAACGTTTTCCAGTTCCAAATAGGCATGGTTCTGACGCCATCCGAACAAAGACGACTTTTCTCGCTCGCAGGGCGTTGTCTTTGCGGCCAGTACAATGCTTTGCTTATCAATGACTTTCA
>Ga0163101_100341_pt1 | contig 10301 bp, 12 predicted proteins | sample TAMARWmetagpilot_2_FD_111548 | JGI IMG/M metagenome (GOLD analysis project Ga0163101, IMG submission 111548) | Phycosphere-associated microbial communities from TAMU algal ponds, Corpus Christi, Texas, USA - TAMU ARW1 11/11 metagenome pilot | ecosystem: Engineered > Artificial ecosystem >...
CCGCCCGAAGGATTGGCGATACCTTTCTCACCCGGTCGCCGCTGACTAATCTCCGTAATGGAGTTCGCCAAGACCCGTCTCATCCTTAGTGGTGGGGCGGGTTTTCTCATTCAGGAGGGCAGTTCATGCCTCAGCTCTTTGTCTACGCCGAAAGCGAAGACGGAACAGAGCGTATGTTTCTCGTTGACGCCTACATGGTCAAAGGAAGCGGAGAGGTAGAGCTTTTCAGAAACGGCATGGATGAGGCTGTGACCATTCTTCAGCCTTCCCATGTAGCTGGCAATTTCTTTGTCCTGGAATGGGATGAAGAACTCAGCACCCACTACAACGAAGATGATTTTGAGCTGAAGCTTGAAGAGGACGGAGAGGGCGACGTTTATCTAAACGTCATCCTGCCGACGGTGCACTGATGGTTATCCAAACAGTATACGAAGACTTCTCGCTCATAGAGTCTCCGTTCAGTGGCTGGGCGGACTACGTCGATACGCAGTATACGTCAGGCTCGCCGCTCGCCTTGGTGGCGAACACAGACACGAACCTCCCGAACAACGCGGGCACCATTCGCAACGCTCACCTCCCGAGCGATATCGCGCAGTTCTATGACGGCACAAAGATCTTGGGCGTTGATGGGGATGCCTATCTATGGACGCTCGATTTTAAAGTCACCCCGACAAACGCCAACACGACATACCTGGAAACGTGGATTGATATTGGCGGGGAAATCGGTGAGCTGTACCGGCGTATCGTCACCTTCCCAAAAGGGAACGGCGTAGAGCGCTCGGTCACTCACACGACAGCTAACGTATACGACATTCGTCACGTGCTGTTCAGACTTCACAATTCCAGAGGCGCATAAACCGGAATACGTACCGGCTCAAACCCGGAGAAGAAAATGGCAGGACGCAAGGCAGGTTTCAGGCACAACGAAGAGACAAGGGCGAAAATCCAAACGACCCTTATCATTAAGCGCCTCATGGACCATGTGACATCTCCAAAACCAATCATGGACGCATCACAGGTTAATGCTGCAAAAGCGTTGTTGAACAAAGCATTGCCAGATCTGTCAGCTGTATCGATGGACGCAAACGTCAGTGGCGATGTGACGATGACCTTCAAGACGGTCTACGAAGACAAGCCTTAATGGAATTTGAGCGTCGTATCAGGTGGTACCAGCGGGCGTTCCATGAGTATCTGGTCAACACGCCTGGCGCTCGTGCGATTGAGATAGCACATAGACGCTGGGGTAAGGATGAAATTGCCCTCGGGGCAACGTGTGAACTTGCCCACAAGCGCATTGGCTCTTATTGGCACTGCCTTCCTGAATATGCCCAAGGACGAAAGGCGCTTTGGACTGCTGTCAACGCTCACACGGGTAAGAAGCGAATAGACGAGGCATTCCCGCCTGAACTTCGCAAGCGTACCAATGATCAGGAAATGTTCATTGAGATGCAGTGCGGGTCAACGTGGCAGATCATCGGGTCAGATCGATATGATGCAACTGTTGGCGCTGGTGTCGCGGGCATTGTCTATTCTGAGTGGGCTTTGGCTAATCCTTCGGCGTGGGCCTATCACCGGCCAATGCTGGAAGAGAACAACGGCTGGGCGGCGTTCATTACAACACCGCGCGGTCGCAATCACGCGTATTCAATGTTCAACATGGCGCGGAACAATCCGCGTTGGTTCGCCGAAGTTTCATCAATCCATGATACCGGCGCGCTGTCACCGGAGCAGATAGAAGACAGCCTGAACGAATATGTGGCGCTTTACGGCGAAGACCTTGGGCGGGCCCAATTCGAACAGGAATACCTCTGCTCATTCAATGCCGCCATTCTTGGTGCTTTCTATGCCCGTGAAATGCTGGCAGTCAGGAATGACGGACGCATCAGGCCGGTTGTTGCCGTCCCTGGCCAACCTGTTCACACCGCTTGGGACATTGGTGTCAGGGACGACACATCAATCTGGTGGTTTCAGGTGTATGGCGGGCGCGTCTACATTCTGGACTGCTATACGGCGTCGGGCGCTGGTGTCGACCATTACGCAGAGATTTGCCACTCAAAACCATATCAGCGCGGCGTTGATTACGTTCCTCACGACGCAAAGGTGAAAGAGTGGGGAACTGGAAAGACCCGCGTCGAAACAATGCGGCAGCATGGTCTGAACCCGCAACTTATATCAATGGCCACAAAGCTTGATGGTGTGAACGCTGTTCGAAAGCTCCTCCCGCTGTGTGTGTTCGATCCAAAGTGTGAAGACGTCGGTATCTCGGCGCTGGAACAATACCGGCGTGAGTGGGACGACGACAAGAAGTGTTTCAAGGCGACTGAGGTGCATGACTGGACGTCTCACCTTGCAGACGCTTTCCGCTATCTCGCGATGGCCTGGAAGCATGCTCCAAAGGTTGAAGTGACCGAAAAGCCCGCGCCTCCACCCGGCTCGGTCATGCTTCCGGGCGCTCCAAAGCCGCAGCTTAAGACAAGGATATCAGTCTAAATGCAAGACGATAAGGACATTGCGACAGGCGGAGAGGATCAGAACACCGATCCGTACGCCAATATGCGCAATTCCAAGCCTTGGCTTGAGGCAATCAAAGAGAGCGAGAAGTTCTTCCAGACGTATCAGGACAAGTGCGACAACATCGATAAGCTGTACGCTGACCTGAAGACAATGTCCGAGGCCAGTGTTGATCGGCAGATGCAAATCTTCTGGGCCAACCTGGAAGTGCTCAAGCCCGCGATCTATAGCCGCCCGCCTGTTCCTGTCGTTGTTGCCAAGTTCAAGGACCGCAAGCCAATCCTGCGTCATGCCTCCGAGGTTTTGGAGCGCTCGCTTATCTCGTCCTTCGATCAGGAGGATATCAACGAGACAATGATGGCCATTCGCGATGATCTGGCTATCTCTGCTCGTGGTGTGCCGTGGCTGCGCCTTGAGGACGACGAGGAGGGTTCTCAGAAGGTCTGCTATGATCATCTGGACAGAAAGGACTTCCTGCACGGTGTTGCCCGCAAATGGAAAGAGGTCCCGTGGGTCGCTCGGTGTGTTTATCTCAACCGTGAGAAGATGCAGGCACGCTTTGAAGAGGCCAGCGGCAAAGCATGGCTGGAGGCAACCTACGAAGAGTGCAAGAAGGACGGTGAGGACTATACAGCCGAGAAAAAGGCTAAAGTCTATGAGATGTGGCACAAGGAGAAGGGTGTCGTAGTCTGGATTACTCCTGGCGTTGACACGGTTCTCGACATCCAGCCGCCATTTCTCCAGCTGCATGGCTTCTTCCCTTGCCCTCGTCCAGCATATGGCACGGTAGAGCGCGGCACACTGCGTCCTGTCCCTGACTTCGTCTACTACAAAGACCAGATTGAAGAGATCAACGAGCTAACGGCACGCATTTCTTCTCTGGCGGAAAGCCTGCGCCTCAAGGGATTCTATGCTGGGGGCGATGAAGATGTAGGCGAAAGCATCGAGCGCGTTATGCGTGACCAGGACAACAGGGCAATCCTTGTCCCTGTGACCAACTTCGCTGCTATGGGCGGGCCAAGCCTTAAGGACGCCATTATCTGGTTGCCGGTGGCAGAGGTTGCTACGGTTATTGCCAGCCTTGTGGAGCTTCGCAAGCAGCTTATCGATGACGTGTACCAGATCACTGGTATTTCGGACATCATGCGAGGCTCGACCGATGCCAACGAGACGCTAGGCGCACAGCAGCTCAAGAGCCAGTACGGCTCGATACGTGTGCGTGATCGCCAGCAGGAGCTAATTCGTATCGCCCGCGACATGACGCGCATTGCTGCTGAAATCATGGCTGAGAATTTCCGTCCGGGAACGGTCATGCAGTACAGCCAATATGATGAGGTGCCAACACAGGCCCAAGTGCAAGAGCAGCTCATGGGCATTCAGCAGCAGATGATGCAGGGGCAGATGTCTCTGATGCAGGCTGCAAATGATCCTCAGAAGGTTGCGGAGGCGCAGGCAAACCCTGAGATTGCACAGCAAGCAATTGCTCAGGTTGAGCAGCAGAAACAGCAGCTCATGCAGCAGGCGCAGGAGATTCAGAGCCAAGTCACGTTCGAGCAGGTATTGGAGTTTATCGCAAGTGAAAGAACAAGACCGTTCACGCTTGAGATTGAAACAGACAGCACCATTCAGCCGGATGAAGACGCTCAAAAGCAGAGAGCAACGGAATTCCTGGGGGCATTGGCGACAACCCTTTCTCAACTTGCGCCGATGGTTCAGCAGCAACCGCAGAGTGCCGAGTTCGCGGGCGAGGTTCTGAAGTTCGCCCTCAACCCATTCCGCGCTGGCCGGTCGCTTGAACAGTCTGTCGACAGCTTTGTTGACCAGATGAAACAGGTTGCGGCTGAGCCGCAGGAAAGCCCGGAAGACAAGAAGCTGAACGCAGAAATGCAGATCAAGATGGCTGAGCTTCAGATCAAGCAGACAGACAGCCAGGCCAAACTGGCAGAAAGCCAAGCCAAGACGCAAACCGCTGTCCAGCAGGCTCAGGCCGACTTGGAACTGACGAACGCGAAAATCGAAGAGATCTTTGCGAAAATTGAACAGATCGGCGCACAGACAGAAGCCGCTGAACGGGAGCCAAGAGAGGCAGCAGAATGAGCCGTCAACGTTTCTGCCGTGTGTGTGAAGGCTGGCACGATCCTGACGCATGGCCGCACAACTGCATGTCGTTCAACTGGAACCGCTCCGACCTATCGGCCCCGATGCTGATCTGCGACACGATGGAGCCGGTGCAGAGCCAGCTTGACGGGCAAATGTACGATAGCAAGGCAAAGCTTCGCGCCACCTACAAGCAGGCTGGTATGGTTGAAGTGGGCAACGACAGCTCTGTGACAGATCCCAAGCCGTTCAAAAGACCAAAGCCGAAGCGTGAAGAGGTCAAGGCGGCTGTCGGCAAGGCATTCTCCCGCGCTGGACTAGGCGCATAAACGCATAACCCTCAGAAGGTTCAACAATGACAGACGAAGCCATGAACGTGGCGGCGGAGCCCGCTGCTGCGCCTGAAGCCGTGCAAACTGAAGCCCCCGCGGTTGAGATTGACCGCGCCTCAGAGCCGACAGCACGCGATGCAATCGAGCGCGCTTTTGCCGAGGTCGACAAGGTCGGAAACGATACCCCGGTAGAAACGAAGCCAGATCCGATCCAGTTAGAGCAGGAGCAAGAGGAAGGACAGCCACGGACACCAGACGGCAAGTTTGCGCCCCGCACCGAAGCGGAGCAGGCATCTAAGGATAAGGCCGAAACTGTTGCGGAGAAGCCGGAAGCAGATGAAGCGAAGATTGAAGAGCTGACCAGCTTCGCAGAGGCTCCCAAGCGGTTCTCAAACGACGCCAAGGAAGCCTGGAAGAGCGCGCCAGAGCCTGTCAGGGCTGAAATCACCCGCGCCATCAGTGAGCTTGAGAACGGTATCAACCAATATCGTGAGGCTTACGAGCCGTTCAAGGATTTTGCGCAGCGTGTGAGCGATCAGGGCGGAAACCCCGGCGAAGCGCTGAACTCGTTCGTCAACCTGGAAAACCAGATCTTTCAGAACCCGGTGCAGGGCCTCGACATCGTCATTGGCAACATGCATCAGGCTGGTTTGCTCAAGGTTGGCACGCTCAACGAGCTTGTTTCTGTCATGTCCGGTCAGGAGCCGGATCAGCGCCAGGTCATGCAGGATCAGACGATCCGCGATCTGCGTAATGAGATCCACACTCTCAAGCAAGAGCTTGGCGGTGTGACTACCAGCATCAAATCGCAGTCCGAACAGGCAACCATGAAGGAAATCGAGGCGTTTGCGTCTCAGCCTGAACATGGCCGCTTTGAAGAACTGTCACCAGACATCGCGCTTTTCCTCCAGAACGGAAGAGCGAACAATTTGCAGGAAGCCTACGACCTTGCAGAGCGGCTCAACCCCGCACCTCAGGCCCCGGCACCTGCTCAACCTGCTGCCCCGCAGGCAGCGCAACCAGCCGCACCGGCTCAACCCCGGAAAGGCAATCTCTCAATCACAGGCGCACCGAGTACCGGCTCAAACCCGGCGAACCGAAAGCCTGCATCCTCTGCCCGTGAATCTCTCGACAATGCATTTGCATCGGTCGGGCTCTGACGGGCTGCATCAAGCTCAATAGGAGGCCGTAATGGCTCTTAATACCAATGAGCGCCTGCAAGAGGCGTTCTCGTTGGCGCTTGAGGATCGCTCCAAAGGTTATGCTGACCTTGTGTCGAACTCGAACGCCATTCTCTATCTGATGAAGAAGAAGGGGCAGTTCAAGACCTTCTCGGGTCCGACGATCCGTGAGCGTCTGCTCTATAACGAGTCCGGTACCTACACCCGTTATTCGGGCTATCAGTATCTGAACCCGACCCCGGCAGAACTGTTCAACGACGCTGAGTTCACTCCGAAGCTCGCAGCAGTCTCTGTCACGCTTTCTGGCGAAGATATCCTGAAGAACTCTGGCTCCAACCAGCTGAAGGACATCATGGAAGAGCACATCATGGCGGCTGAAACCGAACTGGTTGACCGCTTTGTTGAAGATCTTCACTCGGATGGCACTGCATCTAACCAGATCGGCGGCCTTCAGCTCGTCCTGCCGACCACTGTTTCCAGTGGTTCATATGGCGGCATTGCCCGCTCCAATGCGATCTGGCAGACGTCGACCTACGATGCCGACACCGATTTCACCGGCATCACGCAGGTGACGTCATCCACGGTTAAGACGATCTTCGATAACATCATGATCGAGCGTAGCCGTGGCACCAAAGGCCCGGACGTGATCGTGTGCTCTCAGCAGCACTACATCGCATACACCGCAGCCACCACCGCAATCCAGCGCATTCAGGACGAGAACGAGCTCGGTGCGCTCGGCTTCACCAACCTGAAGTACTACGGCGCTGGCAAGTCTGTTGATGTCGTTCTGGAAGGCGGGATCGGTTCGGCAATGCCGGATGACGTGACCTACTTCATCGACACGAAGGCCCTTCGCTTCCGGTATCACCCGGATCGCAACTTCGTGAAGTTTGGCGGCAAACAGATGCCCATCAACCAGGACGCGATGGTTCAGCACATCGGTTTCTTCGGAAACCTGACCATGAACAATCCGCTCCACATGGCCAAGCTGTACGACAGCGACACAGCTACCTAAGGAGGGCTGAATTATGGCTGATTGGACTCCCTCGGGCAATTTTCTGCTGGGTCAGAACATTGACGAAACCTCGACCACCCAGAAGCACGCACTCGGGACGATTGTCACTTGCAAGCACGACACCTACGGTGTTGGCGAGTTCATCTATCTCGTTGGCGTGACCGGCACCGACGCCGGGAAAGTCGTGTCCTTTGATGCGGCGACCTTCCAGAGCGCACTTGCCAGCATTGCTGTCGGCGTTCCCCGTGCCTTGGCTGTTGCCATGTCGGCGAACGTCGGTAGCCAGTATGGCTGGTATCAGATCGGCGGCGTTGCAGTCGTGGACAAGGCTTCGGCTACGTCCTTCGCTGCGGCTGCTCCGCTCGGTGCCACCTCTGGCCTGGCTGTCGCGGCTGTTACCACTCTTCGCCTTGCGAATGCTGTGGTACAGGCGGCTGCTTCCGGTGCGTCTGCCGTTACGTCGGTCAACGTGGCGCTCAACCGCCCGGCTGGCCCGTCTTCGGACTAACAGGAGCAGGGGCGGGTTTCGGCTCGCCCCACTTCACCATGGATAGCGAAATCCACCTTTCCACCTACCAAAACCCAGGCTCAAAGGTTCCGCTTGAGCTTCGGTTTGTACTCACGTGCAACACAAGCGACAACAAGATCGCTGACAACATACGCATAAACAGTGCGCATGAACATCTTTCCTGGCTGAAGTTTGAAGACCCGCACGACGGCGTGGCTATCATTGTCGGCGGCGGACCATCTGCCAAGGATGATCTGAGCGTAATACGACATCGTCAGCGGATGGGCGCAACGGTCTTCTCGCTGAATGGCGCGTCTCGTTGGCTTAGTCAGCACGGCATAAGGTCGGATTGGCAGGTCATGATTGACGCCAAGCCGGAAACCTTGTCGCTCGTTGACGAGACAATACCAAACCACCTGTTCGCGTCACAGATTGACCCGGCAACAGTGGATGCCATTTCAAATCCTGTCCTGATGCATCTCTCATCTGAAGGGAGCGAGGACAATTTACCTCCTGAGCGCCGGGAAAAGACGTCTTATGCGCTTGTTGGCGGCGGCTTTGGCGTTGGTAATAGTGCCTGCTGTGCGGCCTATGTCATGGGCTACAGAACAATTCACTGCTTTGGCTTCGATTGCTCCCATCGAGAGGGCAAGAGCCATTCCTATTCACAGCCAATGAATGATGACATCCCTTGCGTGCTGACGCAGTGGGGCGATGAGACGTTTCTCTCAACTGTCGCCATGAAGGCGGCGGCGGAGCGCTTCCAGATCATCGCAAACGACCTCAAAGAGCTTGGCTGTGAACTCCACGTGCATGGGGAAGGCTTGTTGCCCTCCATGTACAGAAACCCCCTCAAAACCCGCACTCCCTCAGAAGGACAATAAAACGATGCCTGAATTTGATTTCAAGCACCTCGCCGTCAGGTTTTTCAACGACAGCAAGCTGAACAAGCGCAAGACAGCCGAACAAGGCCGCGCCATCTACGACGACATCGAAATGGTCGAGATCCGCACGGCAGGCGATCCGAAAAGCACGCTCGTCGCTCCGGCCAATGGTCCGTCAAGTGTTCGCCATCCCGACACAAACCAGCGCTTGACTTATGCAGAGCTTCACGAAGGCCCCTATGAGGCGTTCAAGAAGGGCCAGAAGTTCATCGGAAGCGGCACTCCTCTCAAGGAACTCCCGTTCTTGACTGAAGCGCGCCGGAAAGAGCTTGAAGCAGCCAACGTCTACACGGCAGAGGCATTGGCCGGCCTGGATGGAACTCCTCTGCAACGTCTCGGTATGGGCGCTCGCGAACTGAAGAACCAAGCGCAGGCATGGCTGGACAAGGCAGCAGGCACTGCTGATGCCACAAAGCTGGCAGCTGAAAACGCGGCCCTTTCTGATCGCATCACTCAGCTTGAGGCAATGATGAATACGGGCGTTACCGTTCATCAAACCGAAGTCGCAGACGCTGACATCCCCACTGCGCCGTCTCCCTTTGAAGATTGGGATGACGACACAATCCGCCTCTGGATCGAAGAGCAGGGCGGCAAAGCTCATCACAAGGCCGGTCACGACAAGCTCGTCCAGACGGCTGATGAACTGAATGCTCAGCTCGCAAAGGCAAGTGAGGCCGCTTAATGACTATCCTGTCAGTCTGCCAAGAGGTCGCCAAGGTTGTCGGCCTCGAAGAGCCGGACGTTGTCTTTTCCTCGACCACTCGTGAAATCGAGGAACTGCGTTCGGTCGCCAACGAAATGGCAAGGCGTATAGCAGACGTCTACGACTGGCAGGCGCTGTGCAAGATCGCCACGATTACGGGCGACGGGGCCACGGAAGACTGGAGCCTGCCGTCCGATTACCTCAGGCAGATGAAGAAGACCCACCTTTGGTCCTCGTCGCTTGAAACAGCCCTCTCTCATATCAAGGACCTGGACAGGTGGCTTGAGCTTGATGTTCAGTCGTTCGACTTTATCATCAACGCATGGACGATCTATGGAGGTGAGATCCATGTGAAACCCGCTCTGGCAAGCGCCGTCACCGCGAAATACTTCTACGTTCGCAACACGGTTGTTACGGCAAACGGCGGTTCTCTCAAGACATCTTTCACGGCTGATGATGACACATATGGCCTGAGTGAGGACCTGCTTAAGCTCGGCATTATCTGGCGCTGGAAGGAATACAAGGGTCAGGACTATGCCGAGGCAATGCAGGATTATGAGGAGCTGAAAGAGCGTCTGATTATCGCTGACAAGGGTTCGAAAGGTATTCGCGTTGGCCGTCCGCGCCTGCCGAGTGACGTCAAGATCGCTTATCCGGTGAGCATCACGGCATGAGGAAGGCTATCCGCAGAGCGCCCGTTGCGACTGCGCAGCGGCACAAGCTCAAGGCAAAGACATTCCCTGCACCTTCTCGCGGCTGGATACTCAACGAAAACCTTGCGCTTGCCTCTCCAGCGTCTGCCCGTCGACTGGATAACTGGTTTCCAACGCCAACTGGAGCACGAGCGCGCAAAGGCACGTATAAGTGGCAGAAAATCTCTGCTGGGGCGGTGGAATCGGCGTGGAACTACAAGAGCGGGACAACTGAGAACCTGTTCGCGGCTGATGAAACCAACATTTTCGACATCACCACAGTTTCAGACGCAGACACGATCCCTGATCCGGTCGTGC
>Ga0163101_100342_pt1 | contig 10291 bp, 4 predicted proteins | sample TAMARWmetagpilot_2_FD_111548 | JGI IMG/M metagenome (GOLD analysis project Ga0163101, IMG submission 111548) | Phycosphere-associated microbial communities from TAMU algal ponds, Corpus Christi, Texas, USA - TAMU ARW1 11/11 metagenome pilot | ecosystem: Engineered > Artificial ecosystem >...
GAAAGGTGCCAGCAGCGACTATCGTGGTATCTCGTTTGGGGGGGACCATTGAGATCGTTCCACTGCCTTCTCGTCTCTGGTACGGCCCCACCCTCCAGCAGCCCGCGTTAAAGCCGCCCCGAACACAAGTACGACGGGGGGAAGCACTTCACTACGCAATTGGCGAGCTGACAGACTTGGCATCCTTTCAAAATCGGATCACGGCGTTGACGACGAGTGACTATCATACTGACGTGCTAGGCTTGGAGACGTTTCGCACAAGTGTCACTAGAGGAACGACGTGGGATAAGGAAGCGTATCCTCAGGGGCCGCCAGCGGAACATATTATGGCCGCATTTGGTGCAAAAAACGGTAGAGAAGCCGTAACGTTTTGGTCTGTCAGCACCATGCTGATGGATGAGACAACAACAAAAGAGAACTGTGATGAGTTCGGCTTTTTGCTTCATGCAAATATGCTCGAAGCTATTGACGTCGGTGCAGTTGGACCACCAGTCAGTGTGTTTGCTAGCGATCCAATTATGCGGCACTGGAGGCGGCCACGGCATGTGGAGCTTTGGGCCGACGCTGAGCAAGGGGTGTTGGATGAAGAAAGTTCTAAGCGAATCACCACAATATCGGTGTCAGCACCGATAGTGACAATACGCTTTACAACCGCGAGTAGCTCATTGGAAATGGCCATGTTGGACTGGAACGGTGGGGTAACGATGATGGATTGCCGCTTGCTGGAACATACAGCATCGCAAACCTTAGCGGAAAACGAATTTAAGATTGTTTATCAACCTGGTAGTCCCGAAAATATCGAACCGTTGGTGGAATCGATCGTAGATCGTTCGCAGTCACTCAAGTATTTGGTGGATGAGTATGGTGTGTCTCGAGCGATCGATTTACGGTGGTGGTGTCCTCCTGAGTGTTTGCCGTTGCTGGCAATCTTGATAGAATCTCCGCTGCGTCTTTGCTTTCTTTCGTTGGAACAAATCGCCAAGGGCACAGTTCCTTGCAGCCTTCGACTCGGAATGGCCTCTGGAACGTTACTGTCTTCTTCCTTAAATGACGACTTACTTTTGACATTGCTAGGATGCAAAGGGGGGAGAAGGCAGTTGTCTCTCTTTGCCCTCCATCCGCTCGACACTCGAACGACTGTGGAATCGCTCTTTAACAAATCTAAATTCGAAGAAGCAATCGCCGCCATTAGTCGGCTTGCCGTGCGTGACCAAGTGATTCTCTCAGATATGGTTGAAGAGTGTAACAAGCATTTGTGGCGAACCACACGGGACTTTCGCTACTTGAGTAACAGTTCTGATGATGCTTTTGTCGTGCAAGAGGCCATGGTTGATGTAGAATATCTTGCCGAATGCTACGACTTCGATACCTATCTTCGGTTGCAAAATGTTGCTCTAAATCGGATCGAATATGGAAGGTTGGAGGCTTCATTCGCATTGAAAGGATTCTCTGGGCCGGAGTCCATCAGGCGCAACTTGAGACAACGATTGGTGCTCTTGGGGACATATCGACTCCTCTGTAAGCGCTTATTCTCAACACCGTCGCTTGCACATTTTCTGGAAAAGTTCGTCTCAGTCAACATAGCCGATCTGGCTACAAGCCTGGCTGGAGCCGGAGATATTGAAGCTTTGTCAATTGTGGTGTTTCGCCACGAAATCGACACTGTCAGATACTTGAGGGTGCTTTGTGAGATACATCCGACAATAGCGTTGTGTCGATACCTTCATCTTCTTCCAGTTTGGCAAGAAAATGTTGAAGCAAAAGGCTTTCTCTATACGGGTAGTGAGGGATATGTTTTGCGAAATTGGGCCGAAATGCCAGATACGTTGTCGAGCTCCATTGGCTTCCAACTCCTCGTGGACGAAGAAGATCGTGATGCGGTCCAGAAACTGTACGCAGAAATCGGACCCGACGAAAGATTGAAAAGTAGTTTGTCGTCCTGCTGGCAAATACTAAGAGATTGGTACTCTTCATGGGCGCATATACTTTGCGACTTTGTCTGCGACCTTTCTTCGACAATCAAGTTCTGCAATGTTTCACTTAAGGCCCTCCAATGCGAGAGCGCAGAGAAGAGAGACGCTTTGGACGTTTTGGATGCCAGTCAGAATCATTCAGAAATTCATCGAATTTTGCGCCGGTCGGAGGCTCTACAACTTTTGCTCGTTGAAATCCTTGATGTCAACAATCCTCCAGTAACACATTCGACGATGGGCCTGAAGGAGCTTGAGTCGCTCGACACTCGCTCCGTAGTACAGCTGGCGCTGACAGGAGTCGTTGGTTTCGATCAAGTTTTGGCACGATTTCAATATGTTCTTATCCCATTGCTGCATCCAACGCACGCAACGAGAGACGACACCGGCTTGTACGCTGAACTAGACAGGGAACTTGCTTTATATTGTTTTACAATCTTTGAAGCCGCTCCCATGGAAAATTCTAGTGATACGTGGGACCGTACTCAAAGAGCCATAGAGATCTGCACCGCAATTGTCTCTTTGAGTACCACAGGAATTCCTGCCAAGCAGCGGGTTGTAAAGGACAGCCGAATTTTGATGGACATTGTTACGAGACTGTTTGAAAATACCGTTGCAATCATTTGTCAACTATGTCCAAAGCTTACCAATGCGAGAGCGATTGTGGAAACGCTTTGGATGGCCTACGAATCGTTACCAAAGCATCTAGGGAATGGTAGTGCCGAAGAGGTTGACAACATGTACCGTTCGCTTGTACTAATTGATATTCTTTCTCAATGGCCAGACTGCTCACCATTTCTTATTGTGTCGAAAAATGATTCATTGCGGTCTGGCCGGGAAGGCCAAATACGTGCCGGGAAGCAAGCTGTTGAAAGCATTTGTACGTCGTTCTGCATGCAGGTAGGCTTGAAATTCTCAAGAATCGAAAACGTTGAGCATGGACAGCTTCTTTCGATGCTAATAGCAGACATCCAGCAAATCAATCAACAATGCTGTGACGGGAATCTAAGTACAGTGGAAATCGTGACTGTTCGTCTTTTTGAGGTTCTCCTACAGCAGCACCAGGTAGTACTCATACACAAACTTCTCACATGCTATGGCGCCCTCGTTGACAAAGCAATGGCGTCAAATTCTGTGATGGCGTTCGTCAGCGAAGCAGTATTTGAAGAAACAAATGATGAATCAACACTGTCAGCGGCAATGGCATGCCAAGATGTCTTATATCCTTGGTTTCCGAACTTGCATTCGGAATTTAAATCGGTCCGTGTTTATATGGACGTTGCAAAATTCATAAATTCAGCGTTGGCAACTCATTGGGTGTCTCCTGGAGTCCTTCAAAAGCAGCTGCCACTGGATGTAGTTGAGTCTATGCTGATCTCTTACCCATCGGTCGTAGTCTACGGTTACAAGAATTGGGCAGATGAAAAGTTTGCAAAAGATGCCAACAAATTGATTCGTGACTTCTTTAAAGTGAAGGACTTAGCTTCTGAGGATGTGGCGGCGTGGGATGGCCATAAGTTGCCCTCGTTGCCAGGCACCTTTATCTTACACATGGCGCAGCGTCTTGATCTGACTGATACAAATGCGTTTGTTTTTGTGAAGAACAGGATGATACACCATGCACTCATCGGAAAGCACTGCGGTGCCGCCGCGGCCATTTGCCGAAGCCTTTTCCACGATGAGCTAGACTCTGTCTCACGTGATTTGTCCTTGGCCGTCGTTGATGCGGCATCTGCCATTATCCGAGAGGATTCTTTTGACGATGCTGAGACCAAATATGAACTATGTAAACTCGCTTTGTCAAGCCGTATTGGACCACTATCCGTGGAGTCGCCACCAGCACATAACGAGCTACTGGGATACTATTCAAGCATTGAATACTTGTGTACCTCTACCACTCCCACAAATGCTTTCGCGGCTTCAAGCCTTTTTCAGGATACTCTTGAGCAGTACTCTATCAACTTTTCGGAATTGTTGCGCTCTCTACGTCATCAAAGCATGTACAACACGGTCGACGATGCCCTCTTGAGCACGATCGCTAGATATTCCATGTTTTGGTGCATATTTCAGTGTTCAAAGTACGAGGAAGCTGATCACGTTGCTGTGCAGCAAGCTGAAGTGACCAGCGCTGCTCAACTCGCCTGCGGACTTCTTTTCTACATCAAAGATTCTGATATTGCAATAGGATGCCTTAAAGAGGTTCAATCCGTGCTTCAAGAAGAGTTTGCGGCTATCGTGTCATCACTTCCTTCCCCGAACTCAGACTATGTCCGGCCTGATTGTAGCATCGTTCACAAGCTTGTCGGGCGCGGCTACACCGAAACGGGCGCCAAAAGAGCCTCATTTGTGACAAACAATGAGAGCTATGAAGCTGCTCTTCAGTGGGCCGTAGCACACTCACTCGATCCAGATTTTGACAACCCTCTTGTTTTGACGAAAGCCGCGGACACAAAATGGATAGATCAAGCTACTATGCAACAGCTCCGTGCGACACTGGAAGCATCGACTCGTATTCTATCTAAGAGCTCTGAGCTAGACGAGCTAATTGCGAAGTGGAAAGAGGGTAGTATACTACCCTTCCAAAGTGTTCAGTCCGGAAAGCTTGAGTCTTTCTCGAGACGCTACCATAGGCATGATTTTCCCACTGGAAGACGGACTGAAGAACATTCAAAAATTCTTCCTCATATCGGATCCTCTTCGCAGGATTTGTTGGTAGAGCAAAGTTGGCGAAGCGAAAGCGCAGACATGTCGTTCGTCGACGAGTTGGACGTCAGTGCTATTCCCAATCGAGCAGGAGATGTTTACGAGAAGGTATTGTTGTTAGACGAGAAAGATGTGGATGGCAAGCAAGAGTCACCTGACCCCATGGACCGGATTCGTCAAAAAAACTCAATCGGCAAGGAGCAGCCCCTGGTCCCCGGACAGAGTGGAGCAATGATATTTCAGGCTGCGCAACCAAAGGAAAACCTCGATATCGGTTACAAAAGAAAAGTTCTTTTTGCTCGCCAGGAAGACGGTATCCAGACAAGCAACGAAAGAAGCACTTCGTTGGCAGGCCACGATGGTACCGAACGATCACGGGAAGCTAGTAATACGACTGGCGCAACACAACTTACTACTGAGAATGTTTTAAAGCCATCTCATTGGACCGCCGAAGCGAGTAAACGAAACCAGGCTTTGCGAGATTCTTTTGAAAGGCACGAGTCACTGGGAGTGGGGGAAATTAAAAGCCCTGACATACCTTTTCTACGGGAGCAACGGCGCGCTTTGCTCCGTTCTAGTCGCGTTGCACGAGCCCCATCGTCCGCACCAGCGACGGACGCGGACGAACGCCGCCGCTTAATCGAAGAAGGTCGCCGCTTGCTAGTACAAGCCCGAGGTGCTGGCGCCATCGCATCTCAGCGCACTTCTCATCGTAATCCGCTCCTTTCTAACACGGCTGATTCGGCGTCACCTAAACCTCTACTGGCACAAGATGAACCAAATCTAAAAGCACCCTCCTCCAATGAAGGAGGGGACATTGACGATGTTTGATAGTTGCAAGATAGGAATTTAAGCATGAAAGAAAACACGTTGCTGTTCTATATCAATGAGGTTGACCTTGAGGAAAATAGTGGTCGTTATCCACTGTCAACGCATCCTCTAAGAACGGCGTTTCATGCCTTTCTCTGCTTCCAACAATTCGACTTGCTCATTGATATCTTCTGCATCTGTTGCTACGTTGTCGCTGTCGTCTCTTCCGTTCTTGTCATCTCCATCGTCGACGGCTACTGATGATGACGTTTTTAGAGTGTTATTGCGCAAGGGCGACTGGCGGTAAATAGACCCACCGACGAGACACAGGGCGAGACTCAGGATACCCTTGGGCGGGGCATGCTGGTCCCAAATCATGACGTTCAATAAGATCGTCAAACACTTGTTGATCACGCCAATTAATGTAAAAGCTATTGCGGCGAACACGGAGAGAGAAAAAGATAGTCAGTTGACAAAAATCTGCATCAATACTCTATCATGGGAGGTCGACAACGTACAGGTTGCAGAGACGTTGCCCCGACACCACCAGCCGGCGTACCCAATGCCAGTTCCGGCCGCACATCCCAACAACAACAGCGACACGGCAACACCTCCAACAGGTTTCTGCTCAACCATGTGGTCGTAGACGAAAGAACGATACTCATGTCCCATCGCGGCAAACATGAGCATGGGCGGCAACCCGAGCAAGTTCGTGTAGAGCACTGGTCCGCTGAGCGTCTTCAGGTTAACGCTTTGGATAATACGCTTCCCGTAAGCCATTTCCAGACTGATAATGAACAAGTACAATCCGGGCCAGGCGTAGGCCGCCAAGCCTTGCGTCTGAAATTGTGCGTCAAAACTGGCGTAGCCGTACGCCCCTAAGGCAATCAAACTCAAACCAGTCCAGGACTGTAGACTGGGATATTCGCGCCCGAGAAACAGCACGTCGAGAAAGGCGACAATGCAGGGTGAGAGTGCCCGGAAGACGATAACAGTTTCAACGTTGGACATCGACAAAGACTTCATGTTGCAGAAGACGCCAACGGAGAAGAGCAAAATGTAGAACAAATACGGTAAGACGTATTGCCATTCTAGTGCGTCGACTTGGAGTCTTCCGGTATGCTTCGCGCCGTAGATGAAGATCAATGCAGCAAGGAGTTGAAATGAGACAACGAGAGAAGGGTAAGGTAAGTGGTGCAGTGTAAGCTTGTTCAAGAGCACCAAGGTGCCGGAGCAAAGAGAATACGCCACCACGGATAAAAAGACTTCGGACTTGAGATTCATGATGCTAGAGCGGATGGGATGGATTCTTCTACGTTATTGTGTTGCGTTACTTTGATATGCTTCACAGTCAATATCAGAATACTTCTTTTCACAATTGGTGATTGTTCCGGGAGACAAACTGCCAATACAAATGTAAGAGGAAGATTTCGTTTGATTTGAGTACGCTCCGTGTTGCGAGCGTGACAGTTTCTCTCCCGATGGCAATAGTCGTTTTGTAGCGATACGCTCAAGCGAGTAAAATTAGGATACCTACGGTCATCTTTTTGTGGTTCACGAATTCAAAGTGCATAAAAACTATGCCTGGGCACTCATTCAATGGATTATATGGACGAGCTATATTTATGCCACTTGCGTGACTGTATGATTACAAATAAAAACGGCTTATGTTTTATGAGCAATATGTATACGAGGCCAACTTACTGTTAAACTTATTATCAGGCTATTTATCTTTGATTTCAAAATTGAAATCGTTCATATTTATCAGATCCAGGAAAATTCTCAAATCAGTAAAATGAATCATGAACTATTTCAAATCGCTCGCTGTCTGCTACAACGCGGAAGGTGGATGCTCGAGAGATGTAAATGACGCTTCTAACAGTAAACTCTCTGACCGATATTGATCGATGCTAGATCGAAATGCTGATGTACAATACATTCCCGCAGACTGCTTTGATTCCTACCGGCGTAAAGTTGTTTGGCCCACTGCCATTTGTTTGCTTGAAATATGCCGCGGTTCGTAGCTGTATGCATTAATTGCAAGGAATAAAGAGGATAGACCGTGGACCCAAAGAACCCGGAGTTTTGTAAAATGGTACAATGAAAATACTAGTAGTAATGGAACGGAATACCAAACTCGATTTTTTGTACAGCGGCGAAGTTTTGTGTTTTCACAATTGACGTGGAGTACATAAAACACCATGAATTCGACCTCTTCTGCTTCCATGCAAAAGCCCTTCCCTGTGGATATGACCACGAAGGTCGGAGGACGTTTGTTTGAACCCGCCTTACCCGTCGTGGATGGATCTCCACCGACCGAACTAGAACTCGGCTTTCAAAGCACGCTGGACGCCTTTACGCAAACAAATATTCCTCTGGAACCAGCCGAAGGCATTCGCCGTCGCGAAAGGGTACTCAACCGCATGGGTGAGCTGTGTAGGGACTGGATTCGAACTGCCTGCATAAAGAAAGGCTTGTCGACGGACGTAGTGAACGTGGCGGGTGGGCAGTTGTTCACGTCTGGATCATACCGACTGGGTGTACACGAACCTGGTGCCGATATTGATACCATTCTCGTCTCACCGAACGCGTGTCAGCGAATGGATTTTTTTGGAACCACGATACTCTCAACCGTAGAAGGAGAAGAAGGCACTCGCGATCCAACCAGTCTCGCCGAACGAATTCGAACACACCCAGACGTGACGAATTTTGTTCCTGTCGAATCTGCTGCCGTCCCCATTCTGACTTTTGATTGGGAAGGAATTAACATCGATTTGTTATTTGCTCGTCTCAATACAGCGTCGGTTCCCCCTGACTTTGATATTGATAACGACGCCGTTTTGGATGGCGCCGACGGGGCGACGGAAAAGTCGCTCAATGGTCCGCGGGTCACCAACCTCATTGCTGCCCTCGTGTCGGGCACACCCCAACGGTATCAAGTATTTCTAACTGTTGTTCGGTGCGTTCGTAAGTGGGCCAAGGCCCGAGGCCTCTACAGCAACAAAATGGGCTACTGGGGAGGCGTGAATATCAATATTGGTGTCGCACTCGTCGTACAGCTGTACCCCAACGCGTGCGGAGCCAGCCTCCTGCGTAAATTTTTCCTCGTTTTTAAGACATGGCGCTGGCCGCAGCCACTATTACTCACGAAACCGCACGACGCGGGCTACGGTCTGCCGGTCTGGAGCGTGGCGACGGCAGTGCGCCAGGTAGCTCCAATGATCACTCCAGCCTATCCTGCTATGAATTCGACTCTCGCCGTGTCGCGACAGACGTTGCAAATTCTACAGGAAGAATTCAACCGTGGCCACACAGTTGTAGACCAACTATGGAAAGATTACCAAAAGAATCCGGCACAGGAGTTGAACTGGAATACCTTGTTCGAACCGTCTGATTTTTTTATTAACTATCCGGTACGTTGTTCTTTGTTCGTCATCCTAGCAAGCTTTGTGCGTCGAAACCGTACTATCATTCAGTAAGGATTCTCACATTCTTCTCCCCCAGAATTACCTGTCCTTATGCATTGTTGGACCAACACAGGCAGAGGCACAAGCTTGGGCTGGTTTTGTCGAATCGAGACTCCGCAAACTCGTTTCAGACTTACTAGGTCGAAGTCTCCCACTAAAAAAGATTCAGCTCTGGCCCAAAAAGCTCGAAGTATGCATCGCTGACAAATCCGCCTTACTGACACAAGCCCAGCGACAAAATTGTATTACGTACATCGTAGGTTTCCACGTCGACAAGTTGCGTATGCGGGGAGACAATTTGAATGCTGAACTCGCTTTGCAAAATTTTCGGGAATGGGAGCTGGGACGCTTTCAACCACTTATACCTGGAATGGATATTCTGACAAAAGCCTTCAAAGTCAAGGAACTTCCCAAAATTTGTTTCGAAGATGTGTACGAGGGAGGCAAGGCAGTAGCGATGCAGAAACGCAGGCGTATGCGGGACTCAGATCCAGCGCGGCAAGAGCGGAAGCGATTGGAGCGTTTGGAAGCCCTAAAGGCCAAAATGGCCGAAATACAGCGTAAAAAGGACGCTCAGGAGGACAGAAAACGGAAACGTGATGATGATGAAACGGAAGAAGAGGCTTTGGCTCAGGCTGTCAAAATTGAAGGTGATGGCGACACCAACGAACAAGACAACGAGAACATCCCTGAGAGCACAACAAGCAGCGCTCAAATTGAAACGGAGGAAACCGATCTATTGCAGAGCGCATTAGATACGATTCAGGAATCAGGCGATCGAAAAACACGCGAAGAGGCCGAAGCTGAAAAAGGGAAGCTCCTCTCTGGCGAGCTTTTGGACGAAGGCGAAGGGAATGCCAGTGACGAAGAGGTTGGATATACGGGGGACGGCGCGCGGCAAATGGTATACAAAAAAGTCAAGAAGAATAATAAGTTTAAAAATAAACGGTGCCTGCCACCATCGGATGAAGACGCAGAACTATTGCGGAAGCTGGGTTACGCAATTGTCAGCGACGATGAAAGCAAAATCATTGGAACCGACCTTCATCCGCCGCTACGAGTAGACCTTGACGGACAGAAAGCTTTGCCAGATGTACCAATGAATACCATCAAAATCAAGTTTCGGGAAAAGTTTGATATCGTGGAGTTGGATAGCAATGGCCACGTAATCGATATGGGCGACGACGATTTCAGCCCTAGCAAAAACTGGGTCGGTCGCAAGGCTGGATTCGAATTTAAGCTCGGTGAACGGGGACTAGGGTATTATCGTACCGGAAAGGCGGTTCGCGTCCCTTCAAATACTGCTTACTAGAATGCTGTATCAGAATAAATCGCCCTATC
>Ga0163101_100343_pt1 | contig 10283 bp, 5 predicted proteins | sample TAMARWmetagpilot_2_FD_111548 | JGI IMG/M metagenome (GOLD analysis project Ga0163101, IMG submission 111548) | Phycosphere-associated microbial communities from TAMU algal ponds, Corpus Christi, Texas, USA - TAMU ARW1 11/11 metagenome pilot | ecosystem: Engineered > Artificial ecosystem >...
CCTTCAATGCGCCGTCACAGGCTGCTGAAAGAAAGCCGAATGCAACGGTTAGCACGTGGCAATCGTTGCGGAGAAGCATGCATGTATACCATCTACCAATCAAATCGTCCCGTTATTCATAAAGTCTCTCACGACACACAATAGGGCTACCGCAACTGGAGTACAACCGCCGTCTATGGACAACAAGCTAGAAAAACCTCGCATTCGCGAAACCGCGAGAAACCGGATCCGGACCCTTTCTGGACCATGGCGCGCAAACCCTGTCTCCAACAACAACTTCCACTGTAACGAAATAGACACCTTGATTTCGCACTACCCATCCTGCAAGACTTTCGTCGTTTCGCGCTGTCTACTAGAGCGATTTCATCTCGGAGGTGATGCCGAAGAAAGAAAGCCGCGGTGATTGGGTCGCCGTCGCTCCACAGTTTTCCGGCGCGTCGTCTGCCGTTACCACGCAACAGGAGATCCGGAAACCCCAATCGGCCTACCAGTACTTCCAAAAATCCGTAGCGGACGAGATCAAAGCCACTTTTGCCGGTCGCAAGTTTGACATTGCCGAATTTGGACGCTCCGTGCGTTCTCGCTGGGAAGCACTGTCGGAGGATGCGAGAGCGCCCTATGAACAACAGGCTCGAGAAGACGGCTTCCGCTACGCGCAAGAATCACACCAAGCCGACGTCGCGACTATCGAACGTCGAGAACAGCTGCAACGAGAACATAACCGTCTGTTGTTGGATACGGATGGTGGGGACCAGCGGGTCACACGCAAAGGATTGGCCAAGAAGGAACGACGGCGTTTGAAGAAGAAAAACAAGAAAACGCGACCATCGGACGGTCAGGACTTTGTCGAAGATGATGAGGATAACGAATCCAACGCGGACTCATGGGAGGACGAATTGTCGGATAGTGAAGACGAGGACAACGTTGACTCTAAGAAAAAGGCGCAAAGTGTGCCTCGTGTCTTTACTGAAAAGCAGCGGGAATACCGGGAACAGAAACAACAGGAAAAGGCACAGAAAGAAGCCTACATTGTTGCTCGTCAACAGGACTTGCGACACGAGAAAGCTTCCCAGGCCAAAAAACGGCTCGACTTTTTGCTCCAACAGAGCAATATCTTTCAGCACTTTGGTCTCGTGAAGGAAGACTCCGCCCGATACGGAACCCGTGTAACAATGACGACGACTGATGCGGAAAATACGCAACGGGAATCGGCATCTACACGTCACGGACAAGACCACATGGACCCGGACGTGGACGATGCGGCAGCCCTCGAAGAAGCGGATGAACACGCAGCAACCTACTTGCGCACTCAGCCGAGCACACTGGCTTTTGGGAAAATGCGTCCTTATCAATTAGAAGGTTTAAATTGGATGATTCGCCTGCAGGAAAATGGAGTGAACGGAATTCTAGCGGACGAAATGGGCCTAGGTAAAACTCTTCAGAGTATTTCCATCCTTGTGTACATGTTGGAGTTTCAGAACGTGAGCGGGCCACATTTGATTCTGGTACCAAAGAGTACCCTAAGTAACTGGATGAACGAGATCGCCCGGTGGGCACCGACACTCAAAGCTATACGCTTTCATGGTGACAAGGTGACTCGCGAAGAAATCATTCGAAGTAAGCTCGAACCGGCTATGCGTGATGAGGATCGTGAATGGAATGTCGTTGTGACGACGTACGAGATTTGCAATATTGAAAAGAATACTCTGAACAAATTTGCATGGAGCTATCTGATTATTGACGAGGCACACCGTCTTAAAAACGAGGCATCGGCCTTCTCGAAAACAGTCCGACTGTTCGAGACGCGCTACCGTGTCTTATTGACCGGAACTCCTTTACAGAACTCGTTGCATGAGTTGTGGGCACTACTCAATTTTCTGGTGCCCGATGTTTTTGAAAGTGCCGAGCAGTTCGATGAATGGTTCAACCTTGACATTGAAGACAACGATGAAAAGAATAAGCTTATCTCACAGTTACACAAAATTTTGCGGCCTTTCATGCTGCGGCGTCTCAAGGCGGATGTTGAAAAGAGCCTACCACCTAAGCACGAAACGATTCTCTTCACCGGAATGAGTGCCATGCAGAAGAAATTATACCGCGACATTCTTATTCGCGATATTGATGCCGTCCAGGGGACCTCAGGGAGCCGGACAGCGATACTTAATATCGTTATGCAACTACGCAAGTGTGCCGGACATCCGTATTTGTTCCCAGGTACAGAAGATAGGTCTTTACCTCCCTTGGGTGAACATTTGGTGGAAAACTGCGGAAAGATGGTTGTGCTGGACAAGCTCTTGAAGCGCTTACACGAACGAGGACATCGTGTATTGCTATTTACCCAGATGACTCGAGTTTTGGACATTATGGAGGACTACCTCGTCATGCGTCGCTTTCCCTACTGTCGTATCGATGGTAATACCAGCTACGAGCAGCGTGAAGAGTATATCGATGCGTACAATGCGCCAAACTCGGAAAAATTTATTTTCTTGCTTTCAACGCGTGCAGGAGGGTTAGGTATCAATTTACAGACGGCCGACGTAGTCATTTTGTACGATTCAGACTGGAACCCTCAGGCAGATCTACAAGCCCAGGATCGAGCACATCGTATCGGTCAGAAACGCGCTGTCCAGGTCTTTCGTCTTGTTACAGAGCACACTGTGGAAGAGAAGATTGTGGAGCGCGCACAGCAGAAGCTCAAGCTTGATGCTATGGTCGTCCAGCAGGGGCGTCTGAAAGACAAGGACAAGCTTTCTCATGAAGAGCTGCTGGCAGCTGTTCGATTTGGAGCGGACAAAATTTTCAAAAGCAAAGATTCCTCGATTACAGATGATGACATTGATCTTGTTCTGGACCAAGGTAAGAGGGGAAGTACATACGCGCTATATGCGTTTTTCGAAGTGTCTGAGCTTAGGTCGACATCACTTCTTTCATGCAGGGAAACAAAAGACCCAGGAATTAAACGACAAGCTAAAGGCTGCAGACAAGGGAGATCTTTTGGATTTCAAACTCGACGGTTCATCGGTTCAGACGTTTGAAGGTGTTGACTACTCAACAAGTGCCTTGGCCCAGGCTAAGTCGCAGGCTGAGATGCTGGGCATCTTTGACTTGGGAAAACGTGAAAGGAAAGAGGCAAACTACAACGAGAACTCATTATACCAACGACAGATTGCCGCGCTCCAAGGTGTCAAGGAAATTAAGAAAAAGAAAGACATCCGCCTGCCGAAGCACTTGCGACTACCTCGAATGGAAGAGTGGCAAATGTATGATCGAGAGAAGCTCCAAGAGATTCAGGAAGAGGAAGAAAGTGCATTCAAAGCTTTGCCTGAGGAGCTACAGAAATTAGCGACGATGAAGCGGGTTGAGCAAGTTGAAGAAGCTGAAATAGAACCAGAGCCACAACTACCGTTTGAGTTGCCACCACTTTTGACTGAAGAACGACAAGCAGAGAAAGAGCGCTTGCTAGCTGAAGGTTTCTCGGACTGGAATCGTTTCCACTACCAAGCTTTCTGGAGGGCAAGCGCCCGTCATGGCCGCAGGCAAGTAGAAAAGATCGCACTAGAGGTTGGTAAAGACGACCAGCAAGTAGCCCGATTCCTATCATCGTTTTGGGGGGAGGTTGGCAAAAACAGAATCGCCGAGCATGAGTACGAACGAGTTGTTAAATTTGTCGAGCGAGGAGAGAAAAAAATTGGAGAGATCAAAGGCCTAGAACGAGGAACACGGATTCTCGTCGGCATCTTTGACAACCCTTGGGAAGAACTCGAGTTTACGCACATAAATTGCAAGGACAAGCTCTTCACCATTGAGGAAGACAGACACTTGTTGTGCTGGACTAGGAAGGTAAGTCAGCACTGTTGCTGAAACTTACGTATTTGTGTCAATCTCCGTGTTCTCACAATGTTCCACCCTTTTAGTATGGATATGGTCACTGGCAAGCTATAAAGAACGCGGTTCGTCGGAATCCCAACTTCCGATTTGATTATTTTTTGCGGAGTCTCCCGGTCGAGCTTCTTGGAAAGAGATGCGAGCAGCTGATGAAAGCAGCCGAAAAGGAAGTTGAGCAAATCGAGAGTCATCTTCGCGAAGCCTTAGGGCTACCAACAGAAGCAATAGAGGGACAGGAACCTACTCCCATCACAATTCCCAAATTCCATGAGCTCCAACGACAAATGAACGAAGCCAGAAAAGCTAAGGCAGCTATTGAGAGGAAGCAACTCGAATGTAAAGTCTACCAACTGGAAGAGGAAATGCGCGTCGTTCAAGATCGTCTCAATGCTCTCAACAGAGGGGTGAACGCGGCTCCTATGGTAAGGGAGGTTTCCGCACAATCCGAAAAAGAAAATGATACCAGAACTGTACCTAGTTCATCGGATTCCTTGGATCAAGGAAGCTCGGGTGATAAGCAAGAGGATGGGGCAGTTGCTCCAGATGGATCTTTTCTTGCTTTTCCTGTCTATGACGGTAGCGAGCTACCGGACGAATGGAAGAAACCATTTACACACTTTTGCATCCAGACCCGACGAGAAATAAAATCGACACTGAGTCCCTCTGAAAAAAAGAACAAAGTAAGTGGTCGCGTGCATTTACAGCGCAGAGAGATGCAACCTATTGGGCGAACTCTCACTCGTTGCCGATTGCAGAAACGTGTGAATGAACTTCTAAAAGAGCGCTGGATCCATCTCTCAGAAGACAACAAGGCTATCTGGAGAGAGTGGTGTGAGTGGGATAAGAAACGATATGCCTACCATCTGGAAATATATCGAGCTCGCCGGGGCGAGAGCGCTGATCTGGAAGTATCTAACAAATTCGAAGAAGATGGCGTTCAAAGCGTTCATGTCCCCAAGAAAAGAAAATCTACCATAGGCGGCGCAATTCCAAAAAAGATAAAAAAGGATACGTGATTCCGCATGTCTGCGATTCAGCCCGGCCTCTATGTTTTCTTTCATTAACCAACAATGTTTTATAACTATTTTTATTGGTCCAAGTGAGCGATCTACTGACGAGCAAACTTCTTCGACGCTAACGCTAGCAACGATTTCATCCCTTTAAGCCAGTCCTTGTGGTCGCGCCAATCGCTATTAACTAGTGCGGTATTGGTCGCCGTCGCTGCGGGGTAGTCACCGTTGGCCAGAGCGCCGATCATAAATGAGACCTTTGAGACTGTCTCTTCGTCGATATCATAGCGGACAATTTTTTTGACGAGGATAGCAACTCCCTTTTCGGCTTCCGCCAACTGTCGCTTGTCAGCGGGAGATAACGGATAGTCTTTCAAGGCATTGACACACGCCAGCAGCGTGTCCTTGATGTGAGCAAACTCGGGTGAGACCTCCAGGGTTTCAATGTTGAGGGTGTCTGATATTGGAGCTACAGCGGACTGGGCTGTCGCAGCCACAGCTGCGGCTGTACCGGGTCGATTTACACCGCTATAGGGATTGCTGGTGCCAATGTTGCCGTATTGATCGGCAAGTTCTGGATGCGACGCGGACGTCACAAAACCGTCGCCGTATTTGGAGACAACACTAGGCTTGGGTCTCAGCGTTGAAACGCCAGAAGTGACCGAGGTCTGAGAACGCGTTGAGTGTCGAGACGAATCCATCACCGGCTCTTGACTAGCTGGCACACTAGCGTACGTCTGCTGCGGCACTGTCTGAGAATTTGTTGACGGGATTGCTTGTGGACGATCCCACGTAGTTTCCCCTGTGGCCTGGTTTGCGTAGTATGGGAGTCTACTGTTAGGGTCATGAAGCTCCATCCATCCACTAGGAAGCTCGATGACTGCAGCTGGGACTGGTGCTCCAGATGACGTCTGTCGTCGTTCATGTTGCCGTCCGTATATCGAGGACTGCTGACGCTGTTCGTAGGTGGTTTTCGGTTGCGGCTTATTCAGATGAATTGCATCCGGTTGGTGCTGCGCATAAGACGCATTCTTGACAACCGTCGGTCCTCGACTGGGTTCCACAGCTGACATGCGGTAGGGAAATTCTGGTGCAGTACCTAAGGACGCGTAACAAGAAGCACTTGCGCGGCTCCTGTAGAGACGATCGCGCAGCATCTGGCTTTCGATCGAAGTCCCCTTTCTGGCATATTTGGCCGCCGTAACCAAAAGACCTTGTTGTGCCAACACCTCGGCATAGTCGGCAAACAAAGTTGCAATATCCTCCGACAGAATCGCGGACGGCCCTACCGCTTCCAAAAAGACGGACACTTTCGTCACAAATTCGTGCAGTGCCAAGACATCACTCGTTCCCTCACCTTTCTGGCGACTAGCTTCCGCCAATTGTGACTTCCAGAACCTCACTGTGTGATCCAAATTCAGAGCACACATGTAGCAGAGTGTAGCACTGGCCGGGTCGCCCGCTTCTTCCAAAGATTCACCAAGCGCCACGCAGAGCTGTGGGAATTCCTCCGACGCACCGTAGGTCGAAAAAATGGCCAGCGTTTCCGACCACTTTGTGGCTATGTCCGGACTAGTGGCGAGATCGGAGAGTTGAGAACGAATTACGGCGCTGACAATGTTCAAATATGGACGCTGTGCAGTTTCCGAAGCAAAGAAGCGCGTTTGTACAACCTGCCAGAGATCGGGACCCCCGCAGCTGGCCAAGACCAGTGCGTCAGCCCAATTTCCGGTGGCCAAGCAAACGTCTACGGCAGCCTCAAAGTTCCCCACAAGCAAGGCTTGCTTCACGGAATCTTCGGCGGCCTGGTCAAAGGTAGACTTTGCTAGCATGCTTGACGCGGTTTTCATGGAAGGCGGCTTGGGGAGCCCAGTGGTGCTCTTGTTGCTACTACCATTAACGGATGACTCTCCGTGCTCGGTGGTAGTTGCTACATGGGGGTACCGGGCCGCCACCGTGGACGCAATACTATCCGCATCGTATCCTAAATGCTGCAAAAGAGCTTGACGCGCGTTGGCGTCAAAGAGGACTTGCATAAATCCCCACATATCGGCTTCCGTCTTGTTTCTCGCTGCCGTCACATGACGGAATCGACAAAAGTCCACAATGGTTTGGGACTTGAGTTCCGTTTCTAGTCGTTGTGACGTTTCCGCGAATTCGGGTTGCTCACACACGGTTCGCAACGAAACAACCTTATCCTGACTTCCGCAGGACACGACGAGACCTCCAAAGGAGCATGATACACTCGAGGCTGGTCGCATCCAGGCCGGCGGTCGTCCCGACTTGGTGGCCAGGGTCAAAACGGAATGCGCCTCGACTTTACGATCCAAGCTACACGTCAGGACAACACCACGTTTCCACGGAGACCAAGCGACGGCGTAACGCATGTGTCGTTGATCGGACAGACCCCCGCCTGCACCAGCACCAGCGGCTGCAAAGACGTTTGTGGGATGAGCTTGCTGTGTTTGTTGTTGCTGCTTCTGTTGCAATTCTGCTTCCGCCGCTTCATTCGAGAGTTCCGCTACGGGTCGGAGTGTTTGCAAATCCCACAAGAACGTACGATTATCCTTGGCCGTCGTGAGCAACAATGTTTCGTCGTGAGGACACCAGCTCGCGCTCAAAATTCCAGCGGCGTGTCCCGTCAAAGTCGTGAGTGGCATGGACGTACTGGCTCCTAAATCCCATACTTTGAGCACGGCATCCCGGTCATCTCCGCTGCAGGTGAGCAAATGCAGTCCCTGTGACGGATTCCAGCACACGTCATTGACTGCCGCGGCAGCGTGTGCCGCCCGTAACTCGCACCAAGCTTTGCGGGATTTATAGTCCCAAACGACAACGGAACCATCGGCCGCGGCAGACGCGACAATATGGGATACTTGAGGATTCCAGGCGACGGCCTTAATCTCGGAGGTTTGAAATTGTGAGGCTACGGTGGTGGGTTCCTGCACCGACGCTTTATCGGCGGAAATATCGATAATGGAAACGTGTCCATTAGCGGCTCCCGCTGCGAGCTGATGCGGCTCGAGTGGATTGAATTGCATGGCTCCGAACGAGCTGTTGGACGATGCCGGCGGAGCCTGGACGGTGTGCACCAAACACGCCGCTAACTCAGCTTGCGCTGTTTGGTTTTGCGAAAACGCGGCAATCACTAGACTAGGATCCCAAATGTAAATCGTTCCATCTACCATCCCGCCCGCGAGCAATCCCATGGGGTACTTTCCATTGCGTGTGTACGGTGTCCATGCGACGCTAGCAAATCGGGCTCCGGTCTTGATGGATCCCAGTAGTTTGGGTTGCGTAGAGCCAACCTTGTCGTTGTCGTCAGCACCAGAAGTGATGTTGCTACTCCACAAGTCGTAAACTTCCAATTCTCCGCCAGTGTCGTCAAAACCACCTCCACCAGAGTCCTGAGCGAGAACAGAGGAACCAGAGCAAGTTACGTAAGCATGAGATCAAGAAGCCATCTACTCTTTACCGTGAAACGCAATAGAACAGTACTTTGTACGTACCTTGGTTCCGAGAGCTACAACGTTGGGATGTGCTTGGAGTGGGCACCACGCTGCACAGGCCGCGCGATCGGAAATTTCCGCAATCTTCGTCATGTCGTATCGTTACGCGTTCAAATGCCGACGGGGAGAGTAAATGAATTGCAACTCCGGATTTGACAGAATAAGCAAAACACAATGCCACACGTATGTAAGTAGTTGTGGGTAATTGTTGGTAACGGGATATCGAAAGCACTGCGTACCAAAGGATGGTTGGTCAATCGCAAAGGTAGTCGTTATATCCAATGAGGAAGAAACGCAGCCGTTGCCGAGCGAGCATCGCATGTGTGTGCTTGCCGTAGCAATCTAGTAAAGACATTTTCGAGTTTTCCCCTACCCTATGTTAATACTTACGCCATACACACACGTGTTGGTGGATTTCAAAAATATCTTCAAGCTTTTTTGCTCCTCACCATGTTGGTTCGCCAAAATTGGAATCGTCGGATCCATGAGACTGTCTAGAGAGGACGCCACAAGAATCTTTCCTTCCGCCAACTTACCACCAACAGATTTATCGATCGAAGCATTAATGGTGGACACTGACGGTCAAAATAGTGCCGAGAGAGACTCCCACGCTAAGCAACAGGAGACATCTTGGACCGACGAATCGTATCCGACACCCAGATATTCCTCGCAGGCGGAACAGCATCCCCGAAACGAGAATGCTTCCATTTTTCCTGATCTGACTACGATGGACATGCGTCAAACAGTTGGAACCAGTACGGCCCACCTTTCTGATTGGATCAACGATAACATTATCGCCGTCCGGTACGGGGCGATGGCAACGATCGGGCTCTTGACCGCTTACGGCCTTTCCCAAACACCGCTCTTTTTCCGTTATCGGTCGGTCGCCGAGCTTCCTAATTGGCTCTTCGCGAAACGGAGATCTATTACTTGTCGTCTTATGCCACAGTCGCATCGGCAAATCTTACATCCCAATCAACCCATCCGGCTCTATCTACGACACTTATCACCAGCGGAGCGAATCCTACTAGCGATTTCCAAGTCAACCTATGAAAAGGTTCTTTCTTGGCATCCATGGAATACTCTACCGCTAGAAACTTTGAGTGTTTCCTCCACCGATCAATCTGCACCAACCGCCCGCCAACTAGAAGCGTTAGAGGTTGAAATTGCCGGCATTCAGGCTGCACCCGAGCACCTGGCTCTCCGAGAAGCACCGGGTGAATGGTTGGCACGGTTGTGCCGGGACCGTACGACAGTGTCACTCCAGCTGATTGCGCGACGTGTGATGGATCAAGGTGATGACACCAATGAGCAACGCTTAGGTACAGCGAGTCGTATTGGCATGCGCAAAAGCAAGCGTGATATCCCCGAGCTGGATTTCTCAAGCTCAAAAACTACCCAATCCCAAATTGCTATTGGTCGCTTGTACTATCGTCCCAAACTAGCACAATTCCAGTCCACCGACGTGGGCCTCTCTCTAGTCCGGTACGGTCGGGCAACACCCGTATCGGATGGTTTGTGGAAGACGCTTCTGGATTCGCACGTCGTCGTAGAAAGCAACAAAGATGAATCGGCACAGGAGGCGGCCAAACAATCTTCGCGAGATGCAACGTACGCATCTCAGTTGAGCCAAGCCGAGTATGAAGCAGCCGCTGGTTCCTACGGTATGTGGACTGACGCGGAGATTCGTAAGAATCGGGCAGACATTGTCGATGAAGCCGAGTTTCAAACAACAGCTTCCGTTTGGAAAAAAGCCTGGCGGTGGATACGAAGAAGGTAGGTGCAAGTAATTTTGGAATTACAACTGTCACATAAATCGATCTGCCGGCAAGCTTGAATGGGATACTTTGACTGCGTCGCGAGAGGGTAGTTGCGTCGC
>Ga0163101_100347_pt1 | contig 10192 bp, 6 predicted proteins | sample TAMARWmetagpilot_2_FD_111548 | JGI IMG/M metagenome (GOLD analysis project Ga0163101, IMG submission 111548) | Phycosphere-associated microbial communities from TAMU algal ponds, Corpus Christi, Texas, USA - TAMU ARW1 11/11 metagenome pilot | ecosystem: Engineered > Artificial ecosystem >...
ATTGCTTTTTGAATCCCCGAAGGCCTCAAGCAATGGCCTGAAGCAACGTTTCTGAAACTTGGTTCGAAAGAGTCGTGGATGTGGGTCTCATTCACGAAAAGGGGTGCGTACTAGCCATCCCCGGGAATGGTAATCGGAATGCGGCACAGGGAGAGCAATGGTAAATGCCTATCTTCAGCTCCTATGGATGCCAAGGTCTTGTATGCAAATCCTTGGTTGAGCTAGGTGGTTGAGCTAGGTGGTTCCGCATGTGAGGTATGCGAATGCATCCGATGTGTGCTTCTTTTTCGCCGTCGGATTCATCCAGTTAATCGCAGCATTTTTCAGTTGTATACAATCAAATCCTTGAGTATTCGTGACAGGACTTAAAACAAGAAACATGTGAAAGCTCCCGCCATGCGCGCACAACTACAATAAAAATATCTCAACGGAGTCGAAAGTTGCTAAAACGGTCCAATATATAAAGTGTTATTGCGCGATATCGCTGGTCCGTCACACGATTCATTCGCACTTTCTAAACGCTTCATCCACATGGAGTATGGCAACAAGTGAGGATGCTGCGTAAGTCATTCCCGTAACAAATCGCATTCCTCATACCCGTACCTCTTGTACACGACCGCAAAACGAAAATCACGACTTCGAAAAACAAGCGAAGATTGCCGGGTAAACTTCGCAAACCGGATTGACCGACCAGAACGGTAAACAAACTTCTTCGATGGATGCATGCTGCACCTCATTAAAGAAGCTAAGCATGCCGCCACCCCTATGTTACGACCAAAACCATTTAAATGCTGTAGCCGTAGAAATGCCCCGACGTTGCGATAGTTGGTACCGACCGCTTTTTCTCTGGAGAACTTTGTTTGTAGTCATTTGTTTCGTTCTCAATGGCGCTCACGCTCAGGAAGAAGCTGCGATGCTTCAAAGTAAGCAAATCTTGGATCGAGTATTTGGTAGCACATCGGGGCTGAGTTGGACACATCGCGACAATTGGCTGGAAGCGTCGAATATCTGTGAATTTTACGGCATCACTTGCTACAACGGAACCCATCCAGATCAACGTCGTTTGGGACATGTGCAGAAGATCGATTTGTCTTACAATCATCTGGTAGGATCTCTACCTGCGGTGACCTTCGAGCTTCCCTATTTAGAAAGTCTGGTTTTGGACGCGAATACTGATTTGACTATTGAATTCGATGGGATTGCGAACGCTCAGTTCCTCCAAACTCTTGTTTTAAGCAAAACGAACGTCAAGGCATTGGACGGCATTTCGGCAGCGATAAGCTTGGAGGTTTTGCACCTAACTAATCTTGGTTTGCGTGGGCCTCTTCCGGAGGAGCTGTTGCGATTGACAAATTTGCGATCACTCCTTGCGAATTTCAACCACTTTACGGGTACTCTGCCTCAAGCAATTGGAGACTTGACGGGATTGCAGGAGTTGCTCCTCTACGAAAACGATTTGACTGGCGCAATTCCATCTACTCTTGGTAATCTTATTCATTTGCAGACGTTGAATTTAGCTCAGAACGCGCTCGGCGGTGAAATTCCAGTCGAGTTGGACAGGTGTACGGAACTGGAAAGTTTTGCGCTTCATCGCGTCTTTGGAAGTGAAAAGGGACCAGGCTTGTCAGGGAGCCTGCCAGCTTTCTCGAGCCTGTCTAAAATCAAAGAATTGTATTTGCAGAACCATCAGCTGAGTGGGACCATTCCCGAAAACTTTCTGGCGTCTGCGTCGCCATTTGAAACAATCAAAGTAGACTTGTTCAGTAACGCCCTCACTGGCGCTGTTCCTCCCTCTCTTTTGATAAAGCAACGCATGAATCTCTATTTGGCTGACAACAGCATAACGCTGTCCTCTTCCTTCTGCAATTTTATACCCCCGGACTGGATGAGCGGAACAGTCGCTTTGCAAGGATGCGACGCGTTTTTGTGCCCAAACGGTCAAAGGGCATCGTTCGGTCGAGCGACGCAGTCGAGACCATGCACCCCTTGTCCCGGAGCACAGTACTGGGGGACGACGACTTGTCCGACTACGGTTGTGGGCTCCGACGAAGAACGTGCCATCATGACGGAGTTTTACGAAAAAATGGGTGGGCGTTTTTGGAAGAATTCAGACAATTGGTTAAACCCAGCTCTCTCGCCATGCTCGTGGTTTGGCATTGAGTGTACCACGGACGGACATATTTCGGCAATTCGACTCCGGAACAATGATATGACGGATTCTGGTAGCTATCCTTCTCTTTTTCGACTCCCAGAGCTGCGGATTCTCGACCTGAGCGCAAACTCAATCAACTTTCGGTTCGAAGGAATTGAAAACGCGACCAAATTGGAGGAACTTGTCTTGACCCAATCGGATTTGACTTCTTTGGACAACATTGGAAGTATCGTTTCATCAAACATTCGAAGATTGTCATTGGCGTCGAATCAGCTTGAAGGCGCTGTACCGGAAAGTCTTTTTCAGATGAAGGTGCTGGAAGACCTCGATCTTTCGCACAATAAGTTTAGCGGTATTCTATCTTCGAGTATTGGACTCCTAACAAACTTGAAACGTCTCAAGATCTCCGGCAACTCGTTGACCGGAGCGTTGCCGACAGAGCTTGGAAGTCTGTCGGATCTCATCGAAATTGCTGCAGCTGAAAATTCATTTTCGGGAGAGCTTCCCACCTCGCTTGGCAATCTCTCGCTCCTGCAAATCTTGTCAATCCGTCAGACCGCGAGTGTCGGCGACCTTACAGGTACATTGCCCTCGTTTTCCGGGCTTGAGCAGTTGACAAGTTTACAGTTGGGAGGAAACTTTTTGACGGGAAGTTTGCCTGTCGAATTTCTACAAGCAACTAAGCGAGGCAACGACCGCATAGAAGTACTTCTCAGCGGCAACGCATTCGAAGGATCGGTTCCTTTGAGCTGGGCCAGTCGCTTTGGTAACTTGGTGTTGGATCTAGCTGGAAATCGTATTACGAGTCTTGACGATGGGATCTGCGACCAGCAAAACTGGAACGATGGGCTCGTTGGAACTTATGGCTGTAACGCAATTCTTTGCCCTATTGGGTCGTTCAATGGTTTCGGGCGGCAGACTTTTTCGGAGTCTATATGTTCTCCTTGTGCTCAGGCTCAAGTAATGGGGGTGACGAAATGTGGAGGCAACGACTCGTTGGGAGATGAAGCAGAAACTTTGATCATTCTTCAAGACCTTTACTTTTCAACTCATGGAGACAGCTGGTTGAATAATAGTGGATGGACTTCTACGACCGATTTCTGTTCTTGGTTTGGAGTGACATGTAATGCAGTCGGTGAGGTTGTTAAGATCAATTTGGAGAACAATGGCCTCACAGGAACTCCTTCTCGTTCAATTTATAATATCACTTCGCTGGAAGCACTCAATTTTCAGCAAAATGCTGTATTGTTTTCTTTCAACGGTATCGCCAAAGCAACAAATCTCCGGAGTCTTGACTTGTCAAGCACAAACCTTGATTCTGTTTCTGGAGTTGGCCAGTCTTCTAGTTTGAGTGAGCTTCGTCTGACGGACAATGACCTGACCGGGCCCTTTCCGCCAGAGATTCTGCAATTATCAAACTTACGGCAACTCTTTTTAAATTTTAACGCGATTGAAGGGCCTTTGCCGATTGAGATTTCGTTGATGAATAACCTTGAGGACCTCTTTCTACTCAATAATAGGTTTTCTGGTCAGCTCCCCGCCAGCATTGGTTCTCTTTCTAGTCTGAAGAGATTGGCTTTATCAGATAACAATTTTGAGGGTTCCATACCGCCCGAACTGAACAACCTCTTATCCCTCGAGCTCTTTGCCATTCAAAGAGAAAATGGAAAAGGAAATAATGACATTGATGCGATTATCGGAACTAGCGCAGACGCCGGGAGAGGCTTGACAGGGCCTTTGATATCTTTTGATCGGCTGTCAAACTTAAAGCAATTATATCTCAGCAGAAATAGCCTGACCGGCTCCATTCCTCAAAATTTTCTCGATAGCATTCAAGAAAAATCAAGTATTGAAGTAGATCTCGCGATGAACAGGTGAGACTTACAACTCGTTGATCAATATAATACTTTATGAACTGATCTCACACAGCATTATGTCTCACCAGACTGACGGGCGCAATTCCTGCTTCGCTTGCCCGATTTGAAAACATGTCGTTATACCTCTCAAGCAACATGATAAATGATATTCCTGATGGTGTCTGTCGGCAGAATAACTGGATGAAAGGCACGGTTGACTTGTATGCATGTGATGCGATTCTATGTCCACCCAACACGTTTAGCCTGTTTGGTAGGCAGGAAGATGCCTCGTCCGTATGTGAGACGTGCCCAGAAGGATCGTCGGCACCTTATTATGGAAGTGTTATGTGCGATGATGCAGATGACCAGCTTCTTTTAGGGCAGAGAGATGTACTTGAGCAATTGTACACCGAGGCCGACGGAGACAACTGGAAATTAAATGACAACTGGATGAATTCCGATATAGAGTTTTGCTCCTGGTACGGTATTGAGTGTGATAGCGATGGCTTTGTAAAGAGTATTGACCTGATGCAGAACGGACTTCAGGGAAAAATTCCGACGTCAGTGTACAGTCTGCCGCGGTTGCAGGAGATTAATTTCGCATCGAACGGAATTGAAATAAGCTTTACAGGGATCAGTGAGACGCGAAGCCTATCGTATATCAATCTCGACTATACTGGATTGAGCTCGTTGAGTGGAATTGAAAAGGCTTCCAGTCTCAAATTGTTGCATTTAGTCGGCAACGAATTGGGTGGTGTATGGCCGACTGAAATTACCGCTCTCAAAAGTCTTCAAATACTGTACCTATCTGAGAATGATATTGGAGGTGCTTTGCCTGCAGCGCTAGCAGAATTGTCAGATCTAGAAGTCTTTGCTTGTGTTGAATGCGGCTTAAAAGGAACGCTCCCTACTTCAGTTGTGTCGCTCAAAAAATTGGAGTACCTGAACCTTTCCAGAAATTCCTTTTCGGGGCCTCTTCCGCTGGAGCTAGAATCCTTGCTGTCACTGAAGTACCTTAGTCTCTCAGAGCAAATCTCCTCCATCAGCAACGGATTGACTGGACCGATACTGTCATTTCAAAAAAGCCTGAACTTGACAGATCTCCATATTCATAAAAATCAGCTCTCAGGAGCAATTCCGAGCAATTTTCTGCAAAATGTTAGTTTGTCTCAAGAAGTCCGTATCGACCTGCATTCCAACAGACTCAATGGTACACTCCCCCTCGAGCTTGCTAGATTCGACAAAATGACTCTTGATCTTGCAGACAATAAGATAGAGGGAATTCCACAAGGTCTCTGCGAAAAGTCTTGGAATGAGAGGAATGCCTTGCCGTCCGGAGACTCCTGTGATTTCATTCTGTGTGGGGCTGGCTCCTTCAACGGGATAGGTCGCGCATCCGCTTCTCTTCGATGCGAGCCCTGTCTGACAAGGTCGGACGCCCAATTTTTTGGACAAACATCGTGTGGGCCAGATATTGAACGTGATGTTCTCAATTCTCTGTTCCGCGACCTGGATGGTTTACAATGGAAGCGAGCTGATGGATGGGGTAGCACTGCTAGTGTATGCAGCTGGTATGGCGTGGATTGCTATTTAGGAGGCGATCATAATGAGCTTGTTCGAAGTATTGTCTTGGACAATAATAATCTGGTTGGGACAGTGGGTTCCGGAATATGGCTCCTCACACAATTGATTGAACTGGATCTCAGTGAAAACCAAATTGACGTGGACTTCGATTCGGTGGGAGGTGCTTCAAGTCTAGAACTACTGCGCTTGTCGCAGACAAACATCACTTCAATAGTCGGACTCGGCTCGTCTATATCTCTTAGAGAGCTCGAGTTGGCCTCTCTCGGATTGACGGGATCTCTACCGGAAGATTTTTTTAAGTTGGAATCTTTGGAAAGACTAGTCCTTGATCACAACAACTTGTCAGGCGAAGTCTCCAGGTCAATAGGTGATCTTTCCAGTCTGGAGGAGCTCTACCTCGGCAATAACGAATTTTCTGGACCGATACCAGATATGTTTGGTTCGATCTCCCGTTTGCGTGTTCTTTCCATCGGCGGAAACAAGTGGACGGGCGAGGTAAGAGACCCTTTGTTCGCAGGGAGGGAGGTTACATTCCATAAGGAACTTCGTTGTCTCACCTTTCTGTTAGATTCCTTCGAGCCTAAGTTTTTTGTCTTCTCTTGAAGTGTTGTCCATCGAAAGACAACCGGATGAGCTTGCTGGTGAACCTGGGTTGGTCGGGAGTCTCCCAGCATTTCATCGAGCGCCACGACTTCGCGAGCTTTATCTAGCAGCGAATAGTTTGGGGGGCACTATCCCCTCTATTTTCCTATCTGGACACTCGGACAAGAGCTCCGAAGTCATTGTTGATTTACAGCAAAACCTCGTACACGGTGCAATCCCAGAAGTTCTTGCTGATTTCAGCCAGATGCAACTTCTTTTAGGAGGGAACAGGATCAGTGCTGTCCCGAATTCAGTGTGCGAAATGAAGGATTGGATGGATGGTCTTTTGCAATCCGGCTGTGATGCCTTACTTTGTGGACCGGGTACTTTTAATACCATCGGACGCCGGACGTCGACTGAAGACTGCCAACCTTGCACCTACCGTGCCTCAGCGCTTTGGTACGGGAGCACACGCTGTGGCGCCATCTCACCTGAGCAACTTACCCAGGAAGAAATCTTGAGAGAGTTTTTCGAAAGGACAGGAGGGAACGACTGGAAAAAGGCAGACAATTGGTTACAAAATGGGATTACTGTCTGCGAATGGTTTGGTGTTGATTGCGAGCCGAACTCCGAGGGAAAGGATGATGTTGTCAAAATTGAGCTCAGCGGCAACAATTTATCCGGAACTATCCCGTCTTATATGTTCTATCTCCCTTCTCTCCGAGTACTCAACCTTAGCGGAAACAGCGTTACCATGGGATTCGGGGACATCAAAGATTCGAAGTCACTGAAGGAGCTTTACATCGATTCCACGAACGTTATATCCCTCGAAGGCCTAAACGAAGCCACAAATCTTCGTGTTCTCAAAATGGATAATACGGCATTCAATGGCCGGCAGATTCCGACCGAATTGTACTCGCTGACCGCGCTGGAATTCCTCGACATCGCTCAATGTGGATTTACGGGCACTTTGTCGCCTTCCATAGAAAACTTATCCAATTTGAAAGCATTTGTTGCTTCTCACAATGATTTGAGCGGACTCATCCCAGACTCAATTGCGAGCTTGACTGTTCTTCGCAACCTTCTACTGTCAGAGAACAACTTTTTTGGGCCCCTAGCTCCGCTTGAAAGCTTAGTATCACTGGAGGGACTTTACCTTTCAGCTCGTGAAAGGGCAACCTCCGGAATGAGTGGCACTCTGCCAGCTTTTTCAAATTTCCCGAATCTGAGAAATCTTGACCTTGGATCAAACAGTTTGACAGGTGAAATTCCAAGCAATTTCCTTGATAGTGTTGAGAATCCCAGCGGTGTTATACGTATCCTCCTCGATTCCAATCTATTGACTGGCTCGATTCCAAGTGAACTTGGAATATACGAGCGCTTCAATATCGATCTCGCCAATAATAAAATAGAGGGCATCGGAGATGGTCTTTGTGACGAAACGCTGTGGATGAATGGGGCTGTAGGCAAATTCTCTTGTCCGGGATTGCTCTGTCTACCGGGTACATTCAATGTCAACGGCCGCCAGATGACGGAAGACGATCTATGCAACGAGTGCCCAGGGGATGAAAACTCTACCTTTTACGGAAGTACTTATTGCTCGGCATTGGAGAAAGAGCAAGCCACACGAATCCTGAAGTCGATGTATGACACAATGGGAGGTTCCAGATGGTACAACCAAGAAGGCTGGAGCAGCTCTACCGATGTCTGCGAATGGTATGGCGTTGAATGCAACGAGGGTTCTCAGGTTGGGTCGATTGCTCTGGGAGCGAACAACCTTGTTGGCAGCCTCCCTGAAGAAATTTATGAGATTTCTGGGTTGGAGAGTTTGTGGTTGTATTCGAACCCGATCACGGTTGGTTTCTCGGGGATAGAGAAGGCAAAAACATTAAGGAGTTTACAGCTCGATTCTACTGGACTGACATCTCTTGACGGCATCGGTGGCGCACCAGCTCTGAGCGAGATCGATGTTAGATTCAACCGAATCGATGGGAAGTTACCATCCGAGCTTGGAAAGCTTTCGCGGTTAGAGTCGTTTTTTTGCGAAAGCAATCAGTTGAGCGGCACTTTGCCGAAGTTTGAACAAAACCGCAAACTGATCAGCTTACGTGTCGGAGATAACAACTTCTCCGGCACACTACCCGCTTTTAACGTCCATCCGAAAATGCAAACTTTGGACGTATCAGAGAATCAGTTCATCGGTGAACTCTCACCAAATATTTTGGCTGCCGCAGATCCTACAAACCCGATGTTTTTCGACGTCTCGGGCAACCTCCTGACGGGTGAACTTCCATCGGGCCTGAAACGTTTCACCGACTTGGCATTTTATGCCAGAGACAATAAATTCGAGGGCTTCCCTCCAGTATTATGTACCCAGGCGAATTGGAACAATGGTGATGTGGAAATGTTTGGATGTGACGCCATTTTGTGTCCTCCCCAAAGCACTTCTCCAATTGGTCGTGCTTCCGTAAACACCAGTTGCGAACCTTGCAGAGACTCCACATACTTTGGATCATCGGTTTGCAACGGATCGAGTAGTTCGTCGACCGTATCGTTTGAAAAAGCATTTCCTTCAACTTTGGTCACGATTGTGGTGGTTGTCGCCGCTGTTTATTTTTACAGTTAGTATAGATTGAAGACAGCAGTAACATGATTTACATTAGAACATCATACCTGTGTCAGACTTGTTCTCTTGACCTAGAAACACAGAAAAGCAGATATTGCTTAGAATTAGGTAGATAGATAAAAACTGAGGAACTTCGCTATTCCGGTCTGAAAAACATGAAAAAATCGCTATTTCGGTCAGATTTGAACCTTTTTATGGCTCACTTGGTCGTTGTTGACGGTGATGATGCCGCCGAAGGTGAAATCACCACGTCCCGCGTCCAAACCGTGCCTCACCAAGCATCAGCCCTGGTCGATATGCAACTCCATTCCGGGCGCTGTACTCTCTCTGCTGGTACCGCTCTAAACAATCTGCCAATGCCGGAAGTGGAGGCGCTACCAGTGCTGGTAGAAATAACGTTTGCTGATAGCGTTATTGTGTTTTAACGGCGCTGTTCATTCCTTGGGCTATTTAGCTTCTTTGGGGCGACGCTTGGGCCTCGACAAGAAAAGGCGTGGCAAATCCTGGAGGTCATGGGTTGGAAGCAGCTCATCCATGCCAGCGCGATACCTCCGCTGTATCATCTACAGAGCATACACCGAGCATTGAATTATTCCTAATTGTAGAAGCCGATTCGCGCTCACTCAAAAGTACTTTGCAATTTTCAAATCTGACCGAAATAGCGACTTTTTCAAGTTTTTCACACCGGAATAGCGGTTTTCCTCATAAAAACTTGATATGCCCCAAATCTGCCCGATTGTCAGGCCTCTCCAAATTTGGCATATGCCAAATTTAAAATAAATAAGCTATAGTTTCTGGGATTTATTTGTATTAAATTTGGCACTTGTAACTTAGGAGCAGATATGTCACCAAAGTCATTTTTTACAGCAATTTGAACTTACTTTGGGTGCAAAGCCTTGTATTGCTTGGCATGGAGGATGCCTTCAAGAGAAAAATATGTGGTTGCTGCACAGAACTCATCTTTAGACCACTTCAGGAGAGAAAAATCTGACTCCACCTAACTTGTTCCAGGGAAAACAGTTGCTATACCTCCAGAAAACTCATGTAGCAAGGGAAAGCAATCCTGAACATTTGGTACCAGCCTTCCTCAAATGAAGCACTTGCAGAGCAGGCCTCAATTTCTTCCCTGAGCGTTTGTTCTCTACTGTAAGCTTTGCGCAGCTGGTGAAACTGGTCTTCTAATTCATTCATTGCAGCTTTGTCATAAGCCATGCTAAGACAACCATGGTGAGTTGCCAGAAGTTTGGAAAACACGGATCCATGCATCTTAACCAAAGAGCATGGAAGGATACAGGGAACTAGCAGCAGATTTGTTGTTTGTGTCTTGTTCTGCTACAATGTCCAACAATTGTTCAACCAAGTCAGCAATGGCCTCTGCAACAGTCAAAATTA
>Ga0163101_100348_pt1 | contig 10186 bp, 5 predicted proteins | sample TAMARWmetagpilot_2_FD_111548 | JGI IMG/M metagenome (GOLD analysis project Ga0163101, IMG submission 111548) | Phycosphere-associated microbial communities from TAMU algal ponds, Corpus Christi, Texas, USA - TAMU ARW1 11/11 metagenome pilot | ecosystem: Engineered > Artificial ecosystem >...
CTAGCTGCCTGCCCTGCCCTCCCCTCCTTACAGTTAGTAGGAATAACATAGGTAAGGAGAATAAAGTCCCAGCTGTGGTTAGCGAACACCTCTGGAGAGCGATATTGAGATCCCGTTTTCTTTTAAGTCTTTTCTCGAAAAATGTGTTGTTGCGATCAATCATAGTTTTTATGTTATGGTAGATCAACAGACTGTGATATGATTCCAAGCATCGCCATGTTGGAGCATAGCGTTTTTTTAAAAACCGTCCTTCCACCCCCCGTCGGAGCTATCCGGAAGTGAACAAGGGTCGGGTTCCTAACTAACATTGCCGTTAGGAGCAGAAATTCACCTCTCGAGACAATGGGGACGTGGAGGCCTTGCCGTGAACCTGCGCTTAACACTCATTTCATTCTGTCGATTTCAAACAAGTCTAAAATAAACCATGTCCAAAGAAAGCGACGGTAACGATCACTCGCGCTTAACTTCGCTGCTTCCTTCCGGCAAAGGCGGTCTGTTGACGAAAAAACAGAAATCCAATTCCGATTCGAACAAAGCACCTCAGGCCAGCGAATCATCCGGCGCCGCATCGACGTCGAAACGCTCATTGCTGGGTTTGGATCGTTTGGCCGCCCAAAAGCGACAAGAACAGGCGTCTTCTGTATCTTTTTCCCGGAATTACCGACGGTATCGCGACGGCACGGAGACGCCTTCCCACCCTGGAGGCGTGAATCGGGACGTACAGGCACGAGCCCAGCAACGGCATGACCGAAGAATACGGCCAGGAGGAGGAGTAGAACACGTTAGATACTCACAGAAATATTCTGATCGGGACGATGATAGAGAGCATCGGCGAGATCACCATGATCGTTATAGCGATCGTCAACATTCTCGCTTAGAAGAATCACCCCGTAACCGACGTCGAGATTTTGATGGCAGCAGTCAGACGAGGGGTCAACGCGACGGGATGGGAAGTAGCAGAAGCTCGTCGGAGCGTGATCGTCGCCCGAGAGAGCAAGATCGTAGCTACGATCGGTATAGCAAACAGCAGCCGGAGGACAGAAACATAGGTCGTAGCGAGAGAGGTTCCGGAAAGCCTGAGTGGCAAGATAGAAGTATGCCCCCACCACTGCCCCCACATGTGACTCCTTCTACCACCTCGTCACTTTCTGCACAAGAAAGTCGAGGAGGTAATACTGATACGATATCCCAATATCGTAGCGCTGATCATTTAGAAAGATATAGAAATGGTAGCTATCGGACTCGATCGTCAGCTGACGCGAAGACACCGCCACATGGACGATACCGACCTATGCGTCCTCCTTCGTCCCGGTCTAATTCAGCGTGGGATAATGAAACTCCAACATCAATGGTCAAGGACGACCCAGATGCTTCATTGCTTCGGTCTATGCCACTCCACCACCGATCCGAGCCCAATGAAGATCAGGACGCGTTCAACCGTGAGTTTTATTTACAAGAGGACGAAGGTCATTACGTGGTAGACGCTCAAGGCAACAACGATATGGGTCGCTTTTTATTCACTAACGCTAAAACACAGGCTCGGGAGGCCGAACTTGAGCAAAAGCGACAAGGCCGTTTCAACGCACGCAAGTCGGCCATGCAGGATGACCAGGAAGCATGGGAAACAAACCGTCTCTTATCATCAGGCGCAGCCGTACAAGGCGAAGTCTCGTTGAACGTGGATGGCGATCTTGATTCCCGTGTTACGCTGCTTGTCCATCAGGTCAAGCCACCCTTCCTGGATGGGCGCGTTTCCTTTTCCACCGTTCGAGAAGCCGTTCCGACTGTACGGGATGCGAGTTCCGACTTTGCCAAAATGTCACGAGAAGGGTCCGAGACGTTGCGCATATTGAGGGCCAATAAAGACAAGAATGCCATGCGGCAGCGCTTTTGGGAATTGGGTGGAACTCGAATGGGAAACGCTGTCGGAGTGAAGGAAGAACCGAAGGATGGAAAAGAGTCGACAGAGACGGCCGAAAATGCGGAAGGCGAGATCGACTACAAAAAATCAACCGGCTTTGCTTCGCATATCAAAAACAAAAAGGACGAGGCGGTATCGGATTTTGCTAGACAGAAATCTATCCGACAGCAGCGTGAGTTTCTCCCTGTGTTTTCAGTCCGCGAGGAGCTATTGAACGTAATCCGAGAAAACAATGTGGTTGTTGTTGTAGGAGAAACGGGTTCTGGAAAGACGACCCAGCTGGTTCAGTATCTGTACGAAGAGGGTTACTGCGAATTTGGTTTGGTTGGATGCACACAGCCGCGTCGTGTAGCCGCAATGAGCGTTGCCAAGCGTGTTAGTGACGAAGTTGCCGAAGGTGTCGTCGAAAAGAAGCAAGCTCTAGCAAAGAAAGACGAACTTGGCGGCAAGGTAGGTTACGCCATTCGATTTGAAGATTGCACAAGTGAACATACAGTCATCAAGTACATGACAGATGGTGTTTTGTTAAGAGAAAGTCTCAACGATCCAGACCTGAACAAGTACAGTGCTGTGATTATGGACGAAGCACATGAAAGGAGCCTGAACACTGATGTATTGTTTGGAGTACTCCGCAAGGTAGTTGCTAGACGGTCTGATATGAAGTTGATTGTCACAAGTGCCACATTGAGTGCTGATGTCTTCAGCGAATATTTTGGTGGTGTCCCAGTTTTCAGGATTCCAGGGCGAACCTTTCCGGTTGAAACCTATTTTGCCAAATCTGTACAAGAGGACTATGTTATGGCAGCAGTGAAACAGGCGCTTCAAATTCACTTCAACAGTCCTCCTGGAGACATATTGATCTTTATGACTGGCCAGGAAGATATAGAAGGCACATGTCAAGTTATTGCTGACAAAATGGAAAAACTAGGCGATGACAAGACGCCCCCTCTTCTGGTGCTTCCCATGTACAGTCAGCTTCCTGCGGATCTTCAGGCGAAAATTTTTGAAGCGGCCCCACCTGGAATTCGCAAATGTATTGTTTCGACGAATGTGGCCGAGACGAGTCTGACCGTGGATGGTATCAAGTATGTGATTGATTCTGGTTTTTGCAAGCTCAAAGTTTACAATCCAAAGATTGGCATGGATACATTGCTAGTGACTCCAGTTAGCAAAGCCAACGCCAATCAAAGAAGTGGCCGAGCTGGGAGAACCGGCCCAGGCTTTTGCTTTCGGTTGTATACTGATCGACAATTTCGTGAAGAGCTGATGGAGAACGCAGTTCCCGAGATTCAGAGGACCAACCTTAGCAATGTTGTCCTTCTCCTGAAATCCCTAGGAGTCAAGAATTTGTTGGAATTTCATTTTATGGACCCTCCGCCACAGGAGAATATTATGAATTCTCTTTACCAGCTTTGGATTCTTGGGGCCCTCGACAACACCGGAAATTTGACTCATACAGGTCGCCAAATGGTAGAATTCCCGTTGGATCCACCTTTGAGTAAGATGCTTCTTCATGCTCACGAAAATAGTGCCTGTTCGACCGAAGTCCTGATCATTGTGAGCATGTTGTCCGTGCCCAGCGTCTTTTTCCGTCCCAAGGATCGGGAAGAGGAAAGCGATGGAGCTCGCGAGAAATTCTTTGTTCCCGAGTCGGACCATCTGACGTTGCTTAACGTCTATCTCCGTGCCAAACAATACAAATACGACGCAGCTTGGTGTACTCGTCATTTCATCCACGCCAAGGGTATTCGCAAAGCTCGCGAAGTTCACGCACAGCTACTCGATCTGATGAAGCAGCAGAAGCTAGAACCTGTTTCGGCCGGCGGTTCTTGGGACGTTGTCCGACAATCAATTTGTGCGGCTTACTTTTACAATTCGTCGAAGATCAAAGGCATAGGGGAATACATCAACATGTTGACTGGCATACCGAGCTCGTTGCATCCGAGCTCAGCACTGTTCGGTTTAGGACACACACCGGATTACGTCTGTTACCACGAATTGATATCCACGACCAAGGAATACATGAGTTGTGTGACCGCTGTCGAAGGTGAATGGTTGGCCGAAGCGGGGCCCATGTTCTTTTCCGTCAAGGAAAGCTTTGAATCCACGTTGCTGCGCCGTCAAAAAGCGCGTGAAGAGCAAGCTTCCATGGAAGCTGAACTCCAACGTCAACAGGAAAAAGATGCCAAGGACGACGAGAACGGCGGCGGAGAAACCGGCAGCTCCTCTTCGACTGGTTTGCAAGCCCGTCTATCTGCTGCTCGTAAACGCCAAGCCATCGCCACTCCCGGTCGATCAGCCAACGCGACGCCACGATTTATGCCGAAAAAGAAGGGGCGTTTAGGGTTGTAGCATGACTTTGGCAAGACATTGAAAAGTTGGTTCAAATAACTCTATAATTTCTTCTGGCAAGTATCGGGACTGTGCAAGTTGCATGGGTTTGTTGCTGGTTTCCGTCGCCACAGCTGGTAATACTGCTACTGCAAATCTGCGGTTTGGTATGATCGTGCAGCTTGGCATAAAGCGTCCTCGCCTAGCACCTTTTAAATAATTGTTGAGTAGCAAAAGCTACAACTTACTTTATAGCGCATCACGAAAGTTCCCCTACATATAATTGTTTATCACTGGAGCCCGAGCAGACGACGTTTTCAACGGGGTGAAAGGCCACCACGTTGACACAGCCCTGATGCCCCGGCAGAAGGTAGAGTTCTTCGGTTGAAAACTCATCCCATACATGAACAAATTTATCGGCAGAACCGGCCGTCACCATGCTGCCACCGCCTCCACCACCACCCGCGCTTCCGCTCCAAGCACACTTTAAGAGACCCTTTTCGGCGTTGTGTTTGTGGCCGACAAACGTTTTGTGGTGTCGGTTGGGGCCGGTCACAAAAGGACGAATATCCCAACTTTGTAGTGTGTTATCCATGCTATTACTGAGGACGTGCGTTTCTTCCGGATGCATAGCGAGACTAGTAATGGTGTCCGCGTGTCCTTTCATAGCGTATTGCTTCCGTTGTGTTTTCAAATCCCAGCACGTAATGAGATTGTCAATCCCTCCCGTATACGCGTGGGTCGACGTCGCAGCAAGCGCTGTAATCGGTAAAGGAGTACCAGCTGTATCCGAGTCGTGATTCGTACTATTGTTTCGTAACGTCATTACGGCCGACTTTTGTCGTCGATCCCAAACGCGACAGGTTCCATCGTCACTCGCCGATACGACGGTGTGTTCCGTTATGGAGTCAACTGCATTGACCACTCCTTCGTGTGCCTTCCATTGTCGCAAGCGTGTCCCTGTGAGCGCATCCCAGACGAACACTGCCTTGTCAGCGGAGGCGGTGACGATGCAATCCTCGTCACACCAAGTGACGTCTAAGACGGCATTCTTGTGACCCGTCAGCGTTTTGAAATTTTCGTACGTGCCGTGGTTCCACAGCAAGCAGGTCTTGTCGAAACTAGCGCTACACAAGGTTTGACCGGACGGACTGTAGGCGAGAGCATAGACGGAACCCGCGTGGCCGGTGAGTTGGAGGGTAGGTGCCGGCAGTGAGGAAGATCGCGGGGTCGCTGTCGCATCGTCGTCACGATATTCCACGAGTTGCCCCTGTCGCGGTCGCAGATCATCGTCGCCTTCTTGCACACGTATTCGCTTGTGTGGAGGATCGTTGCCGTCAAATGCTGGGCCTTGTACAGAAGTCGTCATGGTCAGTATGGCACGGGTAGACCTCTATGCGTTTCCAGTGTTGTTTGGCTTTTGCATTTTATTGTTAACGCAGTCGTCTATCGGGTACTGACATGTGAGTGGCTTTGGCAAGGCGAAATATCATTATAGAGAGTGTCGTACAAGACACGAAACGGTACTAATGTTTATATTTCAACTCCGAAATAATCCTGGACATTTTATCCTTCGAAAGCGAGGCCTTTTAGAGAAGGCAATCAACAACACATGGTGGAAACGAAACCTGTCTGGTTCAACTATATAGTACAGTGGACTAATTAAACAGATGGGTGAAAAAACAGGTCAACCTACACGGCTCCCAATTTGGTATGCATGGCTTCGGACTGCGATCTTTGGGGATCCTCGGCGCGACTTCTCATTTCTTTCGGCGGTTCCCACGCCGAACCCAGAGGTTTGCTTTGCCATTTCAATTCTTGCTCGTCCGACCAATTGATGGATTCCGGAAATTGGCTTTCCAGTACTCGATTGCTCATGGTCCACGTGAAAGTAACGTAGTGGATGACGGACAAGTCGATCAGATCGTCCCCGTACGGATCCGACATTTTCTGTCCTAACGTGCGCAACCCAATGACAAAAACGGATTGCAAAACAACAATGAGTCCAGCAATAAGGTCGGCCGTCCAGTGCGTCTCGTCACCGGTACCGGCGTTAAGGGCAGCCGAAATAGCCTGGAGTGGCAAATACAATGCCGTCAGGAGAGTGATGAAATGTATGTAAAAGAAGGGGATCGGTAGATCGGCGGCGTTGTACAGTTGACCAATGCTGGCCCGTAGTTGCAAAATTTGCGTCCGAAAGGTATTGGCAAGCTCTGGATCGAGCAACTTCTCACTCTTTGCATGTTGTATTTCCATCAGGCACCAGGCAATCAGTTCCCGATTGCAGGAACCTCCATGATCGAGATTAATCTCGTTCATACGGGCGAGCTCCGTATCCGTTAACAAGCCCAAACTCTGGTTCATGTGTCGAAAGAAGCTGCCACTTGGATAAATTTGGGACAAACCGACGTATCCGGCTGCGTGTGCCGCGTTCATGTAGCGGACCAATCGCGTGGCCCGATCCATCGGCAGGGTAACGACGGCCAAGGTCGCCACATCAAAAATACGACCTTTGCAGGCCATACTGTCCGAATACAAACCAAAGTAACGACGATGATTTTGATTGACGTAAAAAACAAGAAAGAATGTCAAGAAACCGCCCACAACGGTCACATTGTCCGTGGTTAAATTGGCCACAAAATCGGGTAGCTCGAGGCGGGCCTGAACCCGGACGGCTACAAAAATGGCGACGGTCAGCCAAAAGAGCGAATCACGCGCAATATTGCGCAGGACAGTCCCATCCCAGTACAAAAGTGTTTTCCAAAACGAATCTTCGACACGCAACAAGATAGCTCTTCGGCGTTGTTCGATTGATTGCAATTCTTCCCACCGATACTCGTGCTGTTCCTGCTGGTCTAGCATATGATTCATGGTTGCCGACGCAGCCCGTTTCACAGTCTTGACGGATGTCTTAACCAGGCTACTCATGTCGCTCCTCTCTAAGCATTCCTTCTTTGAAGGGCAACAAGGTAGCAATTCCTTTTTCTTCTACATATACTGTCAAAATTAACAGGAATGAAAGCCAATGTAAAATCCTGATTGACTGTGAGCAATCGTCACAGACGAGGAACCTAGCTAGATCGCTTCCGTTCTGATCGTCTTGGAAGGTCGCTCACGGGTTTGGTATAAGTGTTTTGAAAATTCAAATATGCGTCGCGTCCCGCCTAGATTTCACATGTTTTACGGTTGTTTCCATAATCACAGAATTCACGGGGTCTGTGCTACGTTCTGTCCAGCTCCTTTGGGAAAATGTGAAACCCCACAGGTAACACTAAAAAGCAACTTGAACTTCCCCATGAGAGTGCCAAGCGCTGCGGTTTGCACTACTACGATACCCAAGTGTCACTTGTCAATAGTAGCTACATTCCATGGCCACAGGGAACTTGCGGTTACCGAGAAAACGGCCAGTACATCGTCCACGATTACGAGCCGTTACTTTTCGTGTAGCGCTCGTCATGTCCTTCTGGACGACCCACAGTCGAGCTTATTGTGTACACACTACAAGGCTTGCACGTTCACTATATCTGCAACGCCGAGATCTTGATTGTGGCTACAGAAATAGCTCCAATCTCTTCGCGACGAAGTCGGACTCGGATCCAAATGTACGCGAGGAACTCTTGCACCAAAGTCTCCGGACGCTACAGATCGATACCGTTGGTCTCGCGGACGCCGCACTGCAATCCATACATGACCCCACTTCAGGCTACGATGGCCGCTTTGGAAAGTCTGCCATTAAAGCCTATCGCGCCTTTTTGTATCCAAAAAAGATCGACTCGGCACAGACGCCGTTGGATGCCCTACAATTGCCAGCAACGGCGGATCGGGTCGCCCGTCAGATTGAATTTTTATACAAACGACACCAATCCCACCAAGCCGAGTGGGTGCGACACCACGATAGCGCAGAAGCAATCCCTCGTCACATCTTTCCGATTGTACTGTTACTGGACAATTTACGCAGCGCCATGAATGTGGGAAGTTTGTTTCGGACGGCGGACGCTACTGGCTGTGCCCAGGTATGGACGACGGGGATCACCCCGCATCCTTTTGGCGCTGGTGCCGAAAAATTGCACAAATCGGCTCTCGGAGCCCAATTAATTGTTCCCAGTCGACACTTTTCGACTACACGCGACGCGATTCGATACGCACGTGATACGTTGCCAAATTATCAGGTGATCGGTATGGAGACGACCACACGAAGTCGTGTCTATACTGATTTGGAATATTCTCCCAAGGGAGCCATTCTCGTACTGGGAAACGAGGTAACCGGGGTCGATACAACCCTGATGGATGAAATGGACGTGATTGTAGAAATTCCAATGTTTGGAGCCAAAAACTCTCTCAACGTGGCGGCGTGTGCTCCCGTTGTATTGTACGAAGTTTTACGGCAGTGGAAGGTCGCAGGCACAATCGGAGAAACGCCGAGGGAAGCTGGTTAACGCTAATTTGGATCCCTTGCTTGGAAGCACAGCAGCCATGCATGGTTTGAAACGCTTATGTGGATACCTTACTTGGGAGCAAAGCAGCCATGCAGGGGCGATACGATTTTAGGTAGTGCCTGTTTGTGGCTTACCACAGAGAAAGGAGTAAAGCACTATAGGGAAACGAAGGAAGCCTCAGGGCTCCGCTGGCTTTTCAAGAAGTAGCGCTAGCCGACGCAGAGCACGGAGTACGGTCTCGTCAAAACGCCTTCTGTAGCATTGAACAATTTCAAACCGAAGCAGTTTACCTACTCCTGACCGTGTACTCGGAACCGGTAGAGACAAGCGTACGGTTCGCCCCAGTTCGTGTCAACGACTAAACTGATGGATTGCAACCGCGGAACGTTTCGGTCTACATCGAAATCTTGACGCAGACCTTTCTGGCCGTCGTACTCGAACGAGCCGAGGGAGTGCGCTTTGCCGTGTGTTTGCGTATCTTCAAAGCCCTCGATACGAAAGGACCGGATTGCTGTCTGGGATTTGTCCGTCAGTTCGGGTGGTGGGTGTTCAATAGAAACACTCTGCACGTGAATTGGGCGTGAAAGCTGCACCGTCAATACACCAAAGGGACCGCTTCGCCTACTGGCTGGTGGCTCAAAGGACCAACATTGCCCGAGAGCATTGGGTGGATACGTGGGTAGCAGAGCCGCTTCCGGTCCGTGTCCGTAAAAGCGAAGCGAAAGTAGAGCGGCCAACCGATTAAAGACCGGTAGTTGGTCTACGAGCGACATACTAGTTGACCGGTCGCCCACCCTTATAATCCGAGCACCATTCAGTAACGATGCGTAGTCAATTAAGCCAGTTTGGTCGGCACGTTCAACCTCCATACGGCCGTCAATGAACGCGCGGAGCTTCTTCAATGCATCAGCGTCGACGACACCATCCAATGGCGGTATATTAGCATCGGCGGTGGTCGTCGTCGTCATTGCATCTCCTGCTTTGGTGTCCAGATAGTTTTCCACCCATTTTCGGACCATTTCTTCCATTTCCTCATCAACTTGTACAATATCTGTTATTAGGTCCGAAATGGCTTGCTCCACATCTTCCTTGTATAGCCCACCAGCTAGACCGCTGACATCGGGTGTTTCGCAAATCACTGGTTCGGGAACATCCCATAGCGTGATGAACGAAGAGTCCAACAGCGCGTCTTGTGTGGGGCCGAGAACATTGCGAATTTCGGGCGGCACAGATACCGCCTCCACGTATTCTTCTTCCTCTTCGTCGTCCGGAACTTCCACCAAGACTTGTTCGATCCAGTGATTCAATGTCCGAGCCGTTGCTTCCTCTTTCTCCAATCGCTCCATCACAGAAGACGCCTCGGTCTCCCAACTCTGTTCCAGTCTCGCCAGATTCTCTTCCGCGGCGAGTTGTTGTGACCGAAACGCGTTCTCGGCTTGTTCCAGCGCGATCCGCGCGGTGCGCAATCGCGCCAGCTGCTGATGTTGTACGGTTTGCA
>Ga0163101_100349_pt1 | contig 10172 bp, 13 predicted proteins | sample TAMARWmetagpilot_2_FD_111548 | JGI IMG/M metagenome (GOLD analysis project Ga0163101, IMG submission 111548) | Phycosphere-associated microbial communities from TAMU algal ponds, Corpus Christi, Texas, USA - TAMU ARW1 11/11 metagenome pilot | ecosystem: Engineered > Artificial ecosystem >...
CGATCGTTTCTCGTAAGAACCATGTTCTCCGCAATACGCCTGGTCCCGAACACGATCCGCAACCTGCCGTGGTCGCTTGGACGGGCCACACCCCGAGCTTTTTCTTCTCAAGACAATACTCTTAACAACGATGTATTCAACTTTGACACTTTTACAATGAAGCCACCTAAACAGCTCACCACTGAAATGGCGGAAGGTATCGGTGAAGCGACACAGTTTTATGTGCGGTACGGTGTTGCGAACCAGCGACTCAAAGCACTAGCTCAAGATTTTAATATGCCGATCGTAACCAAGTGGCAAAAAATGATGGAAGTTTTCCTCGTCACGCAAGTCCACGTAATTGGCGGTATGGGGTATACAGGTGACGAGAGCGGCTTGACACAATACGCATCAGACTTAGCTGCCTGCTTGCAACAGGTAGATCCAACAATGCAAGAACTATTTCGGGAAGTTCGCCGGGATACCTGGCGCGAACTAGTTGCCACCTGCTTTGGTTTGGAGGTCAACGAGATTCCGACTCTTTCTATCGCTGATGCGCGCAATGTAATGCACAAAGTCTCCACGAAGATGATTGATCCAGAAACCTTACTCGCTATTCAGACTCGGACCGCAAAAATTGAAGGTTTGTGCTTGAATAATATACACCCGGTTGTGCAACCGAAAGACCTTCTCACCCCTTTCTCATCTTTATACCTATAGACAGTGACGTAGAAGTAGAAGTGGCCCAAAAGCACCAAGTGTTGCAGGACATCATTGTCAATAGGGTATACCTTGGTGGTAGTCCCCCTTTAGTCGAAGAGACGGGATTTGGCAAGGGTGCGCAGGGTTACGCTAAGTTGCAGTGTGCTATGAGTGACCACGAAGGAGATCCGCTTATCGCCGAGTATGCTTCGGCTGGAATGATCAAAATATGGGGCGCGGCTGGTCTCGATATTAATTCGATACACGGACCGGGATTGCCTGCGCCTGAGTAGCCCACTTTGTAAAAGACTAGACTAGACCAACCTATGAAGTCTCTCTCCGTTTTATTTTATGTCTTGCTAGGGATGCAATTTTTTGACTGAGTTTCTAGCGGGACCGCGTATTGTACGGAGATCGCCGACGGACCCCGTCCCCTGTTTTACTCGGCGAAATGAGTGGTTGCGTTTCGTAAATGCTTTCTGAGACACTCCGCGGGGGAGGCTGTAAGCCGTTCGGTGATCCAAAACCGGATGCCTGTGCATCACCCCGTGGTGTAAAGAAAGACCCCCCGTCAACAGAGGTCGACAAGGAAGCGCGCGGCGGGGGTTGCGGCCCGTGGTTTCCTACCAATACACCGTTTTCGGAACGATAGTAGGTCACCGACTCCTGCATGGCTCTTTCTCGACGTTCGTCATAGTAGTCAAGACGATTTGTCTCGGGATTGAACATCAATGTTAACGTCCACCGTAGGAACATAATTGACGTCAAACATGCTACAGTAAAGAGAGCAACAGGTATCATCGAAGCTGGCAGGTACGTCTCGAGAGACATCATCATCCGAATAGTCCAGCTCAGCTCATCAATAGCACAATGATCTAGTCGCTCCGCGCAGTACTGTTTACACTTTGCCATGTCGAAAGCGGAGCCGGTCGAGCATTCGCATGCTTGACAAGGGGGGCATGGTTTGATCGACGCTCTTTTGTTGCGACTGCCTACAGCTGTTTCACTTTCCTGTCGTCGCGCTCGGTCGTCGGCAAGCGCCTTCTCTACAGCATGTCGGACAATCGCATCGTGCTCTTTAATGGTTGCGCTTTGGATCTTGCCTTCCCATTCTGACAATTCTACTTCTTCGACAACGATATCCCGCCATACTGTTTCGGCTGCATTGCCAGCTTCGTCTTGCACGTTATATGGAACGGACCAAAGAAGAGACGACTTCTGGACCGGCTCGCCGACACTGACCTTTTTTGAAAGATTGACTTTGCCCTGATATGTTTCATCGTAGGCAGAAATGCATTCGCTCGGATCCGGGTGCGGTTTGGAAGGAGTGGCACAAAGTTCGGCCCCTGCTGTCGATCGAACAAGCTCCTAAGAAGCGGGTCAGAACGCAGCTCATCAGAGAAACCATAAATTTATCACTTCCTCAACATACCTTAATATCGTTGCCGTATTGTTCTTGTTGTTGACTCTTGAGTTTAAGGTCAAATTCTCCTTTTTTTCGTCCGGAAAGCCCTGCAATACCACCGCACTCACAGACGCGAAAGACTCTGGGATTCGGTCCGACCAAACTAATGACGGGTCGACTAGTATCTCGACATCCCGTCCCTCCCAAAAACCCGTCTGGTGATTCATGGTCTTCAAAGGAAATATTCTGCTGAAAACCATCGCCCGTAGTAAATCGCGGACACTGACATGTGTAGCTTCCAATCGTGTTGACACACCTGGCTCCATTTTTAGTGTCGCATTGTGGTACCAGTTCGGGACAGCTGTCTCTATACTTGTCAACATCGATATTGCATTCATCGATGTCTTCAATTACAACACGACGCGTAATTCGAACGTATGGGGGCGACGTCCACGGCATGGCAATCGTATAGTTCACATGAAATTCGCCGACTCTCGTCAAGCACCCATGGGGCAGTGCCTGACTATACGCAATTTTTAACGATCGCAGGTATTCTTCCGCATTCTCGTCTAAAATTTCAACTGCATACTCTTTGTATACATCTCCCTGCTTCAATCGCAAGGTGTGGTCTCCAAGTGGATCGTTTTTCAGTCGAAGCAGTGGTGGGCGTTCATCCACACAGCCATACTTTTCGTGCCTCACGTAACCAGGTTTGCACGCGCAGGTGGGAACGTTGCCAGCCATCACAGTACAAACTTCATGTTTTTCTACAAAAGAGGAGCAGTTGAGAGGCTCAAAACCATCTATGGAAACGCAGTTGAGGGGAGGCACGGTACCTTTGCATGGGGGAAATCCGGAACACGCATCAACAATCGGTTTTGTACAATCACAATAAAAGTTCGCCTTGACGGTTTGCTCCGTTGGCGTTACTCCATCGTACATAACTTTTGGCTCTGGCTTCGGGTCGTTGGGTCTACACTTGCGTCCGTTTCCCATCAGCCCCTCTTGACACAGACACAAAAAATTAGGCGATGAAACGGGATTACTTTTTCTAGCGCAGGTCGCTTTTGGAGAGCAGTCATTGTCTTGCGCAGATAAACAAGGATCTGTGGGACACCGAAAAGACGCGCGACACGAAGAGCCGTCCTTGGTATCACCCTGGGGAGGACAACAACCATAGGTTGACGGCTTGGATGGACAGGAAGAACGGATTGAAGTATTGAATGAAAGTTCCCAGGGACTGCGCTCTTGAGCATTTATTAAAGCCCAAAACTCAGTGCTTGTGTGTATTGGAGGCATTTTGGAGTCCAGCGTTGGGCAGATGCATTCATATGAGCCAATGGTATTGATGCATTGCGCAGGAGCTTGGCACTGGTGTCTCATCGGATGACCGGTGCGAAGTACGCATTCGTCCGTATCCTTAATCGTAAAGGGCACGTGGAAGCACTGAGTGGCTACATCCCGGCCTCTGTCGTCTCTGTAAACATGCTGTTCGTTTACTGTCCCGGGAATAACTTCGACGAGGCGAGTTACTTTGCATTGAACAACGTGTTCGCCGACCCGACCATGCAAATCGCCGCCTGTCCACTCGACTTCAACATCAACTACTCCATCTAGTACCTGATTCACTCTTCCCACTACCACAGGTAGCTTTCCGATAAAAGTGAGAAGAAAGCGTAAAACATCAAATCATTCAATTCAAACGCTGACGAGCTGTCAGCAACGTACCAAACCGGACAGATCACGGGGAGCCTCTTCTTGCGTATAGGTAAGCGACGCTTTCAATAGTTCACATTCCTGTTTGGCGTCTCCTCTTCCCAGCAGGAACAATGGTACCGTTGCTGCAACTAAAAGCCACCGCATAGTTGACTGTATTCAGAATCTTTCCTTTTACAACGAGAAACAGTAAGATGCAATGAAACCAAAAACCGAAATTGGGGATCTAATATCCGCCACCGTGTTATTGGGATTGTCGCGGCGACAGGCTTTGCCAGCGCAAATAGCGTCTCCTCGGGAGGTGCCGACAACGCTCAAAATAAGAAAGTCCGATTCTATATACCTAGATTCCAGATTCTATCAGACTACCCACCTACTGTTACATTCCTATCCCTGTCTGTGAGCGGAGAAAAATCTAAGATTGCTTGCATAGCGGCCCATACATCATATCTAGGAGCGAAAAGAAACGCAAACTGTTCATCTACCACAATAGTAAATAAGATCAGGTAAAAACTTTTTATTCAAAGCTTGCTGAGCGGAGGAGGGAGGCCAGCATAGAGCAAATCGATTTCCTTTTCGTAAGTGTCTCGAATCTTTTGGCGTTTCAATTTGAAAGTGGGAGTCATCATTTCATTCTCGATCGTGAACGGCACCGATACGAGCAAAATATCTTTCGGTTTCTCAAAGCCGAGGAGCCTGCTTTCCACGCCGATCCTTTGAATATCCGCCATGACAGCCGCTTTCAGAGCCTCGGAATTACACATTTCGGCAAGAGATGCCGACTTTAGCTCCGGAGCATTTACTGCAGCCCACGTCCGAGCTGGCTCTTCGTCTGGAACCATCAAGCCAACCAAAGAATTCTGGTACGAATCTCCATAGACAAAACATTGACCGATCAGAGGTGAACTGATCAGAAAATTTTCGATCTTTTCTGGCGCAACGTATTCGCCTTGAGAGAGTTTGAAGATGTTCTTCTTCCGATCAATGATCTGAAGATTTCCGTCCGGACGCCACAAGCCAACATCACCACTATGTAACCAACCTTCATTGTCAATCGTTTCGCGTGTGTTCAGATCGTCCTTGTAGTAGCCTTTAAAGACGCTAGGACCGCGGACACAAATTTCACCGCGTCCCTGACAAGCCATGCCGCGATGCAAGGTGTCAGTGTGAAGATAGCCCATCTCGGGGACGTCCACCAGAACAATTTCAACAGAGCCAACCGGTCCGCCAACATGACCCACGGTTGCCATGTCATCAGATGATCCAATGGTAGCTGCCGCAGCACCTTCCGTTTGGCCATAGCCTTCCACAACCGGAATAGCTAGCATACATCGGAAAAAGGTCATGACAGTGTCGTTCAGAGGAGCTGAACCGCTCACCATCATGCGGAGCTGGTCCATACCTAAACCTTTCTTGATCTTGTTAAAAATAAGACGATCATATAAAGCGTGTTTCATATGACCACTCTGCAAGCCTTCCGCTTTCGCCGCAACCGCTGCGTCAAACAGTTTCTTCTTGAGTCCTCCGACCGACGAAATACCGGCTTGGATCTTCAAGGCATGAAGAAGGGAAATTATGAGCAGTGAGCGAAGAACTTAACATCGTCAAGCTACTTTACACACCTTATCGTATATCTTATTCAGAACGCGAGGAGCCACGGGCATCACCGTGGGTCGGCAGGCCTGCATATCTTCTATCAAAAGAGTTGGATCACCACGAAAAAACGCTACCGACGCGCCCGCACAAAACATTTGTGAGCTTACGATGCGCTCAAAAATATGGGCCAAAGGAAGGTAGGACAAATGCCTGTCAAACGGCTGGGCTTCCAAGTCACCAACAGCGCCATAGAAGCCTGCAATGGCGGACATGATATTTTCATGGGTCAAAAGAGCGCCCTTTGGGTTGCCAGTTGTTCCACTGTGATATTTAACACGATGTTAAAATACGGTACGGTAGCTCCGACAGCTTTTTCTTGCTCTTTACTCACCTTGTGTAGCAAAATGCGGCTACATCGGTTGGCGCCGGCGGCCGATGATGATGCCCCTTTTCCGCAATGCACACAGCTCCTACCGCCTCTACTTTGGCAAACGAAAGGACCTCCAGGCCTGCTTCTAAAGCCATCTTCGCGGCATCTTCCGTGACACCATCTACTAAAATTGCGGCCGTAAATGCTGGGCATTTTCCGGATACCTTGGACTCGCAAAGCTTAGGTAGTTCCGCACGGGTGCATACCACCGAACGAGCGCTGGTCTGGTCCAAAATAAAGGTAACAGTATCAGGTCCCAGCGTATCATACATCAGTACCGACGATCCACCAATTGCAAAGGCTCCATGCTCCCCAATCGCGCCTTCCATGCAGTTTTTCATGTACAAGGCCAGCACCGCGAGACCGTCCTCATTTGGTTGAATCAACTTGAGCGTATCCAATCCAGCAGCAAAGGCGTCGATGCGAGCCAAGCACTCCGTATATGAGCTGTAGATGAAGGGCGTCGCAAAACCAGTGGTCGACACAGCCCGAAAGCCCATACAGGGACCGAGCGGGTTCACTTTGGCACCCCGTCGAAAGCCTTCGTACATCGTACGGCAACCGTATACACCAAGCTCGGCGTTCACCACAGGGTTCCAAGAGCGACGGATTTCGCCACGATCGTGCCGATCGGTCTGTGGCAAAACTGTAGAACGCATATTTTGGTTCGTCATAAGTTTTGAGCGCAATGAATTTATTAGAAAAGCAGCGATTGATTGCTTGTTAAGGCTCGGATCTTTTTTACAATTTTGTTATCAGGAAAATGGACCTGGCCACATCTTACTGTTAGCCTTGTGAGCCATAATGACAGACAATAGAGGACACGTTTTCTGTCCGTGTCAGGTCGATAACCTACGCTACAGTCACGACCCTATCATTTGACTGTCAGCCATCATAGTAATTAGCAGATGTCTTGGGACACAGTTTGTCACTCCGATTCGAGTACGCAAAAGCCACGTCATAGAAGGCAGTAACAGGCCAATCAGAATCGCTGATTGACTACGGGCATCCGGTCTCTTTCCAAGCGTGGTCCTTTCCGGTTATTCGAAGCTAAGTGGCCGCCCTTGAAAAAAGACTCCATTTCACGCGAACGAACGCTGGAGCGGAACAGGGACATTGATCATGCCTCCTCTTTGCGATTGTGTCACAGTCAACGAGAGTTTCCTTTTGAAATACAGTTTGGAATATTGCTCTCTAGTAGCATTCTTTCGAAAGCCGACATATCTATTGGCTACCAACCCAAAACAAGCTTAACAATGGATGCGGATGGAATGATCACATTGGTAAGATCTTCGTCAGCAATATGGCACCCGTCCATTTGTTCGAGTTCGTCGAGAACAACGCCGCAATTTCCATGTCTAGCACCTTTTCGTGCCCGTAGGAATCTGCGAGCTTATCTCAATGCTTGTTGTATCGGAATTTACGTAGGTGAGCAAGGAGGGCGACGCTTACGAAGTCCCGATGGCCGTCGCAAAAATGTCGGTACTGGTGGCCGATACCTTCGACGCGGACGAAGACGATGACGAGGCTGAGCCGGTGAAAGACTTTCCCCTTCCCAACGTCACGTCTGGTGTGTTGGAAAAGGTTATAGAATTTTGCAAGCACTTCCAGGAGGAACCCATGACGACTATTCAGACACCACTCAAGTCCTCGAAACTGGAAGACTTGGTACAGCAGTGGTACGCAGATTTCGTCAAAGTACCCAAGACTCTGCTGTTTGATCTGGTTGCTGCGGCCAATTACATGGACATCAAGCCGCTTTTGGATCTGACTTGCCTGGCGGTTTCGATTCTTATCAAAGGCAAGTCGGCTGCGGAACTCCGTTCCATGTTCAATCTTTCGGACGAGCTGTCGCATGAGGAAGAAGCCCAAATGGCGCAGGGGAATCAGCAATTCGCCGATCGAGCACAAGAGGCAGCCGCCGCCAATACTGGAGAGGGTGTAAACGTTGTTCCGAACGAGGGCATGCCACAAGATGAAAAGAATTGAAGAATATGGAATTGGGGGTTAGCCCCGAAGGCATGCATGTTCCACTACTTTTTTAGGCACACAAACGCCATGTTGATCTCTCATACAATAGTAAAATCTACTTTATTTTTTACAAACTCATTGATCGTCTTTGGGCTAGAGCGTTCTTTGCCGTTTGTTAGGAGCCTTTTGGGTCGCATCCATCTGTGGTGGATCGGGGGTGACGGCCCGGCGGATAATCGGCGCCATGGGCCGCGTCGTTGGAGGCAATACTCGGCGACTCCCCAACATTTTCCATCGGACGTGGTTGGTGGCGGCCCGGGTCCCCAAGCGAAACAAGTTCTTTTCCATTTCCGTCAGTCGAGATGTATAGCGTGACACGTCATCCCCGACACTACTCAAGGCCCAGTCCAGTGTATGCCGCAAGCGGTCACCGGTGTACGTCTACCACAAACGAGAAGGCAGTGTGAGAGGACTGTTTGCGGCGGGTTGCGTTGGTGTCGGAAAAGAACGGGTGTATTTATAACGTGTATGATATGATCCAAAGACGTACCAGTAGCAACGTCTGTCGCAAAGCCGATGCTTCCTGTTGGAGTTTGAACAATTGTGACCTTAACTCGTTGAGTTTTCCACTGTTCCTCCCTTGTGCGGCGAGGCCCTGATCGAGTTTACGACAGCTTTGTTCAATGAGATTGATGACGTTGACCCCGGACCGAAAGAAATACCCGTTGCGCTTGCTAAATTCGGAAAATGAAAGGGAGATGTGAGTGATATAGAACTTTTGGGGGCCCGAGACACACGAAGGAATAGTTCGAGTGTCGTGAACGGTGCGATCGAATCAGGTCGGTTGACGGTAGATATATACGTGCGTCGTGACTTACCAGAGATCGACTTCGGAAGGATCGGCTTCGAGACGTTCGCGTGCTTTGCGACCGTACTGTCGAGGGAGTGACAAACTGACGTAGTTGACCATGGCCCATTTGTCAATCGCCCAGAGCGGAACGTGGATCCGACTTTTTTCCGGCAAATACTGCTGCATATCGGCAATGTCGGGGTCCAAATGGGCCAAATAGGAAAATTCAAAGAGAGTAGTGCAAGGTATTAGCTCTTCGTCGGCTAGGATGGCGTCAATATCGTAATAGTTGGGACTACGCGGCATGATGATGGTATCGTTCGAATATAATCGACGTAAAGGAACGAAACGGCGGAATTGCGATCTCACAAAGAGGAAAGAAGCTGTAGACGTAAAGAACAGGGCACGGACTTCTTCACAGTGCTCTTACGAGAAAGTAGTGGATGGAATACCGTCCAATGAATAAAGCAATCGGATATGTCGGGCGTGTAGAGTGTGTGACCTATCGGCAGGCCATCGTCCGTCGGTTTGAATTCCTTCCGCGCAGACGTAGAAAAGCGTTGCCCGTGTACGAGCCGATTTTTGGGCTCGATCACGCTGGCCGGAAATAACCCCGCCACTTTCAAATCGGTTGAGTCGACAGATCATTTTACGCCGTCTGTGCTTTTTATTCGATCCCCCGGAAACCTAAAAGGACGGAACTTTACAGTCGCGGACAGGAGAAAGGGAATAGATTTTCCTGTTATGACGGTATCTATATATATACTGATTGTACTGTTCAAAAGGTTGCTGAGGTATTTCTGGGGTCTTTGACCCTTGTCTAGATACCTAGATGATCTACATTGGTTTCGTCTCCGCTTTCTTCCTCATTATTTTCGGGAGGTACGCCTTCGTCAAATCCCGCTTGGGAAGCGTCATTTGCTACGAGACGCACCAAACCAAAGTCAGACTTAAAACTAACCCCACACGTGGATTTGTCTCATTTGCAGCTTCAAAACAATACCATTGTTTCTTAAATAGTATAAAACTGCATTGTACACTTTCATTTTATAGTCGGATTTTGATGTTGAAACGCAAAAATATTGCAGGTTGTTTAGTAACGCCCACCTTGCGTTTACCAGGTATTGTTGACACCGCGTTTCTCCTGTTTTTTGTACACACATTGGTTGTACTATGTAACACTTTATGGTCATGAGGAAGCTGGTATACAATCTTCAATACAGGGGTGCGTCAACTAGTATGAAGTCAGGCTTGGTGTGCAAGTCATTGGAACATAACGTTTCTAACTGCAAGGTGTTTGAAATGTTTCCAACCTGGTGTATCTAGAAGACCTTGTTGTTTAGCATAGGCAGCGCAAGTAATGGGATTGGTGGCATGCATAACATCTAGAGGTTTGTATATGGACCCCCCAGTTTTCCAATTCACAAGTACATTGAATCTAAATCCTTTGTAATACTTGTTGGTAGGATAAAGGGGTCCTTTGTGTACCACAATGTCCCTAAAGTGACATTGACGGTTGTATC